>Ga0315321_10000501_pt1 | contig 28913 bp, 26 predicted proteins | sample M180m21515metaG_FD_203464 | JGI IMG/M metagenome (GOLD analysis project Ga0315321, IMG submission 203464) | Ammonia-oxidizing marine archaeal communities from Monterey Bay, California, United States - M1 80m 21515 | ecosystem: Environmental > Aquatic > Marine > Intertidal zone | place: USA...
GAATGGAAATCGACAAGAAAACCTGCATGCTTTCAATACTTGCTAGGCTTGTAGAATCGCCCCGGCAAGCATCTAAAAGGTAAAGTGGCCAACATGCGTGGGGGGAGCTACCGCATTATTACGAGTAAAATTGTAGATTTGCGCGTGCCCTCGCCGGCCAGCGAGGTTTTCCTCAAGACTGCAGGATCGTTTTCTGGGCTGTGACTAATTCGGACGTACCTTTTTCAGCAAGCGTGAGAAGTTCGTCGAGCTGCGCACGGTTATAAGTGGCCTCTTCTCCTGCGGATTGCACTTCGACGAATTCGCCGGACCCCGTCATGACGACGTTTGCATCGACGGAGGCGTCGCGGTCCTCGGGGTAGTCGAGGTCGAGTACGCAGCGGTTACGGTACACGCCTACGGATATGGCTGCAAGGTGGTCGAGGATGGGATCTTCCTTGAGCTTACCATTGTCAAGCAAGCTGTTTACTGCAAGGCGAGCGGCAAGCCATGCTCCGGTAATGGAGGCTGTTCGCGTGCCCCCGTCGGCGCGGAGAACGTCGCAATCGATCCAGAGTGTTTTCTCGGGTAGCTTCTTTAGGTCGAGGACGGCTCGGAGGGCGCGGCCGATTAGTCGCTGTATCTCAATGTTACGTCCGTCTTGACGACCTCTGCTTATGGGGCGATCCTTGCGAGTGAGCGTGGAGTAGGGGAGCATCCCGTACTCGGCGGTAAGCCATCCGCCCTGAACTTTCTGGCGTTGCATCCAATTGGGCACCTTGTTCTCGATCATTACGGCGCATATGACTTGGGTGTCGCCGAAGGAGGCGAGTACGGAACCGTCGGCATGAGGAGCGATTCCGGGTTCAAGGCGTACTTTTCTCATTTGATCGGCCTCGCGACCGGACGGGCGGACGAAAACATGTTCGAGTTGCTCCTCCAGGGAACTATGGTTTTCGGGGTCAGGCTTCATATTGCTTAAGTGGCTCGGGATCTATTATTCGAGAGGGCGAGTCGGCGAGGGATTCTCGAAACCAATCCCTTGCCTTGGGGTCGCCGTGATGAAGGAAAATCGTCTTCGGTTCAAGCTTTTTGGCAAGGGCCAAGAGTTCCTCGCGGTCGGCGTGCCCGCTCATGTCGTACTGGCGAATGCGAGCGCGGATGGGCGTAATGTAGTCGATCGCCTCGAAGGTAAAATCCTGTCCGTTTTTTTTCGTCAGTAGCTTTCCACCCGGGGTGTCGGGGTCGCAGTAGCCGACGAAAATGATGGTGTTGCGGTCGCTGCCAAGCAACCCCGAGGCCAATGCGTAGGAGGGGGTGTTCTCGACCAACATGCCGCTGCTTACGAGGTATATGCCGGGTTGGTTGGGTTCCCGTCCAGGTTCTATGCGTCTTGCGATGGGCCGGACGCCAAGGCTTTTGAGCACTTTGCGGCTAAAGTTTACTTGGTGGCTCTGCTTGGATATCTCGTGAAAATAGTTGACGAGATCCATTCCTAGACCTGAGCAAAATACGGGAGCGGGAGGGATGGCTCCGCGACGGCGAGCTTCGTCAAGAATCACAAGCATTTCCTGCATGCGGCCAAGGGCAAATACGGGTATAAGTACGGAACCACCTCGCTTGATGGTCTTTCGTATGTCTTCGAGCACTCGGACGATTTCGGCTTCGCGTTGTTTTTCGGGAGCTCGCTCAGTGAGACCGCGGGTGGTTTCCATAACCAGAACGTCAACCGAGTCGAGGGGTGGCTTGGCCCCTTTCAGGATACGTTGGTCGTTGAAGAGGACGTCGCCTGTAAAGAAAATACTTTCGCCGTTTCGGGATACGGTGCAAGAGGCAGCTCCAACCACATGCCCTGCATGATGGAGAGTAACCTCAAGCTTCTCGCCGTCTTTTTCGAAGACGAAGGGTTTTTCGAGGTCAAGTAGTTGGAACCGATCCTTGAGGATGGATACGTCTTCACGATTATAGAGCGGGTACTCGGGTAGGTTTAACTCGCCCCGCTGTCGTTTCATAACTGCCACCGAATTACTCAGCATGCGGCGGGCAATGGCTCGAGTGGCTTGAGTCGCAAGAATGGGGGTGTCCGGGTTCTCTCGAGAGAGGACGGGGAGAGATCCCAAGTGATCGAGGTGACAGTGCGTGAGCACGATGAAGTCGAGCGACCGGCGTTCGACGAGAGAGAACTTGGGCATCGCCTCGTTTCCCGCTAACTTCGGGTGGAGTCCGCTATCGATGACGAAGCGAAAAGGACCGACCTCGACGAGGAGGCTGTTGGCGCCTATGCCACCGCCGGGATTGAGATCCGTGAATTTCATGAAAGAGCTGGGTCGGGTCTCGTCTCGTCCGGAATCTCGAGGCGAAACTCCGGTATTCTTACTCGGATTTTGTTATCAAACTCGTCTATGCCATGAAAGGATCCGGAAGCGATTGCGCCGATCTGGGTGAGGTGGTAACTATTATATGTGAAGGTTTCTCCGGTTTCGAGGACGGGAGTTTCGCCGACAACCTTATCACCCTCCACGACGATTGTCGTTTCATCGTCGTTTTTAAGTACCCATTTACGACCGAGAATTGTTACGGTTCGGTCGGAGAGGTTCTGGATACTCAAGAAGTAAATGAATGCGTGGGATCGCGTGTCCGGCAAATTCACGTTCTCGCAGTGATGAACGAGTTTGTCCAAAACAACGCGAAGACCTTCTAGCTCGATGATTTCTTGTGTCACAAAAGGTTTTTCTAAAAAATCCGAACTATTACCAAAGGAATAGGCAACGCCAATCCTTTTCATGGTGAATTCAAGGAAATTTTAAGAATATTTACGAAAAACGCTTGCTCCTTCGCCAAGCTGTCGCACAAGAGGCATGATGCAACGTTTGGCTCTTATCTCGGTTAGCGACAAGTCGGGAGTTCTTCCATTTGCCAGGATTTTGGTGGATGAACTCGGCTTTCGCATTCTTTCCACCGGCGGCACTGCCCGCCTTTTACGCGAAAATGGCGTGGATGCTGTCGAGGTCAGCGACCATACCGGTTTTCCAGAAATGATGGACGGGAGGGTGAAGACGCTTCACCCGAAGATTCACGGCGGTTTGCTCTGTCTTCGGAACAACGACGAGCACTGCCACGCTGCCGACGCGAACGACATCGAGATGATCGAGTTGGTTGTGGTGAACCTATATCCCTTCGAGGAAACGGTTGCTAAGCCAGGAGTTACCTTGTCGGAGGCGATCGAGCAGATCGACATCGGGGGTCCCTCCATGCTCCGTAGCGCAGCAAAGAACAATCGCGACGTTACTGTTGTGTGCGATCCGGGCGATTATGATCGTGTGCTGGATTCGCTGAAGTCAGATGACGAGACGTCTCTTTTGGCCCTGCGTGCGGAGTTGGCGCTAAAGGTTTATCGACGAACTTCCGAATATGATGGCGCCATCTCGAATTACTTGGGTGAGCAAGCATTGAAGGATGCCGATGAACCCGATATCGATTCCATTTCAGGATTTCCACAAATTCTTAAAGTCGATGCCGAGAAGGCGATGGCTTTGCGTTATGGGGAAAATCCACACCAGCAAGCAGCTCTCTACGGATCCTTCATGGAGCATTTTAATCAGCTTCAAGGCAAGGAGCTGAGCTACAACAATATTCTCGATATCTCCGCCGCTGCGTACCTGATCGGGGAGTTCGAGCGACCCACCGTCGCCATTCTCAAGCATACGAACCCTTGTGGTGTCGCTTGCGCCGATCATTTGACGGACGCCTGGGATCTTGCCTTTGAAACTGATCGGCAAGCTCCATTTGGTGGAATTATTGTAGTGAATAACACGATGGACGGGGACTTAGCCTCAAAGATCTCGGATATCTTTTGCGAGGTTATTATTGCTCCTGGTTTCACTCCGGAGGCTCAAGAAATATTTGGTAAGAAGAAAAACCTGCGCTTGTTGATTTCCAGATCCGGATTCGGACCCGAGACTCTCCAGGAAATTCGTACCGTCCCCGGTGGTTTTCTTGCTCAAGATAGAGATCAAAAGCGCGTTAACCCGAAGAGCTATACCGTTCCCACGAAAAGAGAACCTACTGAGGAGGAATGGCGCTCGCTGCTTTTCGGTTGGCGAGTCGTAAGGCATGTCAAGAGCAACGCCATCGTCTATGCTGGGGCAGAGAAAACTCTAGGTGTAGGCGCCGGACAAATGTCTAGGGTGGATAGTTCTAGAATCGCAGTGTGGAAGGCAGGGGAGGCAGGATTATCCTTGGACGGTTCTATCGTAGCCTCGGATGCATTCTTTCCATTCGCCGATGGATTGATTGCAGCAGCAGAATCCGGGGCTTGCGCGGCGATTCAGCCGGGTGGCAGCGTTCGAGACACCGAGGTGATCGCCGCCGCGGATGAACGCGACATGGCCATGGTCTTCACAGGGGCTCGCCACTTCCGCCATTAATTCAAGTGATGGAAATCTCCCGAAAGACCTTGCGAGAAAGGATTTTCGGCCTAAATTGTCGTGAGGATTAGCTTTTATCTGATGATTAATAAACTTTTACCTTTGTTCTGCTCTCTTGTTATTGCGTCTTTGTCTTTTGTTTTTGGCGGTTGCGGAGCTGCCGTTCTTTCGGACGAAGGCTTGGCCAGGCAGGCCGGGAATCAGTTCAATCAGATGAAGAAGAAGGAGAAGGTTTCGACTAATTCCTCTCATAACCGGATGATTCAAAGAATCGGCAAGCGTATCACAGATGTCGCGGAGGTGGATATTCAGGGAACTGACTGGGAATTCGTTGTTTTTGATAAGCCTGAACCGAATGCTTTTGCCATGCCGGGGGGTAAGGTCGGCGTTAATAGCGGGTTGATAGTTTTGTCGGCTGGCAACGAAGATGAGGTGGCGGCTGTGATCGGTCATGAGATTGCGCACGTAGCCTTTCGGCACGGCAACAAGAGAATGTCTCAGGCGATGGGATTGGCTCTTGGAGGAGCTATTCTCGACGTGGCTATGCGGAACAAGGATAATACGGACAGGCAGATAGTTCGCGGCGCCTATGCCGCGGGTGCTACCGTTGGCGTGGCTTTGCCTTTCAGCCGATCTCAGGAGCGCGAGGCTGATCACCGAGGGATTTACTATGCGGCCATGGCTGGCTACGACCCTCGAGCTGCAATCAGTTTTTGGAAAAAAATGCAGTCCAAATCGAAGAGTCGCATGCCTCAATTTCTCTCAACCCATCCCGATTCGGGCAATCGCATCGCATTTCTTCAAGGCAATATGGATCACGCCTTGGCGCTTTATCGCGAAGCCAAAGCTTCTCGTGGTGAAAAACCCAACCCTTAATCGGTATCAGCCGAACACCAATGTCTCTTCTTTCCGATCCCGCTCGGGCTCTCAGCGAATATGTTTCTCACGCCAGCGTTTCCGCGGATCCAGCTTTTGCATCCGGGGTGGCCAAGGCCCGTGGATTTGCCGTTGCACGACTCAAGGAGTTAGGCTTTGGCGTCGAAATCGTCGAGACGCCTATCCATCCCGTAGTCCTAGGCACACGCGGAGATCCTTCTTGGCCCAACCTAATTATCTACGGCCACTATGACGTTCAACCTCCTGATCCCCTTGATCTTTGGGATACGCCAGCTTTCGAGAGCGAAATTCGTGATGGTCGACTTTATGGTCGTGGAGCAGCCGACAACAAGGGTCCGCAAATCGTTCACATGGCGGCTTTGGCTCGGGTTTTCGAAAAAAATCCTGATTTACCTCTTCGGATCACTTACTTGATCGAAGGTGAGGAAGAAATTGGCAGCCCGAGCTTCTCTGGATTTCTCAACGATAATAAAGAGAAGCTTATCGGTGATATGGTGCTGGTTTCGGATACCGGCAGTCCCAGTCCGGATCAATTGGTCATTACCACGGGATTGCGGGGTCTAACGGCCCTTGAGGTTAAGCTAATAGGTCCAAGGCAAGATTTACATTCGGGCGTGCATGGAGGTCCCCTCCTCAATCCACTTCAGGCATTGGCTGAGATTTGTGCATCTCTTCACGATTCGGATGGATGCGTTAACGTTCCGGGCTTTTATGATTCCGTACAAGAACCCGAACATTGGGAAAGAGAAGAATTGAAGAAGATGCCAGTGACTGAGGATGAGTACGCCGAGTTTTTAGGGGTCGACCATTTTTGTCCTCCCAAGGGTTTTACGCCCTTGGAATCTCTTCGTTTTGCTCCGACCCTAGAATTCAACGGCATGGGGGGGGGATACCAAGGAGAAGGTTCCAAAACCGTGATTCCAAGCGAGGCATTCGTCAAGATCACTTGTCGATTAGTGCCTAACCAAACGGCCGATGAGATAACGATCTTGGTCAAGGATGCCATTGAGAGAAGATGCCCTCCTCAGGTCAGGGTCGAAGTCAGTGTCACGGGCGGCGGTGATCCCTATGTCGTGATTCCTCCCGGCAAGCCAGGTGCTGATCTTGAGGTGCCTACATTGCTCAAAAAAGCTTTCGCGGCTGCCGAGAATCGTATCGAGGAAGTGTTTGGAACTCATCCCATCTACCTTCGAGAGGGTGGAAGTATTCCAATTATCGGTGATCTTAAAAAAGTCGTGGGTTTGGACTCAATGCTGATCGGTCTTTTCACAAACGAAGACAACCTTCATGCGCCAAACGAGAGTTTTCACCTAGGCATAATGAACAAAGCGATCGATGCATTTGAAAAGTTGTTTATTGACCTAGCCGAAAGTTAAAAGCCGATGGGGTGTCGGTCGCTCGAGTTTCAAAATCCAAACTTGAGTTAATTATTCTTCAGGATCAGGAACTGTGCCCTGCGGTCCACTTTGGATTCGCTTGCAGATGCATTCGGTACTGATTTTTCATCTCCTATTGAAATGACCTCGATTCTGGATGCGTCGCAACCAAGATCCACTAAGTAATTCTTCACCGTAGAGGCTCGTCGGTCTCCCAATGACTTGTTGTATTCGGGGGTGCCTTTCCAGTCGCAATATCCTTCGATGATTACACTCGCCTTCGGTGAACTTTTCATGAAGTCGGCGACTTCCTTGACTTTCGGTCGCTCAGCGGCAACTAAGTTGTATTGGTCGAAACCGAAGAAAACGGGGTTGAAAGGTCTTATTACGTTATCCGGATCGCTGAACGCTGCCAGATTGGGGTTCCGTTGAGAAAGAATGTCATCATTCAAGGGGTTGTTGATCAGACCGCCTCCTTGGGCGAAGTCGTCGGCGCCTGAATTGAAACCATCCACATTCTCACTGCCTGTTCCTCCTCGGTTTAGAGTTGTGTCCGGATCAGTGTTTTTTTTGCAACCTGCAAAAGAGAAGACCAATAAAATGAGACAGAACGCGTTGAGTCTTTTCATGATTGAAAGAAGTTTAGCTGTCCTTTTGGACTCGGAATTGAGCTTTCCGCTCGAGGCTCGCCGTCGAGGAATCTGCATTTGGCGTAGATTCTACGTCTCCCATGGACCTTATGTCGATCCGACTGGCGTCGCATCCAAGGTCTATGAGGTACTGCTGGATACTGGATGCTCGTCGATCGCCAAGCGCCATATTGTAGGCCGGGGTGCCTTTCCAGTCGCAGTGCCCTTCTATCAAGATGCGTGCATCACGATTGATTTGCATGTACTCGGCTACTTGCTCCAGTTTAGGCCTCTCTTCTTGCCCCACGTTGTATTGGTCGAATCCGAAGTAAATCGCCTCGAATGGTCGTTCGGCAGGCCCGTCGAGGTCCACATCTCCCCAAGAGTTGCCTCGTGGAACAAGTTCGTCGCCTCCCAACTCGCCTCCGTCTATGGGGGCGCCGGAACTGGCCCAGTCGCCATCTCCGAGTCCTCGCTCGCCGCCATTCATGAAAGTGTTGCGCCCACCACTTTTAATAAGCACCGTGTCTTCAGGATTCGGTCCGTCCTTCTTGGAGCAACTAAACGAAAACCCGACCAAAACTCCACATACTACCAACAGCTTTAATTTATTCATAATTAATTATTCCCACACTTTAAATTACAATCTATAGTCATTCCCATAACCTAGCTGGAAAACCAACTATCCCCTTTAAATGGACTTCGTCAACGAGAAAACGTTCGAGAAAACACCGGTTTGTATTTTAGTCGACAATGGTTCTCTGAAACCGGAGGCCATTCTGGCACTTCGACGAGTGACCGAGCAATTGGCATTTCGCACCAATGTTGATTTCCGTGCCACAGGTTTACTTCACTCGAACAAGGTGGACGCTTCCCGCTTGGGTGGTCGACCCGCTCGTGTATTCGTGGAGTCGATGCAGGAATTGCTGGATTTGGGACAACGGGATTTTCTCATTTTGCCATTTTTTCTTGGGCCCAGTCTAGCTATCGTGGATTGGCTCCCTAAGAAATTGACGGTCTTTCGCAATAACTATGAGGACCTCAAGGTCAAGATAGCCTCTCCGTTGTTCGGAAATGGCGATGGTGCCGAACCTTTGGCCACGGCCATTAAGGATAGAGTGGGGGAGGTCGTGCAACGGGAGGGGTTGCGACGTCCTTTTGTTGCCCTTGTGGATCATGGAACCCCCAAAATAGCCGTTAACGAGGTTCGCGAGCGGGTAGGCAAGATTGCCGAGTCCTTGCTCGACGGCAAGGTTGCGGGTCTTACGAGTTGCTCGATGGAGCGAAGACCCGAACCTGTTTACGACTTCAATGATCCCCTCTTAGTTGAATTGTTGCAGGATCGCAAAGTGGTGCCGGCGGGCGACATTGTGGTCGCCTTGCTTTTTCTTTCACCGGGAAGGCATGCGGGAACCGGAGGGGACGTCGAAATGCTCTGCGAAGAGGCGCGACGAGACAGGAGTGACTTGCGAACGTTTTTGACGGAACCGTTGGGGGAGCATCCGGCAATTGTCGACCTCTTGGAGCAACGTTTGCGTGAATGTCTTGACGCGAATTGACCTTCTCGAAATTCCCCGTCAAGCTTTCCCTATGAAATTCAAACGAAATTCGAGTACGTGCAAATCCTGCCTCCTCTTTTTCCTTATGATCGTCACCTTTTCAACCGGAGAGGTTCGGGCCGACCTTAGGCTATATCTTGCCAATCGCCATGACGACTCGCTTATGCGTTTCGATATGGACGAAATCTCGGGAGAACTGACTCTGCGACAGACTCTCAAGCTGGATGGGGAGCCTGCTCCCATGTGCATCAGTCCCGACAGGCACACCCTCTATGTCGCAAGGCGCAAGGCGGAGAAGGTGTCGGCTTTTTCGATTTCGCCAAAGGACGGTTCGCTAAAACTGATTGCCGAGACATCGATCCCCGGTGAAGGCGGGGCTTGTTACCTCTCGACCGATCGTTCGGGAAAGTTTCTGCTTTCTGCCTATTATTCCGAGGGCAAGGTGGCCGTGCACAAGTTAAGTGAGAATGGTTCCGTAAGCAAGGGAGCCATCCAAGCCATCGCTACCGAAAAAAACGCTCACTGCATCCTTGCCGATCATCGCAATCGGCTTGTTCTCGTGCCTCACACGGGTCCAAACATAGTTTACCAGTTCATTTTCAACGAGAAGACAGGCAAGCTAAGTCCGGCCAAACCTGCTAAGTACGTGCCCCAAAGGAAACTGTCTCCCCGTCACGTCGCTTATCATCCCGGCGGTAAGTTCGTATATGTGGTGAACGAGGGTAGCTCCTCCGTTACGGCTTGTCGCATAAAGAGCGAAGCCATCCATCCCATTCACACCCTGTCAACTTTGCCCGCCGACTTCAATGAACGCAACTCCTGCGCCGACGTCGAGGTGCATCCTTCGGGACAGTTTCTCTACTGCTCGAACCGAGGTCACGACAGCGTGGCCATGTTTGCCATCGATCAAAAGACGGGGCGTCTAACTTCCCTTGGACAAGAACACACGGAGAAAGTTCCCCGATCCTTCAACGTGGATTCCACAGGCAAGTTCCTAGTAGTCGCCGGTCTTCGGGCGAACAAGCTGACTGTCTTCCGGATCGATTCCGGCGCAGGCAAACTGAAGTCGCTCAAAACCTACGAAGTCGGCAAGGGGCCGACGTGGGTACAGATCCTGAAGCAAGATTGAGGGTCCGGCTCTTCGGCAGTTGCACAGCCTATCCTAACGATTCATGATTGAAATGTCCGAATATGGTTTTGGCGACGTCGAAGCTTTGGAAGATCATCTTTCCGAACCATCCGAAGCTCTTGTCGCGGAACTTGCCGAAGTTTCGGGGGACTGGCTCTTCGTTGGGGCAGGAGGTAAAATGGGCCCGACCATGGCGCGTATGGCCCGCAAGGCTCTTGATCGAGCGGGAAACCCCGTTCGCGTAAGTGCTGCATCGCGATTTTCTGATTCTCGAGCCCGTGAAAGCTTGGAGAGGCACGGTATTGATACTTTCGTATGTGATGTTCTCGATCGCGAGGCCGTGGGCAACCTTCCCGATGCGGCGAACATAGTCTTCATGCTCGGGATGAAGTTTGGAATAACCACAAACCCTTCCCTCGCCTGGGCCATGAATACGCAGGCTCCTGCCATTGTTGCGGAACGGTTTTCAAATGTCCGCATAGTCGCTATCTCCTCCGGCAACGTATATCCTTATGTTCCCGTGCAAACCGGCGGAGCCAATGAGGAAACACCCACCGAGCCCGTGAGCGAATACGGATGGTCACTCCTTGGACGCGAGCGAACTTTCGAGCACTTTTCTCGTGTGAACGAGATTCCCGTAGCCATCGTTCGTTTGAATTATGCCGCGGAAGCTCGTTACGGCGTACTCGTGGATCTTGCCCAGCGCATTCTCGCCCGTGAGCCCATCGACCTTTCCATGGGTCACCTCAACTTTATCTGGCAACGCGATGCGAACGAGCACGCCCTACGGGCTTTGGGTCTGGCTGCTTCTCCGCCCACGATCGTCAATGTGACCGGCGCGAAAGTGTTGGCCGTTCGGGACTTGTCCGAACGATTGGGTTTCGCGCTTGGCATAGAGCCGGTCTTCACCGGAGAATCTGCTGATACCGCACTCCTGAACGATGCTTCCAAATCCCACCGTGAATTTGGGCTACCCCTCGCTTCAATCGATCAGGCTGTCGCCGCCGTCGCCAATTGGCTGAAGGCCGATCATCCTACTTTGGGTAAGCCGACCAAGTTCGAGGCTCGCGACGGGAAATTCTGAACATGTCCGCCGCTTTGCCCCTGCCTAATTCCGTAGTCGTCGACTCTCTTCGCGACGGTATTGTCATTCCCGCGCATCCCTTAGCCCTTACCGCCGAACGCAAACTGGACGAACGCCGCCAGCGGGCCCTTTCTCGTTACTATTTGGATGCCGGTGCCGCCGGCTTGGCCGTGGGCGTGCACACCACGCAGTTCGCCATTCGCGAACCGCAGCACGGTCTATTGCGTCCGGTGCTCGAGCTTGCTGCGGAAACGATTCGCGAGCATGAGGAGAAAACCGGGAGTCGCATTGTTCGCGTAGCTGGGGTTTGCGGGCAAACCGAGGACGCCCTTCGTGATGCCGAACTGGCTCGCGAGCTCGGTTACGACTTGGGTCTGCTCAACTTGTCTGCCTTTCCCGATGCCGACGACGTTACCCTGCTTGCCCATGCTCGCCGCATAGCCGAGGTCATCCCCCTTTTCGGTTTCTACCTTCAACCGGACATCGGCGGGCGTTTGTTGTCCCGGAAGTTTTTTCGGGAATTTGCCGCCATTCCGAACCTCATCGCCGTAAAGATGGCTGTTTTCGATCGCGAACTGACCCGAGAGGCAATCGAGGGTATCGAGGATTCCGGTCGCGGCGACGAAGTCATCCTCTATACGGGCAACGACAATTTGATCATCGAGGACCTGACCGAGGGCTACCTAATTCCGACCGCTAACGGCACAAAGCTTTGCCGTATGGCGGGAGGTCTGCTCGGTCATTGGGCGGTCTGGACGAAGGCCGCAGTCGAGACCTTGGAAATGATCAAAGCCGCTCGCTCCCACGAGACCTTCGATCCCGCCGGTTTCGCCGAACTAGCCTCACAAGTCACAGAGATGAACCATTACCTCTTCGATTTCGACAATGCGTTCCATGGCTGCATTCCCGGCGTCCACGAAATTCTTCGCAGGCAAGGCTTGATGGAAGGAACTTGGTGTCTGAATCCGGACGAAATCCTCTCTCCCCGACAGGCCGAAGCTCTAACGAGAGTTTCCGAGGCATGCCCGCACCTTGTCGACGACGTCTTCGTGGCCGAGAGTCTCGATCGCTGGATGACGGATTCAGCCTGAGGCAGAGTTAGTTCTCCACCAGCCAGATATTTTGGAAGCGTACGGGGTTGCCGTGCCCTTGGAGGTGGATTTGGCCCTTTTCCTTTTCGGGGCGTCCGCCGCCGGCTCCGGTGCCCTTGTCCAGTTCGTAGTCGTCGTGTATGATCACTCCGTTGTGGCGAGTGGTGATGCGGGCGTTCTTGACTTTTTTGCCGTCCTTGAAGCGGGGGGTGGTGAAGTTGATATCGTAGGTTTGCCAAGCTAGGGGAGGGAGGCACATGTTCACCACGGGAGGTTTCTTTCGGTAGAGGGCGCCGCAGAAGTTGAACTCTCCCTTGATCCCGAATGAATCGAGGATCTGTGTCTCGTAGTTGTTGAATATGTAAACACCGCTGTTGCCGCGGTCCTGGCTGCCGGGCTTGGTCTTCGGTTTGTAGGGAGTGCGGAACTCGAGGTGAAGGGTAAAGTCGCCGTAGGAGTCCATCGATACGACGCCTTCCTTGAGCAATTCACCGTCCAGTTTCTTGCCGTCGGAAAACCGGTCGGCACCCTTGCCGCCAAAGAGCACCTTGGCACCCTCGGGTGCCTTTTTGCCGAGGGTATTGCTTTTGCGCTCCACGCGGTCATAGGCGAACAGTTTCTTGTCGTCCTTGGTTCCGGTCGCCTTGCCTTTTGCAATGACCACGATTTCGCCGCCTGAGGCTTTCAAGGTGGTCTTGCCCCCCTTTGTTTCGCCCTTGAGCAAGGTGAATTCGTTGTTCTCTGACCCGCTACCGGGGAGACCGCCTTTGTAGAGCGCCGCTTGAAATTTCCCGTCGCCGAGAGCCACGACTTGGAGACCGTAACCGCCGCTATCTTTCCCGATTGCAGGGGATGCGGCGTATTCGCCTTGGATGGCGAAGTCGGGATCCTTGGCGGCTTCTTTCGGATCGGTGATGGCATTGCCGGGTTTGGCCGCGTGGAGGATGTGAGCCCCCGCAACGAGCAAGGCGGCGATAAAGGTCTTTTTAATATTCATTAGCTTAATGGTGTTGGAATTCCTTATCCTTGAATGCAAAAAAGGTGATTTACGCCTCGAACGTAAAGGCGTCCATTTGAAAAGGCAGGCGTGGCGAAGGTTTTTTCTCCCACCACGTTTTCGGCCACGATCTCGAATGTCGGTCCCGGTTTTACGACGGTCATGATGCCTTGGTCGGAGAGGAAGTACACCAGGCCGTTCGCCTTGAGGAGCGAGGCGCTGTGCCCGCCCTTGAGTCTTTCCATCCACAATCTCTCTCCTGTCTTTGCCACGAGGCAACTGGCGACCCCGTTGTCGGCCACAACAATGAAGTAGGGGCCGATCGCGACCGGACTTGGCACGTAGGAACAGCCCTTGGTGATTTCCCAGGCGACGTGAGTCTTGGTTACGTTGCCGAAACCGTTGGGGCGGATGGCCTGCATAAAGCGCTTGGGAAAACCGCAGGTCATAAATAGAAGGTCGCCGTTGTAGACCAATGATGCGACGTATTGCTGGGTGGGGCCGTCGCTGATCCAGTGTTGCTTTCCCGTGTCGGGATCGTAACTGGCGACACAAAGACTACCCGAAAGAATCAACTGGTTGCGCCCCTCTATGGTTCGCAGCAACGGGGTACAGTAACTACGCGTGTTGTTGGGGCGATCCGTCTTCCAAATCGTCTTGCCGGTCTTCTTTTCGAGGGCTACGAGATAGCCGGGGCCGTCGTGGTCGCCGTTTACGATAACCTTGTCTTTCCAGAGCACGGGTGAAGAACAATAGCCGTGGATACTGGAGAATACGCCCGGGCGAACTTCCCACAGCTTGTTGCCGTCGAGATCATAGGCGGTCACGAACATCTGCTTCTGGTCGAGAAAGCTAAGGTATATTCGATCGCCGTCCGAAGTGGGCGTGCTGGACGCCCGACTGTTCAGGCGATGGACTCGTTCCAAGGGAGATTTTAAAACCACCTTGCGCCAGAGTTCTTTCCCGCTTTCTCGATCCAGGCAGAGCAATTCGCGCGTTTGCGTTTCCTCTATGACTGTGACGACGTATATTTGATCCCCGATGATGATAGGCGAGGCGTGTCCCTTGCCCGTGATCGGTGTCTTCCACACGAGGTTCTCAGGTAATTTCCAGTCGACTGGTGCTTTCGGGTCGCTGACGGTGCCGTCTCCCCATGCCCCTCTCCACGCAGGCCAATCTTCAGCGCAAACGCTTAATGGCAATACGTTGATGATTAAAGTAGAGCAGGTGAAAAGGAAAATTTTGGTCATGGGCTCAAGTTGTAGGTTCACATAGGTTTGGCCAGTTAAAACCATGTTTAGTCGAAGCTTTGCCGGATTAGGAATACGGGATTGACCTGAGATTTGGTTTCCTTGCTTATGTTTTCCACTTACATTCAGAAATTTCACCTTGAGCGGAAGCAAATCTCATGAGCTTCGACAAATCCCTAGAGTCAGAAATCAAAAACATCCTATCCCAAGGCCCAATTGCCGGTTTGGCAGGTGGCGAGGAGTTGATGTCTTCAACCGGCGATACCTTTGACGTAAAGGATCCGGGAAGCGGAGAGAAGTTGGCAGAGGTACATAACCTGCAAGCCGAAGACGTTGATCGCGCCGTGGAACTTGCGGGACAGGCTTTCGAGAATGCCGAATGGGCTGGTCTTCCCGTCAACGAGAGGTGCGTTTACTTGCATCGCTTGGCCGATGAGGTGGAGAACAGGAAACCATTGATTTCTCACTTGGAGTCCATGGATTGTGGGAAAATCCTCGTACAGGCGGAGGACGACGTTCAGAACTTCATCGACACCATGCGATACTTCGCGGACCTAGCTCAGAATACGCAACTGCGGACGGTACTTGCCGTCAAAGGCCATGAGGCAGCCTATGCGCGGCATCCGTGGGGTGTCTGCGGGAGCATCGTGCCATGGAACTTTCCTTTTCTTCTTTGTGGTTGGGGCATTGCTCCCGCTTTGGCCGCAGGCAACACGGTGGTCGTGAAACCCGCCGAGGATACTCCGCTCACCACGCTTTACCTAGCCCGTATGGTTAAGGAAATTGGTTTTCCGGACGGCGTATTGAACGTCGTGCCCGGTTTGGGTGGAGTTACGGGAGCAGCCCTTTCAGCAAATTCAAAGCTTTCCCGAATGTCCTTTACGGGTTCACCTGATGTCGGGCGTCTCGTGGCAGCCGAATGTGGTCGCAACCTCGTTCCCGTTAAGCTCGAGCTCGGTGGCAAGGGAGCTGCGGTGGTCTTTGACGACGTCGACGTTCCCGAGGCAGCTCAGAAGCTTGTTGAAGCCATTACCTTTCACACGGGTCAAGTCTGTTGCGACGCCACCCGCTGGCTCGTGCAGAAACCTGTTTACGACGAATTCGTCAACGAAGTGTCCGAGCGCATGCAAAAGGTAGTCATCGGTTATCCTTCCGACGAGGGATCCGCAATGGGACCCGTGGTGAGCGAGAAGCAGAAGGACCGCGTGCTCGGCTACCTCGAGAAAGGTATTGGTGAAGGTGCCGAGGTCGTATTGGAGGGTGGGGCCGCCGAGGTGGAGGGACGACCTGACGGCTATTACGTAAAGCCGGCGCTTCTTGCGGGTTCGCTCGACAATGTTGCCGCTCGCGAGGAAATTTTTGGTCCCGTAGCCTATCTCTCGCCCTTCGATAGCGAGTCGGAGGGACTGACCAAGGCAAACGACACCCCTTACGGTCTCGCCAACAGCGTTTGGTCGAGCGACCTTTCTCGCTGTCGGCGAGTGGCCGAGTCGTTCGAGGCAGGAAACGGCTGGATAAACAGTCACAACGTGGTCGTGCACGGCGTTCCCTACGGTGGCGTCAAGCAGAGCGGAATGGGTGGTGGAGTAGGTTCACTGGAGACTCTTCTCGACTATTACCGAGGTATCTCGGTGATACGTCCTCTTTAGGATGCGAGCGTGAGCTCAAAAGTCGTAATAGCCGTCGCGGCTCATCCCGACGACGTCGAGTTCATGATGGGTGGAACCCTCCTTCTGTTGAAGCAAGCTGGTTGGGAGACTCATTATCTGAACGTGTCCTCCGGGAATTGCGGAAGCCAAAAGATGAATGCCGAGGAAACGGCCCAAGTCCGTGGCGATGAAGCCCAACGGGCTGCCGAATTACTTGGCGCGACATGGCATCCCGGCTTTTCCCGAGACTTGGAAATTCTCTATGAAGTAGGCCACCTCCGCAAGCTTGCCGCCATACTTCACGAGGTGGCTCCCGACGTCGTGCTCACACATTCTCCTCAAGACTACATGGAGGACCACGAGAACGTTTCCCGGTTGGCCGTGACGACCGCTTTCACTCATTCGATGCCTAATTTTGAGACTAATCCGCCGACGGAGCCTCCGTTTAAGGAGGTGTCCCTCTATCATGCCATGCCTTACGGTCTGAGGGACAACCTTCGAAAGAAAGTGGATGCCGGTTTGTTCGTAGACGTTTCGACCGTAGCGGAAGAAAAACTTGCGGCTCTTTCCGCTCATGAAAGCCAACGATCTTGGCTGAATGTCAGTCAGGGGCTCGATTCCTACTTGGCCAAGATGGAGGAGTTGGATCGCGAAGTGGGAACGTTGTCCGGGCGTTTTGAACGCGCCGAAGGTTGGCGCAGGCATCATCACCCGGGCTTTACGTCCGAGGAATTGGATCCGCTTCTTCAGGCTCTTCCTGATTTTTGCCTCGTAAACGAAGAATACGAAAGGAACTTGGATCATGCCACGTAAGCAAAGTTGCATAGCTCCCGATTGGTGGGACTACACCACGCTCGATGATGACTTGATAAACGACGCCGCAAAGCTGACCGAAAAGGATTTGCTGGAGTTATCTCGCCCAGGTTTCGAGGTGCGGTTCTACGACACTCTGGAGGATTTTTATCTGGCAGAGGCGTTGGAGTACGTCGAGGCTTGGAAGCAGGCTACGCCCGACAATCCTACCGGGATCTGCGGGCCCATAGGACCGACTGAGCAGTTACCCCTTGTCGCCAGGCTCGTCAACGAACTAGAAATCTCCCTCAATGACGCTCATTTCTGGGGCATGGACGAGTGGTGCGAGGACGGCAAGGAGGTCTCGGTGGATCACCCTCTTTCCTTCGAAGAGGCGGATCGCGAATTGTGCTTCGATCGCATTCGGGATGATCTTCGCCCTCCCGAGCAAAACTTGCATTTCCCGAAGGCGGACGTATCAGCATTCCGCGAAAGCTGGGATGGAGTGCGTTGCGTAGTCATGCAGGGAGGGCAGGGGGACGTGAAGCATTGGGCGTTCAACGATCCCTTTCGTCGCGAAGGCGCCTATGCGGACGAACCACCGAGTCCGGAAGAATACCGCAAGCTGGCCACCCGCGTCGTTGAATTGCATCCCATTACCCTGTCGCAGAACGCCCGTACTTCCGGAGGCGGAAACGTCACCATGGTTCCCCAACAGGCGATCACGGTCGGGCCGCAAGAAACTTGGCAGGCGGAACGGGTTTCCATTTGGCAGGCGGGAACGCACGACAACCCGCTCGGTCAACGCCTGACAGCCTTGATGATTTCAAAGGGGATCGCCGACAGCGCAGTGCCGATGTCACTTCTAGCCGACCACCCTAACGTTCGCTTCAACTACTATCGAGGGGGCTTGGGCGCGTGCTCGGTGGACATGCACTGAAGGTCGATCGATCAGGCTCAGTTCATGGGCTGGGGAGAGATTTTCGGAACTAAATGTCCTAAAGTCGAAGCATTTTTCTATTGTTTTTCTTATGATCATTGTGGCTGGCAATGATTGCGGATGAATTTTCCTTGTGTGCTTTCAAGTGTAACTAGAATGAAATTGTTCAATTGCTCTAATCTTTAATGAATACGAACTCAAAAAATGTGTGGTGGCAGGTTTCTTTAACTTTGGGTTGCTCTTCCTGTTCCTTGAAGGCTTTGGTCGGTGAGGAACTGATGAGAGGTGCAGTCTTGGACTGCGTTTTTCGACGAGTTCGGTCATGAGTAAAAAGAAAGCCCGTTCTGTTTCCCGTTCCGCGGGAAACTCCATTCCTGTTGCCGAAAAAGCCCCTGGAGAGGATTTTCGCAAGACTCAATCTACAGGATTCGTCAAGCCGTCGCTCCGCCTTGTTCGAGATGTCTTTGCCAAGCGTTACGGGTTCGCCGTCTTCGCTTTGATGGTTTTTTTAAGCGGTTCCTACTGGGGTTCTTCTTTTTTGTCACCCGGCAAACCATTCATTGCGGATTCTGAGAATGCTCCTACAACGCCACCCGGTTCGCCGTCGAGAACTACGGCTAACGTTTCACAGCCAGAGGATTATTTTCCGGCCGCCGAGTTTCGCAAGCAATCGGCGATTCTCATTGGCTGCCAAGGACGTCTCCACCTTACGCCGAAGCTCTACCTTGATATCGCCAGAGCCATCGATCGTCGAGTTCCGCTTTTCGGAGTAGTCAATAGCCAAGCGCAAGCCGAGCGAGGCGCCGAACTCATGAGAAGCAACGGCTTGCCTGCAGACGCCATGCGTTTTCTTGTCCTTCCGGGCAATACCATGTGGATCCGCGACTACGCTCCCTGCATTGTACGATACGACGATGATACCGCCGTCGTAGTCGATGGTAAATACCAAACCCGTGACATGCGCGAAGACCGTAAGCAGGATGAGCTGATGGGGCTTGAGTTGGCTCGCCTACTAGGTCTTCCCGCCAGATCCGTTCCCCTGTTGCTTGAAGGTGGCAACATGTTGAGCAACGGCGATGGGATGTTGTTCACAACACCCAAGACCCTAGACCTAAACCAAAAAGAACATTATACTCAAAAACAACTCATGAGCATGTTTGACGACTATTTGGGCGTCAGAGCCGTCTTTGCAGTCGGAGCGCTTCAAGACGAGCCCAATGGTCATGTCGACATGTTCATGTCCATGCTGGGAAAAAACCTCGCCGTAGTCGGAGAAATCACAAGCTCGGGCGATCCCGAAAACCGTGATTTGCTCGATAAAAACGCTGATTATCTTTCGAAAATATCAACTTCTTCAGGTCCGATCAAGGTGGTTCGCATTCCCATGCCACCAAGGTCAGGTGACGACTGGCGCTCTTACACAAACGTCATTATGGCCAATGGTGTACTGTTGATGCCTTCGTATGCCGACGTCGATCCCGCTATAGAGAACCGAGCGGAAGCCGTGTACCGTTCCTTGTTGCCCGGCTGGGTCGTTAAGCGCATAAACTGTGACAAGTTGGTCTTTGATCACGGCCAACTGCACTGCATCAGCTATCACATACCGCATTTCGTTTCGATTGAAGGTCTGGTCGAGAGTGCTATTCCGAAAATGTCGAAAGACGGATAAAGGACTGTCGCGAACAATTGAGAATCCAGGCCGATTGCGACGGTCTTCAGTAAACTCTATTCCTCTCGAAGTTATCTCAATTACCTCAATGTAAGGCAGAATCCTTCGGCGGATTCCTTTTTTTTCTTTTAATATTTATCTAGCGTCATGGGTCTGTAGGGCATTCCATGGCATTCTTCAGTATTGATTTATTCATCATATGCTTGGTGGGGCCAGATAAATTCCTGCCATCAGGAGAGCGGCTCCAAGGAGGCGCCTGACGAGTACCCCCTTGGGGGCATTACCCTCACTGATTCCGATGAATGATCCGAACCAAACTACGAAAAGGATGCTCCATAGTCCGCGGGAAGCGTAAAAGACATTGGCCTCCGTGGGTATGTCGAAAAAGCCGATGGCGATTGACATAAGCATGGCTTGCAAGGCCATCGGGATACTGCCCAGCAGGAGCCATTTGTCGGCTTCTTCCCGCCACCCGATGAAGGTGCCTTTGCTGAAGGGTATGAGGAGCATTGAGAGCAGTCCGACTGTCGCTACCATCACGAAGAGTAAATGAAAGGGGTCGGCAGTCTTGGCGAAGTGCGGGACGAGCGCGTCGGTGAGGCCGAATCCGGCGGCGGTGATGATGGCGAGTCCGAGCCCGATCAGTGATGGTCGATAGTTCTTGGCGGGCCAACCAAGAAGACCCACGGCGATTCCTGCGAGTCCGGCCGCCCACCAAGTTTGCGAGGGCAGCGTGTCCTTAAAGCCGAGAAGAACAAGGAATACCGCGACGAAGAGTGATTTCGATCCAAGGATGGGCGTGATTACGGAAGCTTCGCCACGACGCAAGGCGAGGAAGCATGCAGTTTGCGAGGCGAAGAAGAGGACGCCGATGAGGAAGCCGTTTTGAAGAGTCGAATAAGTGAATGCTTGCTCGGCCAGAAACGGGTAGGGTATGAAAAGAAGGGTGATCACCCAATTCGAATAGGCCAGAGAACGGAAGGTGCCCGCACCCGAATCAAGAGCTCTTTTGAAGAAAAGCGCGGAAATCCCGTAAAGGGCTCCCGCGGCGAAGGCCAGCAGGAGTGGAGTCATGAACCGAGAGAGAACTCGCTCAATTCGGTGTTTGAATAAGTCGCGGGGATGCTTTATCCACAAAGCCCGCCTCGCGTTGCCCTTTGCCGGGGCTGCCCACGTCGCCTAGTTCCGAGCGGGCCATTTCGGCGAGGGCCAGTAGGCGTTTCACCACATCCGGATGATCGGACGATACGTCCGTCGTCTCCCCTATGTCTTTATCCAGATCGTACAGTTGCCGGGGCGTCTTTCCTTCGGGCTTACCCCAGTTGCGTTTCTTGCTCTTCAGGGCGAGGTGAAGCTTCCATTTTCCCGACCTTACGCACTGAAGCTGGTCCATCTGGTAATAGTAGAAGGCCTCGTGCTTGGACCTAGCGTCTTTTTCGCCCAGCAGGATGTCACTCGCGTCATGCCCGTCGATAGGTTTCGTCGGCAAGGGAACTCCGGCCAGCTTGGCGAAGGTTGGGAGGATATCCAGGGTGGAAACGATCTCGGAACTTATGGAACCTTCGGGGATATTGCCCGGCCACCTTGCCACGCAGGGTACTCTTTGTCCGCCTTCCCAGGTTTGGCCTTTTCGTCCGCGCAGGGGATCGTTGCTGCCCTTTTGCCGGGATCCGTTGTCCGAAGTAAATAGGACCATAGTGTTTTCGTCTATGCCGGTGTCTTTGAGAGCCTTGAGTATTTCGCCCGTTGACCAATCGATTTCCTCGATTGTGTCCCCATAGCGTCCGTGGGCGGATTTGCCCTTGAATCGGGAACTGGCGAAAAGCGGCAAGTGAGGAAAAGTATGTGGCAGATAAACCAGGAATGGCTTGTCCTTGTTTCCATAAATGAACTTAACCACTTCCTTGGTGTAGCGCGGGGTGAGCATCGGTTGATCAACCGGTGATTCGATCACTCTTTCGTTTCTCAGCAGTGGCAGGGGAACTTCCTTTCGGTTCATATCGTTCGAATATGGAATTCCGAAGTAGGAATCGAAGCCCTGCTTGTGGGGCAGGAAGTTCGGATGATCTCCCACATGCCATTTTCCTACGCAGATGGTAGCGTAGTTCTTGGCTTTCAGAACCTCCGCAATTGTCATCTCCTCAGGGTTCAATCCCTTTCGGTCCCCTGGGAACAGTACGCAAAGGTTTTCGTGGTTCACGTGCATGTTCACGCGTCTCGGGTAACAACCCGTAAGCAAACTGGATCGTGAGGGCGAGCAGACGCTGCAGGTGGAGTAGAAGCTCGTTAGTCGCATGCCTTCGGCGGCCATGCGGTCGATGTTGGGAGTCTTGATCTTTTGGGACCCGAAGCATTCGAGGTCAGAGTAACCGAGATCGTCACAGAAGATGACGACGAAATTGGGAGGTCTGTTCTCGGCCCTTGCTAGGAGGACGAGGGCAAACCAGAAAACCAATGCAAAAAAACGACTTTTCACCTCTAAATGATCTGCCTGTGCCTAACTATTTCAAGAATTCCTTGCTAAGCGCAGCGCACTCTTCAGCTGTGCGTTCGCCTTGCTTGATCACTAGTCGATATTTTATGGACAAGGGCTTGCTCGGGGTGATCTCGGTCTTGAAGTAGGAACCGAAACGACCGTAGTCACGCTCGCTGTAGAAGGATGGCTTCGGATTGGATGGGTGGTCGAGATAAACGGTGAAATAACGTTTGCCGCCCACGACCACGCTTTGTCCCTTCCAAGAAAGATCCTTCATGTCCTTGTTGGCGGGCCAGTTCTTGGTTTTCCCTTCGGCGTCCTTGCCGCCGTTCGGACGTACGTAATAGGTTTGCTTTCCTGTGGATGCGGCCACCTCGTTGGAGGCTCGAAACTGAAAGCCCGCGTGCTGGGGATCGCCGTCAAGACCGACCTTGTCCTGCATTGTGCTTAGATTGGATTCGAAGTCCACTTGCAAGGAGCCGTCCTCACGGTGGGAAAAGGTAAGCTGGCGTTGTTCGGTTGCGAAAACGGTTCCATCGTCGATCCGCCAAGCGATCTCGACCTTCTGGACTGCCTTGAAACCACCTTCTTGGGAGATGATCTTCTCGTGACTTTGGTAACCTCGCTTGCAATGCCATGTGTCTATGCCGACTTTCTTGCCGTCCTTGTCTTGCGCAGTGCACTTGGAGAACCCGAAATATATACCTCGGTGGTGGGTGTAGCGTCCCCCGGGACCTTTGGTGAGGAATTCTTTGCCGTTCGATTGGTATATGTGATGGAAGGGCTTGTAGGTGCGCTCACGATCCTTTGGTTTCATGCGTTCGTAGACATAGCGCGCGATGTTCTTCCCGTCCTTGAGCAGGTCGATGTGTTTGCCGGGTTCATCCTTCCAAGAGAAACCTTTTTCTGCAAATGCCGAGGGCATGGCGTGGATACATAGGGTGACGATGAGGGAGGCCGAAAGGGAAAGCGTCTTATTGCTCATGATTGTTGTTCTTGGGTTGTTGTCAAAAAGGTGTTCCAGCAAATGCTTGGTTGCTCTCTTTTCCAAGCGTAATCTTGGTTTTGCTTGTTTTAAGATTTTAACGAAACTGATTAAACGAAACTCGTGTTCTTTCCTATATAACATAATCTTAGTTTCGTGAGCATTAGTAATCTATCGATTTTATCTCTTTCATTTATGGCCACGTCTGCGTTCGGTCAGATAGACTTTCAAAAAGAGGTTTTGCCCATATTGCAGGATAGGTGCATCGAGTGCCATAAGGCTCCTTACGAACAAAATGGCCGAACCAAAGAACCTAAAGCCGGCCTTCGCTTGGACGGCGCCGCCCATATCCTTCATGGCAGCGACGATGGTAAGGTGATTGCTCCCAATCACCCAAGCGAAAGTCCTTTGTACAAACGAGTTATGCTTCCATCTGACGACGACGACGTGATGCCGCCCAAGGGCAACCCTCTCTCCAAGTCTCAGCAGGAAGTATTTCGCAAGTGGATTGCCCAAGGAGTCGATTTCGGAACTTGGGTAGGTGCGACCGATGGAACCGATAAGTTTGCCGAGTTGGTTAAGGCTAAAGCTATTTATATACCTGCTCACCACAAGTTTTATGATGAGATGGCCAAGGGCTTGAAGCCACTATCCGAGGATGTTTTGAGGAGAGTTCGCGAAAGTACGGGAGCATTGATTCGCCCGATAGGGATCGGCAACCCCTTGCTAGAGGTGCGTTTCCTCGCCGAGTCGGCAAGCTCCGGCGACGACGATCTCGCCAAGTTGGCACCTCTTAGGCAGCATCTTTGCAAGCTCGATCTTGCCCGCACCCAAGTGACGAGCGAATGTTTCGCTACTCTTAAAGCCTTTCCTCGCATTAGGCGCCTTGATCTGAGAGAGACGAAGATCTCCGATTCCAATCTTGAGGAATTGGCGCAATTGAAGTACTTGAGTTACCTCAACTTGGGTGGAACTGAAGTTGGTGACGCAGGTCTTCGCAAACTGGTAAAGTGTAAGAGTCTGCGCGAAATCTACCTATGGAAGAGCTCTGCGACCAGTCAAGGCGCGGAAGCCCTCCGTCGGCAAATCCCAGGCATAAAAGCTCGAATTTAAGTGAATTCATCCGCCGAACTTCCAGAGGTGGGCATCGGAACGTAGGTAGATTGCGTTGTCTGAAATCGCGGGAGTACAGAGAATTGTTTCCTTTAGGTCGATGGTGGATACCACTTTCCCCTCGTCCCCCGTCAAGTCAACGACTTGTCCCAAACCATTTTCGCTGAACACGTAGAAATGTGTCTTGTTGGCCACGGGTGACCCGCTGAAGGGTCCCTTCAATCGGAGGCGCCAACCGAGTTCTCCGTTGGCCGGGTTGGCGGAAGTCAGGACATTTGCCTTGTTCAGTACGTAGATCCTGTTTCCCGATACCACTGGACTAGCCGTCCCCGGGGCGAGTTTGTTAGCTCGCCAAAGCTGGGTGTGAGAACGTCCATCCTCGCGGGATTTGACTGCGGTGAGACCGTTGGAGGGAATGAACAAGTTGCCTCCCATTACGGTCGTCGAAGGTATTGTGGAAGCTCCTTCTGCGTAATTCCAGCGATCTTTTCCCGTTTTGGGTTCAACTACGAGCAAACCTTTCCCGGACTGGAGGACCGCGAGTTCTTCTCCCTTTGCGCCTTTCAGCACTGTAGGGGAGGTCCAGTTGGCTCCTTTGGGTCGAGATTTTCGCCAGAGGGTCTTGCCCGTTCCAAGGTCAAGTCCCGCGGAAAAGGAGTCGGCATCGTTTTCCACTTGGGTTACGAAGACGCCATCGGCGATTACCGGTGAGGACGACATTCCCAAGCTGTTCGCCGCGTTGGGATAGTCCAGGGTGAGTCCCCTGAGCCATTTGAGATTCCCATCCAGATCTAGGCAGAACACGTCGTTCGAGGAGAACTGGGCCACGACCACTTTCCCATTGCTTACTGCAGTGGGAGCAGCGACACAGGTCTTTGAGTGGCAGACCGTGCGCCCGGTGGCTTGGAACTGTCGTTCCCAAGAGGTTTCGCCGTTCTTGGCGTTGACTGCAATTACATGGAGTCTTTCTTGTCGAGGTCCGCTGGATGCGGTCAGGAAAATCTTGTTCCCTACCACCACAGGACTGGAGAGACCTCTACCCGGAAGTTCCACCTTCCAAGCTATGCTTTTATTTCCGTCCAACTTGGTGGGCAGGCCGGGTTCATTACCAAACCCGTTGCCCGCAGAACCGCGAAAGGAGGTCCAGTCGGCGTTGGCGCATGAAAGGGTTAGTATTAAGATAATGTAAATCGTAAAAAGGTTTTTCATAGTTTCTTATTTTGAGGGTCAGCGCTTTGTGGCGGGAGCCGTAGGAGTGGGCAATCTATTTCCAGCTAGTACTGCGGTGCCCGATGCATCGGTTAAGCGAAGCTGAAACTCCCATTGCTTCGTCCAGCTTTGTTCTTGTTCGTTTTGGCAAAATTTAACGAGGATTTCGTTTTTCCCTTTCTTGAGTTTGGCCGAGAAGACGTACTGGTCGATACGCTGTCCTCGATGGTATTCGTCACGGGCGAAGAGGAGCTCTCCATTGAGCCAGACCTTCCATGCATTCTTGCAACCCAAACGGAATTGCAGTTCGCGAGCTTCGGAAAGTAGAAAAGTGTTGTGGGCGTAGGCCACGACTTGCTTCAGTTCTCCGTATTCTAGATTAATGTCGACCTTGCCGAACTGGTCGGAGGTGGAAAAGTCGGTCCATTTCACTTTTCCGCTCTTGCCTTCGTAACTGGCGGAGAAATCTATTTTCTTTTCGGGGGGGTAGGGCACGTCGAAACCCTTTCTGTCCGTGTTGTCGAAGGGTCCGATGACCTTCCATCGCATTAGGAATCCCATGATTTTGGGTAGGTCAACCACTCGATTCTTTTCTCGCAATGCTTTGGCGGTAAGTTCGATTTGATCGACGTCGCGAGCGGCCGCCAAGGCTTTTTCATAGAGTAAGCAGGCAGAGTCTTCGTTGGATTCGTCGACGGCTTTTTCGATGATCAGGGCTACCGCGTCACGTCGCAATTCAGGGGCCGGGTCGTCGATGAATCCGGGAATCAGCTTGGCGGCACGCTTGGGAGAAGCCTTTTGGATCAGCTCGAACGCCAAGCGCCTGGAAGCAGGAATGTGCTTGGTGTTCGCTAGGAAATCATTCAATTCTTTGGTCGGTAGCTTTTTGCCTTCCTTTAGAGTTCGCTGGACGATTGTGTCGACTGCCGCCCGCAGCCAATTTTGGCCAATGCCACTTGCCTTGTCCATGGCCGTCAGCAACTCAGGCAGGGTTTCCGCTCCAAGGGCAGCTGCTTTCGGCCAAGCTTTGGTGGCCGCTTCATTCCCTTCGCCCATCGGACCTACGGCGACTAGGGTGGCAATCGGATCGTAGACCGTCTTGGCGATCAGGATTGAAGATGCATTAATAAATAACAACAGGTACAGGATTTTCTTCATCGCTTCGTATTGAATAGGAGTCTTGGATAAGAAGTATTTCTTCTATACATCAAGGTCTTTACGGGAACTTCTTCAAGGTAAATTCTTCTTCTATGGTACACTTTTTTTCATTCAAGCCGTTACTCTTTCAGCTAGGAGGAGTTTGCTTGCTAGGCTTTCTCTCCTTAATTCAAATTAATGCCGAGAATACCGTAAACTGGCCACAATTCAGAGGTCCGGGGGCATCAGGGGTTGCCGAAGGCGTTGCAACTCCAACTACTTGGAACGTTCCCGAGTCCAGCAACTTGAAGTGGAAGACGCCTATCCCGGGGTTGGGGCATTCTTGTCCGATCGTTTGGGAAGATCGCTTGTTTTTGACCACTGCCATCAGTGATAAAAAACTAGATAGCTTGAAGATAGGCATTTATCATGAGATCGCCTCGGTTGAGAAAGACGGCGTACATGCATGGATCCTCTACTGCATCGACAAGTCGACCGGCAAAGTGATCTGGGAACGAGTTTGCCACAAGGGCGTGCCCAAGGACAAGCGGCATACCAAGTCCTCTCACGCCAATTGCACTCCGGCAACGGACGGCAAGCGCGTGGTGTCGTTCTTCGGCTCGGAAGGGTTGTATTGTCACGACTTCAACGGAACTTTGCTATGGAAAAAAGATTTCGGCATTCTCGACGCCGCGTTCTTTCGGGTGCCCAGAGCTCAATGGGGGTTCGCCAGTTCTCCCATCATTCATGAAGGGGTGGTTCTTGTCCAGTGCGACGTGTTGAAGAACTCCTTTCTTGCCGCTCTCGATCTGGAAACCGGAAAAATACTCTGGAAAAAGCCAAGAAACGATCTGCCGGCCTGGAGTAGTCCTGCGGTTCATGGCGAGGGCGCAAAGACGCAGGTGATTCTTAATGGTTATCGCCATATCGGTGGATACGGCTTCGCGACGGGAAAAGAGATTTGGCGGTTCCGCGGCGGCGGCGATATCCCCGTGCCAACTCCCGTCACCGGTCACGGTCTCGCCTTCATCACCAATGCCCATGGGAAATTGGCGCCCATCTATGCCATCAAGTTGGATTCTCGTGGCGACGTTTCCCTGAAAGACGGCAAGGCTTCAAGCGAGCAGGTCCCTTGGAGCGTAAATCGTGGCGGTGCCTATATGCAGACCCCGATTGTGTACGGGGATTACTTTTACAATTGCCGCGACAACGGCGTGCTTGCCTGTTTCGAGGCGAAGACTGGACGCTTGGTCTTTCAAGCCCGTCTTGGCTCGGGGTTCGGTGGATTCACCGGTTCACCCGTGGCCTCCGGCGGAAAGATCTATTACGTAAGCGAAGTCGGCGACGTGGTTGTGATAAAAGCGGGTACACCCGAGCTGAAAATTCTCGCCAAGAATCCTCTCGGTGAAATATGCCTGTCTACACCTGCAATCTCCGAAGGTGAATTATTCTTTCGTACTCGCACTCAATTAATCGCAATTTCAGACAAATGAAATCTCCCCTCGCTCTTCTATCATGCCTGCTTGCCCTTTGGATTCTGTCAGGTGCCTCGGTTCGCGCCTTGGAGCCAACCAAGACCATTTCGCTCTGGCCCGGCGACGCCCCCGGTGAAGTGAAGGGCGAAGTAGGTGAAGAAGCCCCCAAGCCCAATCGCCCCGGATCCAAGACAATCATTAGGCTTGGCAACGTGTCGAAACCAACCCTTTCTGTATTTCCCGCTGCCAAGAGCAAGGCCAACGGAGCGGCACTGCTAGTTTGTCCAGGTGGTGGCTATAGCATTCTCGCCTACGATCTTGAAGGTACCGAGGTGTGTGAATGGCTAAACTCCATCGGCGTGACAGGCATACTTCTTAAATATAGGGTTCCCCGTCGAAAAAACCGTGAAAAGCACGATGCTCCCCTTCAGGATTCCCAACGAGCGATGGGCATCGTTCGAGCTAATGCCAAGGACTGGGGAATCGATCCCAAGCGCATCGGCATTCTGGGTTTTTCCGCCGGGGGGCATTTGACTGCTGCAACACTCACGAACTACGACGAGCGAACCTACGATCGAATCGATGCCTCGGACGACCTGTCCTGCCGACCCGACTTCGGTGTTCTCATTTATCCTGCCTATCTCGTGGCCAACGAGACGAAGTCGAAGCTGGAACCCGAGATAAAGGTAACGAAGGATACTCCTCCATGCTTCTTTGCCCATGCGGGTGATGATCGTATCCCGGCCGAGGGCAGCGTGCAAATGTACCTTGCCCTACGTCGGGCCGGGGTCAAGGGGAGCGAGCTTCACGTTTATTCCAAGGGGGGGCATGGGTACGGTTTGCGAGCCTCGGATCATCCCGTGGTCACTTGGCCCGCTCGGGCCGGTGCATGGATGAAGGCAATCGGTCTGCTGGAGGCGAAGTGATTCCCGATAGTCAAAGAGCCCTGCACTACCATGAGCGGGGCGAACCGTTCGAGGTTCTTCAATTGGAGGATATCCCGGTGCCCGAGCTCGGCGAGGGTGAAGTTCTGCTTGAGATGCTGGCTGC
>Ga0315321_10000502_pt1 | contig 28883 bp, 20 predicted proteins | sample M180m21515metaG_FD_203464 | JGI IMG/M metagenome (GOLD analysis project Ga0315321, IMG submission 203464) | Ammonia-oxidizing marine archaeal communities from Monterey Bay, California, United States - M1 80m 21515 | ecosystem: Environmental > Aquatic > Marine > Intertidal zone | place: USA...
AATGGAAATACGCTCAGTAAATACTCTAAGATGGGATGGCCGTTCATGGTGGGCAGCTTCAACAGATGGACCAGGGATGATGTTGGTCGCAGAAGCATTCGAGCATCCAGTATCTGGAGTTCTTGGTATTACAGGAGGCGGTGGAACGGCACGTTCAGTCGCTGCAGCATGGTGTGAAAGTGGTGGTCGAGTTAAGCAACTTGGTGGTAATCGTCTTCTCGATGATGATGGACCGTGGGTCATGTGTGATGATGAACCGGATATTTGTATTGATTTTGACAATGGTGAAAGCGACATACAGGTCACATATAACCCAATGAAAGGAGATTTCGAGAGTAGAATCACACATTTATCCGCGGTTCCAGATGGAAGATGGTTACTATGTGCACAACACCTATTTTCCTGGGCGAGCCTATGGGCGCCTCACCTCACCGAGTTCTTGCCTTCATTGTCATTATTGATGACTAGATTAGTTGCTGTCGAGGTGTATTTGGAATGAAAAAAGTTTTACTTCTGATTACAATTATGCTTTTGCCAACAACTTTGGCGGAACAATTTCCTACACAAAATGTCAATTATGGATTTGTAGGATGGTCAGAGGGAACCTCTTCTGAAATCGGAGAATACAGAATTTCTTATCCGGCTGTAACAGATGGTGAAGATGCAAACATGGCCCAAAATGGTCCATTCGCAGTGGTCGTTTTTTTCACAGATGATGGTGAAGATGTAGACCAATATATCTGGCTACAAAATGGATTATCTAAGTGGGGATACATCACTTTAGTAACAGCAAAACTGAATTGGGACAGCATCGAATCTCAATTAGATAATTGGAATAATAACCAAACTCAAGATTTAGCCGGGTCTCAAGGTATGATTGCTACGAGCCATATTTCTCTTTCAGGCCATGGTACTGGCGCACATTTTGCAGCGGAAGTTGTAAAGACCGGTGAGCATGAAATCGATGGTTTATTCGGACTTGGATTTGATGGGACCTCTACCTCTACCACATCTGATGTGTTGCTAACAAATCCCTCAGCAGCACTATTCTTGACGGGGACTAACGATGAAATTGCACCTGCAAATGAAAATATTATGACTTATACTCAAGATTGGTATGGTGCATGGCAGATTATGCACCCATTAGGTGCTAACCATTTGGGATATCAAGAGAGTGATACTTTCTTTGAAAGATTCGCTGATGGAGATTCTTCAATGGGCCGAGAAGGTCAACAGGAACATGCTCTAAATCACATACTGCCCTATCTCAATCTTTCACTAAGAGGTGATGATTCTGCATATCAAACAGCATTTAACCGAGAAGATAAGGCTATTTCTTCAGATTCAGAAGCATACATCGATGAAGATCTATCACGTTCCAGATTGTATAATATGACCGATATTACTAGTTCTGCACAATTGATTCTGATGGATCAAATGTCAACCATCTCTGCAAATGTTACCATGCGCAATGGTGCAACTGCTTTTGGTAACGTATCATGTCTTCTACCAGATGGCCTTGAGGTATTGGGGGTCTTGCAAAATGGTGTAGCATCTTGTGTGATAAATGGTACAATGCTTTCTCCCGGCCTTGCAACTATCGAGTTGCAGATAGCTGATTATTCATTTTCAGATTGGCTTGAATTTAACTTGATGCGACTAGGTAGTCCAATGAATATCACCGAGCCGTTACCCGAAATTATTCTTGATCAGCATTCATCTATTACCATAACACCTGACCTTTTTGCAGTTGACCCAGATGGTGAGGAAGTAATATTCCTCAGCGCACAATTAGTTGATGATAATCAAAGTGTATTGGAACTCAATATGACTCCCTCTGAGTTATCAATCACTCATGTCAATATTCCTGAGTGGGAAGGTACAATGGAAATGATATTGGATTTAGCAGCCGGAGACGATATGGCAAATATCACAGTAAATGTCACAGTCTTACCTGTAAATGACAGAGTCGTCCAAAATGCAGTGATTCCACAGCAACAAGAGATTGAAGATGGCGAGAGCATAGTTGTCGATATTTCAGATTATGTTAGCGACCCAGAAGGGCAAACTCTCGTGGTAACAGTGGTAAGGGATTATCCTGGTCTCCGAATTAATACCTCCCTTACAACGATATTAATCGATCCACAATTGCATTGGAATGGTGCAGAATTAATTGAGTTATATGTTTCAGATGGGGAGACGGAGTACATCGTAATTTTTGTCCCGATCAATATCGTAGCAGTAGATGATCCGGTTCAATTTATTCAACCAACTATTGAAATTGAGATGGATGAGGATGGCGTGGTAAGCATCGAATTAGAAAATTATACTATTGATGTAGATGGAGATACAATCTCCTATGAGATTACAGGATCGTCTGACATAGTAGGATATTCGCTATCTCCTAGTGAAGTTGTCTTTGCAGGCAACCCTGATATGTTTGGAGAAAGTGAATTTATTTTGAATGTGAGTGATGGTTCTAATTCAGATAGTATGACTCTCATAATAACTACTAATTCGGTACCAGATTTACCAACTGTTGCAATCTCTTCAATCAGTATACTTGATGAAACGATTTCGATTACCTGGACTATATCGGATGCCGATGGTGACATTGGATTATTAAATTCAGTGACCTTTGCTGGAGAATCGATTGAACAGGGAACCGAGTGTACTGGTGCCAATATGATGACTTGTGTGACCAACACAGAACGAACCTTAGAAGGCACATACACTGTAGAGGCTAAGGTTTGGGATAGCCATGCGCAAGAATGGTCCAATACCGCTACACAAGATGTCACATTAACTAAGATCGAAACGGTACAAGATGTCGCAGAATCCGACTCTCAGATCGGTGATTGGGTATTACCAATCGGGCTTGGGCTACTTGTGATATTACTTGGCGGTTATTTGATTCAATCTAGAAAGTCCAGTTCTTGAATCGATCACAATGGAATGTTTCCATGCTTCTTTGGTGGAGACCATTCCCGCTTTGAAGATAGGATGCGAAGCGCACGAATTAATCTCAAACGGCTTTCTTCAGGTTCAATTACATCGTCGAGCCAACCGTTACGGGCAGCCACATACGGGTCTCCGAATTTGGATTTATATTCGTCTACTAACTCTAGCCGAGTAGTTTCCTTATTTTCATCTGCAGCAGCTGCGATTTCTCTTCGATGAATGATATTGACAGCACCTTCAGCGCCCATTACCGCTAGTTCAGCAGTAGGCCAGGCGATGTTGTAATCAGATTGTAAATGCTTACAACTCATAGCCAAGTAAGCCCCACCGTAGGCCTTTCTTGTAATCAAAGTTAATTTTGGAACTGTTGCTTCTGCGTATGCATAGAGTAATTTCGCACCGTGTCTGATAATTCCACCCCATTCTTGGACAACACCTGGTAAGAATCCGGGGACGTCCTCTAGTGTTACAAGTGGAATATTGAAAGCATCACAGGTTCGAATAAATCTTGCTGCCTTAATCGAAGCATCAATGTCTAGACAGCCAGCTAGAACCTTTGGTTGATTGGCAATAATCCCTACTGGTCTTCCGTCAAGTCTTCCATATCCAATGACAATGTTTTCTGCATAGGAATTGAATAATTCCATAAAATTACCATCATCAACAATTTCTTCGATAACCTTCACCATATCGTAAGGGCGATTTGGGTTGTCGGGTACGAAAGTGGAAAGTTCAGGGTTTAATCTGGCAGGATCATCTGCTGTAGGCTCGATTGGAGGGCTTGCCATGTTATGGTCCGGTAGGAATCCTAGAATGTCAACCGCTAGGGCACATGCTTCTTCTTCATCCTCTGCAATCAGGCAAGCAATTCCTGAGCGGCTAGCATGGAGTGTCGCTCCGCCCAATCCAGCAGCATCGACTTCTCCGCTGATACATTCAGGAGTTTCAAGAGGAGATGACATGAATAATTGCCCATGTTCACTTCCGAGGATTGTGAAATCAGCAAGACTAGCTCCAAGTGCAGAAACTCCTACAACTGGCCCTAATACAAGTGAGATCATTGGGATTCTACCCGAGCACTGAACCAGCCTATCGAGTAGTTCACCAGTTCCCCCTAATGCTGCGATTCCATCTTGGGCGCGCTGGCCGCCTCCATCCCAAATTCCAACTAGCGGCGCTTTTGATCTCTCGGCCATTTCAACGATTTTGGCGATTTTACGCGCATGCATTTCACCCATCGATCCTCCATGCACTGAGAAATCTTGAGCAAAGCAGTAGATACTTCTTCCATCAACAGTACCATGGCCACAAACAACTCCGTCTCCGAGAGTTTCATGCATAAACATTCCATGATCCGTAGTACGGTGAGTCAGAAAAGTATCGATTTCAACAAAGGATTCTTCATCCAAAAGAGCCCTTATTCGGTCTCTTGCAGTTCCACGCCCTGAGAGTCTGATACTCTCTTGACGCTTCAGACCTCCACCTATGCGAGTTTGCTCGCGGCGGTATCTCAAGTCCTCGAGCGCGTCGCTCGAATCTTTCGACATGACTCCTTCCACTCCTTTGCGGTTCTTCATTGAAGCGGTCAAGACATCAATGATGGATTGTTCTCTCCACACAAATTTTCTGAGATTATTTTTAGATCCTTTCCATTGGATAAAGCCCAATGAACTTTAGCGAGTAATGCTTCTGGTGAGGATGTTGAACCGTGACCTAATACCCCGATTTCTTGCTGATTTCTCCCCTTCGAATATACATTCAAATCAATAGGTCCATTGATACATTGGTTTGCTACTATTACTGGTATAGAACAAGATTCGATGAAGTTTGCAAGTACTTCATTTTCAGGAGCATCTCCATTGGGATTTTCGATAGGGAGGTGACCTAGTCCAGTTCCATGGATTATAATCGCAGAATATCCTGAACTTTCTGCAGCAGAAAGCAAATCTGCCTGAAGGTGTGGACCAGCAATAAATTGTGCAATTTTGACATTGACATCATAATTGGATGCAGCACTTGGCGAACGGGTTTGCTTTCCAACATTGGAGGTGTGAGTAAGGCCTGCTTTTGAAATTGTAATTTCGCCGAGAATCTCTCCATTCACCGTTTGGAATGCATCCCGCTTAGTCGAATGCATCTTTCGTACATTCACTCCAGGGCTAACAGCACATACTCCGTCACCTGAACCTGCATGCATTACAGTAACAGCAGCATCGCTAACTCCTGTGACAGCAGGGCCATTAGCGGCCCAGTATACGGCTGAAAGTAGATTTTCAGTTGCATCAGAGGACGCTCTATCTGAAGAGCGCTGGGACCCAGTCAATACAATTCGTCCGGCAGGTCTACCGCCATTTCCTGCAAATGCGAATGACAATGCTGCAGCACTAATATGCAAAGTATCGGTTCCATGAGTGACAACAACGCCAACCGAACCAGCAGCAAATGCATTTTCACAAGCTTCAATCATCTGATTCCAATGTTGCGGCCTAATGTCATCTGACCACATATTTCCTAATTTCACAGCATCGATATTTGCAATCTCTAGTATTTCAGGAACACTTGAAAGTAATTCTTCGGGTTCAAATCTAGCAATAACTGCTCCAGTTGCATAATCTACCTTTGAAGCAATAGTTCCTCCAGTGTGGATTATAGTTACTTTAGGAAGGTCAGCATTCTGTATAATTGTATGACTGGTGGATTCAACTGGAGTGGGATCACTTAGCAGTTCTAGTGTTGAAACCATTGAAAGCGGATGGCTAACATTGTATCCATTCACCAGTTTCATTGTTAGATGATCTGTAGCTGCACCTGGTAAAATCACGCCTTCGTGAGAAGTTAGACCCGCTGGGCCATTTACCTCGATTTTGACCCTGCTACCTAAGATTGGCATCTCGACCATGGTACTTCGAATATCGGTCGCACCATCAATGTTGGTGGTGCAAATATACAGAACATCGATGGTTTGTATCCGCCGAGCCTACGCGGATTAATTTTGAATGGTGGGTGCAGGGGGGTTTGAACCCCTGTATTCATTTAGCGACATTTCAATGGAACCGGGTGGCGTCAAACAACTGCGATTCAGTATCGCGTTTGGGGGGTGGTGGACGCTGGGGGATTTGAACCCCCGGCCTCTTGGTTGCAAACCAAGCGATCTTCCAACTGATCTAAGCGCCCCTAATTTCCCTCGGGTAGGTTTCTCCCTTTTGAGGATTCACACGCGGTCAACGGTTGCATCACGGTCCGGACCTAGTCCGACGGATGAGATTTTGACCCCGAGCAGTGACTCTAATTTTGAGATATAACTCTGGGCTGCAGAGGGTAAACCCTTGAATCCAATTCCCTCAGAATTACATTTCATCGCAATCCCCAACCATTCTTCAAGTGAGTGCTCAGGGAAACCGGGAACTGTAACATAAATCGGTTCACAATCTTCGAGTGCGATAGCACTTGCTGGCATTTCATGAATTTCAGTATCGCCCATCTTGTAACCAACGCAGATCTTAATTTCATCGAGACCACCAAGAACATCCAATTTTGTCAAGGCTAGTTCAGTGAATCCATTAATTCGGTTAGCATGGCGCATTACAACAGCATCGAACCATCCACAACGGCGTTTACGGCCGGTTGTAGTTCCAAACTCTTGACCTACTGTGCCGAGATGATCGCCATCTGCATCGAATAGTTCAGTTGGCATATGTCCATTACCAACTCGTGTGATGTATGCCTTAGTAATTCCAATCACATTATCGACATGGCCTGGGTGAATGCCAGCTCCATGAGTCGCGTTACCTCTAGATGTTACGGAGGACGTGACGAAGGGGAATGTACCTTGGTCGATATCAAGGAGGCATCCTTGTGCACCTTCGAGAATAATCCGTTCATCCATCTTTAGAGCATTGTCTAGAAGAATACCAGTGTCACAAATAGCAGAACCAAAACGTTCTCTAATCCATCCAATTTGTTCTCCGAGTTCTGCGGATGTGACGCGCTGTCGGCAACCTGCATTTTCAAGTGCCTGATTTTGAACAACAGCCATTTCTTCAAAGTTACAGTAAGGTAGGTCGGCAAAGCGCAACCCAATGCGATTAATTTTGTCAGCATAGGCTGGGCCGATGCCCCTTCCTGTAGTGCCAATTTTTTTGTCCATGCCATCGATATAGGTGTGATAAGGCAAAATAATGTGTGCACGGTTTGAGATAAACAATCGTTCTCCTCTAGGATCTGAACCTCCGCCTTCAACCCAATCTTCGAGTTCACGGTTTAGGACCCAAGGGTCGATTACCATTCCATCTCCGAGTATGAGCCCACAGTCTTCACGTGTTATTCCAGAAGGCAAAAGGTGGAATTTCAGCACCCTGTCGCCAAGTACGACAGTATGACCTGCGTTGTTCCCACCTTGGAATCTTGCAACCCAAGTTGCACTTTCCGCAAGGCGGTCAACTAGTTTCCCTTTTCCTTCATCTCCCCATTGAGCGCCTAGTACTACAGTGGCCGGCATAGTATTCCCGTTGATGGCGCAGCGCATAGAGTGAATGAACTATGCGGCGTGAAAATTCATTGTTCTTCTTATGTTCTAATGGTGTTTTTTGAAGAGTACGGCGCCTCGAATGTCGGAAATACTACCAAATAATTACAGTTTTGACACATAAAAACCATGCCTTTAAATAGTTCGGCTGCGCATAACTATTGTTGACCAGGTAAAAGATTGCTATAGAGCGCAGTCCGGCATAGAAAAACAATAATCTAACCGATAAGTCTTTAAACCTGTGGAACTACTACATAACTCGGAGTTGACAAGATATGACGCATGACGAAACCACCCCCCGCGAAACCACATCAGAAAGAAAAATCCAGCGTGAAAACATAGCCCGAAGTGGCTTTGGCAATACGCGCCCACAACGCCGTACAGTCGAAGGCCACACTAGCCCCTGCGTCGAGTGTGGTGTACTCGAATGGAAGAATGATACCTCGCGCGGAGAGATATCTTGCGGCGGATGTGGAATAGTCGTCGAGGAAAACAGTATCGACCCTGGAGCTGAATGGACCAATCATGACAACACAAATGATCGTTCCCGTGTGGGCGCCCCATCGACTTTTACTTTAGCAGACAAAGGCCTCAATACTTCAATTGCCAACTCTGACTTGACTTCTGGTGGAGCGAGTAGGTATGGGATGTCTGCAAAGGCACGACGCGATTGGCGCCGCCGCCGTACTATTGATGAGCGTTCAAAGACTCGTGAGAATGGAAAGCGTAACTTGGTCAAGGCTAACCAAACCATTCGTGACAAATCTGGTCTACCCAAGCCAATGAAGGAAGAAGCATGCCGTCTTTACAAACTACTTTCCGAAAAAGGCTTTGTTACCGGTCGCTCAATAGCTGGCGTCACAGCAGCGTGTACCTATTTGATTGCGCGCAACGAAGGCGTACCACGCCAAATCTCTGATATTGCTGAAACATTCGAGGTAGGGGAAAAAGAACTTTCACGAATGATTCGCACAATTGCTCGTGACTATAATCTCCACAAATTAACTTCACCTGCAGAGTATTTCGGGCGCTACATTAGCGATTTGAAATTGCCTCCAAACACCCAGCTGCAGGTCGACCACCTATGGTCTGTATTACAGCCGAATGACCAAATCTGGCAAGGTAAGAGGCCAACTGGAGTTGCAGCAGCACTCATTTACAAAGCGGCCTCTGAATCGGGCCACAAGCGCACACAATCTGAAATTTGTAAAGTCGCTAAAGTTTCTGAAGTAACTCTACGCGGGATGCTTCGCCTATTGGATGGACTTTTCAAAAGTGTAGGTGAAACTAACCTCAATTGAAGATATATTCATTTGGCTGTTGCTCATGCCTTACTGTATGAGCCGCCACACAAACCGTGTCCAACGCAAGGTCAGAGTGCCTTCAAGTTCACGTAAGAAGAGCAAAAAAGAGTCGGTAAAGAAGGCAGGAGAGATCTCCTGTGGAATCACATCTTGCGATGGGTTTTCTGACAAACATATGGGTGGTCGCTCTCTTAGCCAAGAAAATGCTATTGAAACCTGGGGCGACGGTGGGTTCACCGTCAGGAAGAACAGAGTACGTGTCTGTAAAGGATGTTACAAGGCTTGGAAGAAGGATAACAAGGACGATAGCAATACTCAGTATTGATTTTTCACTTTCACTTTTACCCCACGGGTCTACAAAATGAATGTAGACCTAAGTCTAGCATTCTATTTGTTATGAGACAATTGAGAATGGTTGTTCGTTCGATGGTAACATCAGATGGTTGCGTTGTTGCAATGGATGATGCTACTGTTGTTTGGAAACCCAAAAACGGCAAGCAGAGAAGAGTAAAGATTGAGGCACCAGCCAGCGTATTACTAGGCTTGATTGGACCAAGAGGCATGATTGAAAAAATAGTAGCAGGTGATGAATACGGAGGAGTTAACGTAATTTCATTGGCAACTATGGAAGTAATAGATCGCTTCGTAGTTGGAACCTCCATGATTCGCTCACTTTGTTCATCATCGATAAGTGGCGAAAGTATACTCGTTGGTTGTGAAGATGGTTCCGTACATATGGTTGGACAAAATGTGCCAAACAGAGTAGTGGATTTGTTTGAACTCGATGGCCCGGCATCAGCACTACGTATAATCGGACAAGATCTGCATATCCAGCAAGGCTGGGAGCGCAAAGTGGTTAGTTGGACTGGGCAAAAGTCACTTATCTTGGCCTGACGATTCCTTTTCGACCAAAGGCCAAGGCGGATCAGAAACCAGATAGTATGCAGTTCTTGCTGGTCGCGGCCAACTACGAGGCGCAGTCCCTGCATTTTGTTCACATTGCTCAAGGAAACTTAGGTGCTGGTTTAGAACTTCATCGATTCTATCTCTGCCCTTGATAGTAGGACCTCTAGCGGGAACTATGCTATTTGGTGAAAGGTCATGCACTGTTTTCAGTGACGCAATTAGTTCAGGCAAACTGCCGCCAGGCATATCCCATCGGCAAGGGTTATCTGCACGAGGTAAAATTGCACCAGTAACCAAAACACCCCTCTCTTTTTCAAAATAGCCCATCCCATCAGGACAGTGGCCGGGAAGGGATAGCGCAACTAATTCCCCATCACCAAGAGAATAGGAATCACCTTGGCAAATCGCTTCACATTTTGTGCTTGGCATATCAGAATCATATCGATTTGCCCAAGTTGAATAGAAATCACCAGTTTCCATTACAGAGATTGCATCACTGTGAATGTGAATCGGAATCTCTCCATGCGCCTTAGATATGTGATTGGCAGCTCCTGAAAAGGGATAGCGCCTGCTAGTGAGCAAGATTCTTTCGAGAGTTTTCCCGTCACCTAAATGGCCTTCAATTCTTTCAACCTGAAGTGCTTGATACCACGTTGTGCCAGAATCTACCAATATCGCTGAATCACTTCCCGAGAAGATGACAGCATTAGCATCATGGTGGATGCCGGGTAATCTGATGATGCGCACAAACCATTCCACGGGGCCGCGGTCCTTCAAACAGAGGGTTTATTTTCACGGGTTTGGATTAAATACAGGGAGTTAGTCGGCGGAAACATGGCTCGATTCCCTGAGGCAGAAGCACGTTTGCTTCACCGTAAGATCTGCATGAAGTGCAACGCTCGTAATGCAGTTCGTGCAGTTGCATGCCGAAAGTGCAACTACAAGGGACTTCGTCCTAAGAATATCGAACGCAAGGGCGTTTGATTATAGTCCAAGTATTGGCATTATGTATGCCATTGGACCACCTATTAGCACTAGCGGGATTACTGCTGGCCATAAGAAAACTAGTAATGGATACTTACGGGTGATCCATACGGTATCAATTCCATTTTCTTTGAGAACAGCAATATCGTCAGCTAATTGCTTTTTAGAAGGGGTTCTTCTAGGTGCTCGGGTACGATGAATTATTTTTTTATCTCCACTCGGCATGTCAGCAATTGTAGTTAATAGCCAGACGTGGCTGTCGATTACCTTGTCGATATCCATCCTTTCAGCATGCCATATCAGCCGAGGATTTGTTTGACCATTCTTTAGATTTTTAATCACCATCATCACTGGTAAAATCAAGAATGCAAAGCCACCCCATACCAATAATGCCACAGCAGGTGGCATTGCAACTACTGCGCTATCCAGGGCAGTTGGGAATATTATCGGAATACTTGACCAAGATGGAACCAGTATGGCTATCCACATCAGACCTTTGCAATCAGCTCCACCATGGATTAGTCGCATTCTCCAAGCGAGATCAACCAGTATTAGCGGAATTGATACTGCAAGGACTGACCACCAAATAGTAGCGGATGTTGAAGCATCTCCTACTAGAACGGGGAGTATTCCCTCATTACTATGGAGTAACAATCCCTGAATAACTCCTGCAATACCAATTAGATACCATATGCTGACAATTACATCCATTCGGTTCCCAGAGAGAATATCTTTCACTGTCGGCCTTCCAATAACAGTGGTTGATGCATATGCTACCATACCGGCTGCAGTAGCAAAAACATACCATTCGGCTTCAACGATTAGTAAGTCAAGTACCCAAAGAAAAATAGCGGGTTTCGACCAAGTAATCCAAAATTCATTTGGCACTCTTCGTTCTTTGTGGTCAAGCCATGCGGCAATTCCAAGAGCGGTTACTAAGACTAAAAGGCGGGTCCAGGTGATTACTTCTTCTGAATCCATGCCTAACGGGTGGCGGCAATCACCTTAAAGCCGCCACTCTTGAGCACAGACAGCACGAGTGTTTGTGCAGGTGTAACTCATGTCCGACATTGAAACCAGGTTGGGCCAAATAGCCACAGTAATCAATCAAATTGATGATCCAAAAGTACCTCGCAATATACGCAAGGGTGCCAAGGATGCTTGTGAGCAATGGCTGTTGAATAAAGCAAAAGAAATGGATATCCGTATAGCGATTACACAAGCTAAACTTGAAGAATTATACGAAGATCCGAATATTCCGCCAGAATTTGGAACACTTATTCTAATGATTAATACAGAGTTAGAAAAGCTTCTTCGTGAAACTCTCTAATCACTCTTCTTCAGATTCAGATTCAAGAACCTTTTCGAGTTCTTCTAGACTTATTCGCATTTCTTTTGAGATACGTCCAGGTTCCAAATTTTTTGCTAAGTCCGAAAACTGTGTTAATCCGGCAGTTGCATTCAATAAATATTCAATTTCATCAGGCTTAGCCTTGCCACGATTTAGAATAGTCTGAGTAGCAGATCTTCCTGCGATTCGGATAACTTCTTCATCAGTAACGCCCAACTGCTTCTGTAATTCTGATAATTTATGATGCTCTCCAGTTGAAAGATTACCATCCTTCAGGGCATCTTTCCAGGCTTCTTCTAGAGTAGGTGCTCTTTCCGATAGCATGATTGCAATTGGTCGTGTTTCTTCGATATTTTCTAATACAATTTTAACAATTACAAACAGAGGTACAGCAAGTATCATTCCAACGATGCCCCAAAGCCAGAATGAGAATGCTGTAATCAATAGTAATACTACTGGTGAAAGGTCTAGCGCTCTCCCTGCCCATTTTGTCTCAATATAATTGCCCCATACTTGCTGATTTACCAACAGCATTACTGTCATCAGAATAAGCATAGCTGGTTTTAGAATAATCAAACCGAGAATCAATGGTGGTATTGTGGCAATCAGTGAACCAATATATGGTACATAATTCAATATGAATGTCATTACAGCCCATACAAACCATAAATCAATTCCGAATGTGAACATGATAATTGCTGCAATAAATGAGCTACCTAATCCACAACCTGTTTTGACAACGATGTATGTGTTTATTCCTTCTTCAATTTGTGTTTGAATTATGTCTACTCGTTCAGTTGCACTTCCTGGCCAAGCCCGTTCGATACGACCTGGCAGTAAATGTGCTTCGAAAATAATGAAAATTAAGAAAAACAATACTGTGATGCTTGTAGTAACCATCGAACCCACTTCACCTAATACAGAAGCGATAAGGTCGGTTGCAGAACCACCTGAGCCAATTCCAAGACTTTGTAAATCGCTACCTAGTGTACCTCCGTCTCCCTTTACTGACTCCTTTATTGCAGGGCCAATAATTGGTACGTTCTTCAGATTTTTCCACTTCTTGTCCAATTTCTCATTGTAATCTTCTTGGCGCTCTTCATTCTCGATTAAGCCTTGAGCTTGTGACCAGGCGAAGAACGCAGCGGAAGTAATGATTAGAATAAACAGTAGCAGCATTGTAAGGTATGAAAGTAACACTGGGAAATTGTTTTTTGATAACCAATCAGCCCCGGGTTTTAGAACGAAATATATTCCAAGTGCAATGAAAAATGGCTTTAGTACACTTTCAAGATGAATCATTGCTAGGCAGAATATTGAAAGTATAATTCCTACATGTGAAATCGTTGCCACCCTTCGATGAAAAGATGGATTGGTACCAACTTCAACGTTCTCTCCCATAAGGTAAGACAAAACTACCCTGTACTTGAGTTATTACTTGGTTTTTGTTGCCTTTTTAGCATTCCTAATTGTAAAAGGAATGCGACAGCCATCATTACACCACATAGATGGAACGCAGTTGCGATAGAAAAAACACCAGTTTTTAGTACAGTGAAATCCCAAACTAAGCCTCCAGTTAGCGGACCAATAATTCTAGAAAATGCAGATGCTGATTCTTGTGCGCCCATGACCATCCCCATTTCCTGACGTTCTTCGATTGTTCTTTGAGCCAGAATTGCAGAAAACGAAGGTTGGAATAATGCATTTCCAGTTGAAATCAATAATACGATTGCACCCATGGTCAGCCAGATATGTTGATGTGAGACATAAGGGATTAATGTGAGGCCTGCTCCACAGATTAAAGTTCCATACATCATCAATTTTTCAGAACCATACCGTTTAGTTAACGGGCCAATTAATCCCCCTTGGATAATCATTCCATTTATTCCGATTATCGCAAAAATCCGTCCATTTTCGGCTTCATTAAACCCTAAGTCATACTCAGTGAATAGAACGAAAACAGCATGCATAATTGTAAATCCATATGTAAACATAACCGAAATCATAACCAATCTACCAAGCTGGGGCATTTTGATTACTTTTCTGAGATCCTTGGCCATGTTAGATATATGCGAGATTGGATTGAAACTAATCTTAGATTCTGTTGTTGGTTTGTGGCTTTCTGGTAATCTACTAATTGCAAAGATGAATGAAACTGTGGATAGTAATGAGGCAATCAGACATGGCAGCAGATATGGATGAGTCTCAAAAATAGTATTTTGAAATAAATCCCATTTTTCAGCAGGACTAGAGAACTCGCCACCAATGAAAGGACCAATCGTAAATCCAACACCAAAAGAAGCACCGATTAGCCCCATTCTCTTAGCAAGGTTGGTGCTATCGGATACATCACCGATGTATGCTTTTGCAACAGCAATATTTGCATTGAAAGCACCAGCGCAGAATCTTGCCACTAAAGCCATCAATAAGCTTGTAGAAATTCCAAACAATGCAAAGAACACAGTATTACCAACCAAGCCAATTAGAATAATTGGTTTCCTTCCTAGGCGATCAGATAATGAGCCCCAAAATGGTGAAAACAAAAACTGAGCTGCAGAATAACTCATCATCATCAATCCAACCCACAATCCCACTTCCGTGATTCCTTGTAATGTTGCGAGGTCTTCTATGAAGTATGTTAGAAATGGAATAACAATTCCAAAACCAATCATATCTATCATGACTACAAGAAATAGAATCGGTAAGGCAGAGCCTACTTTCTTTTCTTCAGTCATGACAAAACATCCTTTCAGGAGATTTGACTATTGGGGGAAACCTCAGGAGTTAATCGGTCGATAACAGCAGTAAGACGCTCGACCAAACTGGTCTTTTTGTCTCCTACAACTAATGCGTGTTCCATGACTTCATCTAATGTGTCGACTGCAATCACTTCTATTCCTTCGAATTGCTGGTCTAATAGCACATCCTGTAGATTAGCACGAGGAATTACTACAGTTTTTATTCCTGCTTTTGCAGCAGATTCAATCTTTGCAGTAACGCCACCAATTGGTAGAACTTCTCCTCTAACAGAAAGGCTTCCAGTCATTGCTAAATCTTGACGGATTGGTATGTTTTCAAGAGCAGAAATTATTGCAGTTGCGATAGTGATAGATGCGGAATCACCATCTACTCCATGCGTATCTACGAATTGAATATGGATGTCATAATCAGAAACATCCTTGCCAGTTAGTTTTTTGATGACTGCGCTGACATTTGTTACACTTTCTTTTGCTAGGTCGGAAAGCCCGCCTGTTGCATAGACCTTACCGCCACTTGATTGAGATGGAGTTACAAGAGCTTCAACTGGTAACATGATACCACTATAATCCGATAATCCCGAATCTGCACCGAGTACAGCGAGTCCATTTACGCGGCCAATACGATTACCTGAGTTAACAGTCAAGGAATACTCTTGGCGGCGTTCAATCATACGGTCAGCAACTTGCTGCTCGAGAGGCTTAGCAATATTCCTTGCAGCTAAAACATGTCGTGAAGTTGTTAATTCAGCCTTTTCTTCACAAGCTAAATCTCCGGCGATTCTAACTAATCCACCAAGTTCACGTAGGCGAAGTGATAGTTTACCTCTACGCCCTGCTCTGCGTTGTGCTTCTCTGAGAATAACTGCAACTCCTGACCTATCGAAGTGTGGAATTTCTCTTGATGTCCCCAAATCTCTACGAACTTCTTGTGCAATGAATCGAATCAATCGTCGTCGGTTTGCTGTAGTATCTGGCATACTTGAGTTGACATAAACTTCGTATCCATATCCTCGAATACGACTTCTTAATGCTGGATGCATTCCTTGAATCGCATCTAAGTTACCTGCAGCAATTAGAATAAAATCGCAGGGGACTGCTTCTGTTTTGGTAAGAGCGCCGCTAGATCGCTCAGACCTACCCGATATCGGGAAAGCCCTTTCCTGCATAGCAGTTAGTAGAGCTTGTTGCTCTTCGAGTCTTAACAAATTTATCTCATCGATATACAATACTCCACCGTGTGCACGATGAATCGCACCTGGCTCAACACGTTCATGGGCTGGTGTTTCCATCCCACCACTCTGAAACGGGTCGTGCCTTACATCGCCAAGTAAACTACCGGAAAGTGTTGCGGTAGCATCGACAAATGGAGGCGGGTCTTGTCCCTGATGCTTTACGAGAACTTTAGGGATACGTCCTTCATCAGCACCGCCCATTCTAGAACGTAGGAACATGTATCCAAACATCAAGAGTAGCATTCCAAAGAGCAAAGTCAAGAGGTCGCCGCTCTGTATTGCAACTACTGCTAGTAAGAAAGCGATGGCAACAAATCCAATCATCAGCATTTTCTGACTCTTTTCTCGTTGAATTCGAATAGTTTCTTTTTGACTTTTGACAATCCTATCGCCTCTTCCTGCTGGAACAGTACGAACCCTTGGCTCGTTCTCATCCTCTTCGTTTGGATAGCATAGGATATCTTCTAACTTGTCAACTGGGAGTAATTCAGTCATCGAGCGAGCGAGCATCGATTTACCAGTGCCCGGGTCTCCAATCATCATCATGTGGCGTCTTTGCTCTGCTGCCTTTCGAATAACAATCGAACCCGCATCTTGGCCAATTACTTGGTCGACTAATCTTTCTGGAATCGGAACATCCTCTGTTGTGGTAAAATCCAAACTGCGAACCCATTCATCAACTGGGACTGAATTAATTTCAATATTTTCGGATGCCTCTGGACTCCAAATAGTGACCATTTCTTCCTCATCGGAGGGTGCATCGTCAACAACATCCGCTTCGGTCACATTCAGTCCTCCAACACGGTCCGCTTTAGCCGTTTGGCAAGCGCCATAGGACAGATTACGTCTCTAATATCAGCATCACTGCTGGTATTGGTGTCCGTAATACGCCCACTGCTCCATTGTCCATCCAGCAGGTAGGCCGCCAGGCGGTAGTGGAAGGGAACCAGCAGGCACTTGCGCAACTGCAGGGGCAGGTGCGGCAACAGGTTGCTGGAAGATATCTTGTGCGCCACCATACATTGAATTAGCAACTGCATCATTTGCTGGAAGTTCATTAGCCCAATCGACCATCTTTTCTCCGCTTTGACCACCTGTGCCACCGCGCATGAATAGCAGACCGCCAAGTAGTGCAATAATTATCACACCTATGACCCCCAATACGACAGTCATGTCAAGGCCAGTACTAGCGCTATCCTTGGTTGAACCGGCTTTCACACTTTCACAGGTTGTGTATCCACAAGCTTCAGTGCGCTCCTCTTCTAATTCACCGATTTCAATTTTAACTGCATCATGTGCTGCAGTACCTTCTTCGAGTTTTGCAAGTTCGTTTTCCTTTTCTGTGATCGAAGCATCGATTTCTTCAATGAGTAAATCAACTTCTTCGACGGTCATTGATTCAGGACCCGGTGCTTGTTCATCAGCACTCCATTTCAGAGTTGTACCTTTGAATTCGAACTTGTCTCCATTAGATGCTATTGCTGTAACCTTAGCGACAGTGATGTAATCTTTCAAACGCATTCCGCTGTCGTCAACCTGGCCATTCAATGGATCAAAGGTCCATCCAACACTCTTTGCAGTGATGTCGTGTTCATGAACTTCATTGATTGAACAAATACCTGTTAGTGAATTACATAACTGCCAGGTACTAGATAGAGAAGTGATTGTAACATCATCCTTATTCAGGAACATTGTGATTTCAGGAACCTCACCAACGTAGACATTCTCTACACTTAGCCTTACATCGGCATCAGGTCCTTCTCCAACTAGGAGAGGCATGCTATCATAGACATCAACAACCAAGGTGTAGATGTTTGAATCATAGCGATCTTCTGCCTGAATAGTGACTGTTTGAAGTCCATCTGTATCCCAAATTAGTGTTAGAGTGTTGTCGAGGAAGTTTACACGTGCAGCTCCTGGTACTGGGTTGCTAGCAGTGATAGTAACTTCATTGACATCACCATCCACATCTGAGATAATCTCATTGAGGAATATTACCTTCTGAGTTCCAACCTTGAGGCGGAGTCCTTCGAATTCGGATAAGTCCACACGTGGTGCGTCATTGATTGGGTTGATTGCAATAGTAATCAGTTGATCAGAATACTGTTCACCATCACTAGCACGTACAGTAATCGTTGTTTCTCCATTGATATCTGCATCCATCGTCTCATAGTTTAGTGTAAATTCTCTTAGTTCCATTTCAAGGAGTTCAGGATTGGTATTGTCAACAATCGCCAAGATAAGGTCTTCTGCTGTAACGCTGTTTCCGTTATCATCTGTGTCTGAGAGGTAAGGAAGTAGGTTAAGAGAAGCCGCCATGCCTTCGTCAACATATTGCTTTTCGACTCCTGCCCAACGTGGTTGACCATTTTCAATTACGTTGAATAGAAGAGTTCCATGAGCTGTTTCTAATCCGTCATTAACTGCTATTTCGATTCCGCTTGCTGTTGCTTGTCCATTTACGAATCGAATATTTTCAAAGTAAACTTCAATTTCTTCAGTAGCAGGATGCCATGCGATAAAGTTTGGACTTGTACTTGTAATGGTTAGCTGATCCAAATCGGTTTCAGCATCGTTTACATTGTTGGTGATTGAAACCTTAGTTGATGTCTGTACCTTTACTGTAGGGACAGGTTCAGAAGTGATAATAGGAAGTGCATTCTTTAGTGTGAATCCATTTTCAGTAATTTGCCAATCACTTGTTTGCATACGAGAATCAATTGAGCGTATACGGATATCATAATCCCCTGCGCCCATGTTCATATCTGGCTGTACAAGATATTGACAGTGTTCATTTGTAGTTCCTTCTTGGAATACTTGGTCCCCACCTTCAATCAAATCACCACTAATCCACTGGTTCATTCCAGCTGGTGATACTTCAACATCGAATGTAAAGAATGAGGTGTTAATATCAACCCCGTCATTGAAGGTAGTTTTGGCTTCAATTAGGAAATCATTTCCTCTATCGATTTGATTATTTCCAATTACCTGAGCTTTTCTTGCAACAGGTACAAGGTCATGAGGTACAATTTCTACAACTTGATTATTGATACTAGATTTGTCAGCAACTAGGTTGGATAATTCGATACCAAAATTTGTTTGATAAGCGCCTGTAGGCAAATTGGTAGTGTCGATTTGTCCAGAGAACATTTGTGTATCTCCACTTTGTGCAAAGTTCGAAAGGGTTTGAGTTGAGCCAACGTAATTCTTTGAATTACCTATTTTGTAGAAGAAGCGAACATCTCCTCCATCGCTGTATGCGTCTGCACCGTAGTTGGTAACAGTTGCATCCAGGTTCAGAACATCCCCATTGATGTATCCTCCATTTGGAGCATTTGCATTCTCTAGGTTGAAAGTTGTAATTCCCACATCAATAGGTGGTGCCATTGTGGAATCTCCAGCTGCATATACATCTTCATTGAAAGAACTAGTACTCCAACCTGAGTAAAGTGCCGCTACAGTATTCATGTTACTTTCTCCACCACTTACCAAGTTAGCAGGTACAGTCCAGCTCTTTACTGCCTGTCCAGAACTCAGACTAATTGTTTCAAATCCGGTTCCACCGTTTACTATATTTCCAGCATTATTGGTGTAGCCACCATTATTCAACAACCAAGATTCCCAGCAATTGTGCCCTTTTGATCCATCAACATATGCATGAGAATTACAGACTTTTTCAGTAACTGCTGCATACAAGGTGATTGTTGAAGGTGCAGTTCCAGATCCAGTGTATGTTGCTCCGATTGAAATATCAACGGTACCATCTCCATTGTCAGTTTGAGTTACCGACACAGAGTAGTCAGAAGCAGTGCTATGCATGTTTCCTCCACTGCTGATGAATGAATCCCAGCATGTGTTTGAACCGCATCCTGTATTGAGAGTTGCGTCACCGAATGATGACTTTGGTGCACCACCGGTTTCTTGTAAGTGACTTACTCCATAAATTGGAGCAATGTTCCCTGCTTCAGCATCTGCCGTACTTCCATAAGACGCACTGTGATAGGAAATGTAGACATAATTATCCGGCAATGAAGTCTTTGCTTGATCGTGTGCAGGGCTACCGTATTGGTAACAAAATCCACAATTATCCGAGGTGATATATTGTCCAAAAACAGTGTGCCCTGGGTTAGATGGAGCATATTTTTCTTCAACTTCTTCTACCAGGTCGACAGAACTATTTTCAGAATCTACAATCAATCCACCAAGAGATGCCGAAATGCTCAACAGCATCAGGGCTACGATAGTAAAAGCGGTCATACGTGCGGTCTTCATGCCACACGCTTCCGATACAAGGTATTTGAACATGTGCCGTATCAGTCTAATCTTTCCCTAAAGGGAATCTAGCAAATATTGATGGTAATCGTTCTACTCGACGGTGCATGGCAGAGTATGCGGCATTGATGGAAAGCGAGGGCAGAATCCATATTGTTGAACTCGTTGATGAGGTTATCAAACATAAAGGATTAGGAGTGCTCAATACCGGGGCGTTGCTCGCCAATATTGACGTAGGTGACGACGTTTTAATCGGCCAAAAGTATCTAACTAGAATGCCTACTTTATTGCCCGAATTAATTACCGGTATGGCAAGGCGCGCACAGACAATATCTGCGAAAGACGCAGGTGTATTTATCGCGCGATTAGGAATTGGAGTGGGAGACACTGTACTCGAAGCGGGACTCGGCTCAGGCGGGCTGTCTCTGCACCTAGCAAAGGTGCTAGGAAATTCAGGACATCTTGTAACCGCTGAGCCTAGGAATGAGCATGCTGAAGTTGGGTTGCTTAACCTAACTAGAGCAAATGAATGCTTCACCGAATTTCCAAAACATACGCATTTAGAAGGGATGGTTGAAGAAGTAGTTCCAGATCTCGAATTCGATGCAATTATCCTCGATATGCCAGTTCATTCACCAGCGATAATCGCATGTGCTCCTAAACTGAATTTCGGTGGGAGGATTGCATGTTATGCCCCTACGACCTCACAATTAGAAAAATGCTGGAAGTCATGCGAAGAAGCGGGATTAATAGTAGAGTGGGCTGGAGAATTAATGGAGCGTCAATGGGGCACAACCTCGAAAGGCGGTATGCGACCAGTAAACGGTCCGTTCGGCCATACAGCGTTTCTTTTATTTGCTCAAAAGCGTTGATTATTCAACAACTCGAATACGAGTTTCACACTTCGGGCAAGTGAACCTGAATGGAGGCTCACTATCTTCTGGAACTCCAAGTCGAGCTTCACAAGAACAGCAAGTAACCTTGTTGTATTCATCGATACGAACCTCATTTGTTCCAAGAGGTATTTCCTCTTCCTCTTCTTCCTCTTCAATTTCAGCAGGTTTTCTAAACAATCTGATATATGCTAGGAGTAATAGAGAAAGGATCCAACCTGTAGAGAGTAAAATCAGAGAATTTTTGTTATTTAATTCGAGTATCCCGAGGTTTAGTCCATCTGGAGCCACATGTGGACCTGCTACACTAGCGCGCAAGTCTTGTGATTCATCCCTAACGGTTTGTCCTTCAACTTGGCTAACTGAATTAATGACTAGTACCACTTCAAAGCCATCTAGATTCAGTGGAGTTAGAAGTAGTCTGAAGTCCTGGCAACCATTACTCGACAAACTGTATGTCGAATTTATTCCTGTTTCTCCAGCACGGTAGAATATTCCATCCATCTGTGGTTCATTTTTGCCAATGAGTTCTAAACTACCTTCGACATAGGTATTTGCTTTATTACAAATGGTTAGAGAAATGGTTTGCTGCTCGATACTTTCATCAAATACAAGGTCATTTTTATCGAAGGTAAATGAAATCACTTCATCAGACCATTTTGGTTCAACAGTGTATGATTCACTTGCAGTAAGTGTCATATCAGAACGAGCAGATGATGTTAATCTGAAAGTTAATGCCTTCGTCCCTGCGTTTGCTTCCTCATCAATAGTGCATGACCATGGAATCGGTGCTGAAGACATACTTGGTGCCAATTCTATTGGTTCTGGATTCAAATTACAATCCATTTCGACTGTTGAGATAAGCATTGTATCAGTTGCAGTTCCTAAATTGGTAATAATTACATTACCATTGATTACACCACCTGGTGCTGCCGAATCATCATCGCTCATTATCGTAATCAAACCATCAGCTACCTGTGGGATAATATCGATAATAAGAGAATCCATTATTTCAGAATTACCAGTACTTGTAACCTTTACAGAAAGTTCGCCCCCAGTAATTGGTGCTCCTGCTGCAATCTCCCTAGCAGTAATGGTAATTGTTCCAGATTGACCAGCTGCTAGATTTAGCGATAGAGTATCAACACTAATCGTAAACCAGTCGCTGACTTGTGTATTGTTCACAGTAGCAACGAAAGTTTCGGTTGATGTTCCCAAATTGGTAATCATAACGGTTAGGTTTGAACTACCTAAAGGTGATGCAATAATTCGATCTTCACTTGAGTCAATCAAAACTTCATGCCTATCAGCAATTTGTAATTCGATAGACGATTGTGTAGAAGTCCACCCTCCATCAAAAGTGATTGTAAAAGTATCACTTGTTGGCTGTAATCCTGATGATGCAAGTAATTCCAATTCGATGTCAGTTGAATTATTAGCATTAATGGTAAATGCTTCGAGCCCATTGAGTACAGTAATTCCATTTGGAAGTCCAGAGATGGAAACAGTTAGGTCTAAATCACGAGTACCATCGTTAGAAATCTCAAAGATGATTGATGAATTCTGGCCTGGTATAATCACCATACGATTGTCAGATGGTCCTTCGAGTGATAGTTCAGCATATTCTTTGACCTCGAAGATTCCACTGTCATTTACACTTCCAGTTCCACTGTTTGTGGATGACATTGTGAAATCTAGAGTAATGTTTCCGACTAGTGATGAATCGATTATGACCTCCATTGTGACATATTGAGATATTCCTCTAGCGAGAGTAACAGGTGCGGGGTTTGTGAAAGTGATACCTTCTGAATCAATTCCAATAAGAGAAATTGTATCTTCCTCGGTTCCATCATTATTGATCACAACATTGAATGTTTCAGATACATCAACATCTAATTTGATAGAGGTTGGTAAGACCATGGATAATCCCCAATTCTGGCCTATTGTTACAGTGTACTCAAATTCTTCAGTAATCGTAGAATCACTATCGAGGGTTCCCTCAAGAGAGATATCACATTCATCATTTACATGGCTATTAGCTCCTGCTAATATCACCATTTCAATATCAAAGGTCGACTCCATCGCAATTAATGATTGATATTGTACTAATTGTACCGAACAATCACCATCTTCTACCTCTGATTGCCAAGTCCAATCACCATCTGCTGTAGAAAGACTTGTAATTTCAACAGTCGAGGTGGTATTTTCACCGGGCAGTAGTATTGAACCAGCAACATGTGCGAAAGAGAGGTCATGAATTGCCGTAACATTCACTACTAGAGTTGAACTTACTGAATAGTTACCCAAGGCACTTGCTGCAAATAGCGCAAACCCGTAGTAACCCGGGTTTTCATCTGATGGAATAGAGATCCGCAGTGTAGCCTGTCGTATTTCACCAGGCGTCATAGTATCCATCACATCATCGATAAAGCGGACTTGCCATCCTTGTGGTCCAGACATCATTAACGAACCATTAGAATTGTTGCCACCGGTGTTGTTGCCACCAGTGTTGTTGCCACCAGTGTTGTTGCCGCCAGTATTGTTACCGCCAGTGTTGTTGCCACCAGTGTTGTTGCCGCCAGTATTGTTACCGCCAGTGCTGTTGCCCGAATTATTTGTATTGTTTGAGCCGCCACCCGAGGTCCAATTTGTCCAGAATCCAACCAAATCAGGAGTTTGGTTCACTGAAAGTAGAATTGTATCGTTTACATTACCATCATTGGAAATTGAGATTGAAAGATTTAGATCATCTCCTGGTGCCATTTCAACAAGGCCATTGTCACCTGCAGACGAGGTGTCAATTGCAGGCAAATATATTGCTTGAACAGATAGAAGAACGGTAATATCTGTAGAAACATTCGCATCAGGCTCAGTGACTGTGATGGTCAAAGTTCCAGAATCGCTTGGCAGAGCATTAGTAGAAAGGCGAATTGCAATTGTAGTTGCAGCATTGTATGTTGGAATCACATTGCTCACATTCGACTCAGATGGAATGATTTCCCAAGCGGAATTAAATCCAGATACATCAACAGAATATGTTTCAATCGATGAACCATTATTGTGGATAGTCAATGTGAGATTAGTGACTTCTCCTGGTGACAAAATAATATGATTTGCATCGGTTGAGAGTCCGATACTAGAGTGCGCACTAGTAAGTGGAACTAGTGGTGCAATAGCCATAACCATGACCAAGATGAATGCATTCAGCCTTCGCGACATGATGTTTGCGACTATATGCTGACATTTCATCCAATCGGCCCTAAGGGCCGAGAGAAATCAATTCTGAAGTGAATTGATTTTAGCCTGGTCAAGAACTTCCCAAGGAAACGCCCCTTCGACACCTGGTGTCCTTCCGAAATGGCCACCTGCGGCTGTAGGGGAATAGATTGGACGAAGTAAATCCAACTCTTCAGCGATGGATTTTGGAGTGAAATCAAACACCGAATTAACCCTAGATGTTAATTCACTATCATTTAGGGCTGATGTTCCGAAAGATTCCGCCCTAACACTAACCGGTTCTGCAACTCCAATTACATAGGCCAATTGAATTTCGCATTTCGATGCTAAACCAGATGCAACTACATGCTTTGCAGCCCATCTTGCAGCATATGCGGCAGAACGATCAACCTTTGAAGGATCTTTTCCAGAGAATGCACCACCGCCATGGCGGCCCATTCCACCATAAGTATCGACAATGATTTTTCGACCGGTTAGCCCAGCATCTGCGTAAGGCCCACCAGGATCTGCAAACCGCCCAGTGCCATTGACAATGAGCCGGTAATTATCACTCAGCAACTCAGATGGGATCGCATGCTCAACGACATGCTTTCTGATTTCATCTGTGATGAAACTCTGTTCTGCTTTTTCATCACCGTCAAAATCGTTTTTTAGAGCATCATCATGCTGAATTGCAATTACAACAGTATGAACCTTCGATGGCAAGCCGCCTGAATATTCAACTGTGACCTGGCTTTTTGCATCAGGTCGGGCCCAAGGTAGTACCCCATTTTTCCGTGCATTTGTCATTCTACGTGTGAGACGTTGTGAAAGTGCTGCTGCTAAGGGGAAGTACCGGCCTTTTAGAACATCATAGGATTCGGTTTCAGTGCAAGCAAAACCAAACATCAGACCTTGGTCACCTGCTCCTTGTTCTGAATTGTTAACTCCTTGGCTGATGTTAGCAGCTTGTGCAGTAATCTTCTGAATTACTTCACAGCGCAATTCGTTAGTCGAATCAAAACCGATCGAATGAGAATCATAACCAATATCTGCTGCAGTAATCCTTGCAATTTTCTCGTAATCAGGATGATCGCCGGAGAGAGTGACTTCTCCTGCGAGTAGTATTAGACCTTGTTCAGTGCCACCTTTTACACTGGTTTCAACAGCGACTCGGGCATTTGGATCAATAGAAAGACATGCATCGACAATTGCATCACTAATTGCATCACACAACTTGTCTGGATGGCCAGATGAAACACTCTCCGATGTGAATAAGTCCGCCTCCATAGTGCAACGGGCGATGATTATCCTCTATCAATAGTGTGTTTGAAGCAGCGATGACTTCTTGGCCAAAAGTGTCACGCCCCTAAGTATGGCGAGCGACACCGTTTGGCACCCGACCTCTTTCCGAACACACACTTTGGGACAAATTCAGAGTGATGGAGCATCACTTGTTGGAACCGAAGTAACCATTTGTGGCTACATGGAAGCAAACCGTGGCAAAGGGAAAATTTGTTTCATGGATGTTAGAGATGGAACTGGCCGTGTCCAGATTTTCTTAAAGCAAGGAGGAGTTAGTGATGAGGAATTAGAAACCGCTCAGGGCCTTTCACGGGAATCTACTGTTCAAATCATAGGAGAAGTTGCTCAAAAGCGCCCACCTAAAGTGGCAGAAGGAGAGCCAGTTCCGCCACCGACCTACGAGGTTGTTGCGTCCACATTTACTGTACTCACTCAGGCAGCAACACCGCTTCCATTGGGAGTTACTGACACTGTTTCGATTGGCCTTGACACCCGCCTAGACAATAGATTCCTCGACCTTAGAAGATCTCATGTCAATGCAATGTTTACTCTTAGGTCGAAAGTTTTGCAGTATGGAAGAGACCATCTGATTACTGAAGGGTTCAAGGAGATTAATTCTCCAAAGATTATCGCATCAGCCTCTGAAGGTGGAACTAATCTATTCCCAATGATGTACTTCGATACACCAGCATTCCTTTCACAAAGCCCACAATTGTACAAACAACTGACAATTCTAGGCGGTATGGAGAGAGTATTCGAAATTGGTCCAGCATTTAGGGCTGAAAACCACGACACTTATCGTCATCTAAACGAATTCATATCCTTCGATATTGAAGGCGCTTGGATGAACGACGATGATGTAATGTGTGTTCAAGAGAGAATGATTCATCATATTTGGAGTCAAGTTGCAGAACATGACCAAGACCAAATAGAAATCATCAATCAATACAGAGAAACCCAAGGCGATGAACCAATTACTGTTGATGTGCCAAGCCTTCCTTTCCCTCGAATCGAGTATTGTGATGCAATCAAGATGATTCAGGATGCAGGTGAAGAAATCTCTTGGGGGGATGACATTGATTCATCTCACTGTGATATCATTGCAGCAAAGTATCCGGGATTCCACTTCCTGCCGCGCTGGCCTATGGAAATGAAACCATTCTACATCCACCATATCCCTGGTGATGTTGGCGCCACAGGTGAGCAATTATCCCGTGGTTTCGACTTGAATTACGGACGTGATGAAATGACAAGCGGTGGACAAAGAGAACACAATGTAGATGTTCTAGAGCAGAATCTTCGCAACAAAGGATTAGATCCTGCGGATTTCGCTTTCTACACAGATGGATTCCGTTATGGGGCTCCTCCGCACGCCGGTTGGGGTCTTGGAGTTGCACGCTTGTTGATGGTACTGACAGGTTCACGAAACGTCCGTGAGACTGTACTATTCCCTCGTGATCGAAGTCGCGTTACACCTTGAGTTGATTTCCTGTGCCCGTAGACCGCATGCAGTGGGGCGCAGAAGATTGGCAGTTTGCAGATTTGTATATGCCTGATGAACCATCTCCTTACCAAAAAGATCAGGGCGTTCCTTGCGTAATGCTAATTCATGGTGGTTTTTGGAAGAGTGAATATACTCTGGAATTGATGGCTCCAATCGCTGAAGACCTTGCTGAGCAAGGAATTGCTGCTTGGAATATTGAATTCAAAGGATGGTCAAAGGGAGATGAAGGTGTCTGGGTTGATACTTTGTCTGATGTTATGCGTGCATGGGGACAACTTGCTTTACTCCCTGGAATTGACATCGTTCGCTCTATGATCATGGGCCATTCGGCAGGAGGTCATCTTGCTTTGATGATGGCTGCTGTAGCGGATCGTAAACCTTGGCTGACAATTGCTCAAGCTCCAATCACTGATTTAGTTGCAGCAGACCATGCAAAACTATCGGATGATGGCGATGCGGTACGCAGATGGGTTGGCTGTAAGCCGGAAGGGAATGAAGAGACCTGGAGAAAAATCAATCCGATTGATAATCCACCCCAAAGTGCAGTTCTTGTAATGCATGGTAAAGCAGATGATGAGGTTCCTTGGACACAATCTGAATCCTATGTCAGAGCAATGGATGCTAAAGGCATAGAGATTCAAAAATTATGGTTACCAGGTGGCCACTTTTCAATTATTGATGTGGCCAGTGACGATTGGTTAGCACAAGTAGAAACAATTCGTGACTGGCTGTGAAGGTTCAATACCATGCGCCTCTTGGCAGTGGTATGGACTGGCTAGGAGATGACTATCCTTTTTCGACCTCTGCTTTGACAGGGAAGCATGCGATTGTCTGTGGGGCATCGAAAGGAATTGGAGCAGCAACCGCTCAAATGCTTGCTAAGGCAGGAGCAAAAATAACTGCAGTTAGTCGTAATCCTCAGGCATTATTAGATACACTTTCTGGCTCAGGGCACACTGCAATTAGCCTTGATTTAGAGAATCAAGATTCAATTGACAAATTCATTTCTTCAATTGAAGAATGCCACATTTTGATTAACAATGCAGCCGGTCCACCGGGTGGCCCATTATTGGATAATAATGTCGAAGATTTTCTAGCACCATTCCAGAGACATCTACACGCATCTCATCGGTTAGCACAGGGCGTAGTACCTTTGATGCAAAAAGCTGGAATGGGACGGATTGTAAATGTCATCTCAACATCGGTACGTGAACCAATTCCAAATATCGGATTATCCAATACATTGCGAGGGGCAATGGCTTCATGGGCCAAGTCCCTATCAAGTGAATTACCATCTTGTATTACTATCAACAATGTACTTCCTGGATTTACCGACACTGACCGTCTAGGATCATTGGCGTCATCAATTAATGAGCGAACTGGAAAAAGTGTTGAAGATATACATTCAACATGGCTATCACAAGTGCCGATTGGGCGATTGATTGACCCATTGGAAACCGGTGCTGCAATCGCATATCTCTGCATGCCAATCGCAGGTGGTATTCGTGGTGTATCTCTTGCCGTTGATGGTGGCCGAATGCGTTCGATCTGAGGTGGTTTTTTGCCGGAAATGAATCAGTCACAAGCGGAAGAAATTCTAGAAATGTTTGCAGAGGGTAAAGGCCTCGAATCAGTCAATACTAGTCTAGCCCTCCATCTTGTCGATTTAGC
>Ga0315321_10000503_pt1 | contig 28876 bp, 27 predicted proteins | sample M180m21515metaG_FD_203464 | JGI IMG/M metagenome (GOLD analysis project Ga0315321, IMG submission 203464) | Ammonia-oxidizing marine archaeal communities from Monterey Bay, California, United States - M1 80m 21515 | ecosystem: Environmental > Aquatic > Marine > Intertidal zone | place: USA...
TGCCTGATCCAGATGTTTTCCCCTACACGATTCGTGTGATCTCGGACATCCTAGAGTCCAATGGTTCCAGTTCAATGGCATCGGTGTGTGGTGCGACTCTTGGTTTAATGGCTGCGGGCGTACCAATTACAAATCCTGTGGCTGGTATTTCGGTAGGGCTTGTGAAGGAGTCAGAGGATAAGTGGACACTCCTGACGGATATCATCGGTGATGAAGATCACTTTGGAGATATGGACTTCAAGATCGCCGGTTCCCAAAACGGTATCACTGGAATTCAACTCGACTTGAAGATAAACGGGATCTCCGCTGCTATCATCAAGGCTACACTCGAGCAGTCTCGAGAAGCCCGGCTTGAAATTCTCAGGTCAATGCTCTCAGCGGTTCGCAGACCTCGCGAAGAGATTTCTGGATGGGCGCCACGTTTGTTGCGCACGCATATTGACCCTGAAAAGATAGGCCTGCTTATTGGTCCTGGAGGAAAGACAATTCGCTCCATCCAGGAAACGACTGGTGCCAATGTCGAAGTTGATGATGACGGAACCGTTACTGTTGCAAGTCATGATGCGGAAAGTGCAACATCTGCTTTGGCAAAAATCGAAGCACTTACGGCTTCGATCCAGATTGGTCGAATCTACGAGGGTCGCGTAACCAGCGTCAAAGACTTTGGTGCATTCATAGAGCTTGTTCCCGGAAAAGATGGTCTGTGCCATATCAGCGAACTCTCAAATGAGTACGTTGGGAATGTTGGTGACGTTTGTCGCGTTGGTGACACAATGCGAGTCAAAGTCATTGCCGTTGACGAGCAAGATCGCGTGAAATTAAGCCGTCGAGCGGCCATGGAAGAAGCTACCGCTGAGGCGGAACCAGCAACTGAATAGGTCTATGTTGTTCCTCTCCGCAGGGCTATCGCGATGATGGCCCTGCGGGTGAGGTTGCATTCCGAAGAGTCCAGCATATTTCGGGCGCTGTGATTATGGGACAATCAGCACTGCTCAACGATCAACTTCCAAGTGATGGCGGTACGTACGCTGAGTTGGTTAAGCTCGTCAGCGAGCTCGCTCACGAAATCCGAAATCCGTTGTCGAGCATTCGATTAAACATGGAATTGCTTGGTGAAGATGTTGGTTCACTTGGTGATGACTCCACAGCCAATCAAACTGCCCGAAGAGCCAAGGCGAAGATTGATCTGGTTCGTCAGGAATGTGATCGTCTGCAGAAGCTTCTCGATGACTTCCTTGATTTTTCACGACAGGAGGGTATCGACCCGGAGCCGGGCAATCTCAATGTCGAACTTGAGCAGTTGTTGGATTTCTTTCAGCCACGAACTGATGACGCTGGTGTTGAGCTTGTACGATATTTGGATCCAGAATTGCCTGCAGTCCGAATTGATCGTGAAACGTTTCGGTCGGCGATACTCAATCTCTTGATCAACGCGACTCAGGCAATGCAAGAAGGCGGGCAGTTAATGGTCAGGACACGTGCTGCCGGTCTCGGTGTTTTGATCGAATTGATCGACACTGGCCCTGGCATGAGTTCTGAGACACTGGCTCGGGTGTTTGAGGCCTTCTATTCAACAAAACAAGGCGGCTCAGGCCTCGGACTTCCCACTGCACGAAAAATTATTGAGGCCCATGCCGGCTCAATTGACATAGAAAGTGCTCCTGGTCGCGGGACCAAGTTGGCAATATGGCTGCCTGCGCCCCCGCGTTTGCCAACAGAATCAACTGAGGATAAATCATGAATTATTTTTACACCCTTCAATTAGTCTTTGGTGCGTGATGTCAACAAGCCCGATAGAAACTAGCTCTTCTCCGAAAAGTGTTGACGGAATTTCCAGATCCGTGCGTGTTCTGGTTGTGGACAATGATATTGTGCATGCACGGACAATGGGCGAGGGGCTTGAGCGACTTGGCTATAAAGTGATTGTGGCTGGGGGTGGTAATGAAGGGGCCCAGCAGATTCGCGATGAATCGTTCGATGTTGTTGTTACTGACCTTATGATGAATGACATTGGTGGTTTGGAAATACTTAAAGTAGCGAAGACGTCATCTGCCGAGACGGAAGTTATTGTCGTGACAGGGCATGGGACAGTGCCATCAGCAGTTGAGGCGATGCAACAGGGTGCTTTCACGTACCTGCAGAAGCCTCTTGAGCTTGCTCAGTTAAGAGTGGCTGTTGAGAAGGCGTCTGCTGGAGTGCGGTTGCGGCTTAAGAATCTCGAGCTGAATCAGCGGCTTGATGAACGATTTGGTTTCGAAGGCGTCGTGGGGTCAAGTGCTCAGATGCGAGGCGTGATCGAGCGACTGAAACGGATTGCACCAACGGATGCAACTGTTCTGATTCAAGGCGCAACCGGTACCGGAAAGGAGCTAGTTGCGCAGGCAATTCATCAAAACAGCCCGCGAAAGAAGAAGCCTTTTGTTGCACTGAACTGCGCTGCACTCAGTGAGAATATTCTGGAAAGTGAGCTTTTCGGCCATATCAAAGGTGCGTTTACTGACGCGTCTTCAGATAGGGTTGGGAAGTTTGAATACGCTGATGGTGGGACACTATTCCTTGATGAGGTTGGTGATATGCCTTTGGCAACACAAATCAAACTGCTTCGAGTCCTTGAGTCAGGAGAGATTACAAGGGTGGGTTCGAATCAGCCTGTTCGAGTAAATGTTCGAATTCTTTCTGCAACAAATCGGAATCTTGAGGATGCAGTGGAAGACGGTAGTTTTCGTAGTGACCTCTATCATCGGCTGAAAGTCGTGACGATTTTAATCCCAAATCTGCAGGAACGATCCGCGGACATACCGCTTCTTATTGAGCATTTCATGAAGCAATTTGCGAAAAGACATCAAAAGCCTATCAAAGGGATGTCACGTGCTGCGAGAGTAAAACTTTTAGCGTTTACATGGCCTGGAAATGTGCGTCAGCTTCGTAATGTCATTGAAAGTATGGTGGTTGTTGATTGTGATGAGACGCTCGATGTTGATGATCTACCAGCCGAACTAGATCCAGAGGCTGGGCACGAGCAGGCTGTCCTCCCAGACAATGTTGAGAAGAATGCCGGAATTACGTCTCTTATTGGTCGGCCACTTGATGAAATTGAGAAGATATTTATTGGAGAGACGCTCAAGTTGGCTGGCGGAAACCGGGAGCAGACCGCAGAAATGCTCGGTATTGGCGAACGAACACTTTATCGCAAGATAAAAGAGTACAAACTTCACTAGAGAGTTGTGCGAGACCATGTACAGTCCATTTCGTATTCATCTAGAAACTCAATTGTGGCTGACAATCTGAAGAAGTGAGCAGGAAAAAAGTATGGGGAAGATTCAGACATTGCCCGTCTCTGTGATTAATCGAATTGCAGCTGGCGAGGTGGTGGAACGGCCAGCAAGTGTTGTGAAAGAGCTTCTTGAGAATGCACTCGATTCTGGCCCTACTCGTGTAGATGCAGAACTCGAGCAAGGCGGGATTGCCTTAATACGAATTGTTGATGATGGCTGTGGAATCGAAGCTGAGGATTTGCCTCTCGCTGTTTCGCCGCACGCGACTAGTAAACTTCAATGTGCAGATGATCTTGATGACATCAAAACACTTGGCTTTCGTGGCGAAGCCCTGGCATCAATTGCTGAGGTGTCTCGCGTCTTGATACGGACAAGAACTGCGTCAGGAACCGGCAGTCGTCTTGAGGTCGATGGTGGCCTGAACCGAGGAGTCATGCCAGAGGGCTGCAGGCCTGGGACATCAGTCGAGGTGCATCAGCTGTTTTCGAAGATTCCAGCGAGGCGAGCGTTTCTCAAGACGCCAGCCACAGAGTGGTCTCACGCATCAGAGGCTTTTGTGAAAACAGCTCTTGCTCATCCTGAGATAGCATTCTCACTTACGCACAATCGCAGGCGAGTGCATGAGTTGCCAGCGGTGGATGACTGGCGGCAAAGGATTGCTGATCTTTATGGAAACCAGCTTGCTGATCGGCTCCTTCATGCAAAGGAAGTTGACGATGATATTTCAGTAGTCGCTCTGATTGGGCGACCTGAAGACGATATGGCGAGTGGACGGTTCCAGCACTTCTTCATTGGTGGTCGGCCATTCCGTGATCGTTCGATCCTGCATGCAGTCCAGGAGGGTTATCGCGGACGTCTCCTTTCGGGGCGACAGCCGATTGTTTTTTTGCAACTACATGTTCCTCTTGCGCACGTTGATGTGAATGTACATCCAGCCAAAACAGAAGTGCGTTTTCGCGATCCTGGGCGTCTGCACAGGCTCGTTCTGCTTGCCGTACGAAGTGCTCTGGGTGGGATCATCACCCCAACTGTCTTCAATCCACCAAGCAGCAGTTCGTCGGCTGTACCAGGGCTAGCTGCAGCTGAGGCTATTTGGAAACGACAGCAGTTGGCAGCCGGAGGTAACGAGAGTGATAGGAATAGTTTTCAGGACGTCCCCCTTCATGATCTGGATAAATCAGAACACACTTTTATTTCATCAGGGCCAAAACTTTTCGATGAAGAAAATGATAGTTCGATCAAGCAGGAGAACTTGCCGGGTACTGGTGATAATGGTATTCCTGAGGAGCGCGCATTTCAGCTGCATCAGCGTTATCTTGTGGTGGAAACCAAGGAAGGCATAGAGGTCATCGATCAGCATGCTCTTCACGAAAGAGTGCTTTATGAACAACTTCGTGAACGGATGTCAAATGGTGCAGTTGAGGTACAGCCGTTACTCATTCCTGAGCAAGTTGAGCTTTCGTCTTTAGAATTTGAGGCAGTTACAAGTCATCTTGATGTACTTTCAGAGGCTGGAGTGAAGGTCGAGTCGTTTGGGGGGACTACGGTGGTTGTCCGAGGGAAGCCCGCTTTAGTAGGGAGAACATCAGCATCAGACATCATCCGAGAGGTAATTGATCGTCTGGCTGCTTTAGATGCGGATGGCGGTGATCATCGGGCTGTGGTCGATGAGGTGCTCCATAGTCTTTCTTGTCGTGCCGCTATTAAAGCGGGAGATCCCCTTTCTCAGGCAGAAGTCGATACACTTGTTGCAGATCGGCATCGATATCCTGGGACCCGGCACTGCCCTCATGGCCGCCCGACGTCACTCATGCTGTCGAGGCGAGAACTCGATAAACAATTTCGACGGACATAGGAACGCAAAGAGTGAGTTGTTGTGAAGAGTGGGAAAACATCTTTGACATACATCGAAAAACGTATTTTTTCTTAAACCAGGTAAAAGTTGAATTTGTATGATTTGTGTCAGCCTAGCCAGGGGTCGTCATCGATATCTTCTGACTGAATTACGACATCTTGGCCAGCAGGGTGTAGATCTTGTGGAATTGCGGTTGGATTGTATTCAGCGAAAGGTGCAAGTTAAACGCCTTTTGGCCGACCGCCCTTGTCCTGTGATCGCAACATGCCGCCGCAAGCAGGACGGAGGTCACTGGGAGGGCACAGAAGAAGAGCGATTGACAGTGCTTCGGACAGCGATCGCGGAGGGTGTTGACTACGTCGATCTTGAAGACGATATCGCAAAAACAATACCTCGTTTCGGTTCAACGCGCCGCATTATCAGTTTTCATGATTTCAAGAGAACTCCTGATGATCTTAAGGGTCTTCATGCATATTTAGCTGACTTGGATGCGGATGTTGTCAAAATCGCAACGCTCGCTAATCATCCAAACGACAATCTACGAATGCTCGAACTGGTACGTTCAAGTACTACTCCCACGGTTGGGCTTTGTATGGGTGAAATTGGGACACCAAGCCGAGTGCTCGCCGGGCAATTTGGTGCAACATTTACATTTGCGCCCTTCAATCCCGAGAAAATCCTTGCACCAGGACAGATCCCGTGGAGGCAACTCTGTGAAATGTATCGATATGACGCGATTACGCCTTCAACGAAAGTTTACGGTGTCATTGCAGATCCGGTGGGCCATAGCCTCAGCCCGGTGGTTCATAATGCAGCCTGTGCAGCCGCTGGTATTGATGCGGTTTATCTGCCTTTCCTTGTTCCAAAAGGTCATCTTGGAGACTTATTAAAGAAGGCAAAGCGTTGGCCACTTGCCGGTTTGAGTGTGACCATTCCCCATAAAGAAAATGTAGTAGGGTTTGCATCCTCACAGGGTGACTTGGTGGAGGAGATTGGCGCTGCAAACACCATTTCTTTTGATGGTGAAACTGGGGCAATGAAAGTATTCAATACGGATGTTACCGCGGCTGTTGCAGCGATCCAAGAGTCTCTTGAAGCACAGGATGTCGGTTTCGGTGGACGTCTTGGACTGAAATCGGCACTCATTCTCGGAGCAGGTGGTGCTGCTCGAGCAATCGCCTTTGGATTAAGAAAACAGGGCGTTGAAGTGACGATTTCCTCTCGTACAGTAGGACGGGCTCACACACTGGCAGAATTAGTGAATGGTAAGGTGGTCGAGTGGTCAGGACGACATCGACTACCGTATGACTGTGTTGTGAATGCAACACCAATCGGAATGCATCCAAAGGTGAATGAAACACCATTTGGGGCGAAGCATTTGCGACCTTATATGGTAGTTTTCGATACTGTGTACAACCCGGAAAACACATTGCTAGTCAAAGAGGCACAAGACGTCGGGTGTAAGGTGGTAACAGGGGTAGAGATGTTTGTTCGTCAGGCTGCTGAGCAATTCAAAATATGGCACGGTAAAGAGCCGCCAGACGGTGTGATGCGATTGGCGCTTAAGCAAGCAACGTCGTCTGTAAGAATTATTGAATAAATGATAGGGTTCATGCCAAGAGGAGACGTTCGTGGTTCGTCTGATACTTGTGGGTTACCGAGCTTCTGGAAAGACAACTATCGCTCAGGCTTTATCAAATCATTTTGACTGCCCTGCTATCGATGCGGATGAGGTATTTGAGCAGAAGCATTCATGTTCAGTTGGGGAATTCATTCAAAATCAAGGTGAGTCGTCGTTTCGAGACGCAGAGACGGTCGTGTTACAAGAGATCCTTAGGATTTCGGATGGTGTGTTATCAACGGGTGGTGGAATTGTTTTGCGAGAAGAAAATCGCAGAATAATGGAAAATTCTGGGCTGCCCGTAGTTTGGCTGGTGGCTCCCGCGGATGAAATTCGACGGCGACTTGCAGCGGACGCAACAACAGCGAGCCGTCGTCCAGCGCTTGAAGGAAAAGATGTTTATTCTGAAGTCGATCAGGCACTGATCGACCGAGAGCCGTATTACACTGATGTCGCTCATTTTTGTATCAATACAGATGGAATATCAGTTCCAGCCATTGTTGGGAGCATTATGGAATGGCTGGCCTCGTGGAAAGGTTGCGCGGCACGGCCTGGTGACACATCTGCAGGAGCTAATTCATGAATAGTGGCACTATTCTTGTCGCTCTTGTGTCTGCAGGACTAGCTGGAGCTTTGGCGGGCTTTGTACTGCATCGTTTTGTGAGCTGGTTATTTGATGAAATTGAGGTTGCCGACGGCACGCAAGACAGTCAGGTCCAAAGTCTTGGAAAGTCTGCACCTCGGTACCGCAGTGTGACCATTGTGGCTGGTTGTCTCGTGGTTGTGGGAATCGTGTGGTGGGAAGTGATCTGCGAGGGGCTTTTGCCACACAATGTGGTCCGGACGACTGCAAATTCCCCTGCTCTTTTCATACGGGCGTGGGGGCACTCAATTTTTTTCTGGTTCCTTGCCGCTGCTGCCTGGGTCGATATTCGTTATCGAGTGATACCTGATGTCATCACAACGCCCGGTGTTGTGTGCGGTCTCATTGCCTTGGCAATTTTCCCTGAAATTCTTCTCCCGGTTCCGGTCATTACTGAGCGATCTTTCGCGGCCGCCACTCTGACTGAAGATTTTCTGGTTGCTTGGGGACCGCTCAATATGTCAAAAGCTATTGATCCATCGGTACAACACCTGGCTACTACGATTGCTTTGTTTGTGTTGTGGTGGGCTCTATGCACAGCTCGTTGGACTCCAAAAAATAAAGAAGGTTCAAAAGATCTTGTGCAAAAAGTGAGCCAATGTGTCAGTGAGCCCCGTAATCTTGTTTTGGTGATTGGTATCGCCGTTTTTTCCATTATGAATTGGTTGGGAGGAGTGCGTTTGGCAGCGCTCGAGAGTGGGATGATCGGGCTGGCTGTTTCGGCAGGTATTGTGTGGTTTACTCGCGCTGGAGCATCACTTGCTCTCGGTCGTGAAGCAATGGGTATGGGAGATGTCACCCTCATGGCAATGGTGGGTATTTGGCTTGGTTGGCAGCCTGCAGTATTAATCTTTTTCCTGGCTACGTTTATTGGATTAGTGCACGGGCTTTTTCAGCTCGTCATGCATCGTGAGAATGAACTGCCGTTTGGTCCAAGTCTGTGTCTCGCGACTGTACTTGTTACTCTGTTCTGGCAGTTTGTATGGGACTGGGCTTCAGTGCTTTTTGATGATGTCGTGCAACTTGGAACGGTTCTCGGGCTCGTTGTTCTACTCACCGCGGTGACACTTTTCCTGTGGCGGTGGATACGAGGGAAGATGCAGTCGATTGGTTGATTTCGACAAACCTCCCGAATTTTGCATTGAAATACGGAAATTCTCGAGAAAACAACAGGCCGACGGCCTTGCTCGGGGTCGGTGTCTTCTCTATTCTCCGGGTTCATGTCTCCTTTCATGATTGTTTTGTGGGTATGTACAGACAGCGTGTGTTACTAGCTTGTGTGCTTTTGGTGCCAGCCGTTTCTATAGGCTGTTCTAATCTCATGCGCAGAGAGCAAACCCCAGCTACAATAAGTCTTGAGCCCCCACCTGGCGTTGCTGCTCCCGCGCATACTCTTCCTCAGACATTGCCAAGTTTGCCGCAGACGCCGTCGTATAGTTCCTTGGGGAATGCTCAATTGGAAGCTGCCCTGACTCGGAGTCAGACCGAAAATCAGATCATGCAAGAAGAGCTCTCAGCGATTCGAGAGCAGTTAGCCAGTACTACAACTCAACTGGCTGCAAGCCGAGTCGTTGGTCGTCCAGGAGCTTCGGGAGACATCATAAGTCCAATGGTCTCGCCTGCAGCTGCGGGTGCTGCCGCAGCGATGCAATCAGCAATGGGGCAATTGTCTCTTGATAATCTTCAAGTTCGCTTAGATGGAGGGGTTGTTCGTGTTGAAGTACCATCTGAACGCTTGTTTGAATCGGGAACACCGAATCTTCTACCTGCGGGTGCATCTTTGCTGACTCAGTTAGCAACAGAATTAGAAACAGTTTTCCCTCGCCATTACCTTGGAATCGAGGGACATCTTGATACCGATCCACTGACAGGATCTTCATGGCAGTCTGCGCATCAGTTGACAACTGCTCAGGCCTCTACTGTTTTTGATTTTCTGACCACTCGAACGCCGTTGAGTGACAGGCAAATGTTCCTCGTTGCACACGGGTCGAATCATCCAGTCGTCTCAAATGCAACGACTGCGGGCAGGCAGCGAAATTGTCGGATTGAATGCGTCATTTACCCGGAGCAAGCCTCGGTTCCGGGTACTCAATAAGTGTCGGATGGAATGACGAAACGGGCTTCAGTGGGTTCTGGTGTCGGTCGGATTTGATTGAACAGCGTCAGACGTTTGGGGAAAAAGAGCCCCCCCCTTTTTCTTGTCGTGCGGCCGCTTAAACTCCGGATATGCTCAGAATTATAGATTACGGAAGTGGCAATCTCCGAAGTGTTCAGAAAGCTTTTGAAAGGCATGGCGTTACGGCAGAAATAACGTCAGACCCGAACTGTGTCGCCGAGTCCGACAGGCTCGTTCTTCCGGGCGTAGGTGCTTTTTCAGATGCAATGGTGGCACTGCGTGAACGTGGACTTGTTGAGCCAATTCAGGGACACATTAACGCTGATCGGCCATTCCTTGGGATTTGCATGGGGCTGCAACTCCTCTTCGAAACCGGTTGGGAGGGTGGCCGGCACGATGGGTTAGGAGTGTTTGCTGGTGATGTCACCCGGTTTAATTGCTCGGATGATTTAAAGGTTCCACACATGGGTTGGAATCAAGTGAGGTGGCGTGAAGAAAGTCGTGTATCGCAAGTACTTGATGGAGATACACATCAGCCACAATTCTTTTACTTTGTGCACTCGTACTGTGTTCAGCCTTCGGACCCGAGTGTAATTGTAGCCGAGACCGACTACGGCGGAATGTTCTGTTCCGGGGTGTCGCGAGGGCGGTTGTTGGCGACGCAATTCCATCCTGAAAAGAGCCAGTCAATCGGAATGCGACTACTGAAGTATTTTATCGAACACGTTTAATTGTCTGTCATATAAAGGAAGACGTAATGGAGCTTTGGCCAGCAATCGATCTTCGCGGAGGCTGTTGCGTACGCCTGCAGCAAGGTGACTATGATCGCGAAACAGTCTTTGGGGAAGACCCTGTCAAGACTGTGAAAAAATTTACATCTTCGGGTAGTCGCCGTCTTCACATTGTTGATCTTGAGGGCGCAAAAGATGGAGCGGCTATTCAGGCTGATTTGATTCGTCAGATGGTAGCGGCGGCCGGCGTGCCTTGTCAGGTAGGAGGGGGTATACGTTCTCGGCAGATAATAGAATCTTATCTTGAGGCAGGAGTTTCACGACTCGTTATTGGAAGTGTCGCGATTGAGCAGCCAAAACTGTTTGCTGAGCTTGCGAATGCATTTCCTGATACACTTGTCCTTGGTCTCGATGCCCGAGAAGGAAAGCTCGCAGCGAGAGGTTGGATTGAAACCAGTACCCAGCAAGCTGTTGACGTAGCTGCCCGGTCGGCTGAACTTCCGCTTGCAGCTATTGTGTATACGGATATTGCCCGTGACGGCATGCTCCAAGGTCCAAACCTTCCCGCTCTAGAGGCGATGGTTCAAGCGTCCCCCCATCCCGTCGTGGCATCCGGCGGTATTGCGGATGCAGATGATCTGCGGGCAGTTGCAGCAACTGGTGCGTCTGGATGTATTGTTGGGCGGGCACTGTATGATGGCGGCCTGACTCTTGCGGCAGCCATTGAAGCATCAGGTGACGCACTGTAGAGGTAGCAAAGTTGCCCGCAGACCTTACCCTGCTTTCCGTTTGTGATGCGTTCGAGAAGTTCAATTCAACTTTGACCTACGGGTGGGTCGAATCTCTCGAATGGGTACCTATCGAGGTCAAGCAACTGCGATGCTGGACAAAGAACATGGCAACTGATCTACGGCTAAAAGAACAGCTACCGAAGCTGACGCAACGAATTGTTGACACCTATCGAGAGGTGCCAGCAACGAACTATCTCGGGCATTGCCCCCTGCCAAATTATGAGTCAATTATTACCGTGTGCGAGGACCTGAAGGAAATTCTTTATCCAGGGTATCGCCGCAGAGAAAATCTTCATTTTGGAAATGTTACGTATCACGTCGGTGATCTAATCGATGGATTGCACGATAAACTCACGATACAAATTGGTCGTGCGTTGCGTCATAGTCTTGCAGCAACGCAGGTTGCTGCTGCTGCGGGCCGCCGTACCCCTTCACTGCCAGACGCTGTTCAGGAGTGTGTTGATGAAGCTGACTTTGAAGCGTTGGGTCAAGCGAAAGCAGTCGAGTTTTTGGAGCAGATTCCAGACCTTCGAAGAGTTCTTGCCACCGATGTGAAGGCAGCATACGACGGTGATCCTGCGGTGCGGAATCTCGAGGAAATTATCTTCTGCTATCCAGGGCTTGAGGCGGTGACCATACACCGTCTTGCTCATCTACTACAAAGGCTTTCTGTGCCTCTGATTCCGAGAATGATGGCTGAGTGGGCTCACTCTCGTACCGGTATTGACCTTCATCCTGGTGCAACGATTGGAGATCATTTTTTTATAGATCATGGCACTGGTGTGGTCGTTGGTGAAACTTGCGAGATCGGCAGTCATGTAAAACTGTATCAAGGCGTCACGCTTGGCGCCGTGTCGTTTCCAACCGATGCTGAGGGGCAGTTGGTGCGAGGTGCAAAACGCCACCCAACCATCGGTGATCGGGTTGTAATCTATGCCAACGCAACAGTTCTTGGTGGTGCGACAGTTATTGGGCATGATTCCGTGATTGGTAGTAATGTGTGGATCACACGGTCTATCGAGCCACACACAACGGTTGTTCTTGAAAAGCCAAAACTACGGATGCGGGGAGAAACGCCTTCACCTGAGGCGGACTACCAAATCTGACTCGTGCAATCGGTAACGAGCCAGCCAGAAAAAAGATTTGGTATTTAAAAAGCCAAATCAGTTCTATTTTCTCTTTCGTCGGGCAGCCCTGAGTCGAGCACGAGCAGTCGATTCCGTCTTCAGAAGAGCATCTATTTGATCGTCGCCAACGGCTTTTTGTTGATACAAATTCTCAAGTTCGGCCTGTATTTCTGATGCTTTGATTGATCCGGAATCGAGCGCACCCTGAGTGATGACGGTTACTTCGTTATTACCAACCTCGACGAATCCACCTTCAACAAAGGTGCAAATGGTTGTTTCAGCTCCTGTTCCTCCTGCGACACCGTGTAACTGTACCTCGCCTGCTCCGAGGCGTCCGATGAAAGGAGCATGTCCCGCGGCGATACCCCGGCTTCCATCATCAAGAGGAAGTGATACCCCTGCAGCTTTCGTGTCGAGAACTGTCTGTTCAGGTGTGACAATAACGCAGCGAATAAGTTTCTGTGATGTCGTGGTTGCCATGATGCTTTTTACGAGAGGTTGCTTTCTGTCTATGCCTTGTCTGCCATTTTCTTGGCCTGCTCTTCAGCTTGTTCAATCGTGCCAACATACATGAAAGCAGGCTCTGGGAGATGGTCCCATTTTCCATCAGCGATTTCTTCGAAAGATCGGATTGTATCTTCGAGGCTGGTGATTTCACCCGGCTTTCCTGTGAATACTTCAGCTACAAGGAAGGGCTGTGATAAAAATCGTTCCATTCGTCGAGCACGATGGACAACAAGCTTATCTTCTTCGGAAAGTTCGTCGACGCCAAGAATTGCGATGATGTCTTGGAGTTCTCGGTAACGTTGTAATGTAGTTTGGACACGTCGTGCGACGTTATAGTGCCGTTCTCCAACATACTGTGGATCTAGGATCCGGCTGGAGCTAGCGAGTGGATCGACAGCTGGATAGATGCCTTTTTCAGAAATTGAGCGTTCAAGATAGATGAAAGCATCCAGATTGCCAAAAGCGGTTGCAGGTGCGGGGTCGGTGGGGTCATCAGCAGGAACATAGACCGCCTGGACTGAAGTGATGGCACCCTTCTCCGTTGATGTAATACGTTCCTGTAACGCACCCATCTCAGTAGCCAGCGTTGGCTGGTAGCCTACCGCACTTGGCATTCGGCCAAGAAGTGCACTCACCTCGCTACCTGCTTGCGAAAAGCGGAAAATATTGTCTACGAAGAGGAGCGTATCTGTTCCAGTCGTGTCACGAAAATACTCAGCCATTGTGAGGGCAGAAAGTGCAACTCGCAGTCTCGCGCCTGGTGGTTCATTCATCTGGCCAAAGACCATGCATGTTTGTTCAATGACGCTCCGCCCAGTATCACCAATTTTGGCATCTTGCATCTCAAGCCACAGGTCAGTTCCTTCTCGTGTTCTTTCTCCAACACCAGCAAAAACTGAATTTCCGCCGTGGGCGCTCGCGATTCTTGCGATCAGTTCGGTCAAAATAACCGTTTTACCGAGGCCGGCACCGCCAAATAATCCCGCTTTACCACCTCGAACGAATGGGGTGAGAAGATCAATGACCTTAATGCCGGTTTCGAAAAGTTCTGTTTTTGTCGAGAGTTCAGAAATAGGTGGGGCGTCTCGATGAATAGACCACCGCTCATCAGCGTTTACTTCGCCACCATTATCGATCGGTTCTCCAAGCATGTTAAAAACCCGGCCAAGGGTAGCGGGTCCAACGGGCACGCTTACCGGTGATCCGGTATCAACAACCTCCTGTCCTCTGATGAGGCCATCTGTTGAGCCGAGTGCCACGCAGCGGACTTTTCCTCCCCCAAGGTGTTGCTGTACTTCACCTACTAGCTCAAGTTTGACGCCCTTGTGATCGGCATCAATACGAACTGCATTGTAAATTGCAGGCAGAGTGGATTCAGGAAACTCAACGTCAAATGTTGATCCAATGACCTGTGTGACTTTGCCATTCTTTTTGTCAGAGGCGATTGCTGTTGCCATGAGGAAGGAACCTTCGGGTCTAGAGTACTTTGAGGATTGTAAGTGGTGAATGCCGTGTAAGCGGCCCTTCAGGTGATTTGAACTATTGCTTGAGGGCTTCGACGCCACCAAGTATTTCCATAATTTCGCCAGTGATCTGTGTTTGTCTGGCTCGGTTATATCGCCGCGAGAGATCACTGATAATCCCCGAGGCATTTTCTGTCGCGCCTTTCATTGCAACCATTCGTGCAACCTGTTCGCTTACAGCGGAGTCGAGAAAGCACTTAAAGAGTCGTGACTGGAAACTTGCCGGGAGAATCTCTTCGAGAATACTTTCAGCTGATGGGTAGAAATCGTATTCTTCTGACGCGAGATTACTCGAATGGGACGATGTATTCTCTTCATCTACGGCTGGGTTTAACGGAAGCAGTGTTTCAACAATTGCTTCCTGCTTGGCGATGTTTACAAAGCGGGTGTAGACGACATCGAGGCGATCGATGTCACCTTGTATGTAGGCGTTTAGATACGACGTACCGATTGGTGAGACTTCATTAAATGCTGGCTTGTCCTCGAAATTAAGGTGTTCTTCATCGATAGTGATGCCACGAAACTTCAGGGCATTAATGCCTCGTTTGCCAGATACTGTTACGTGTGTTTCGGTATCATTGCCTGACCATTGACTCAGTAATCCCATTGCCTGCTTTACGGCATTGGAATTGTACCCTCCGCACAAGCCGCGATTTCCGGTCAGAACAAGAACAGCGGTTCGTCGAGTAGGTCGACTTTCAAGCAATGGGTGCGATAAATCTTCACCGACAGCAGCAATGTTTTTTAAGATTTTTGCCAATTGCTGGGTGTAGTCACGTGCCGCAACTGAGCGGTCCATCGCTTTCTTGAATCGGGCCGTTGCAATGAGTTCCATTGTTCGCGTTATCTTGCGGATATTACGAACGGAACGTCGTCGACGGTCGAGAGCACGAGCATTGGCCATAGGAATTCTTCTCTTTCTCAGTTCGAGCCGGCAAGAGAGGGCTCAGGTTGCTTTGCACCTTGAACCTGACGCTTGTATTCCGCAATCGCAGCCTCCAGCAACCGTTCTGTCTCATCGTCGAGGGCTTTTGTTTCCTCAAGTCTTGAGCGTACCTCTGGTGTCTGGTCCCGTACAAATGTCAGAAAACCAGATTCCCAAGCAGCGACTTTGTCTCGTTCGACGTTGTCGAGATGTCCACGTGTTCCTGCGTATATGCTGAGAACCTGATCGACAATATCGAGAGGCTGATACTGGCCCTGTTTGAGTAGTTCAACCATGCAATAGCCGCGGTCGAGCCTCGACTGCGTTGCGGCGTCGAGATCTGTTCCTAGTTGTGCGAATGCTTCGAGTTCACGGAACGAGGCGAGGTCCAGGCGAAGCCCCCCAGAAACTTTCTTCATCGCTTTTGTTTGGGCTGCTCCACCAACACGAGAGACGGAGATACCAACGTTCATTGCTGGACGCTGGCCGGCAAAGAACAAATCGGGCTGAAGATAGATTTGGCCGTCGGTGATCGAAATTACATTGGTGGGAATGTAAGCCGACACTTCACCCTCAAGTGTTTCGATAATTGGTAGAGACGTGAGCGAGCCCCCGCCATGTTCATCAGAAAGCTTTGCAGATCTTTCGAGAAGACGACTATGTGCATAGAAAACGTCACCAGGATAGGCCTCACGTCCCGGTGGGCGACGCATGAGAAGTGATAGTTGTCGGTAGGCGGTTGCTTGCTTCGAGAGGTCATCATAAACGATTAACGCATGTTCGCCGTTATACATGAACTCTTCTGCCATTGCAGTTCCGGAATAGGGTGCAATGTACTGAAGTGGTGCAGCAGTAGATCCTCCTGCGACAATCACCGTCGTGTAATCCATAGCGCCATGCTTACGAAGCACGTCAATGGCGACAGCGACAGAGGAGTCTTTTTGTCCAACGGCGACATAAAAGCATTTTACGCCACTGTGTTTTTGATTGATGATTGCATCAATTCCGATGGCTGTTTTTCCAGTTTTACGGTCACCGATAATCAATTCTCGTTGACCGCGGCCGATAGGAGTCATCGCATCGATTGCTTTAATGCCCGTTTGAAGAGGCTCGCGTACGGGTTGACGATCAGCGACACCCGGTGCAAGAGTTTCAACAGGCCTTCTTTTGTCAGTGGTGATTGGTCCTTTTCCATCGAGTGGATTGCCAAGTGGGTCGAGAACCCGACCAATGACCGCATCACCGACAGGTACACTGAGAAGCTTTCCAGTGCTTCGTACTTCATCACCCTCGTTTACCTTCAGGTAATCACCAAGAATGATGACGCCGACAGAATTTTCTTCGAGGTTAAATGCCAGCCCAGTAACGCCACCTGGAAACTCGACCATTTCGCCGGCCATTACGCCAGATAGTCCCCAGACGCGAGCAATGCCGTCACCAACTTCGAGTACTTGCCCGACTTCTCGGACATCAATACCAGTCTGATAGCGGTCAATTTCTTCACGCAGAACCGAGGCGATCTCGTCGGTGTTGAATTTCATGGATACTCCTCTGCTTCAAACGCTCCGCGAGCGACACTAAGCTCGTGGAGACGGAATGGTCGTAAACTGTGTCTTCGATCCGAACGACAAGGCCGCCGAGCAGATCTGGATTAACGGAAAAATGAGCGGTAAGCGACTCGCCTAGTGATTCTTCGACTGACTTAAGAATAGCAGCCTGTTCATCTGGGGTAATCGAGTTGGCAGTTGTAAGGACGGCTTCTCGTCGCCCTGCCCTCTGGTCTAAATCACGGCGTAGTGCGATCACCAATTCTGGCAGAAGCCCAAGCCGTTCATGGTTTGCAAGCACCAGCAGCGTGTTGAGCGTAATGGTCGATACTCTTCCGGAAAAGGTTTTGCTGACAAGAGCAGTCTTGTCCGATGGCGTTATCCGAGGTGATTCGAGAACGCTTGTGAGACTTTCAACGCGAGGAAGCACGTCTTCTACAATGTGCGTTAATTCTTCGACTACTTCCGACTGGCATTGGTGGCGATCAGCAGCTTCAACAATTGCCTGAGCATAGACCTTCGCGAGTCTCGCTGACCCAATGTCACGAGGTGCATCCAGCGGTGATGAACGATTTAATTCGTCGGTAGTCATGCGATTTTATTGTTTTTCGACAGTCCTAGTTGGCACTTGGTGATGTTGAAAGACTTGCGACAGATTCACGTACAAGACGATTTTTATCTTCTGGGCTGATCTTCTCTCGAATGAATTTCTCAGCCACGCCGACGGCAAGGTCACCTGCTTTTTCAGCGAGTTGCGAGATGGCATCGTCTCGTGCCATTTCGATTTCTTTTTTGGCTCGTTGCTTCTCTTCGTCAGCCGCTTGCCGTGCCTCAGTTACTATTGTTTGCTTCGTTGTTTCAGCGTCCCGGCGCGCTTCATCAAGCATTCCCTTGACTTCTTCTGCTGCTTCGGCGAGCCGCCGTTCGTATGAGGCGAGTTGATTTTTTGCATCATCATGCGCGTTTTGTGTTGCAGCGATCATGTCGGCAATCCCCTGTTCGCGAGCATCGAGTCCCTTCATGATGGGTTTCCAGGCAACTGCAGAAAGCAAGAGCATGAGCATGAAGAAAACAGCAAATGACCAGATCGCCAAATCTCTCCTCAATTCTGCAGGACTCTCAAAGTCTTCAAGAGATGTGCCTGGAGGTGGATTTGCACCAATTTCAGAATGATGCGACCCATGTTTTTCATTGTGTTCATCAGCGGCGTGAGGTGTCTCTGAACCCCATGCGTTCCTTGTTGAGGATGACACAATCAGTATCACCATGAGAGCAAGAAGGCATGAGTGCCCAAGTCGGCAAGCTGTGTGTAAATACGACATCTGTGTCTCCTGTGGCAGACCGCTTCGCGTGAACATTTTGACGGCGTGTGGTTGCAAGCCTTTTGTAATGATCGCTGGGTTGATGCGATGCCTTGTGGTCGTAGTGAAGGTCATATCAAGGGTGTCACTTCAACAGGTGTGAAATCATTCCAAATGTATTCGTAGGCTCGTTGCCAGATGACAGATACGTGGAAGATTCCCGTATCCGTCATCTGACGAATTACCTTGCCACATCTCTTAAAACCAGAAGTACTTTTCTCGGTCGCCCTTGGCGATGTAAGGCAGTACTTATAACCAGATTCCTTGAAACACAGCAGTGGACGAAGGAGAACTACTTTCCTGAGCAGATGAACAGTGCGTAGAACGTGAAACCCTCAATCAGTGCTGCAGCAATAATCAAAGCAGTCTGAATGCTACCTGATACTTCGGGCTGGCGAGCCATGCTTTCATAAGCTGCTGCAGCAAGTTTACTGATGCCCATGGCGGCACCAATAACAACAAGGCCAACGCCAAAAGAGGCTGAAAGATCAATAAGTGCTCTACCACCAACTGCTTCTTGAGCACTGGCAACATCAGCACAGAGAAGCGTGAGCAAAACGACGGCAAGTGTGCTGGCCGAGCGGGCTGAGAAAAACGAGCGAAGCATCACGGGCTGGAACTCCTTGAAAGCGTGAGTCTGGAAACCGTTGTTTCCAGACGGGATGAAACGAGATCTGTTTGTTGGATTTGTGCCGAACGACCTAAGACGTTGGCCCGCATCCTATAAAGGCATGTTTTAAGCAATTTTGAGAGGTTTTGAAGGGTCTCGAAAGTTTTTTTTGTGTGGTTTATGTCTTTAGTGATGGTGGACCGCTGCGCCAACGAAAAGCGCCGACAAAAATGTGAATATATAGGCCTGCAGGAAAGCGACAAAAAGTTCGAGAACGCTAAAAAGAGTCGCACTGAGGACACTAATTACGGTAACAGTTGCCCACGTACCTGTCGAAGCTGAGGCGGCCGCCGTAATCAGACCCATAATACCGAGAAGTACGAGATGACCAGCAACCATGTTCGCTAACAAACGAACCGCTAGGATCAAGTGTTTGATGCACAATCCCAGTATTTCAATCAAGAAAAGTCCAAAGGAAATAATAATTTTAAGTGGCAACATATATGTGGGCATGTCAATTGGTGGAACCTGATTTAAAAAAAATCCGATTACACCGAACTGCTTCATGCCTGACAATAAGCCAGTAAGAAAGGTCACAGCGGCTAAAGCGAGAGTGACTGAAAACGATGCTGTTGGCGAGCCTGCCCAAGGGACCATCCCAAGCAGATTGCATCCTAGAACAAAAAAGAAGAGCGTCCACAGCATGGGAACAAAGGTGTCCCCACGATGTACGGGTGCCGCGTTTCCATCAGCATGGCCATGGCCCGGTGGGTCATCAATCGCTGGCCGCGCGACATTGTCACGAATGAATACGAGAAAAGCTTCAAAAAGATTAGCGAATCGGCCCTTTGGAGCTTCTCCGGAAGACAGTTGTTTCGCAACTCGTGTGAATATCAGCACCATGACGGCAGCTACAACGAGTTCAAGAATCATGTACTTAGAGATTGCAAATCCCGATTTTGGTGCATAGAGACTGTGGAGTTCCGCAAATGGTTGCGGAATAAGAACTTTGCCATCAAGCGCTCGATTAAATTCATTCACGTCAGTAACGGCAGGATGGCCATCTGTCAGAAACGAAGGCACTTCACTCAATGACTTCCAGTCATAACGCCACAGACTCTTTGGTACTTCGAAAAAATAGGCATCCTTAAGATGATAGATGGGGTTTGCTGACATCAGATGGATTTATTACTTCTAAAGTAGAGTTGTTTTGTGTTCGGTCTTATTCGGGAGTGTGGTGTTTGACCGCCTGAACACCTCCACCATAGCCGACTACGTGGAGAAGGATATCAAGTAAAAGCAAAACTAGGTAGGAGGCAACGAGAGTTTCTCTTACAAAATTTTGAAGTGGCCCGCTCCAGTGCACCTCTGCGGCACTGGTCTGGAAGAAACCGAGTGCTAAAAGTGGCACTATGAGTCGTATTAAATTTGCCGTGAGAGCACCGGCAATGCCCAGGGCAGGTTGGTGTGAGGCCACCTTTTTTGTCCGGCATGTGACATACCAAGCCAAAAAGGCCCCGCTTAGCGTGATAGCGCTCACGACTGCGACAGTTTTCGCTCGCAGTTCAGCGTCCAGGTTCGGTATAGTTCTGGAAATCATGACAGCAGCGATGAGAACCTGGCCTGCGGTGAGAACTGCAAACCCAAACGCAACAGATTTTACAATGGATTGTTGGTTGTTCTGCATGGATGGACCTTTTTCCAGCTATTTCTGCCGTTTTGCAGCTGCTAATCGGACAACGGATGTGAGTCCTAAGACAAAACCAAGCAGAAATCCCACCGGCTCGAGAAAGGTTGTGTCGAGTTGGCGGTCGAGCCAGTCCCCGGTAATACCCGGGAGCACCATGACTAACCCTATAGCGGTGATTCGACCAACCCAGGTGAAAGCCGCTCCGATAGGAGGAATGTGCGGTTCTGTCATTTACGAGTCTCAGTCTCTGTGAAACCAAACCGTGTTGAGTATTTTCTATTTTCGGAAAAATGCTGAATTGGAAAGTGCAGGATCCAGTGTGCGTTTCTATGACGGACTTTCATTGCGACCAAGAAGAAAGTATGTCTGCTGGAGGCCTTTTCCTTTGATTTGCATTTCACCTCGATCGGTAAATCGGTAACGATCTTTGAGCAAGGTATATGTCGCTTGAGATACATGCACTCGAGAAGGTTCACCGTGAGACTCCATACGACTGGCTGTATTGACAGTGTCGCCCCACAAGTCATACGAGAATTTGTGTTTGCCAATGACCCCGGCAACAACCGGGCCAGAATGAATGCCAATACGAACTTCCATGGAAAGCCCTCGGTTGCGCATCACACCCCTGAATGCCTCGAGCATGCCAAGCCCCATGCCGGCAACAGCTTCAGCATGGTCATCACGAGCTTCGGGAAGTCCTGCAACAGCCATGTATGCATCACCAATCGTTTTGATTTTCTCAACTCCGTATGCATTTGCTAAGTGGTCAAACGCAGAGAAGATATCATCAAGTAGGTCGACAAGTTGGCTTGCATCCACACGCTCCGAAAAAGTCGTGAAACCGCAGAGGTCGGCAAATAAGACGCTGACTGACGAGAAGGACTCGGCAATTGTAGCGACATTGTTCTTCAGCCGTTCGGCGATTGTGTCGGGGAGGATATTACGAAGCAGACGCTCTGACTTCTCTCGTTCTCGTGTTAAGTCTGCGAGTGATCGTTCAAGTGCGCCGAAGGCAGCATCACGTTCAAGGAGCCTTTTGTAGGCCTCTGAGTGAACACGGATTCGAGCAATCAGTTCAATCTGATGGGGGAGTTTTATGAGGTAGTCATTTGCACCCGCTTCTAACAGTTGCGCCTTTGTCGCGGCTTCTTCGGTAGCTGACAGCATGATGACGGGGATTTTTTCTGTGCTTGCATGGGAACGAAACTGGCCTACAAGATCCAGGCCGTCGATATCTGGCATAACAAGGTCTTGTAAGATGACAGTTGGTTGGAATTCTTCCGCCGTTGTTACTGCCTTGGATCCGTCTTTGCAGAACGCGAACGTCATATCAGCTTGATCAGCAAGAAGGCGTCTGACTGCTTCGCCGATCATTGGCTGGTCATCAACCAGAAGGACACGGTGGCCGTCAACAGATCGTCCAACGGCCTCCTTTACACCTACTGCTACCGCTGGCGTATGAGCGTCATTTGGTTGCTGTGAGCTACTGTCTGAGGGGGCTGCGTCAGTCATTCGTTTGCTACCGCCAAGCGTGTTTTGTTGCTGTACAAGTCATCCGCAATGGACACTGGCAAGATAAAGAGGGGCTTTGTCAGACTTAGGAGTCATCGTCCTGAGCAGGCAAGCTGGGGAACCAGGATTTGAACCTGGACTAACTGGTTCAGAGCCAGTCGTGCTACCGTTACACCATTCCCCAGAATTTCAGCAAAATAAGGCCGTTTTCGCGTCGTGAGCCTTATGGTCTTCTGATGTTCAGGATCCTCCGAAACAGTCCGTTACCAATCAATTGTGTTGTGGTAGCCTATCGCGGACTTGGCAGATGGGCAATCGGTAGGGAAAGCTGCTGGTGGTCGGCAGTAAAATTTCCGTTTGGTATTCACACAATTGAAAAAAAGGTGCTGACAGCGTGTCGTTCCTCGTATTGATGACTGGTGGCAAGGCGGGAGAAAGATATCGCCTTGTGAAAGAAAAGACCGTTATTGGTCGTCATCCAGGCTGCGATATTATTGTTGATTCAGGCTCTGTAAGCCGTCAGCACGCGGTGGTTGAAATGAAAGACGGTGTCTGGTGGATTGAAGATCTTGGGAGTCGAAATGGCACGTTGATCAATGGCGATAAATTAAATGGGCCACATCAGCTAGAGGCCGCAGATGAAATTGGTATTTGTGAGGATCGGCTAGTTTTCACAGTAGGTGACACAACTCCCTCGGAATGGGTTTCATTAGGTGGGGAGACTGACGCATCGCAGGCTGTTTTTCAGTCACATGATGAAGAGTCGGTGATCGTGTCTCAGCTAGACATCCCACGCCCTTCGGCGGATGAAGGAATCAGTCAAAATGCTGAAGCAAAGTTGCGGGCTGTCATCGGTTTGAATCGAGCACTGGGTGCATCTCTTTCGCTTGAGGATGTCTTGCCTCGACTCCTCGATGGTCTTTTCGATATTTTCCCAAACGTTGAGCGTGGTTTTGTGTTGCTCAATGATGTAAAAACAAATCGCCTGATTTTGAGGGCTAAGAAACTTAAGAACGCTGAAGAAAAAGGTGGCCTTCGGCTGAGTCTTTCTCTTGTGAATAAAGTGGCGTCATCTCAGCGAGCTATTCTTTCGGCTGATGCTACGAGTGACAGTCGTTTTCGGCTCAATGAGAGCGTTGTTGACTGCAATATACGCTCAGTGATGTGCGTTCCATTTATTTCTGCCGAGGGGGTGGTCCTCGGTGTATTACAGGTGGATTCCCGTGATATTCAGAATGGCTTTAGTCAAGACGATCTCGAGGTGCTTGCTGGAATCACAGGGCAAGCAGGTAAGGCTGTCGAGCAGGCAACGGCGCACGATGAGAAAGTCGCGCAGGAGCAGTTTAAACGAGATTTGGAGTTGGCGAATCGTGTTCAACAGGGCTTGCTTCCGTCGGTTCCACCGGATATCGAAGGTTTCGAGGTTTTTGATTTTTACGAAGCGGCCCACCAGATTGGTGGAGATTATTTTTCATATATTCCGCTTAGTGAGAACCGCCTTGCTGTGGTGCTTGCCGATGTTTCAGGGAAAGGTGTTTCTGCAGCACTTGTGATGGCAGCCCTCTCCGCAGATGTGCGATACACGCTTGCGATTGAAGCAGATGTCGCAAAAGCAGTTACGTTATTGAACTCAAGTTTTATGAGAAGCGGGTGGGATGACCGTTTCGCGACTTTTGTTGTAGTGGTTCTTGACTCAACATCAGACGTAGTCAAGGTCGTGTCCGCTGGGCATTTGCCGACGTACTTACGAAAAGCTGATGGGAGTGTAGAAACAGTGGGGCTTGAAGAAGCGGGCCTGCCACTAGGTGTCGATCCGACCTTTGTCTATGAAGCCGCTGAGGTCAGCGTGACTTCTGGCTGTACTCTTGTTCTGTATACAGACGGTATCAGCGAAGCGATGGATCACAAAAACGAATTGTACGGATTGAGTAGATTAGAAGAAGTTTTGTCGGAGCCAGCCGATTCGCCAGCGGCTGTTGGTCGACGAGTTCTGGTTGATGTTGAGCGACACGCCGCTGGGCAGGTTCGGAGTGACGACATGTGCCTTGTGTGTGTCGGAAGGCCTACAGCCACGTAAGACATGGCAGAAGATTTCCGAACAGGCGACTCTTGATTGGTTGAGAAAACAAAGTCGCTAGGCAGCAGTTCGAGCACTTCAAAGAGTTTTTGAAAGAACGTTTTGTGGGCTGCATGAAGAATATTCATGGTGTGCCAGTAAGAGGGGTCAAGGCTAGTTCTGGATGCCCAAAGCCGGGAATTGAACGTGTATGGTTGTTCCTGCTCCTGGTTCGCTCTGAATATCAGCAGTGCCGCCATAATAAAAGGCTCTCTGCCGAATGCCCTCAAGGCCAAAATGGTCCTTGGTAGGACTCTTCAGGTCAAATCCGCAACCATCATCTCGAATAAGCAGGGAGATGTCCCCGTCTTCTCTTTTGTTTAGTTCCACATGAATATGCTGTGCTCTGGCGTGCTGCCGAATGTTGTTGAGAGATTCCTGGGATATACGGAAAAGCACCACCTCGAGCTGCGGAGGTAATCGATTGCTACCGATGCTGTGCTGAAAGGTGACGTCTTTGATTTCAAGCCGGGCGTCTCGAATAAGTGTTTCAAGAGAATCGATAATTCCAAGTTCATCTAGATCTGGCGGGCGAAGCCCAGAAATAAGATGTCGAGTCTCCTGCGAGGCTTCTCGCAAAAGACGGAGAGCTTCAGTTACGTGAGGGTCGTTTACTGCGTCACGATCAGGAGTTGGATTAGCCCTGGACGCCTCGAGCTGCATGATTGCTGCGGAGATATATTGAGAAATCCCATCATGGATTTCATAGGCAATCAGTTGGCGATGGTGTTCTTCTTTCTCGAAAATATTTTTAAGGAGTCGAGGGGCGTCCATGATGAATTCTATTCTATCTGCAGTGAGCGATAGATTATCGCTTCGGTTTCGGGATTCGGCTGCGGCCAGTGGATTTTCCTCTGCCTCGCCGTCTCTTCTGATTCTTTGCTCTTGTGGGCGATGACCCATCACGAAGATTGGCTATCTGGTCTCTCATTTTTGCAGCACGTTCAAAATCGAGTTCTGCGGCTGCGTTTAGCATGTCGGTTTCGAGCTGTGCGAGCAACTCAGCTTGTTTTTGTTCAGATTCTTCGGTGTTGCCAACCGCAGCATGCGCTTTCGCCCGTGCCTGTGATTCGGCTTCAATACCAGAACGGATTTCCTTACGAATGGTCGTTGGCGTAATGCCATGTTCTTTGTTGTACTCAATCTGCATTTCTCGTCGACGTTGCGTCTCGTCGATTGCTTGTTGCATGGAGTCAGTCATTCGATCTGCATAGAGGATGACTCGAGCATCGACGTTTCTGGCGGATCGGCCGATCGTCTGCATGAGGGAAGTTTCACTGCGGAGGAAGCCCTCTTTGTCAGCATCAAGAATTGCAACGAGCGAGACTTCTGGAAGGTCGAGTCCTTCACGAAGTAAATTCACGCCAACAAGCACATCAAACTCACCCGCTCGGAGTTCACGAAGTAGTTCGACCCGTTCAAATGCATCCAGTTCACTATGGAGCCAACGGCAGCGTACATTTTGTTCCTGGAAATAGTTTGAGAGATCTTCAGCCAGTTTCTTTGTTAACGTTGTGACAAGAATGCGATTGCCCATTTTGACAGTCGTGGCAATCTCCTCCAGAAGGTGAACAACCTGATTACGAGCAGGAACAACCTCTATGACCGGATCAAGAAGGCCAGTTGGCCGAATGATCTGTTCAACAACTTCACCCTGCGTCTGTTCGAGTTCCCATGAGCCGGGTGTTGCTGAGACGTAAACGGTCTGGTGGAGTTTTTTTTCAAACTCATCGAACATGAGCGGGCGATTGTCCAGCGCGCATGGAAGCCTGAACCCATGGTCGACCAAGGTGAGTTTTCGGCTCCGATCACCCGCATACATCCCGCGGACCTGAGGGACTGTCACGTGCGACTCATCAATAAAAAAGAGAAACTCATCGGGAAAATAATTGAATAACGTGTCTGGAGTACTGCCGGGTGGTCGTCCAGAGAGTGGCCTTGAATAGTTTTCGATACCTGGGCAAAAGCCAGCTTCCATTAACATTTCAAGGTCAAACTTTGTTCGAGCTGAGAGTCGCTGCGCTTCGAGTAATTTTCCCTGACTTTTCAGTTCTTCAAGCCGTTCCTCAAGTTCCTGACGAATTTCACCAACTGCAGCCTTGATACGGTCCTCTGGCATCACAAAATGTTTTGATGGGTAGAGGTAGGTCTCGTCTTTTCTTGCTGCCACTTCCCCACTGATTGGATGGGTTATGGCAATCGACTCAACCGTATCCCCCCAGAATTCAATCCGTGTTGCCAGTTCGTCGTACGGAGGCCAGATATCAACAGTATCACCTCTGACGCGGAAGCGGCCACGCTCAAATGCAATATCGCTTCGTTCATATTGAACCGTAACGAGTTGCCGTAGAAGTTCATCGCGAGACAAGGGGACGCCTGTCGCAATGCGAATAACCATTGCACGATAGTCTTCTGGTGAGCCGAGGCCATAAATGCAGGAGACACTCGCGACGACAATGACGTCCCGACGACTGACAAGTGCGCTTGTTGCTGCAAGCCGAAGGCGATCAATTTCCTTGTTAATGGCAGCATCTTTTTCAATGTATATGTCACGCTGTGGGATATAGGCCTCAGGCTGATAATAGTCGTAGTAACTTACAAAGTAATGAACTGCATTATGTGGAAAGAAATCACGGAACTCACCGTACAGTTGTGCTGCGAGAGTCTTGTTATGTGAGAGTACAAGAGTAGGCCTCCCAGTCTGAGCGATGACGTTTGCCATCGTAAATGTTTTGCCAGAGCCTGTTGCGCCCATGAGTACCTGCGATGCAGCACCATCTTTGACGCCATCGACAAGTGAACGAATTGCTGCCGGTTGATCACCTGCAGGCGCAAACGGAGTTACAAGTTCAAAAATGTTTCCGTCAGGCGTAGCAGATTTACGGCGAAGCATGAATTACTTTTCTGTAAGGTGATCCGGGATTGTGCGAATAAATGGCCGCATATCCTGAAGAGTAATTTCGCCTATCCCAGGCACGTGGATAATATCATCAACACTTTTGAAGGGCCCACGCTGTTCCCGTGTCTCAATGATACGCGATGCCATCGCCGGGCCAATCCCAGGGAGGAGTGACAACTCACTCGGAGGAGCACTGTTAATATCAAGGTTGAAGTGTATTGTTCGTTCAGGAGGATAAAAAAAGTCGACAAGTCCGCGTCGCGACAACATCAACCACAAGCTCAGAGTAGCCAGTCCAGTCACCGTCAGGGCGATGATCGCACGCTGTTGTTGGGGAGAAGGTGGAGGGTCATAGGTCTGCTGGCCATGGACGAAAGAGGACGAAGTTGTATCAAAAGACGATTTCATGGGAACTTCCGACCGGGCTATCGATCCTAAGCGGCGTGGCAGGATAAGCATTTCCTCGCGTGCCTTACCTTTTCATTATGATATGTCCTTTGTGCCAAATTCTCTAGGAACTAGTTATATGGTTTTACACACTGCCAATCTGCCGGCTGGTTCCCGTGACCACGTACAGGTTGTATGGAATGAATATTTGGCCGCAGAAGTAAGACACTCTGCGCACATATGGTTCCGGGAAGATTGTGGGCTTGAGGTTGATTGGACGAGTGCAGCATTGGTGGATGAAACCATCGAGCGCAGTCTGGCTGTTACGGCGCGAACAGATGGCGTGATTGCTGGGCTCCGGGTGATCGAGGTTGTTGTAGACGAATTTCAGGAAAATCTGGTGTGGTCGTCGGTGATTGATGATGGAGATTGTGTTGAGGCAGGCACTGTAATCGGCCACCTGAGTGGTTCCGTACGTTCAATACTTCAGGTTGAGCGAGTAATTCTCAATGTACTTGGAAGGTTGTCAGGCGTGGCAACCACAACGCGTGACTTGGTTGAGGCAATTCAGGAAACAACGTGTCGGATTTACGATACTCGGAAGACAGTCCCTGGTTGGCGATTATTGGATAAGTATGCAGTCTGTTGTGGTGGAGGATTTAATCATCGTATCGGTCTCTACGATGCAATTCTTATTAAAGATAATCATCTTGCAGCAATCCATGAAAATGGTCTGTCTCCAGCAGATGCTGTCCGCAGATCGCGTGAGTTCATCTTCAAGACATTTCCAGCGAGCAGGGCAAATCAGATGGTCGTCGAGATAGAAGTTGATTCGCTCAATCAGTTGGCAGCTGTTTTGCCGTCAGAGCCTGATATCGTTCTGCTTGATAACATGACTGTCGAGGAACTTCGTCAGGCTGTCGCACTACGAGGAGATAATGCCCCAGATGTGATCCTCGAGGCTTCTGGGGGAATAATGCTTGAGAACATTTTCGATGTCGCCAAAAGCGGGATTGATCGAATCAGTACAGGTGCTCCGACGCACACATCATCCTGGATTGATATCGGACTGGATTGGGACGGTGTGTCTTTTTTGAATAGAAAAAATAGCATCGTCAAAAACTAGGCGTTTTCAAGCGGAGGTGCCAGTCTATAGATTCTGTCGACCGCAAAGCGATTAGACGCCCAGCAGTCGATTTCTCTTCATCCGACGCTCCGCCCTCAGACGAGCCCGTCGCTTTGTTTCACTCGGTTTTTCAAAAAATTCTCGTCGTCGCATCTCTTTCTTGATGCCACTTCTTTCAACGAGTTTGCGGAAGCGGCGAACAGCTTCTTGAATACTTTCGCGATCTCGGACCGTCAGCTTAACCATGGAATCCTTTGACTGTGTTACACGACAAACAAATTAAAAAATGTATTGAATACTCTTAGGGGTTATCGCCGAGAGCATTCATCAATTCAAGCCCTAAAAGATACCCTAAGTTCCTATGGCTCGTCCATGCCAATACGGAGAAACAGCATTCTTTTCGCATTCAAACGGTCAAACTTTGATAATCTTTTCACAAGCGTCGTTGAGGTAATGGCGGGTCGGGATTCTTGTAGTGGAGAAGTTATATGGACAAGTGCATCTGATGATGGTG
>Ga0315321_10000504_pt1 | contig 28807 bp, 43 predicted proteins | sample M180m21515metaG_FD_203464 | JGI IMG/M metagenome (GOLD analysis project Ga0315321, IMG submission 203464) | Ammonia-oxidizing marine archaeal communities from Monterey Bay, California, United States - M1 80m 21515 | ecosystem: Environmental > Aquatic > Marine > Intertidal zone | place: USA...
CTTCTAGTAGAGTGTTAATAACACCTTCAAGATATTCTACTTTTGCTTCAAGTGCTGCTATTCTACTGTCTTCTTTTATTCTTGTAAGAACAAAGTCTTGACCGTTTACTTTTTGAATACTTGATCTGCTAATAGCGTATACTGCACCTCTATTTTTAATTTGTATTTGTGCTTGGCCTTTTTTGTCGTTTGTGTTTAACATATTTGTAACAATGCCAGCATTAAGACCACCTTTAGCATTTAAATATTCTACTTTATCGCCTGACTTTAGTGCATAAAGTTTACCATTTAATTTACCATTAGGAAATTCTATTTTACTTTTTACTTGTTTAGGAGTTTGCTTTGTATCTTTTGCTTTAGGATCATCGTCTGCACCGATTGTACCTTTTGCTGCATCAAGAGTGTTGTATTTCTTAAATGAATTTTTTGCTAAGTCGTATGCACTATCAAATTCTTGCGGTTTATCAGCTTCACCTACAAGTTTGTTTCTTGCAGGATGTGGTGTTTCAGGACCTGGTCCTGCTTTACTTTTCTTAGTAAAGGCATCCTTGCCTTTGAGTTGACCTGCACTACCTTTTTTTTGTGCTTCATTAAGTGTAACACCTGCTAAGGCAGCAAAGTCACTTAAACTGTAATCACCTTCAACTGGCATAGTACCTTGTTGTACTTCAACACTTTCTTCTAAAGTAGACGGAGTTTCTACTTGTGGTGCAGTGTTACCTGCCATTGCCATTAACGCTTCTCTATCTGCTTGCGGATTTGAAGGGAATAAATCCTTCATCTTTGCACTCATTTTGTAGAAGTCTTCGCTCATTTACGTAAACTTTTCTTTGCTTTTTTGCCACTTGCTTTGCCAGCATGTACTGCTTTACGATGTGCATCTGATTTAAACTTGCCTTCTAGTTTAGCTGCAAGTTTATTTTGTAAAGACTCTGTAGTTGCATCAGTATAACGCTTGTCACCTTTTTTCATTTTTTGGTATGCAGGTGAATTTGCTTTTTTGTCAACGTTAGTAACCTTCATCTTTTCAGGTTCTTTTTTAGCTTCAATTACTTCGTCCATAGCTTCGTCATAATCCATATGATGATACACTGAACCAATCATATCTGCCGATTTAGTAATCTTAGACTGGACCCAGCCCTCTAAGCCTTCTGCTTCACTTACGCCTTTGAGCATGTCGTGTAGTTTGATAGCATACTTTGCCAGTTTGTATAGATCGGCACGTGCCATCTGTACTTCGTGATCACGTTCAGCTGCACCAGCCAATTCTGCCAGACCTTCGTTTGTTTGTTTTTTCTTTTTGCCTTTATACTTCAAAAAGTCATAATCCTCAGGACCAGTTGTCTTACCAGATTTTGGTGCACCTTTGTCTTTGTTAAGTTCTTTGTTTCTTAACTCTTTAGCGTGTGCAGGTCTAAGTGCCTCTTTTGCAGTTTTTGCTGCATCTTTCCAATCTTGATCAGTAGGCGCACCTGGTGCACCTTTCTTTCTACTTGTCCCGGCTTCCTTACGTTTATTTACGTTATAGTATAAGCCTTTAGACTTTTCATTAATTTCTTCATCTCTCATGAGTAACTCCGTAACTGCATATTGCTAGTATTTATGCTTTTTTCTTAGTAGCTCTCTTTTTCTTAGAGCCAGGCGCACGTTTGATAGTACCTGGTCCACCGTTGACAAATCCGTTGCCGCCACCCATAGAAGTAGTTATACTACCAGTACCCATTCCGCCTGCTGCTTCTTTCATTGCTTTATTCTTAGCATGACAATCACAATGTTTACAATCAGGTCCACATTTACATTCTGTTACAGGTTGTCCGCAACATGCTTTAGGACACATTTCAACTTTCTTTTCTAATAATTCACTTATCTTCATTATTTCTTACCTCCTCATTGCTGCTGATTTTTTCTTTTGTGTTTCACTATACCACTTCAAATAGTTAGTGACAGGATTAGCCAAATACCATCCTACGTCTTTGTATGTGCCAAACTTTGCTTTTAGCATTTCTGTGTTCAAGTTTCTCCAGTCGTTATACGAACTTTTATCAACAATAGCTTTTGCTTTTTTACCTGCATATTTGCCAACAAAATCACCTACATTGATTAGATAGTAAGTGCCGCAATCTACCATTATTTCATTGTCGCCGTGTTCTGGATCAGGCCAACCTGTTTTGTATGTGTCAACAAACTGTTCAACATCATCTTTGCGTCCTAGGTCTTGTACTTCGCTACTGTGATGTATTTCATAGTTGCCTACTGGAATCATAATGTTGTTTTCACCAAATGGTCCTCTTGTGCCTGCGTGTGGTTCAAGTGTTGCCCATACTGGATTTTTAATACCTAGCTGTTGTATTACGCTTTGTTGTGCAGGATTTACTTTGCTGCCGTGTGCTTCTCTATTTTCTTCAGGAGTAACTTTAACTACAAATCTATAGGCATTGTTGAAAACACCTTTTACTTGACGGTACATCAAAGGCTTAGTACCCATCTTATTACATATATCAGCAACTACTGCTACACGTTCGATCATATGATCCATATCATTTGGTCCAGCCATAAGTTCGGTAATCTTCATTTCTTTTTCCTACCTGACTTCATATTAGCACACCAATGATACATTTTAGCCTTTTCACCACTTGCGTTCTTAGCTCGTTTGCGTAATGCTGTAACTGATCCATTACAACTAGCACCTGAACGCTTTACACGCCCTGGTCTGCTTTTGCCTTTTTTCTTACCGTCAGCAAAGTTTTCTACTGTTTCTTTTTTTCCAAAAACTCTTTGCATAAATGTTTTCTTATCATTTTTGGGTTTATCAGGGGTCGGGTTGGTTAAAGTATACGATACAAGTCCGGGTTTGGCATTAGCATTAACTTCAATGTCCCATTCAGACTTGTCGCCCCACATCGTTAAAAATCTTTTATAAAGTCTTGCTCTATTACCGTCTTCTTTATTTGCATAGAAAGTTATTTTTTTGGCACTAGTTTTGTCCAATTGCTTCCACCATTTTAACATAGCAGCTTGTACTGTTGCAAAAATTCTAAACTCATCACCTTGGCCACTTCGGCCCATATTCTTTTTAGATTGACCTCTTGCAAATTCTATCTCATAAATGCCAGCAGGATCTTCACTAATATGAATGTCTAACGCACTACCATCGTCAAGTTTCGCAATACCACTTGAAGGTCCTGTTGGCTTTAAATATTCCCATGTTATAGGATAAGGATTATCAAATGCTTCTTGTACCTTTTTCTTACTTTCAGCAAGTCCTAGGTTAAACAATACGTTAGTTGACTTACCTTTAACTTTTTTGCTCAGTGTAGGTGGGTTTCCTTTTTTGTCTAGTTTATTACCAAACTTTGCTGCTTGTCTTTGAGTTTCTCCAGGCTTAATATCAACAGTCATGCTTGTACTATATCGAGGATCTTTGGCTTGTTTGTTATTGTTTGCTACAACACCAACACCGCCTTCTTCTGTAAGTTCTCTAAGCCTCATTTTTTACGTCCTCTAAACTGTACTGCACCTGTCATATAGGGCTGCGAAAACCAAAGTTTAAACCAATCCGCATCACCCGGCTTTAGCTTCATTTCTTTTTCTTTTTTCTTTAGTTTGTCAGCAGTAATACTAGGATTTTCATCTATCTTATATTCTGAATATCCTGTATACTTGTTGCGTATTCCAGCAAGGTGTTGAAGGTCTGCAATATCCATTATTTCTTAGCCATCTTAGTTGCAGTTGCATACATTACTGCTTTAGCATCTTTGCCGTAACGATCCTTAAAATCGCCCTTAACCTTTTTCATGCCCTTGACATATTTTTCTTTTTTCTTTTCTTCACCTTTAGAAAGCTCACGTTCGTTTTGAAGATCTTTGTTAGCACTCCAAGCATCTTTGTCGCCCTTTGCTGCTGCTTTACGTCTTGCTGCAATTTTGTCTTGGATACTAGGTTCGTCAAACTTTTCTTTTTTCTTTTTTCTTGTAGCTCTCTTAGGTGTACGTGTAGCAAATCCTAGTATTTCGTCTATATCTTCAAACTCTTTGCCAACGGACTGTGAGAATGTTTTTGACTTATCAACCTTAACATTAGTATCACCAAACTTGCTTACTACATCAGGTGAACGCATCCAGTTGCGGAATGCTTTATATTGTGCAGGTTCCATAACAAATTGTTTAGTTGCAGGTCTATATGCTTGCATAATCTTCGGCGCTGACTTTTGTAAAAATTTCATTAGTCTAGCATTATCAATTGTAAAGTATTTTGTTGTTTCGATGTTATCGTCAGTGTAGTTTTTCTTGTTAGCCCACTTTGCCTTTACACGTTTCTTGCCTGGACCTTTTTCACCGTCACTATCACTTTCTGGCTTATCAACTATTTTAACTTTCTCTCTGCCAAACTGTTGTACCCAATCAAGGAACTCTCCGTATTGAGGAAACTTCTTAGGATTGACTGCTCCGTCGTTATATATTACAACCTTCTCAGCACCAATAAAGATTTTATCGCCAATTATTTTTTTAATAGCATTGACAATATCTTGTTTCTTGTTAAGAACATTAAAGTTCATTTTAGAATTATCAAGAGTTAACTCGCCCGGGGCGTTTGCAAATCCAGCAAACGCCATTAGTGTAGGCTTGCTCTTAGTTTTATCTAATGGCTGTTTGACTTTAAAGCGCATATAAACATCGCCCATTTGTTCTTCTTCAAGGTTTTCTCCTACAGGAGCCTCTGGATCACCTAATGCTGTGTTAAGTAATTGAACAGCAGTTTCTGCACCATTACCGTACATTAGTTTAGCGGCTTTTAGCTTATCTTCGTCTGACATTTCAGGCCAAGATGCTCTAAGCTCACTTGCACTTTTAATTTGCATGCCACTAAAGTCAAAGTTAATAGTAGGACCATAAGCCATATAGCCCATTTCATCTGATGTGTTTAGGTCTTTACCTGTGTAAGTACGCAAGTAACCTGGCTCACCATTCTTTTTAGTTTGGTCTGGCAACGGCTGTTCGTTTTTATCTTTTTGACTGCGTACAAATACAAGTGCTGTATCTGCATCTACAATATTTTTGTAGCTCATTGCGTTGAAAGGTGATTTAACTTGAATAAAGTTAGCCTCAGGAACACCTGCCATACCTGCTAGTTTCTTTTTTACATCAAAGGGAAAAGGTCTTGCTGCGGTATCGTTAGTTGCTGCAACATATACATTGCGTTGACCAAACGTCTTTACTGCCCAGTCGTATAAACTTTTGTGTCCAGGATGAAAAGGATGAAAGCCGCCAGGCATAACTGCTATAATGCGCCTTGCTTTTGCTTCGTATAATTCTCTTAGTAGCATATTCGTTCCTTAGTTCGGCTGCCATCTTGTTCTAGGAACAAGTTTAGTTTTGCTGTCTAGTGCTACGTAGCCTTCACCACCTTTTTCACCTTTAGTTGTTGCCTTTACATCTGAGTCTGCATTATCAAGTTGATCAATAATGCTATCCTTTGCAATCATAATATCTTTAACAAGTAAGAATATCGCAGGTAATGATTTTGGATTTGCTTTATTCATTTCAGCTAATTTTGCTTGTTGTCCTTGGCTTACTTTACTAGTGGCTAACCAATCAAAAAATCCTTTATCAATTTTATCTAACTGCTGTGTGCGTGTCATATGATTAACATATTGATATATTATTTGTGCAGGGTTACTTAAACCTTTTTGACCTTGTAAAAACTCATCAATGTGTGCTGCATGTAGTTTTGCATCTTGTCTAATTTTACCAACTGAAGACGTATTAACTTTAGGTTGATGTGATACATATGTTTGTCCTAGAACTACAGCATCATTTGAATTTAATTCTTTTACATCGCTAATAGGTTGTCCTGCTTTACTACCAAATTCATCAAGTTTTGTATGCACAACTACACCTACTTTTGAATTCGCTATACGCTTACCGAGTGGACTTGATAATTGTACAGTATACTTGACTAGATTTGGTTCAAATTCTATTGCGCCTTTAGATGCTGTAAATGGTTTACGTGGACTATATAATAAGTCTCCGTATACATAACCTCTGAAGCTTTCTGGAGTTGCTGATTGCATTATATTGAAGACTTCAGACATCTCTTCGCCGAAGTCTTTGCGCCAAGGTTCTTGTTCTACACCCTTGCCTGAATTTTGTATAAAGTTTGATAAATCGTCTGCTGATGTTGATTTGTTTCTACCCCAGCCGTTCTTACCTACAAGTACAAAAGTACCATCTGGCTCACGCCCCCAGTAAATTGTTGGATTGCCGTCCCATTTAATGGCAATGTCACTAGAATCAGTACCCATCTTATCTAGTATATCAGCAGCTTTTTTTGCGCCTGCAGATCCGTCAATAAACACAAGGTCTTCTAGGTGATTATACTCACGCCCGACTCTTGCTGCTTCAGTTAATACTTGACGGAATTCTGTAAATCGCAATTACTTTTCTCCCGCATAAAGGCTTTCCATTTCTTCGGAATATAACCTAGAAATAAGTGCTTGCCTATCTTCGAGAGTAAACAGATCGTCGGCTGTTTTGTTTACATTAAATTTTTCACAGTAGCTTTCACATGCTTTATCTACAATTGGTCCAAACATTTGATTTGCATCTACTTTCTTTCCTGCATTATATGCTGTTGCAATCTTGTCTGCAACCGGAAAAAAACTTTTACGATAAAATTGTGGATCGTTGCGCATGAATACAGCAACATCGTCTACTACATCAAACGGCAGTTTGTCATCTGGCATTTGCGAAAATTCATCAATGCGCATATTACCACTTCCTACACGACCAGTAACGTGCCTTTGTACGCGGTCCTGGATTATCACAGTTGTGTCTTGCTCTAAAGCTCTTACGTCTTTTAGGATTACTTTTCTTAATGCTCATTGCTTTACCTTTAACACTGCTGCCGCCGTGTCCAAAGTTTACTTTCTTTACGTTGCCTGTTTTAGGATCTTTAACATACACTTTAAACTTCTTAACGTCACCTTGCATAGGCTTGCCAAGTTTAACTTTACGCCCTTGATATTCAGCTTCGTCCATAGGATCATCATCGTCATTGTAATGCATAACACCATACTGTTCAAAAAACTCATCATCATCGTCATAAGTTTCTTCAGTAATATCGTCATCACCTACTACTATGTCAAAGTCTTCATAACCTTGTTCAAACATATAGTTTGCTAACTTTTCAGCATATCCGTCTGCTTCTGATTCACTTAATTCTCTAGGTAACGGTATACGCATAACAGTACAATCTTGCTCTGTATCAAAAGTTTCATACAAAGGAAATACTGATTCGTCGAGCTTCTTAGTCTCTTGCTTATCCATTACAACTGTTACAAAATGTTCCATTATAATATCCTATACTAGTGCTTAATACTATTTATCTAAGTTACCTGAGTATACTAATTTCTCTACTCGCCTAATACTAGAACCAATTAAGAGGTATATCATATTTAATACTTTTTCATCTCTTACGTAGAAATAAAATCCTCCGCTAAACCAACCGTTTTCTATTGACGCCAGTGCTTTGACTCCAATTTTTGATTTGTCAGTATTTGCTCTAAGCCATAATGCAAAATCACTATTAGGTTTTGTATTAGCGTTTAGTATAACCCTTAATGGAAACTTTGGAATTGTATCTGTAATGATTATATCTTTTTGTGTTAATAGTGTTTCTATTTCTTGTGATTCAGGTTTGCTAGTTTCATATGTATAGTCAGCAACTCTTTCAAGTGTATCTACAAGTTTTTCGTTATTAGTGTATACTGAAACTAGATTCAATGGGTTAATTCTTACAGTGTAATCTTCTTGACTTTTCAACACCATATAGATGCGCCTAGCATCAAGCCAATCTGCATGTTTTACAGGTACTACAGCTCTCCATTTTTGTATCTGCATTGGCAGACTTCGATCACGTAAATCTCGGAGTTTGTCTAGCTCAGATCTTGCATAGCTTAGTTGGCCACGAGTTTGGTATTCTGTACGGAAAATATTTGCTAGTGCTGTGCGTACAACAACCTTATATAAATATTTTCCGTAAAGTAGTTTTTGTGTCTTAAGCCGAAACATTTTCAGATTCTGAAACTGTATCTAACTTTAGCTCGTTATCTCTATAATCGATTGTAATGCTTCCACCGTTCTTTAAATCACCAAACAACATCTGTCTTGATAATGGACGTTTTATCTCTTTGTCAATAACACGCTGTAATGGTCTTGCACCCATCTTAGGATCAAACCCAGCATCAACAAGATAATCTAATGCATCATCAGTAATTGTAATTGAAAGGTCTTTGTCTTTGACCATGTCTTTAAGTTCAACAAGGAACTTACCAACAATTTTCATCATTACTTCTTTGCTTAGTTTAGCAAATGTAATTGTTGCATCTAGTCTGTTTCTAAACTCTGGAGCAAAGAACTTTTTCATTTCTGTATCTTCATAGTTCCTTTCAAAGTCATCACCAAACCCAATAGTATTCTTTTCTGATTCTTTAGCACCTAGGTTAGTTGTAAGAATCAAAATACTATTACGTGCATCTGCTTCTTGTCCGTTAGATCCTGTTACTTTACCATTGTCCATAACCTGTAGTAAGATTTGTGAAACATCAGGGTGTGCCTTTTCAATTTCATCAAGCAGTAGTACACAGTTAGGATGTTCTTGTAGCTTAGTAATTAACTGTCCTGCATTTTCTTCATGTCCTACATATCCTGGAGGCGAACCAATAAGTTTAGCAACTGAATGTCTTTCTTGATATTCACTCATATCAAAACGTACTAGTTCTACACCAAGTGCTTTTGATAACTGTTTTGCAGTTTCAGTTTTACCTGTACCTGTTGGACCCATAAACACAAATGCACCTACTGGCTTATCATCAGGTTTTAGTCCTGCTTGGCTTACAAGAATCTTATCTACAATACCTTCAATTGCTTCATCTTGTCCGTAAACAACACTCTTAAGGTTCTTTTCAAGATTTGCAAGATTATCTGTTTCTTGTTCAGCAACTTGTTCTGTAGGAATCTTTAATATCTTACTTAATTCAAATTGTATCTTTGCTTCGTCAACAATTTTTTCACCTTCAAAATCGTCATCTAATTTAAAGCGTGAACATGCTAAGTCAATAAGATCAATTGCTTTATCGGGCAACTTTTTATCGCTTTGATATTTTACACTGAGCTTTACACTTGCTTCAATTGCTTCTTCAGTAATATTTGTTTTGTGATAGTCTTCGTAATACTTCTTAATACCACGTAATATATCTTTTGTTGTGTCTTTACTAGGTTCACCTACAACAACTCTTTGGAATCGACGCATCAATGCACGATCCTTTTCAAAATACTTACGGTATTCTTCCCAAGTAGTTGATGCAACAACTTTCAAGTCGCCTTTAGTAAGTGCTGGCTTTAGCATGTTTGCTAGATCGTTTGAACTATTTCCTCCGCCAGCACCAGCACCATTCATCATGTGTGCTTCGTCGACAAACATAATTGTTTTGCCTTGCTTTGTAAGAGCTGCTAATACTAGTTTAAAGCGTTCTTCAAAGTCACCACGGTACTTACTGCCTGCTAACATAGCACCGATGTCTAAGTTATATACTTTGTATTCTTTAAGGAAGTTAGGTACTTGTCCTTGTACAATATTATATGCTAGTCCTTCTGCAATAGCAGTTTTACCAACACCTGGATCGCCAACCATAAGCACGTTGTTCTTAGCTCTACGTCCTAATGCAAGTGCAAGGCTTTCAAGTTCTTCAGTACGCCCGATAATAGGATCAATTTTGCCGGAACTTGCTTGGTGGTTTAAATCAGTAGTAAATGCTTTGAGTGCTTTTTGTGCTTCGCCACTTACTTCTTCTTCCATAACCATATCGTCAAACTCAGCGTTAACAAATGCTGCATATTCATCTTTATGGATACCTGCTTTACCTGCCAAATATTGTGCAATACTTTTCTTTTCATTAAGTATGCTTAATAGTACATCAGCTAACTCAATATTACTTCTTCCTGCGAATAGCACTTGTGTAAAGGCACGGTTAAGTACACGCTCAACACCTTGTGTTTTTCTTGGTTTAAATTTCTTAGTATCTAATGTAATTTCTTCTAAACTTGTTTTCAAATGATGTTCAAGATTTGCTTTAAAATATTCTACATCGGCATTAAAGCTCTTCAACTGATTGAAAAACTTTTCTTCGCACAACATTGCAAACATTAGATGCTCGATTGTTACATATTCGTGTTTTAATTTTTGAGCATCTCTTATTGCTTTATCAAATACAACTTGTAAATCTGCTGATGGTTCAACCATTCTTTTTAATCCTCTTATTTGCTTTCTTCTTTGCCATATCTAGTTTTAATTTGCTAACTCTACTGGTAAACTCAATCCCTTGTAAATGATCGTATTCGTGTAGGAAACATCTTGCATCTAAATCGTATAATTCTATTGTACACTCTTTTGCGTCAATGTCAAGATATTTTGCAGTAATTCCTTTGGGCCTTGACACCTTTAAATATAGTTCTGGATGACTGAGACATCCTTCTGGACTTATTTCATTATTAATTGTAACACTCTCTATTACAGGATTAATTATTGTAAGAGGACTTTTATCTTCTAATAGATAAGGTTTCATTACAAAAATTTGAGCATTAAGAGCTACTTGGTTAGCACTAAGCCCAATTCCGCCTTCGTCCTGCATAACCCTGATCATTTCTTCAGAAATTGATTTAGCATCTAAGTCATCAAACTCAAATTCCAAAACTTTTAGTTCTAACCACGGTGACGGTGCTTTAACTAATTCCATTTTTTATGTCCTCTATTTTATTCAATATATCTTCATCCTGTATGTTAGGCACGTCTGCTTTAATTATAATAAACAAATTTCCTTTTTGTCCTCTTCTAGGGCTAGTTATTCCGTATCCTGGTATGCTTAATGTTGTTCCTGGATCAGTTCCTTTTCTAACATTTACTTTTACGTTTTTTCCTTCTGGAGTACGTACTATTATAACACATCCTAGCAATAAGTCAAATACATTTACTTGTTTTGTATGGTAAACATTTAGTCCTTCACGTTGCCAATCTCTGCTAACAAGTTCTTTAATTTGTAAGTAAAGATCACCTCTAACTTTGTTTGGACTTATATCGCCCATACCTGCATATCGTATTTTATCACCATGCTTTGCACCTTGAGGAATCTTTATTTCTACTACTTCTTCTTGCCCGTTCGATAGTCTATAAGTAATGTATCTAGTTATACCATTAAATACGTCATCGATATTTATTTCTATACCTAGTGTAATATCAGCTCTAAGTTGTTGATGCCTACGTTGTTGTCCAGCACCAAACATGTTGCCAAATATATCTTCAAAGCCACCCATGCCTTGGAACCCATTAGGTCCGAACCCTTGTGAATACTGTTGTTGTGGAGGATTGTCGTATTGTTGTCTTTTTTGCGGATCTTTAAGTGTGCTATACGCTTCATTAACTTGTTTGAACTTTTCATCACTGCCGCCTGTACGATCAGGATGGTGTTGCATACTTAATTTCTTGTATGCAGATTTAAGTTCTTTATCAGAAGCATTTTTTGAGACACCTAGTATAGAGTAATAGTCCATACTACTATTTACTGTCTAAGTTACTTAGACTTATCAGTTCCGGTATACAGTCCAAACCATGCTGCACCGGCACCAACTACGATACTGATTAGTCCACTTTGTTCCATACTTGGATCTGGCAAATTCATATACCAAATAACACATTTGTATAATAGTATAATGTATACAGTTAAGAACAAGCGTGGAAAGATTCTCCAACTATCTACTGCTTTTGCTAAGTGTATTATACGTTGGTATGGATTTGGACCCATATCTTTTACGCTAGTATCTACTTCTAAATCTAGTTTAACTTTGCGTGTTGTGCTGTCTTGTGTAGCAACTACTACAGCGTCTGGTTTTGTTTCTGCTACTGGAGCAGGAGCAGGCGCCGTTGGTTTATTTAAATCTTCTGGCTTTTTTCTTGGCATTATCTTTTCCCCTCTAGATGTTTAAGACGTTTTTCTAAGTTGTCTATTTTTGCTGTTATTTTTGGATACTTTTTACGCCATGCATCTTCTGGTTGTTCTAACCATGTCCATCCATAACGTGCTACAAGGAAATCAATTGCACGATCAACCTTAGCATAGAACCAAAGTCCTGCTCTTGTTGTACTCATGTATGTTATAAAAATAGTACCAGCAATTGATCCTGCTATTGCTGTATAAATCCACAGACGATCACTCGCCATTCTTTCAATCATTTCCCACATAGTAATCCCTCAATTATATGCTAGTATTTAGCCATTAACCAGTTAGGCATGCTACCTATGTTTGGTGTCTGTTTGATTCCTCTACGTATGCCTAATGCTTTATTAGGATTGTACAAGTCATATCTTACACTATTCTTTTGATTGCCGCCAAGTATGACCCATTGTTGGCCCTTTTGTGTGTCTACAGTAGTAATATAAAATCCTACATGGCCTTTCCATCCTTGATTACCTCTTGGGAATACAACAATGTCACCTACTTGTATATCTTTAGGCTCAACTTCTTCTCCCCAATCTAAGAATGATCGTGCTAGTAATGGATATTCGTGGAGATTATTTGAAGGTATACCTTCTATTTCTAGTATTGCATTAACAAATGCCGCACACCATTCTGTACGCACAGGATCTACGCCTGTTAGACGTCTTATTTGTTGTCTATTTTGATATTCATTAAGGCCAATGTATTCTTCGGCCACAAGACTTTGATCAGGGGTATTACCGCAACCTACTAAGACAAATAGTATTATAAATGTTAGTCGTCGGATTCGCTGTCATCCTCTAAGGGCTGTACAGCTTCTTCGTAGTATACGATGATTGCTTTTTGCTGTTCTATATAACGTCTTAGTTCAGCAAAGTTTTTTGATAAGTTTTCGTAGTCTTTAATTGAAATAGCAATATATGCATCGCCGCCATTCTTTGCTTCAAATTCTTTTTTGAATTCTTCAAAGTTTTCGTTTGGTGACACAACATAAATTTTTATGTCGTTCATTTGTACAGGCTTAGGCATAGAAACAATAGGCACAGTTGTCTTTTCAATCTGTGTTACTACTTTAATTTGTGGCTCTTGAAAAGTACTACAACTACTCAGTAGGAGTGTCGCTAGTAATAGACTCGAGATCATCCCAAAGTTTATCTGTCGCATTTTGTGTCCTAGTTTCAATTAGTCCTGGCTTCTTATTAGCCAAGTGTGTTAAGTTGTGCTTGTTTAGAGTAGCACGAAGTTCATCTCCGTACTGCTCTGATTTAGTTAAGTCTGCGTTAAGTTGATCGGATAGTACGTTTAGTCTAGCATTGTCTGCTTTAAGTGTTGCGATGCTTGCTTCACTTGTTTCAACAGCAATTTCTAACTTAGCATTATTAAGTCGTGCAATTTCTAAGTTAGATTGTAGTTGCTTAACGTAGAATAATCCTCCGCCTGCACCTGCTAACATAATAAAAACTAATGCGATTTTAATTGTACTAAACATACTACTATTTACCCTAGTAACTTTCCCAGCGTTTTTGGTCCTACTATACCGTCAGCAGTAAGTCCGTTTGAACTCTGCCATTCTTTAACAATACGTGCAGTACCCGGACCAAAGATTCCATCAGCAGGTGAAATATCAAGTTTCTCTTGTACTTCTGCTACTAACGGACCACGTGATCCTTGTCTAATTGTTTGATTATAATCTGTTTCTGGTTCTTCAAAATCGCCACCTAGTACATCCATTGCATGTAGGTAATGTTTCTTACGATCATCTAAACCAATTGTACCACCGTTGATGCGTTTTGTAGCACCTACAATGTCCATATTATCACAATACTTGTTTAAGCCGTTTGTATCCCAGAACCAACATGCTGAGTCTAGTGCGCCTTTCTTTGTGCGTACATAGTCTACTGCTTCTTCTGGTGACATGTCCATTTCTTTTGCGAATTGTGTGTAGTTGTAACGTCCTGTAAGTTGCAATATGCCGCCGCCTCTGAAACGCCAACCATCGCCGCTATTGGTATCGCCGTTGTCCATCCGTCCTGCATATATGACATTAGCAATCTTTTCTGGTTGTCTGTGATATCCATTTGCATCTCTGCCTGCCCTCCTAAAATATTTAGGGAAAATTGTGTTAAGTGCTTTTGCACTATAGTTTAAGTTTTCACTTAGTACTCTAAAGCCGCCACTTTCGTGACCGCATTGTGCTACAAACATTGCTACACGCTCTGCTGTGTCTACTTCCCATAAAGGCAGCACTTCACACATTGCTTCGTACCAATCTTTCCAATCGTCTCTATGAATAAGCTCTTCAGCCATCCATTCTTCGAAATCAAATTTAAAGTGTTCTTTAGCCATTTGTTTGTTCCTTCTGCTGGCATCTTGTACAGCGGCAACAGTCACAAACCTTTATCATATACAGGTTGCCGTTGTAATCTTTTTCTTCTCGTTGAAGCGGTACACCGCAATGTGAACCGTGTCCGCAATTATTACAAGTGTTCATGCTGGTATTTATGTAATGCGTTCTAACACTACAGTTGTTCCGGCATTTTCAAATGTTAGTTTATTGCCGTATTTGGTAATATTGTAATCACCAATATATTTAGATAAGAATATTATCTCTGCAAAGTCGTCAGCATTAAAACTTTCTTTAATAGCATCAAGTGTTTGCTGTGTAGGTCCTACATCTACAAATCTAAAGTGTAATGGGTCTGCATACTTTTTTGATATTCTTAGAACATCATCCCACATATCAATATTTTCTACAAAACTTCTGTTAAAGAAATTTTTGTAGTTTTGTAAGTTTGATTCGTCTACTTTAATACCATAGTTCTCAGGGTCAATTGGTAGCATTTCTTCTAATGCTTCGCTACTTAGATCCTTTGACTTCCAATTTTTGTAATATCTAAACTTTAGATTTTCAATATCACCTAATTTTTGTACACCGTCTGCAAGTTCCATAATATTGTCTCTTGCTTGTTCATCTCTTGCTAGTTCAACAAACACTTTATATGTACCGTCTGCTTGTTCACCTTCTGTAGAATCTGCATCTAATACCCAAGCATAACCTTTTTCAATAAAGCTCTCTAAATCTTGAGCAGCAAGTTGATCTTTAACACTAAAACTTACAGTAACAATATCTTTGTCTTCGCCCATCTTAGATGCAAACGAATCAATCTCAAAAATATCATACACCATACTTCTTAAATCTTTTTCACGTAGTCCCATTATACTGCTGGTGCCTCCGCAGGTGCTGCCGGAGCTGCTGGAGCTGCTACTGCATCTACTGGATCAGCTTCTGGTGTGATATTTTCGTCTCCACCACTATCAAGTTTAGCATACACTTCTTCAGCGTATCCTGTATAGATGTCTACAATAAGTTTCTTAGGCATTTGTATTTCTACAAGCCATATTGGTAGTTTGTCTAATTTACCCTTTTTTGATCCAGGGCGAATATCATCAGGTTTACGTATCTTACGTGGCTGAATCATTGATGACTTGCTATACTTAACTTTACAGTCATAATCTAACAAACGTTTGCCGCCCATTGGGTCTGGCATTTTTTCTGCTGGCCACATAAACGTACATGATACCCAGTGTCTTTCAATATTAGGACCTTCGGCTAATTCGCCATCCTCCCAATTCTTATAGACATATATGTCCAATTCGTCTAAGACTCTTTCAAAGTCTTTTAGTACTGTGAATGCTGTATTCGAACCGTAAACAGTTTCAACATTCTTAATGATATCTAAAACATCTTGCATATTAAGTTTCCAATATTCTGTTCTTATAGTTATTTATCGCTTTTTATATGATTACTTTTATTTTTTTCTCGCTCGATAAATACAATGTAGGCAAAATGTCTATGACATACTACCTACGAATTCCTATACTAAGGAGGACTTAATGGGAGCAAAGAAGAGAGCTGCAAAGCAACATTCAAACTTTAACTACGCAAATGTAGTTGACATCAAACCTTTCCAAAAGAAAACAAAAGTAACTATACTTCCTAGAAACAAAAATCAAGAAAGCTACGTTATCAAATTGCTAGATCTACAAAAAGACATTGTCTTTGGCATTGGACCGGCAGGTACGGGTAAGACACTCTTAGCTGTGCAAGTAGCTGTAAAACAATTTAAGGAAGGTGTTATAGATAAAATTATTGTAACTAGACCTGCGGTGTCTGTTGATGAGGACCTAGGCTTTTTGCCTGGTACGCTTGAACAGAAAATGGCACCATGGACTAGGCCAATATTTGACGTTTTGAGAGAATATTTTAACGCTCGAGAAATCGAAGGTATGATAGAGGAAGGTATTATTGAAATAGCACCTTTAGCATACATGCGTGGACGCACATTCAAAAACAGCTTTATATTAGCTGATGAAATGCAAAACGCAACACCTAATCAAATGAAAATGTTATTAACACGTTTAGGTGAAGGATCTATGATGGCTGTAACAGGCGATTTAGCACAAGCTGATAGGATCAAAGATAATGGACTTATTGACTTTACGAACCTTCTAGAAAAGAGCGAAGCAACCCATTTGGACATAGTCCACTTTGCACAAGGAGACATTGAAAGACACAATGCAGTGAAAGAAATATTAAAAGTCTACGGCGACGAGTAACTTAGTTACAACCTTGCTAGTGTAAAAAGGAGTGCGTCTGTACTGCTTTCAAATGTTGCTATACACATATCATCTTTGAAGTACCAGCCAAACTCTTTTTTACACGCTTCATTACACCAGTCTAAATCGTGTGCCATTATTCCTTTAGTATGTAGCGGCACATCAAACTCGTATTGTTTGAGATAGCCTCTAATATGAGACTTACCAGTCAAACGCCATTCCTTATCAACAACATTAGATATTCATTTTTTGTGTATACTAACGGCCAACTCCATCCTTTGACAGGAGGTTTACCTGTGTCGTCATATAAAATATGTACTATATGATATTTAGATAACCATATACGTTTTTTGTTAAATGTACTACGTACCGGCCACCATGCAAACTTTTCTTCATGATGTTCATCATGGCGATCCTTTTGCCAGTTCGCTCCCATCATACTGCCATTGGCGCTGCTATACTATCCATTGGATTATAATCAATAAGTTTATAGTCTGCAACTTTTGAATTCTTAATTTCATCTAAGTTTGAAAAGAAAGGTATTTCTAGTGTAGGACCTTTTCTTGGTGTACGCTCTAATTGCTGTTGTACTTGATCAAAGTGATTTTGATATATGTGACAATCGCCACCTGTCCAAACAAAATCACCTACTTCTAAATCCAATAGTTGTGCAAACATATGTGTAAGCAAACTATAACTAGCAATATTAAATGGAACACCTAAGAACATATCTGCTGAACGCTGATATAACTGACAACTCAGTTCTCCGTTTGTTACATTAAACTGAAACATAGTATGACACGGAGGTAGTGCCATTACATTTACTCTATCAGCATTCCATGCACTTACAATATGTCGTCTACTATCTGGGTTATGATACAAATTTTCTAACACTTCTGCTATTTGATCTACATGTCCTAGTTCTGCGTCCCAGCTTCGCCATTGATGTCCATACACAGGGCCTAGGTCTTTTATAGTGTCTGTATTAACATAACCTAAATCTTTTGCCTGAGCATCAGCATTAGCAGTCCATATAGTGTTTTTGCCTACTAGATCTTCTCTAGGCTTATCGTATAATATTTCTGCTAGTCTACGTTCGTCTGCACTGCCTTCTAGCATCCAAAGCAATTCACTTACTACTGCTTTCCAAGCAAGTTTCTTTGTAGTAACAGCAGGAAACTCATTACGTAAATCAAAACGCATTTGGTGCCCAAACACACTGCGGGTTCCAACACCTGTTCTATCTTGTTTGTCAGTGCCGTTATCTAAAATATATTGTAATGAATCTAAGTATTGCTTCATTTATTTTCTCTTTTCATAAATTTTAAATGTAACTGCTGGATGATCTTCCTTCCAGATTTCTGTAAATTTTTCTTGTATACTATCTATAGGTAGAAATGTATCACACGCATAAGCACCGGGAATATTACTTAGATAAAACTCATCAATAATATCTAGAGTTTGTTCTATAATTTTTGGACCACCAATAATCCAAATTTCTTTGTCTAAATATTTCTTTTGTAGTAAATCAACTTGTTCTATTAGGTCTCCGTTGATATAATCGTCAGCACCTGGGTAATCATCCTTGCGGGAAGTTGCTAGTACATTAATACGCTTAGGTAACGGACGAGGCATATGCGGATCTTCCCAAGTTGTAGATCCCATAACTACAACTTGCTCTGCTGTATTTTCTTTAAACCATTTTAGGTCTGTAGAGTTGTGCGGCCAAGGTAATGTACCATTCTTACTAACACCGCCATAATCGTCACATGCTAATATTGCTTTAATCATTTACCCTCCTTCGCATCCTTCTCAGCTTTAGTTAGTTTATTTCCCCAACTGCTGTTACTAAGTCCAAGTTCGTGTGGCATTGGCTTTGTTTTGCCTTTGGTAACCTCTCCGCCCTTAGCAAGATACTCTGCTTTCATACGTTCTAGTTCATCGTCTTTGGGCTTTGCGCCGTGATTCATAGGCATTTAGTCTCCTTTGCCAGCTGCTTCGCTAAAATGTTCTTCTAATTTGTTGGGTACTCCGTCCCAATCTTTTGCATCTGCCGGAACGTCATCTGGTCTTACTTCTGTAATTACAGGCCATAGTTCACTATACTTGCGATTGTGTTCTTCCCATCTAGTTGCTTCTGCAGGATCTAACATACCATCTGGTATAATAGCATCTACAGGACATTCAGGTTCACACACTCCACAGTCAATACATTCGTCTGGATGTATAACTAGCATGTTTTCCCCTTCGTAAAAACAATCTACTGGGCATACTGCTACACAGTCCATATGTTTACATTTAATACAATTATCTGTTACTAAGTATGTCATAAAGGTTCCATATCCATTACTCGTGCGTTAAAAGCCATGTTCACTCTTTGTCTAGATTCGTGTGGATTAGACTCGACATCGTGAACCAAATAGCTCGGAAAAACAATAACATCTCCATCATCAGGTTCATAGCGACTAACGCCGTGCCATGGCCAAAGATGATGTGATGATCCCATAAGATAGTTTTGCGGTTGAAAATTAATACCGCCGGTGCCTGTTGAATGGAAATATACAACACCGCTTAAAAAATTGTGTGAATGACTGTGTGCTATATTTCCAGATCCTGGTTCATTCACATTTGACCAAGCATCAAATACCATTCTATTTGTCGCTTGTTGCCAGTCTTCTGATACTCTATGTTTGAGCTCGCCGTCTACTAATTTAGTTATTGCTTCTTTATATTCGAGAGAACATGCCATCATTAGTTCACTTAAAAAGAACTTGTGTTCGTGTGTCATGTGATCGCTTAGGTGCGGCTTTCCTCTCCAACAACCTGAATTGCTATCAGTGTTTAAGTTTGACATATCTTTGTATGTAGGATCTTTTGAAATATCAATAATTGCTTGACCTATTTCAAGTGCATGTGGTTTTGGTATTGCATTTTTGATATGTAGTATTGGACTTGCTTCGTTAATCGTCTGTACTTTAGTCCAAGGAAATTTATTTACTTTCATCATATCTCCTCATTGATTCTACTTCTTCAACAGGTAACACAACACTATTAAAACTAATTAATACTCTGTCCTCTTCGCCTTGATAAGCAGTTCCGTCATGATGTACCCAACTAGGAAATACTACTAACAATCCGTCTTTAGGTTGTAAACTAAACACATTGTTTTGTGCATACCACATACTACCTGCATCACCTTGTCCGTTTACACTATGCACATTATAAAATTTATTAATACCGTTACCTGTTTCTACGTCACATTCTTTTGTATTAATATAAAAAATACCACTCCAACTTGAACCACCATGTGAATGAACACTGTGTGATCCTAAATCGTTTGTTACATGATACCAACTGTCTTGTATTACACAATCTACATCTAGCCCAAGCGGTAATGCATATTCTTTACCTTCATGCGGTAATGCATGATGAACTACTTCTAGAACTGCTTGTTTCATAAAGCTCTTTACTTTATTTAATACAGGGTATTGATCTCCTCTATCTACAAAGTCAAATTTGCTTTCTTTAAGACCCTTTGTCTTTGCGTTAGGTGCAATGTCACTATCGATATCTTTTTCTTGTTTATCAACGCTGTCGTATATAGCATCCATAATTGCTTTTTTGTCAAAAGGCCAATCTCTGTATCTAAATGTAAATGCAAACTGCGGAAATAGCGTATGCGAATCACCTGGTACTGCTAACATTGATTCTTTCTTCATTAAATCCTCGCTAATCTAATAAGAGTAGCAGCCAAATTAATTTCTGGATCTACTACAAGAGTATGATCAACCATACCCTGTTTAATAGTTAGCACTGCTGTATCCTGTTGTTCTTCAGATCCGAACAATTCAATATTGTCATATAACCAACGATATACTTCTTCCATCTCTTCTGGACGAATTGCACCACACAACAGTTTACGTGCTTCTTGTATTTTGCCTGCTTTAAATAGTTCTACCATTTCCAGCTTCCAGTCGCTTTCGCCTGTGTCGCCTTCATTGGGCCTATTTAGCACACCGTCCACACTGTTCATTTGTACTGTGTTGATACACTTGCGCAAGTCTGGATATGTACCTTTTACATATGTATCAAGTGTATCCAAGTCTGGAGTTACACCTTCTGTAATAAGGATCTCTGCAACTCTAGCAGTAAACTCTGTTTGGTCAATCTTAGCAATATGAAAGCCTTGACATCTGCTGTGGATAGCTGGAATAACTCTGTTGGGATAGTTACAAGTTAGAATGAATCTTGCTGTTGTATGGTACTCCTCCATCACACCACGTAGTGCTGCCTGTGCGTTAGGCGACAAGTAATCAGCCTCATCAAGTAGTACAACCTTAAAGTCACCAAATGGAATCATTTGTACAAAGTTTACAATCTTGTCACGTACATCATCTACTGAGTTTGTACGACTTGCGTTAATCTCTAGTATGTCTAATGGATTAGTATCAAGCTCATTAAAAAGCAATTTCGCAAGTGTTGTCTTACCAATACCTGCGTTACCACTAAACAATAAATGCGGAATAGTCTTATCTTTAATCCAAGTATTTACTTGATTACGTTGTGCATCATCTCGGAATACATAACCATCTACTGTTTTTGGACGGTACTTCTCTACCCATAATTCTTTCATTTGTTATCCTCAATAATATTTCTTAGTCTAGCTTCCCAGTCAGGATCTAGCTCAATTTGATCTAAAACTTTATCTAAGTCTTTCAAACTATGTTTGTTAAATTCAACAGCATTAGTTGCTAAAGGCATTTCTTCACCGACCATTTCATAATGATCTGAGATCATTTCTACTACCATATCAATTTTTGTAAATGATGTCATGTGTTTTCCTGTTGTAATCTAAACTCGCAATATACCTTACCCCATAATACATCGTATATTACATATGCTATTATAGCACCAAATATAGGAATTGTAAAGAAAAAGTACATCATAAGATATGCGTACACTACAGCCGTAGGATAGTCATACCAACGTATCATTATTCTTTTTTCTTTTTCTTTTTGCCATAGAACCCGCCCGTGTACTCAATTTCTTCAGTACGTGCGCCTGGCTCGCAAACAGTAATCTTACCGCCTTTATCTAAATATTCTTGTAGCTCTTTATCTGTTAGCCCGCCTTCTTTACTTTGTCGGTCGATCATCTTTTAACTCCTAATTCTTTATAAACCATTTGTACGCCTTTTGCTTGAAAATAAGCATCTGCTAGTGCATTGTGTAAATCTGTTTGCATTGCTTTTCGTGGATCTACTTCAGCCATTGCATATAATGTGCGACTATCCATTACTTGCCAAAACTGCCACGGAATGTTTTTTCCACGCTGACGCAACATATCTTCAATGATTGTAATGTCAAAGCCATAACCGTGTCCCCATAGTTTATCAACACCTACCATCCATTTAGGTAAGCTATCAAGGAATTCATCAACGTGAACTCTGCCTTCTGTACCAAACGCTTCGTCTTGCACTTTTTGATCTTGACCTCCCCACCAAGCAATAGTATCGTCACTAACTGCTCGATCTTGTGTATCTAAATCTAGTTTATAATAGAACTCGCTGTGCGGTTCACTATCATCAAGTGGGTTAAACTTTACGCCGCCTACTGTAAGTACAGTTGCTTGTGGCGTAGTATGCAGGGTTTCTAAGTCAATCATTGCATGAATCATTTAGTACCTCTTTCAAAACCTATTCCTGATAAGATACAGAACACATACAATAGAGGCCATGCCCATCCTGTTAAGTATCCTGTGATATGTAATGTCATTAGAACAATACCAGCAGCACCTGCTGTACTTAGTCCTGTTCTATTCTGTGGTATTTTCATGAAATCTCCTTAGCTTTATCTATATTATAACAGATAAACACTAAGGAGTCAAGTTTTATTTTATGAATTGTGCAAGTTCAGGAGCCTTCCAACCTTCAGGCTTTAGTACCTTACCGTCTTCACGCTTGCGCACTTTACCTGTGTCTGGATCAATCTTAGCAAAGTTTGTGTCCATAACTTCTTTCCAGGCTGCTTCTCCGTCCCAGCCAGCGGCACGTACTGCGCCCATAGTAACAACTAATATGTCGATGAGTGCGTCGAGCTGTTCGACTTTGTCATCTGCTGCTACTGCTTCTACAAGCTCACTTACTTCTTCGTCAATAAGACTTAGATACATTTTGTAGTTTGCTTCACTTGCTGGTTGGTCACACGCTGTACCGAAGCGTTCAATATCTTCAAATGGGTTTGTCATTTATACACCTGGCCTTACAAAACTACCTGGATCAATTGTTGCTGGACCATCTGCATATTCTGCTCCAATAGCAACGTCATCTGGTTTTTCACTACTGTATGCTAATATGTTGTCTGCATCAATCATACGAATTTCAAGTTCTTCGCTATCATCATCTTCTTGCATTTTAATACTGCGTGTCCAACGTCCGTGTTCTACTAGTACCCAATGACCTACTTCATAACTTTCTTTGTTACGTGGTCCTTTAGAATATACTTTACCCCAACGTGGATAAATTCCTCTAGTTGTGCCGTCATCGTCTCTAAGAATCAAACCGCTCTTAGTTGTTTGTTCACCAAAGTACATGTGCGACACAAGTACTCTGTCTCCGATTGCTCGAATAGAGCCATCTATTTTCTTTAGTGATATACTCATTTGTTTCCTCTTAAGGTATTGGTAAAAAGTTATAGTCGCCTGACTGAACTAATAAGCAATCTTGATCATCTGATACATCAAAGCCTATTGTAATTCTGTGTCCTGCGAAAGGTTTGTTTACAACTACTTTATGTAGCCGTGCGCTAGGTCCAAGGTATAGTCTTCCGACTTGATTTTCAATTGCATAATCTTTAAAATCTGTAGTTGTATCTTTAGGATCAATACTAACATACCCGTGACAAATACTGTTTAGATGATTATGCCAATTTAATACTTGCATTGGTTGATGGAAGTTCATCCATCCACTCATCCATAGAGGTCGGTCGTCACCTACATAATCTCTTACATTTTTAATTACTTCACAGTATAGTTTGTAGAATGCAAGGCTGCTTGCTGATATTTGAAAAATATTATATCGTTTGTATGCACGAGTAGTATCGTCATCACCAACACTCTGCTGTATCAGCTTATGAAGTACATTACATTGTTCTACAAACAATGGTTGATTTTTAATAACTACATCAATGTCGTAAAGTTTATAATCTTCCCTATCAAAGGACATTAGTCACCTTTTGCTACAAAATTGCCGTCGTCATCTTCTACCCACTCTTGGTCCATTTCGTCAAGCATTGCTTGTTCTTCACTAGAGACCTCATCTGGTTTGTTGTCTTCAACTGGGGCTGCTGCTTTTTTTGCTGGTGCTTTTGTTCCGAAGCTTCCTCGTTCGTCTCTGACTGCGTTTGGGTTTTGCTCATAGTACTCTCTAATAATATCTTCACGCTTTCTTACAATTTTGCCGCCTGGTCCTAGTTCGTCGCCACGAGCGTTTACTCTAGCATTGCCTACAGCAGGTGTAAGTTCGTTCTTCTTAGAGAGAAGATCCATATCAACGATCCTGCCTCTCATTGATTTGTGTTGTTTTTGTGCGTTAGCCATAATCGTTCCTTTAAATGTTTACAAGAGTACTTATCTTAAGAACTCTCGCCAATCCAGGCCAAACTGGATTGAGTTAATTTTGTGTATACCTATCACGTATAACACATAACTTGCTACACTTGATCCACGTCCTACACCCCATACGATATTGTTTTCACGCATAAAGTCTACAAGGTAAATCATATAGCGTAATAGATTGTGCATATCACGTTCGCCATATGCTTCCATTTCTTCCCATATACGATCTTGTACGTGTTGTGGGCAGGGTGTTTCTGCTTTGCCTAGTACATATTCATATACATTGATGTCTTTGTATTCATCAGGCATAAACCATTCACCTTGGCATACACCGTCAAAAGTCTTTTGATCTACATCTAGTGGAATATACTTCTGTAGTTTAGTGAGGCCTTGTTCTTCCATAGCTTCATTAAACTTATCTATATCGTTGTCTGCATCACACAATACCACATGGCACTTGTCAACGTGACCTGAATAGATCATGTCGATAAGATCACGATTAGTAAATCGAGGGATGCCGAGATTATCTGTTTTCATTAACATACTTTATAGTTTAACTGATGTTGATGAGATTGTCAAGTCCTTTATTGCCATTTTCATCATTATTTTTATCAGGTTGTGGTAGCTTTTGTTTAGCTCTACGTGCTTCTAACTCTAGCCTATATTCATCTAACAGTAATGTTATTTGCATTTGCAAGCCCGGATTACCAGCACTTTGCCAGTATCTTTTCTGTAGTTGGAAGTATTTTTCTTCTAACTCGTTTTCTGAAAAGTGTGATATACTGCCTACGTGCGGATGCATTATGCTGCTGCGTATGTTCCGAGTTTTCTACCAAACACAGTAACACCACCGTTTGTAGTCCAAAACTCAACAAGTACAATATTATCATCGCTAAGTGTAATAGTAGTAGTTGCCATGTTAGTTGAATCTAAGAAAATTGTGCCGCCGGCGCCTGCTGTAAAGGTTACATCGGTGCTATTTGAATTACCACTTGCTCTTGCAATTTCTAATGTAATCTTAGCAAGTCTATCTTCATTATTGCCACCAGCACTTGAAGGTAACGGCCATTCTGATAGTATACATGTTTTGTCACCGCCAAAACGCAACACTTGATAGTGTCCGTTGACAAAGTTAATTTGTGGTTGCTCAGGACCATCAGTAAATGTAGTCGACTGTAATACTTTTTGTGTTACAGAATCTAAATTTGCATCAATAACTGCTGTACCTGCAAAGTTGTTTGCAATATTCAGTTTCACAGTGTTATTCTGTAGTGCTTCTATTTCATCCTTTGAACTTACAAAGTTTGATTCGATGATACTAAAATTATCTCTAAATCCACGTGTGTCGTTGTCTACACCCGCTTGTGGATAATCTGTTGCAATTTCTTGTGTTCTAATTGTACTGGCCATGTTTTTGTTCCTCGTAGTATTTATCTAGTGTTATGCGTTATATTGATAATCTGGAAACATGATATATTGTTCGTTAACGTTTTCTAATGTTCTGTCAACAATATATCTGTCAATTGTAAAATCAATATCTCTTATATTAAATTGTCCTGTAGCAATTTGGTTGTTAATATTTAATAAGACTGAGGCACTTTCACCTGGGTTACAATAGCATACAGGTATTGCTGTTGTATAATCTAATTCTTGTAATGCTGTATCAATTTGTGGAGTTCTCATCCACAACGGTAAGTAGAGTCTTTCAGATGATCCTGTAAGTTCTAACTGTGTTCGCATATGATCGATATTTACATTGTATCTTAAATTGTCTGTATTTTGTCCTACTGTAACAGAATTATTATCTGCTTTGATAGTTGTACCGTTTGGTCTTATTCTCATAGGCTCACTATCTGCTTTCAATAATGTTATAGTAAGTTCTTGCCCGGCACGTACTGTAACAGTAAAGTCTTCATTATCAGCATCTATAAGTATATCGCTTCCTGCTCTAGGATCAATTAGTATACTATCTTGAGTTGGTACTACAAACTTCACAGTCTGTCTACCATAAACTGCTAATTCACTTACACCACTACCTAAGTTTGTGTTGTCGTCTTTAACTGCGTATTCAATACTGTCTACTGTAATCTTACCTTTATTTGTAATATTAAATGTAGCATTTGTATTTCCTACTTTTGGCTTATTAGGATCTATCACTTCAATATAAACTACTTCATATACTATATCTGTTGAGCCTGGATTCTTTGCTACTGCTGTTTTGAAATCACCTAGCTTTAGTCTACGCTTTTTGTGATGTTTAGCTGTAGCGGCAACGAATGTTGCTGCGCTCTTAGTTTCAATACCAGAGTATGCTAACATTTGTATCTTCTTTTGTATGCCAAAATTAGGATCATCAGGTCTATATATTTTTTCAGGTGTAAACACGTCAGGGTTACTAACAAATGTTTGATACTTGTTTCTTTGTTCTAGTTCTAACAACGGTCTAATATATAAGTTACTGTACTTTAAATTATCATTGTCGCTAACTTTTACTGAAAATTCTCTAGTAACTGCACTTAACCCAAATCTATCTTTTGCTTCAACAACAAATTTAAATTCTCTATCAAACGTTGTGCTTTGATTTGAAATTCCATCAAACGTTGTTGCACTTTGATCAAAAGTTGTTAGCCCAAGTCCGTTATTATCTTGGAATTGCCTAGGCTTGCCAATAAGTTCACCTGTATTATTCAATCGCATACCAAACGGCAGTCTTCCGGATTGTATTGTATAGATTAAACTTGTGTCTGGTACTGTGCTTGTTGCTTGTACATTTAGCGTACTGATAAAGTTTGCGGGTAGTGTACCTAAGTCAGGATCAGTAATCCACTGTATTTCACTATCAATTTCACCAATTATTCTAATTGAGAAAGTTTTAGTCTTAGCAGGAAAATCAACTAGCTCATCTTCTTCTGCAACAGCAATATCTTTAGCAAAATTATCTCTTCTAAATAACGCTATACCTATGTTATTACCGTTTGTAATATTACGTTCTAACGGCTGTCCTAATATCAATTTATCTTCATTGTCTCTAAACAATGTAACAAGTGTACTAACATCCGCTTCATAAAAGAACTCTTTAACTTTTGAAATTAGTCTTGTAAATGCAGTACTTGGCATACGTAAACTAAACGCACCTGTTCCTTTTTCAATAAATGTAATATCGCCTTGTGTATATTTACGTGAAAGATTTTGTATAATTATTGCACTGTTTATTGCTTGCGATAATTCTAATTGGCTAGATGTTATATATTGCCATCTAACAGACTCAAAGTTGAGTAACGGATTACCGTCTGCATCTGATATAGGAGCACCTAACTCATCTGTTTGTGCTTTTGCTGTAAATGTAGTGCCTGCTTCAACTAATGTTTGTATACCTGTGCCGCCTGAAATACTAATTTTATCTATATTAGGATTAGCGTTTAATGCGCCTGCTCTACTTGAGTGTATACTAATTGTATTACTATCTATAATTCTTAAGAAGTAAATACTGTCGGCATTTACAACACTAGGTAACTCATCTGTACTTCTAAACTGAAATGCTGCACCATTGTATGTATTAGAACTAAGGCCGTGTATAGGACTAATTACATTACCTGCAAAGTATTGCTGTATAGTAAGCGAAAGTGGAGTAAGATCGCCGTACAACAATTGGTATATGCCTGCTTGATTGCTATCGTCGCCACTGTAAGATGCATACTCGCCAACATTATATGTTCGACCAACTAGCATTTCTAAACTTGAATTACTTGCATATACGTTACCAAAACTTATATCTCTTACAGTATACTCTAAATATGGAACAATATTATCAATTGAATAACTTTCAGTTGCACTAAAGTTAAGTTTACTATTAGTAACTCTATCAATATTACTGTTTGTAAGTTGTGATACAAACAAGAAGTTGTCTGATACACTTGCTTGTTTAGTCAGCGAAAGCGACACAACAGGATCTAAAGATGTTTCTAAATTAATAATATCATAATCAGCATTGCTATCGTCTACAGATATTACTTTATATTCTTTGTCGTATATTTTAATTTTCTTAGTAACAAGTTCATTAAGATCGTCGACACCATCAATATCACCTGTTAAATTTAATTTCCCTACCTTGAAACTTTTGACACTCATAAGTGTGTCTTCGTAGAATGTTCCAAAGATAGTTGCAGTGCCCGTATCGCCTTCAAATCTTGTTGCAGTTAAAGTAAACTTATAACTTTCTGTTATTGCAGGTTGATAGGGTACTCGTCCTGTTATTTCTCCGTTGATGTTATCTAACGTTAGTCCTGGCGGAAGTTCACTTGGTGTTCCGTCATCGTTAAAGTCTTCTTGTATATAATATACATTACCATATAGACTACTGTTTTCAATAACATCCATAAACAATGTAACGTAGTTATTGGCTCTTCTAAATCCTAAGTCTGTTGGAGTTAACCATACTGGGTTTCTCAAGTATGTGTTATCAGCTGTAAATACACCTGTACCTGATTGCATAATTGCGTTATCAGATCTTAAATAATCATCACCTACTAG
>Ga0315321_10000505_pt1 | contig 28799 bp, 20 predicted proteins | sample M180m21515metaG_FD_203464 | JGI IMG/M metagenome (GOLD analysis project Ga0315321, IMG submission 203464) | Ammonia-oxidizing marine archaeal communities from Monterey Bay, California, United States - M1 80m 21515 | ecosystem: Environmental > Aquatic > Marine > Intertidal zone | place: USA...
AGCCAACGAACACCCTGCCACCAACAGGAAGCAGGTGCGGACACAGCTTGTAAATGAACAATTTCGGAGCATCAAATAACCAATCTCGAAAAACGCATATTAGCTGACGGACCTCAGAAATGCACAAATAAACCTGCAGTTTCCGCAAGCTAGCACATTCGAGTACCTGGCTATCTGACATCCCGCCTCGCAGCCTGTGAAATGCCAACACGAAGCTCGACGCAGTGGCTCAAACGCAGTGGCTCAAACGCAGTGGCTCAAACACCGAGCAACGGTCTCGCAGTCATTCGTCCCTGAAAGACGCTTACGTTCGCTGTGTCCGTTTCAACGGAATCACCACAACGGCACGCTCGCAGCACCGGCGTCTCCTCGCTGGCGTTTTAAAGCCGGCGGTACCAACCGCGGCTCACGGATAACCAAATTCCCTCTCCGGCTGACCGGTTTCAAACAACGCTCGATGGCGATGCAAAACACAGTAGCCGTGCACCTGGGAATCAGCTTAATTCTTTGGCTTGCCCTCAATCTTCCCGAAGGCGAAGGTGTCAGCAATCATTTCAACATTGATTTTAGCAGTGGATGGCACGCTCACGGCGACCGGATCAAAGCCGCGTCCTCAGCACGAACCTGGCAAAATTGCCACTTCAAGCACCACTTGTGTCTCAGCGTCAACCACCTTGAATTCTGGTGACTTTCCAATCGGATGCCACCCGGTGTACTGCTCACCTGCCTTGCCAAAGTACCAAATCGAATTCGGTGAAAACTGAACTTGGTCACCGACTCGAGCAAACTTGAATTCTGAAGAAACTGGACCACCCCAGTCAAACTTTTTGGCACGATCTGCCATCAGATCAAGTGGCTTCATCTTACCGGCCTTTATCTCGACTCGATGCTGGCCAAGCCCCACCACGCCAGACACGACCGAATACTTGCCAGCCGGGACACGGACGGGACCCTCGATCGCCCCAATATCAAATGAATGCTTTTGGTCAGCTGAGAGGATCACCGAGGACAACAGCACTGCCTTCGAATTGAAGGAAGTCGACATATCAATTTCGGAAGTCCGGCCTTGAAAAGGTGACAGTCGAAAAGACCGTCCATCATCCGCGATCTTTAACAGCTGCAACTTGTCGTCAACGAATACAGTGGAGGACAACATCATCGCATGGTCAGTATTTCCAACGATCATTGCATCGCTGCCAATGTCGTTGAACTTGCCATTGCCATTCTGATCAATCACTTTGACAGGCACTGGACCGGCATCTGTACTGATCGTTCCGACCATGGCACCGCCCGGTGCCCATTCCCACCCGTTCGCGTCGTTTCTAAGACGAGCCGCGTACCGAAATGGAGAGCCATCGAGACCCTTGGCACTCAAAATGACTCGCGTCGTCGAAACCATTGTCTTGGGGTCTACCAACGCTTTTATGTCGCGATCAAGCTCACCATCACCGTCGGTATCTACCTTCAAGTTGGTGCCAGAAAACTCAAAAGCAAACAGCTCACCGCCGGCGTGAGGAATACGAATTCCCTCCTTAACCGGAAGCCATTTCTCTTTTGGTAACTTGAGCGACCAAGTTCGGTAACTTCGATATTTCAGTGCAACTGAATCTGATTCTTCTGCTTTGCATTGCGGCATCATCACCGCACAAGCCAGCAGCCCCGTGAGCAAACGTAACATTGAATACTCCATGGATTGTTGTAGTTCAGCGGAAATTTTAAGCCACGTGCTGACGGGGGGATACGGGAAAACGGGCGTTTTACAGCCAATGTCCGCAAAAACGGGCACATTCATGCCAAGAGTGAAGGATAAGCACCACAAATGAGCCACGTATTCTCCCCTCAGCGGAAATTACCTCGGCATGGCCCGGCAGCCACCGCGGGCTGGTAAACCACCAATTTCAAACCAAGAAGCCCCGATTGCTATCGAACGAAGTCGCATGAAGGGACCAAAGCAGCACCGGCGTCCGAGACCCCATCAGCATTACCTTGCCAGCATGCCCCCATCTCCAACCAAGCCATGTTGGAACCGCCTGCCCCCATCTGCCTGCAAGCTCGGCCCATTACTCGGGAACTTTGGCCGCGTCGGCTGCCAATTTAAATGTTTCGACAAGCTCGATGAAGTTCGGGACATCTCCACCACCAACGCGGCTGGTCACTGACTGCCCATTTGATGAAAAACAAACAAACGTCGGATACGCTTGAATACCGTTTTCGGTTGCCAACTGCACGTTGACCTCTGAATCGATATAGACCGGCACAACGCCTTTGAGAGCAGCCTTTACTTTCTCATCAGGGAAGACTTGCGCGATCATCATTTTGCACGGTGCGCACCATGATGCAGAAAACATCACAAGCATCGGTCGGTCTGTTTTCTTTGCCTCAGCAGTCGCTTTTTCAAAGTCACTGAACCAATTATCAGGAAGCGAATGCCCTTTTTGAGCGTGACTTGGCTGCACTGTCTGAAAAACCAGTTGGTACGCATCAATGCGTCCCGCAAACTCTTTATCAGAAACAGTGCCGTCGCCATTAGCGTCGACTGCTTCTGCAAACCGCACGATCGCGTCCGAATCCGACTTGCCAATACGCCTAGTCGAATACTCGATAAATTCTTCTAAAGTGCGTTCCTCTGCAAAAGCTGTTGTAACGACGCAAAAACTGCAACACGTAACAACTAGAATCAAAAAGCGATGCAACATGGTTGTGACCTGAAAGAACTGGATGAACGCCAGCAGCATAATCCATTGCCCGACGCCTGTCTCATCAAGTTGACGACAATCTTCCAGCTTTGGTGCCGCACACGCGTTTTCACCGCAATAGTGAGTATTTGTGGCAACAGTGTGTTGATGCAGCGGTAATGCATTTTGCTGCGACCCTGCACACTCTTTTCGAGTCTCAACATCGTGGTTCAATTCCCAACGGCATTGCTTGAACCCGCCCCATTGCCTCATCGCGGCTATGCCCCAGGCCGTTTTGGATCACTCCCAATTCAACAGGGACCCATTCGAAGCTCGTTAGCTCACACAAATCGCACGAGCGCTGACATCCCATACGTTTTGCGGTCCCGGCAACGCTGTGATTGTCAGCTGCCTCCCGTGTGGGGTCATTCTCCTTGATGCCGGCGAGCTGACCACATTGTGCGAGGGTCTGGAAAGAAACTCACGATTAGGTGTTTCTGCAAATCACTGCATTGTGTTTGGCGTCATGCCATGACTAAACATCGCTGTTTCTCATGTGGTCCGCTGTCCGTTTAAAGTAACTTAGTAAACTCAGGCGAAGCGTTTCAGAGGCAACATTTTCCTGCAGTGCTGTTTCCATACAGAGCACCCATTGATCCCGCTCGTTCACCCCGATTGGAAACGGTAGATGTCTTGCGCGCAAACGCGGGTGACCAAACTCCTTAACGTATAATGGAGGCCCACCAAGAAATCCGCTCAAAAACATAAATAGCTTTTCTACCGAACTGTTCAGATCCAGCGGGTGCAACTCACGGATTCCCCTCGCCTCTGGAAGCTCATCCATCAGTTCGTAGAAGCGGACAACCAATGCACGCACACCTGTTGCCCCCCCAAGTTGCTTGTAAAGCGTGTCTTCGTCCATTGAACCATCCATCAACCAACATTCCTTGATTGTTATTCTCACCCCTCCGTATAACCGACCAACTTGTTCATTAACATAGAACAACAATCCCTACCACGACACTCCTATCGGGTTCAGAGCGTGCACCGCGATCTGCTATAAAACAATCGCGTCTTGACAATTTGATGACCAATGCAACCTAGAGCCACAACTGCCGATGCCTACCTACCATTCAACAGCCTTGACTCTGACATTTGCGTGTTTCGTGGCATCCGGAGTCGCCAGCGGTGAAAATCCAGTCTTCACAACAGAACCCGAACAGGTCCGGGAATCTGGTGCAGGTGAAGGTCCCGTATGGCATCCAAAGCTGGGGCTATTGACCAGTGGCGATGGAAACATCAACCGGCTTGATCTCAACGGCAAGACCTCGGTGTTTCGAAACGCCGCCGGATCCAATGGCCTCTTATTTGACCGTTCAGGCCGCCTCATTGTCTGTGAGAATCGCAAGCGACGCGTGACCCGTACCAACGCAGATGGGTCAATCTCGATCCTTGCTAAATCCTACAAGGGCAGCAGATTCAATCAACCGAATGATTTGACGATTGATTCGCAAAATCGAATCTACTTTTCCGACCCTCAGTATGGTGACCGATCGGAAATGGAAATGCGTGACGCAAATGGCAAGTTTGTCGAGGGTGTCTATCGTATTGACCCTGATGGATCAGTAACCAGAATCATCACACATGAAGTTGATCGCCCCAATGGCCTGATCATTACCCCTGATGATCGATACTTGTTTGTTGCAGACAACAACAATGGTCCCAACGGCAGTCGTAAGCTATGGCGGTTTGAAATGACACCCGACGGCACCGTGAACCCAAGTTCCCAAAAACTGATGCACGACTGGGGAACAACACGCGGTCCGGACGGAATGAAACTGGACCAAGCAGGCCGGTTGTATGTAGCAGCAGGACTCAATCGCCCACATCTTCCGCAGGAAACCGCAAAACAACCTACCGCTGGGATTTATGTATTCGATCCAAGTGGAAAACTCCTGACTTTCGCACCAATACCCCGCGACGAAACAACCAACTGTGCATTCGGCGGGAAAGACGGGAAGACCCTCTTTGTCACCGCCGGTGGATCGCTTTGGAAAATCAGAACAAGCAGCCCCGGTTTGCTGGTCAAATGACAAAACCGTTTGCTGGTCAAATGACAAAACCGTTTGCTGGACAAATGAGAGAACCGTTTGCTGGACAAATGACAAAACCGTTTGCTGGTCAAATGACAAAACCGTTTGCTGGACAAATGAGAGAACCGTTTGCTGGACAAATGAGAGAACCGTTTGCCAAACACAAACCTAACGCTCCCCCTTGTTACCATCCAAAATCGGGTCGCGATCGATCTCTGCACTTCGCAACGGCCTTCACCGGTGGTTAGCGGTATTCTGAGGGGGTTCGCATAATCACGTTGAATCGGCACACTATCAGTGCACAGCAATAAACTTTCAATCAGTTGTAGATCCTATGGCTATCCAGTGGTTCCCCGGGCACATGCACAAAGCCCGCCTCGAAATGCAGGCCGCCCTACCCAAAGTCGATGTTCTGATCGAAGTCCTGGACGCTCGGATTCCGTACTCAAGCGAAAATCCGATGCTCGAGGAACTGCGAGGCAGTAAACCCTGCTTAAAAGTACTGGCCAAGAGCGACTTGGCGGATGAAGCTCGAACCGGCGAATGGGTCGAGTTCCTTGGCCAGCTCGATAACGTCCGGGCACGTGCAGTCACCACCGAAGACATCCCCACGATCAGACGCCTGAAGAACGCAGCAGCTCGCATGGTTCCCCACCGTGAGGGACGAACTGTCACTGTTATGGTGGCAGGCATTCCAAACGTCGGAAAGTCAACCCTCATCAATGTCTTAGCAGGCAGAAAAATTGCCAAGACCGGGAATACTCCGGCTGTTACGAAACAACAACAACGTGTTCCCATTGGTGACAGTGTAACGCTGCTCGACACCCCCGGTGTGATGTGGCCCAATGTTGAAAACCACAACAGCGGCTACCGGCTGGCAATCTTGGGCTCAATCAAGGAAACCGCCATGGACTACGCGGACATTGGATTCTTTGCAGCCAAATTCATGGCAAAGGATTTCCCTGAGCGACTTCAAGAACGGTATCAACTTGATGAGTTGCCAAGCTCCGAGCTCGAGTTGATCGAAGCCATTGGTCGGAAGCGTGGATGCCTCGGTAAAAGCAACACGGTTGATTTGGAACGGGCCTCGCGAATTCTTGTCACAGAATTACGTTCCGGTGGCATGGGGCGACTCACCTTGGAGACGCCCGAATCAATGAAACATGAAAAAGCACGAACTGCGATCGAGGTTGCAGAAAAAGCCGAGCGTGATCGAGAAAAAGACGCAAAACGAAAGAAACGTTTTCGCGACAAACAGCGTGCAGCACGGCGAGCACGGGAACATGGCCGCTAAACCGTTCGCCAATCAGCTTAAGGCGTGACCCCATGCGCTGCTAACCAGCAATCCTGAAACCAGCAACAATAAAACCAGCCTTGATGAAGAAAATGGCACCTCTGGTCCGTCCATTGAACAGCATCCCCGCCTACGTCGTTTTGAGTATTCAGCCAGTACTGGCATACTTTAATTTTGAAACATGCGCCACAACCCTTGCAAAGCCGTAATAATACACGGGGGTGCCACCAGCACCTCTGACAACTACTGCCTCGCCCATCTCGCACTGTAATTAGGAAAAACTGGACCTACCTTGCCTGCTTGTCAGGCAACGAATGAACCAGGGTGGATAATCGGAATGGACAATATTTTTGAGCTGCTGATGTTTCTTGTCGTGATTGGCACATCAGTCTTCCGCTTTATCAAGGGACGAAAAGTTAAAAAGGCTCGTGAACAGTTAGCAACGTTAGCACCGATTCTTAATGCGTCTGTCGACCCCGGTCGCCAAAGTATCAGCGGAAACATCGATGCGGTACCCTTCAAGGTCAAATACGAACCGCCTGTTGAGAATCAGCCCGAGCGGCTCAACGTCACGTTGACGAAACCGCTTCCATTTACCCTCAATGTGACTCAACGACAAGGAGTTTACGACCGCGAAGAAGCCAACAAGGCAGGCGAGTTTCTGCTTGAGGACAAGAAATTTGACGAACGTTTCACTGTCACGACAGACGACGTCAATGCCTGCCGTGAATATTTAATAGACCCTTTGTTCTCTCAAGGCGTCGATTTCATGATTTCGCAAGGTTATTCGATCCGATTCACACGCCGACGCGCGGTGTTCACGACACCGTATTCAGCATGGTTATCAGATACAGAAACCGCCGCAGAGGAACTGAAGAAAACGTTGCAGTTGGGCTACTCTATGATTGCCGAGTTCTAGTCGCCCTATAGCGTCCGCCCTGCTCAGCGCGGCGTTCTTATCAGTCTAGTTTGGGTTCATTCGCGGTGGTACTTGATTGCCCTGAAAGTGCATTCCTGGATCCCAGCTAGGTTGCGTCACATTTCAATCTTGTAGCCCGCTCGCTTGGGCCGCTGCACCAAGGCTTGTGCCTCGGGATTTCCGATGACCTTTTCCTTTTTGGGATCCCACTTCACAGACTCCCCAAGCCTTGCAGCAATCCCGGCCAAGTGACAGGTTGTCAACGCTCTGTGATGACTGGCTACATCAGAAACTGGCTCGCCACGCCTCGCTAATGAAGAAAAGAAATTCTCCACATGATCGGTCAAAGGCTGTCCCTTATAGACGCTCTCAAGTGCTCCATCAGGCAAAGGCTTGTCAGTTAACTCTTCAACTGGTTTTCCGGTCAATCTGCCACGATTCACAAAGATCCTTCCTTTGGTCCCCTCAAACAGAATTCCGTTATCGGTATCATGCCGAATGTCCAACTGCATTCCATCCGCATAGGTTGCAGTGATCAAAAATTTCGTCGCCGTGTTGTAACAATCATTTCGAACTGGTTGTCCATTCTGAAACTCAACGGGATGCTCCACCATCACTGGGTCGACCTTCACAGGCCCCGTATCGGTTTTCCCCATCCCCCAAGTTGCAATATCCACATGATGAGCACCCCAGTCAGTCAGCTTGCCGCCTGAAAAGTCGTACCACCAGCGGAACTCATAGTGTCCATTGGACCACTCTTTCATAATATTATTAGCGCCGGTTTGAAAACGGTATTGGGACTTGGGTGCTGGCCCCAGCCATCGATCCCAATCCAAGTTCTTTGGCGGTTCAACTGCTTTGAGCCGGGGACTTTCCGGGCTGGAATCAATTCCGCAGACCACTTTCTTAATCGTTCCCAGTCTTCCATCACGGATCAACGCAACTGCCCTGATGAACTGCTTCGAACTACGCTGCTGGGTACCCACTTGAAACACGGCCCCCGTACGCTGCTGCACTTCCCGAATCAATTGCCCCTCATGGATGGTAAGGGTCATTGGTTTTTCACAATACACGTCTTTGCCAGCCAACATTGCTTCGATCGCAACCTTGGCATGCCAGTGATCGGGGGTCACGATGTGTACCACATCAATCGATTTGTCATCAATGATCTTTCGATAATCACTGCACTGCATCGGGGGTCGATTTGACCAGCCCTTCACAATCTCCCCCGCCCGTTCCAGACGATTCCGGTCAACATCGCAGACCGCCACCACATCACCAAAACGCGGAAACTGCTTACCCAACCCATAATTGGCATTGGCAACCATCACCCGCTTGTCCCATCGTAGTCCACAGCCAATCACCCCGATGGTAGGGCGACCATTGGGTGATTGAAAACCATCAGCTTGCTCCATTCGGGAAATAGCCACAGCGCCAGCCATCACCGAGGCTCCGCCGGCCACGAATTTTCGTCGCGACATTCGTTTTCGATTTACCATTCGCCACTTCTCCATTGAAAAAACCGTTCACATCATCTTAATAAGGCGAACGCTTGAAAATCCGGACTCCCGTCCCGCACGCATCCCACTTCTGAAAGTCAGAACAAATAAATACCAAGCAAACAACAGAACACCGTTATCAAACAATCGTCTTGCACAAACCATTTGCGGGTTGTACCCGCTTTCGACGCATCACTTCAATTGGTCAGCTATCCGCTCCCCCAGAGCAATGATGCCGTTAGTGTCGAGCACAAGCTGTTTCTGCTGTGGCGGTAGATCGTCCACATAATTCAGGTGTGTATTGTTGTCAGAATCGCACATTGCACCGATGGCGCTCCTGACATCGATGTTATCGACTCTCTCATTTTTTGTAGGCGGTTGTTGACTCACATGCCATGGCAGGGCAGCAGCATCCAAATCGATGCGACTTTGCAGGATGAGTTTCCCAAGCCAATCTGCAGCATCACGTCGGTAGGGCGGCATCGACATGTCATTTTCACCCACGTGATAAAGAATCCCCGCCAACTCAACCTCATGGCCTTTGTTACGCAATTCGAGCATCGATTCTTTCACGAACCGTATGAAACGCGGATATAGATTTCGTGACTTTGCGACACTACCAGCAGGGGTCCAATCATTCATTTGCGATCCGCTGTGAGTGAATTTCGCGATCGCGAAATCATGAAATCCGTTGAGCTTCATTCTTCTGGCAAAGCTCAATTCTGGACCAAACGTGTCATACAACCCTGCAGGCCGCAGCGGTTCCCAACCGTCAGAGACTCTCTGGCCTCCGCCCATGTTGTATCGAAAAGCAGTACGAACATCCGGCTTAAGCAGGTCCGCGCCAAGTGCAGGCAGATCCTGGGTGAAAGCCCGCTCGCCCTCCATATTCCGGTGCCCAGCCATCACATAGAGTTTGATCTTGCTGTTTTTCGGGTAGGGCAACAATTTCAAGCTCTGACCGTGTGCTTCTTCCCTGCCCATGGAACGCAAATAAGCATCTGCATAATTGACCCCATGCTCCAACTGCCCGAGCGTTCCATAATGATAATGAAGTCCAACTCCCGAGCCGATTTCTACGCCAACATGAGACGTGGGGATGTACTCAGCGTTCGCATCGTTTTTGGTCACTGCTCTTTGCCCGAGGCTAATCGCGTACATTCGGGGCCGAAGATCCATTCCCCAAATGGTTTTCGTGCAAAGTTCACCAACATAAAACTTAAGATTCGGGATACCTAGGTCACGACGCCAACATGAAAGAAACCGTTTTAGATTCTTTCCATAGTCAGCCATGTAAACCTCATTGAACATGTCATTCTCGCCCTGATGCCACATGAATCCTTCGACTCGATACTTGATCCCAGCATCAGTTAAGCTTTGCAACGACTCACGCACCAATTCGAGCGTCAAGGGATACATTTTAAAGCCCTCGGGCTTATCAGGATTCCAGTCACCACCCAGGTGTGTACCCCCTGCAGCACATTTGATGATCGCGATCGGTGCATCGCTATTTTTAACGACAGTTCGAGCAAAGCTAAGCTCGGGCCCCACAACGTTATTGACTGGCCCTAGCTTCACCCAGCCGTTAGAACGCAGTTTATTTTCGCGCCCAATGCAGTAAGAAAACTTCACATTCGGTTGTGGTTCTCCGAATCCACGAAATGGCGGAAAACGTTCAATGTCTGCAACCTTAGAATCCGATCCAACCATGTTGGATTGGCCGGCAAAGATGAACACCCTTAAGACGTTCCCGTCACCACTTTGGCTTTGCCCGCTTTGGACATCAACAACCAGCAACAATATCAATGCTGCCCCAGCTTTTACAACTGAGGTCAGCGTGGTATTTCGCAACATAAGCCATCCAACCCTGAGTGAGACCAAGTAACCGCAGACCGCATCACGTACTGAAGAACCTAAAAGCGCTGACGATCGAAAAAACACCGAGCATTACAATGCAACACTCAGAAATCCAACCCCGGGCCTCCTCCTCCGCGAAACTAGCGGACTCAGGTATCTGGCCCGGCACAACATCGGAAAGTAGCGGCTTTCAACTTCCCGCACCACTCAGGGCTATCCGGTCAATCAGCAAAGTAGCGATGAGACTTATCACCGCCACTCAACAGATACGCCACGAGATCCAAAACTTCATCCTTAGTCATCGGATTTAGGAGACCAGATGGCATTGCAGAAACGTCGGACACCTCCAGCAAGTCGATTTCCTTGCGATCAATCCCTACCCGTTTGTTCGGGTCAGTCAGATCGGTGTTTAAGGTCATGCTGTCACCATTCAAGTTAACGACTACACCTGTGTGTACGGCACCATCAAGCGTCAAGACTTTAACAGCCGAGAACTGTTCGTTAATCACTTTGCTGGGATGAACGACTTGGTCCAACAGGTCTCTTGGTGAATACCGCCGCCCAGCTGAGGTCAGATCTGGTCCAGTCATTCCACCTTGGTTTCCAAATCGGTGGCATGCATAGCAACCCGATGCAGCAAACATCTTCTCACCATTGCCGAAATCACGCTTTGTCAAACCAGTCTTGGCCGCCTTTGAAAGGTCTTCCAACGTCCATTCTGTTGGTGTGCGTCCAACGAACACTTCGCCTAAATTCTCAAGTGCGGACTTGACCACAGGCTTTTGTGCAAGAAGTTCAGCCATAGCCTGCTTTTGTTCTTCACCTAACGACGCGACTGCATCATCACGTATGAACTGTATGAATTTCGCAAAACTAGCACCACCACGGTAGTTGGCAGCCTTTAGAAACCACTCGAAGTATGCCTTTCTTAACTCCGGCGTCCATCCTTCTTTGAGCATCCGAATCGACCGGGCATACTGCATTTGTTCTTCCTGCGTTGGTGCGTTGGCAATCAAATTCATTGCCACGCTTGCTGCAGCTGGCGATTGCAGAAACGCTAGTGTTTCACAAAGCAACCAGTTCGACTCTGCAGACTCTGCTGGAAACAGCGGCTCAAGTCGTCCGCACAACTGCTCTACGGCATCAGCATTCGGCATCCCAAATCGATTCAATATGATTTGAACGCCGCGAACCATCGTTTGAGTTTGCTGTTCCGTGAGCTTCGATGGATCGATGTTAACCATCGCGGACAACATCTCATCGCGCAAACCAGTGTTGGCCTCTGGTGTATCACCTTTCCTATGCTGCGGACAAATCCCTGCAGCGCGGGATAGAGCCAGTAACGCAACCACTTGTTTGGCAGGGTTCGATTCGTTCAATGCTTTGTCTTGCCACCGATCCAACGGCTGGTGCTCAAGCACTGTTCTTGCTGCAAACCTCACGAAGCGATCACTGTGATCAAGATATTTCCATGCGAACTCGACTCCCGCTGGATCAGGATTCCCATGGAATTCCTCGAGTTGCTTCCGCAACTCCCGCAGTGAGTTATCAGTCGCAGGAACGATAGCCGGAGCGATAGACTCATCGCCGACATAAGTTACCCGATACAAACCCGACTGAACGCGACGTCCACCGATCGTGAAGTACATTGCCCCGTCACCTGGATGAATAATCGCATCGGTAATCGGCAATGGCGCACCTGTGACAAACTCTTCTTTCGTGGCTTTGTAGGAAGCCCCGTCTTCTTCTAAATGCACTGCATAAAGCTTTCCCCAGCTCCAATCGAGTGCATACAGGGCATTCTGGTACTTTGCGGGAAACTTCGAGCCATAACCAAAGGTCACCCCTGTCGGCGAACCGGGTCCGATATCGAGTGTTGGGGGTAAGTTGTCAGCGTAAAAAGGCATTCGCTTTCCGGCACCATTTCGCCAGCCAAATTCGCCACCACTCACAACATGACAGATCCGCGTGGGTCGATACCACGGTGTGTTGAAGTCGTATTCCATGTCGGCGTCATAAGTGAACAACTCACCATCGGTGTTGACTGCCGCATCGAAAATGTTTCGAAAACCAGATGCATAAGCCTCAAACTTTTTACCGTCCTCGGTAACGCGGTACACGATTCCACCTGGAGCCAGTACACCTCGGTTATGACCGCGACCATCTGGCATGCTGGGCAATAAATGATCCTCACCCCAAATCTGTGCGACCTGTGAGGTTTCAGCCAATTCAGGCGGCAAAGTATTGTTGCCTGTAATCAGGAAGAACCCTTCACCATCCGGTGTTGGAACCAGCGCATGAACACCATGATCGCTTTTTGAACTTACCTCACGCAGAGTCTCAACCTTGTCAAGTTGATCATCGCCGTTGCTGTCCGAAATCCTATAAAGCCCTGATGGAATTTTACGTTCATAATCGTTGACGCCTACGTACAACGCGCCATTGGACCATACCATTCCGTTGACCGCGCGAATCTCTGCTGGAACCTTTTCGACATTTCCCGCTTCAATCGGCGTGCCTGGTGCAGGCGGGGTAATTCGGTAAAGGCCACCAAACTGGTCACTTACCAGCAGACGCCCCTTGTCATCCGTACAAAGATTTACCCAAGAACCCTGTTCTTGACCGGGTACCGAATAAAGCAACTCGACTTTGAAGCCCTTCGCAGCTTTGATTAATTCGACGGGAGTCGCGGTATTGCCACCTACGGCTGGACCAACTGACTTTGCCTTGGGCTTTCGTGCCTTTCCCTTCTTCTTGTCTTGAGCACCCACAACCGAGGTCACGAGACAAAGGGAACAGATCAACAGGAACTTAAATAACATCAAGGGGCGTTTCACTTCGGTCGACATACTGTTTCCGTAGAATGGATTCGGGAATTCAAATTCAAGGCAGGCGTTGAAACCATAACATCAAACAAAGATGATACGGCTGAAGGTTTTTTGCGGGATTGTGTTTTGCGGGATTGGAAGCCGCGATCGGAACAACCTCACGGGATTCCTGCATTTCGTGACACCGGACACGAACCAGCGAATCAACATGCTCGCTGCTTTTCCGACGGATGCTCCACCAAATTTAAACCCCGCGGCTCAAGCGATCAAAACGCGCATCCCGCCCCACCTGTTTCGATAACAGTCAAAGACAGGAAACGGCTGAGCGTTGCAAGCCAAAGGCTTAAACCCAGCACCATCGTGGGATGGTGCATACGACAGTCAGCACGGACCTCGCAACCAAAACCGACGCATTTTCCTACAGCTTGGCAGTATAAACCAAAACACGAAATCAGGCGACAACAAACCGATGGAATACGGCCTTCCAACAGCCTCTATCCGCCGAGATTGGTGCTTCCACGCCACGCCCTGGGGTGCAAGCACAAGCGGCTAACAAGACGGCCAACAAACCGTTCGCAGCACGTAATCCAAGGCAAAACCATGGCCCAGCCAGTTCCTGGACCATCGACAGTTGTCTTTTGCCCTCCAACACCATCCCCAGCAACCTCGTCCCAGCAAAGTCTGGTCCCAGTGGCTCCGTAAGTCTGCCGCGACGCCCCCCGCTGCTTACCACCAGACCCAAGCTCAAAACGCGCCCTCAACAAACGTGTCCAGCCGAATATTTCATCGTTCCCAACCGAGAAAGGCGGTGCTCTCATTCGTCCACCGCACCTCCATCCCCATCGCAAACACGCCCTAGCCGCACATTCATGGTATCTTGGAAAAGCAACGCCGCTGTCGAATGAATTCCCTGCAATTCCATTCCGCACCCACAACACAATTTCATGCATCGAACGTCACCGCAAGAATTTCCCACCATGACCATTTTTCGCTCAGCACAGACCAGTCCGCTTGTCCTCTTATTCAGTTGCCTGCTTGCCACCTGCAGCCAATCCGGACTGCGCGGCCAAACAAGAGAACCCGAATCGGCAGTTGCTCAGCCCAACATTCTTTGGATCACCAGCGAGGATAATGGAGTCAAATGGGTTGGCTGCTATGGAGGCACCAACGCCAAGACCCCAGCGATCGATCAACTTGCCAAAGAGGGTTTCCGCTATCTGAACTGTTATGACAATGCTGCGGTGTGCGCGCCGACCCGGTCTTGTTGGATCACTGGCATGTATGGCATTTCCAACGGGACTCAGCCGATGCGAAGCAGAAACGTAATCCCCCATGACCAGATCAGTTACTACCCTGACTTGCTAAAGCAGGCTGGTTATCACACATCGAACCCTGGCAAAACGGACTACAACATTGGCGGTCGCGAAGACAAGGAGTGCTGGGATTATAAGGGTGGCAAGAAAAAGTCGCAGTACGGCTGGCGTTACCGGGCTGATAACCAGCCGTTCTTCGCGGTGGTCAACATCGGCGACAGCCACGAAAGCCGCGCGCATGGAGAGGGCGGAAATCTCCGGAATGACCCGGCGAAAATGAAACTGTTCTCGTATCATCCCGACTTACCTGCGATCCGCCGAAATTATGCCAAGTATGCAGACGCAGTCGAAAACATGGACAAAAAGGTGCAAGCGACCCTCGACGCATTGAAACAAGACGGTCTGTATGACGACACCATCATTGTCTACAACTCGGACCATGGCGGAGTGATGGCACGCAGCAAGCGTTTCCTTTACTCCAGCGGCGTGCACTGCCCATTGATTGTCCGAATCCCCGAGAAATTCAAACATCTTTATCCTGCAGATAAACCTGGAGACACGGTGTCACGAATCGTGAGTTTTGTCGACATGCCAAAAACATGGCTAAGTCTCGCAGGAGCCAGTATCCCAGACACCTACCAAGGAACTGTTTTTCTGGGATCGGGCAAAGAAGCGGCACCAAAATACCACTTGGGTTTCCGAGAGCGAGCGGATGAGCGACTTGATCACGTCCGCTTGATGCGTGACGCTCGCTTTGCCTATCACAAGAACTACATGCCCTACGCACCTGCTGGCCAACACCTTGCGTACCTATGGAAAGCACCACTCACTCCCGCATGGGAAAAACACCACCAGGATGGAAAAACTAACGCAATCACGGGACGCTTTTTTGAACCCCGAGTGTCGGAAGAGTTCTATGACAACGCGACAGATTTCGACAATGTCAACAACCTCATCGACGATCCCGACCAACAAGACAAAATTAAAGAGCTAAAAGCCGCTTTGCGCAGCCAACAACTTGAACTCCGTGACTCAGGACTGCTACCGGAAAAAATGCGAGAACGTCGTGCTGCAGCTAACGGCGTTACCATCTACGAAATGGTTCGCAACGATGACCTTTATCCACTTGAGCAATATCTCGATGCTGCCGACATGGCTCTCATCCGTGACCCCAAGAATCTGGATCAGTTTGTCCAATGGATGCAAGATAACGACGAAGGCATGCGTTGGTGGGGGGTCGTTGGCGTACACCTACTTGGTGAAAAAGCGGAAAAAGCCAAATCCATTCTTCGCGACGCGCTCAATGACGACACCGATGAAGTGAACATCATGGCAGCCTGGACACTCATCAACCTTGGTGACTCTAAACCAGCTTTGGCCAAACTCGAATCAATGTTGTTTCGGGACCAATCCTCCGCCAACAACACCGTCATGCTGCACAACGTCTTGGACTGGATGGGCGACCCAGCATTGCCATTGGTCAAGAAATACATCGACCGCGGCGGAAACCGCCAAGGAAGGTACGGGATCGGTATTCTCGGACGCATCGCCCAGGTGAATGGCTGGTAGTGGTCACGTTGGACTTCTATCTGTGTTGGCGCGACTGAGCATCCAGGTCAATCCAAAGTCCAGCATCCAAGTTCTCATCCATCACCAAATGGGAATGCCAATCTGCATTGCCCAAGCCGCCATCGGTCCCACTGCGCTCGCCCCAACGTTAGCGGCACTAACACTCTGCAGTAATTAATGGCGGGCGTGAATGCAAAGGTGACTCAGGATCAAATTCACCTAGCAACGGACGTTGACACATTGTTCATCACACATTGTTCATCACACATTGTTCATCACACATTGTTCATCACACATTGCCCCTTAAAACCCGGAACTCAGACGCCGTTGACTCAACACTATTGATCCTATGTAGATAACTTCCAACAGGCTATCCAACTGAGTAGCTACGGGGCTCGCATTTTCAGCCACGCCCTCACTGAGCTGCGTCTGTTAGCCGATCCGAAACGTGCGTGGTCACCGCCTTTGGATTACCAACAAAAGTGCGGTGTGGAATCCGCGTAACATTCCAGCCAGCTCTTGCAAGTCTCAACTGTTCTTCTAGTTGCACCCAAGGCTCGGCTGGGTTGGTGCTATGAGCGTCGTACATCACCGCCACACGGGAACCTTCACGGCCCGCGATCATAGGAACCCGAGTCCCCGTTGCGTCGAAGTCCGGCCACACTTCGATGCCGTCTTTCTTGAGCTGGTCCCCTAACTGTCGCTCAAATGGTGAGCGTTTTCGTGCATCCTCATAATCACGCCGCCCAGGGTTGTTCGCATATACCAGAAAGTCTTTCAATAAACCCTTGCGTAGGCCAGCCGCCTTGACCGATGTGACCACGACCAAAAGTTTCCTTGCACGGGTAATGGCAACGTTAAACAGATTCGGCGTTTCCAAAAACTGCAAAGATCCACGATGTGAATCTTCATCAATGGAAGTTGTCATGATCACAACATCCTTCTCATCACCCTGCAGGGCGTGCGCCGTCCCCACCGTCATGCCATGCCGCAAAATAACATCCGAGCTGAATGTCTCGATGACACGGCGTTGAATTTCATCAGCATGGTCTCGAAACGGGCTGACCACGCCAATCGACAAGGGTCTACCACCTTGACTGGACTCAACAAACCGCACCACCTGCTGAACAGTATCGTCGACCTCGGCAAGATTCACGCTGCTATCCGCTTCCCGATGTCCTTTTACTTCACGTAATTCAATCGCGGAATCCGCGTTTCCCGGACGCCCCGTCATGATCTTCAAATCACCATCATAAAATTTCTCGTTGGAAAAGTTGATAATGTGTGGATGAGAACGAAAGTGTTCATCAAGCAGGAAAAAATGCTGTTGTTCAACCGCATCTGCTGCGACATCAAACAAACTACGCCGGAAGTGAAACCTTCGCTGCTCGGCCTCATCCAAGTCATTCTTAACGCAGTACGCCTGTTCTCGTGTACGGCTGAGAAAACAGACATGGCGCAGTTGATTTGGATCCCCCACCACCACTGCGCGTTTCCCGCGCATCAAAGCAACCCCCGCCAACGCCAGATCACATTGCGAAGCCTCATCAATCACAACGACATCAAACAATGCAGGGCTTGTTGGCAGTACCTCGCAGAGCGCACGATTGGTAGACGCCCAACCGGGAAACGCGTCCGTCAGCAAACGGTGATCAACTTCACGCTTCAATTCGGTCTTGAGCTTCCGATCACGACGACGCAGTAATTTGCTTAAGTTCCGTAAGGCAGTGCGATTCTGTTGGTTGTCGATCAACTTCTTTAGCCGACGTTCTCGCATCATCCGCAATAGATCCAAAGCACACTGGTGCCTCTGCTGTTTAAGCTCAAGGATCTGCCCCCAGACAAGATCAACCACAAAAGGGTGCTTCAGCCGTCGTTCAACTCCCTCTAATTCGTGTTGCAATGTGTAAAAGTTCAGCATCAATTGGATATCACTGTCTTCAACAGCCTGTTCCGCCGCAGATAATTCCAGAATCTTTGTTACGCGCGACCGGTCCCACCGGCTCCACCATTTTTTCATGATGTTTTTTCCCGGACCGCCGTTTCGCTGACTACGCTCAAAAATCCGGTTTGCCTTCTTGAGCCGCTTTGTTGTTACCGTGCGAGATTCAAACGGCAACAACGGTTCGCTACGCGTACAATCTTCGTGAAGTTTACTCCAACGCTCTTCAGCTCGAATTGACTTGCCAAAGCCGTCTGCGAGGTCCTGGCTTTGGCGAGTAAGCTCGAAGTGCGACTCGGCACACTCCTGGACAGTGCCATGACTCGAATACCCAAGATTGTTCTTGGGGCCGGTGAGCTTCGTGATCTTAGCGGCAAGTTCCCTTTGTGTTTTACGGCCTCCTGATCGGGCAACAGACAACGGCCCCGCCCGGTTCTCCACGTTTTTTGCAACCACCTCCACCGCCTTGTCCATCTGAGATGCAAGCAGCACCGTCTGCCCGTTGAGCATCGCATCAAGCATGATTGCGGCGATGGTGTAGGACTTGCCAGTCCCCGGAGGCCCCGTAACGACGGTCAACGGCGCCGATCGCGCACTCTCGACGATCGCGGCTTGGGCTGGCGTAAGCGGTAAGGGTCGCACTTCATCAGGATAGGTCCGCTCATGAGAGTCAATCGTCCACGGTACCGCCGTGTCCGGATCAAACAGGCAGCCGAACGCGGTCTTGCTCAGATCCATGTCCTGCATCATTCGCAACTCATTCAAAGCGGACATTGCATGACCGGTCTTGTTCCCCAGAACGATTGCTGTTGCGGGCAGAATCCTGAAGAAATCGTCTTTCGCTGCCTGAGGCAAATAAAAGTCAATCAAATCTGTTTCGCAGCCACGCTCAGTCTCTGACTTATCCGGGCCATCTGCATTCTTATCGATCCGCTCTGATTGATTTCGTCGGGCCGCTGGTAGCTCATGTTTCAGTGGCAACTCCGGTGCGATCATTTGAAATCGTTCCCAAAAGGTTTCGATTTCGTTTTCATCGATAGGAAAATCAGGAACCCGTTCAGAAAGGTCTGCCAACCGATCCTGCAGATCATCATCTTCCCCCTGGAAAATCTCAGCCAGCAAACTGTGGTTCACCGTGAAATCTGATTCGCTTACGCGGACCAAAATGCCACCTCCCTCGGACTCGCTTATTTCAAGTGGTACCTCAATAATCGGTGCACACAGCTGCTTGTATTTCCCCGCATCCTGAGCCGGCAATCGCCCAACTAAAAATAATGCCCCCAGAGTGAGAGACAAATCACTGCTCATTAACGCTGCCCGTTTGCCAAACTCAACAGCTTCCTCATCTTTGAGTGACAATCTTCCATCAACATTAAGGTGCTGCTGTTCGCTCCCACTTAACGGAAGAATCGCAACATCTTTCTGACCAAAAACGTTGACTGAACCCGCCCAATCAGTCTGGGCCGCCAGACAATCATGAAAATAACTCGCAAGTCGGTGGTTTAGCGATGATGCTTGCTGGGCCATGCTGCGAAGACTCCACAGTACTTTTGTTGTCGATGGTGCCGAACAAGTATACCACGCATACGCATCAGACCGCGACTCCGCACGCGTTGCTTGTCTGAGCAACCGAAACGCTACATGAAGACTCAAGCCCCATGCTGAAACCTTCATTCGGCTTCTAAACAACCATTTGAACAACTTGAAGTTAGGCGGAAGGCCCTCACACAACAACACCCCATTTCAGTGCCCTTATCATAGGAACCTGTTAAATCATTATCGGGAAATCATCCCGCCTCTAAAGAAACTCTTTTCGGTTAGAATGTCTGGTGTGCTGAAGTGCCGTTGTGGCGCAACAAATAAAGCCAGCACCTTTTCCCCTCTGATTTAACCACACTTAAACCATCAGTCGTACGAATACATCATGAGAATTTCCCAAGCGTTGGCCTTCATCTTCTGCCTTTCATTCCAGCCCGTCGTCTCAGCGGAGGAGCCACAAAGCCTTTTTAATGGCAAAAACCTCGACGGTTGGGCGGGGCAATCGGGCTTTTGGAGCGTCCAAGATGGCTCAATCGTCGGTGAAACAACCAAGGATAAGCCTGCGAAACCGAACACCTTTCTTGTCTGGCAGGGCGGAGACGTCTCCGACTTTGAACTGACCTGTAAAGTTCGTTTTCGAGGCAATAACTCTGGAGTGCAATATCGCAGCGAACTGACGGACCCTGAGAAGTTTGCATTGAAGGGATACCAAGCTGATCTTCACCAAAAGCCAGAATTCTTCGGCATGATGTACGGTGAAAAAACTGGCCGTGGGATCATTGCTCAACGATTCCAACGCGCCGTTGCTGGTCCCAAGGGCAAAGCCAAGGTCATCGCGTCCATTGGTGACCCCGATCAAAAGCTTGTTGACTGGGAGTGGAACACCCTGCGGATTGTTGCCGTTGGAAACCAGCTTGTTCATCAAGTCAATGGTGTCAACACAATCGAACTGACTGACAACCACCCCGACGCATTTTCCAAGGGAGTGCTTGGACTACAATTGCACGCAGGTGCCCCGATGCGAGTGGAGTTTAAAGATATTCAATATCGACCTCTCAACGGAAAAGAGGCCAAAACGGTCCTCAAGGCAGCCAAAGAGAAACAGTGATCCATATCACGGCTCCTGACACTCAGAATGTCCTGCCAAATTAAACCGATCCCAACTCCGACATCACCCGAGGCATGCTCCGGATCGGACGGCGTGTCAAATTTATTTCCATCACGCACAGATCCAACATCGCACAATTCCAGAACTAGATTCAATGGCTAGCCCCGTGAACCGATTGGCAGCGATATCGCTGATCCTGGCATCACTCTCGCTGATGCCCCCAACTGCACAGCAGAACGTTCAAGCGCAAGAAACTAGGAGCGTGCCTCGGTCAACACCTGCTCAACACGTGGCAAAGTACACACCCGATATACCGCCAGCTACCTTTTCCGAGATAGCTTATGGTGCTCACCCAAGACAAGTGCTTGATTTCTGGAAAGCCTCGTCCGTTGAACCGACCCCTGTGGCATTTGTAATTCATGGAGGCGGATGGAAAGGAGGGTCCAAGGAACGGGTCAATCGCTTCGTTGAGGTTAACCAACTCCTGAACGCTGGAATATCGGTGGTCGCCATCAACTACCGATACGTCAATCAGGCTAAAAAAGCCGCTGCCACCCCTCCAGTACACGCTCCTCTGCACGATGCTGCGAGAGCCCTTCAGTTTGTCCGCTCTAAATCACAGGAATGGAATCTGGACAAGAGCAAGGTAGGAGCAGCCGGTGGTTCAGCGGGGGCCTGCTCCAGTCTGTGGCTTGCATTTCATGACGAAATGCAAGACCCAAATAGTCGCGATGCAATTAACCGCGAGTCGACGCGGCTTCAATGCGCCGCCGTTCGTGGCGCACAAACCACACTCGACCCGAAACAAATGCGGCAATGGACACCCAACAGCAAATATGGGGGGCACGCATTCGGAATCCAGGGACAAAGCTTCGACGCTTTCTACAACGCTAGGCCCAAGATCCTCAACTGGATCAACGAATACTCACCCTACGCCCTCGTCAGCAAAGACGACCCGCCGGTCGCCCTTTATTACACCGCCAAACCAGACCTCGGAAAGCCGCAAAAAGATCCTACTCATACCTCCAATTTTGGCGTCAAGCTACAGGAACATTGTCAGGGGACAGGAACAGAATGCCAACTGGTTCACCCTGGCGTCACCAGCCCTGAGCACACAACCCCCACTGAGTTTCTGATTCACAAATTGAAGGGAAATACCCCATAGCTGAGCACAACGATCTTACACCCATTGAACCGTGACACATTGAACGAGCCCAGACGGTCATAACGTTTACAATCATCTCACGGATACGAGGTTTTTTGTCGGCAACTTTTTCGTTCCGAGTCAAAACCGGCCGTCTGTAACCTGCCAAACGTTCAATCGCTCAACTTGCCCTTTCACCTTGCGATCATGACGTTACCGCTGCATGATCCCCCAGGCGTACGACAATAACGCATTCTGAAATCTCAGTTTCAACATCATCATCAAGTAATCCAAAAGAGGAAATAATCAGTGAGCACCCGTTGTCACCTAGCATGCGTTCTTCTGGTCTTGAATGTTACGGCATCTTGCTTCGGTGAAGAAACTGCCCGACCCAATATCGTTGTGATCCTTGCTGACGATCTCGGTTACAGCGACCTTGGTTGCTTCGGTGGGGAAATTGAAACGCCAGCGCTCGATGCGTTGGCAAATAATGGAGTGCGACTGACCCACTTCTACACCACCGGCAGATGCTGTCCGTCTCGTGCTGCCCTACTCACCGGCCAGTATCCACACCGGGTTGGACTGGGCCACATGGCTGGGAACGACCTAGCACGCCCTGGCTATCGAGGACGTGTTGCCGAAGATGCCGTCACACTAGCCGAAACGTTATCCGAGTGCGGATACCGCAGTTTTATGGCTGGGAAATGGCACTTAGGGACCGAAGATCCAACCAACCACGGGTTTGAGCAGTTTTACGGAACACTAGTCAGCGCAAAACGTTTCTTTGATCCTGATCATCTCATCCGACTGCCCAAGCACCAACCAGCTCGCGTTTACAACAAAGATATTTATTACGCAACGGACGCCGTCACGGACCACGCTCTCGATTTTCTTGATGCAGCGCGTATGACACCAAACAAACCGTTCTTTCTCTATCTCGCCTACAATGCTCCTCATTTTCCACTGCAAGCCCCTGCTGAATTGATCCGCAAATACGAGACTCGTTATTCCAATGGATGGGACCACCTGCGAACCGAACGCCTCGACCGAATGAAGAAACTGGGAATCGTTCCCCCGAACACAAAATTGTCGGCGCGTTCGACCTGGAGAAACTACGGCGAAACAAAGAGTGGAACCAATCCGGCATGGGCAACCCTCACCGAACGTCGACAAAAAGATCTCGCCCAACGAATGGCCATCTATGCAGCGATGGTTGACCGCATGGATCAGCAGATTGGGCGAGTCATTCAATCCTTAAAAGAGCAAAATGAGTTATCCAATACTTTGATCATCTTCACTTCTGACAATGGTGCATGCTTCGAATGGGATCCGTTCGGATTCGATGTCAAATCAAGCAATCAAAATACCTTGCATGAAGGCGAAGCAATTGAGCAGATGGGAAGCCGCGGCACATTCCACAGCCTAGGATCCGGCTGGGCGAATGCCTGCAATACTCCTTGGCGACTCTACAAGCATTTCAACCACGAGGGCGGCATTGCGACCCCAGCCATTATCCATTGGCCCGACGGCCTAAAGCTCAAGTCAGGAACGATCCAAACGCAATCCGCACACCTGATCGATATTTTCCCCACTTCCATCGCTGCATCCAACTCTTACTACCGAGGGACACATCCTCTTTCTGGCATTGACTTGATTGACCAATTGAATCGCGATTCCACGGACCGGACACTTTTCTTCGAACATCAGGGAAACCGTGCCGTCCGACAGGGCAAATGGAAACTTGTTGCCCTTGATGACGCGCCTTGGGAACTTTATGACCTTCTGGTCGATCGAACCGAATCCAACGATCTTGCGCGAGACTTCCCTGATAAAGTGGAAGAACTGAATGCCGCATGGAAGACCTGGGCAACGCGAAACCAAGTCACTCCACTACCTAAAGATCTGAAGGTCAAATATCTCAAACCAGATTGACCCAATCCGTACTCTCCTCGCCACCCTTCCCGCTCGTCCTCACCTCTCTTACCCAACAACCTGGAACTTTATGTACCGTAATTGCCTGCATCATCAACTTAAGACCCTAGCTGGGGTCTTGCTCTTTACTGCTTGCGCTATGAATCAGACACATGCGAAGCCAACGGCGCCGGTCCAAACGAACACCACCGAGAACGCCAACAGCCAGCCTCACACCACCAAACAGACTCGCCCAAACATTGTCTGGATTCTGGTTGATGACATGTCCGGCCATTTTGGATACCAAGGCGAAAACCTAGTCTCAACACCCCACGTCGACCGACTTGCCAAAGAAGGCATAGTATTCACCCAAGCGTATGCAACCGCCCCTGTCTGTTCGACTTTCCGATCCGCTTTGATCACTGGGATGTATCAAACCACCATTGGTGCACATCATCATCGAAGCTCGCGTGGAATCCTTAAGAATCAATTGCCCAGCGACGTGGTTCCGATCCCAAAACTATTCCGCGACGCTGGATATTACACGTCAAACGGCAACGCTGACGGTACACGTCCGGGAAAAGAGGACTACAACTTCGAATACAAACGCCAGAATCTTTACGACGGGATTGACTCGAGCGGTCGGGGGAAGGACCAACCTTTCTTTGCTCAATTCCAACTGCGTGGTGGCAAGCACAGGAACATCCCCGACGGTTACAAACAGATCCGCCTTGAGCTTGAGTCAACGATTGACCCAAGCGTCGTGGAACTGCCGCCTTACTACCCCGACCATCCTGTGATCCGCGAGGATTGGGCAGCCTACCTTGATTCGGTCAATTACACGGACATCGAAGTCGGAAGGATCATCAACAAACTCAAGAAAGACAAGTGCCTGCAGAATACGATCATTTTCTTTCTTACCGATCATGGAATCAGTCACGCTCGCGGAAAACAGTTTTTATATGAAGAAGGCGTTAGCATTCCATTCGTCGTTTGGGGTGCAGGGTTACCTGAAGACCACACCCCTCGTGAGGATCTAATTGCACACATTGACCTCGCCGCCACAAGCTTAAATTTAGCCGGCATCAAAATTCCTGACTCGATGCAGGGGCGTCCACTGTTTGATCCGAAAACAACGCCACGCACCCATGTGGTTTCCGCCCGTGATCGCTGCGATGAGACAGTCGATCATATTCGAAGCATTCGCAAAGGTGATTTCAAGTACATCCGCAATTACCTGCCGCAACGTCCCTACCTGCAGCCCTGCAATTACAAGGATAAAAAACCATTCATGCCAGTTCTTCGGCAGTTGCACGCTGACGGCAAACTGAATCCATCACAATCACTCATCATGGCAGAAACGCGTCCGTCCGAGGAACTCTATGATCTCGCCACTGACCCTTGGGAACTCAATAATCTCGCTGCAAACCCAATGCAAAAGAAACGTCTTGAGAGCTTTCGTACCCTATTGAGTAGCTGGGAGCGTGACAGCAACGACCATGGGCAAAGTTTTGAGGAGCCCGAGAGGTACGATAGCGACATGAAACCGTACCTTCAAAAGGCACGTCGAAATGATCCCGAAGCAGCCAACATGCTCGAACGCAACATCGCCTTGATGAAAAAATGGCAGCAGCAGGGCAAGTAACCTCCCAGCGAAGCCCAAACGGTCGCAACGATAGCCCCACCCCACCGCCGGTGGCCACGGTTCCGCGAAGCGAACAAATGCAAGCCCATTTAACGCGTTTATGAAGAGCAAGAACGCAACTGATTCTCAACGCACTCAATCGCAAAATGAACATTCAAAATCAAGATAAGCCGTATCCTATAATGATGCTTCACATCGTGTATCTGGTGAATCTCACTTTCTGCATCATGTTCGCACTTGGTGCCAGGACAGCGAGCGCCCAACAACTTCCAAACATCGTCATCATTTACGCCGACGATTTGGGTTACGGCGATCTTTCCTGCTACAACCCGCAAGCAGCTTATCAAACACCTCGATTGGATAAGATGGCGGCAGAAGGCATCCGTTTCACCGACGCACACAGCCCCTCAACAATCTGTTCTCCATCACGATACGGACTTTTCTCAGGTCAACAGATTTATCGCTCAACGGGGCGTGGCGGTGGGGCCTTTGAGGGTCCCGGCGGCCCCAGTTACCTGAAACCCGGAACGCTGACTTTGCCTGAAATGCTAAAAGAGCAGGGCTACCACACCGGAATCTTTGGCAAGTGGCATGTCGGCCTCACTTGGTTCGACGAGAACAATAAACGCCTGGGAGGTGGTTTTGAAAATTCTCTCTTAATTGACTACGACAAAAGCACCCCCCTTATCGACGGTCCCAACGCACGCGGATTTGACGAGTCGTTTGTGACCCCAAACTGCCCCAACACCGACCCACTTTACATCTACATTGAAAACGGGATGGTCAAGCAACCGGCTAACCAACGACATAAGCGAAACACCTTGCCCAACCCAGGTGGCAAATGGCTTTGGGACAATGACGAAGGCTGGAAATCACCTGGGTACGATTTCATGAATGCCGACCTACTTTTCTATTCCAAGACAAAAGAGTTCATTGAAAGCCATCGAGCCACGAATTCAGATAAGCCATTCTTTGCAGTCTTATCGACCCAAATTGCGCACGCCCCAGTATTGCCAGCTCCAGAATTTACAGACGCCACCAAAGCAGGCCCACGCGGTGACTTTGTCTGGGAGCTTGATGTGCTCGTTGGCCGCGTTCTCGACCTGGTCCGCGATCTCGGAATTGAAGACAACACGCTGGTAATTTTCAACGCAGACAATGGCGCTGAGACATTGCATGTTGATTGGATGCGTCGTGACCATCAACACGATGCATCAGGTGGTTACCGCGGCATGAAACGGGATGGCTGGGAAGGTGGTCATCGGGTTCCGATGATTGCACGGTGGCCAAGCGTCATCCCGTCGGATCAAGTTTCGGCACAGATGACGAACACCACCGATGTGTTTGCCACCTTAGCGTCACTCACTGGATACAAACTGCACAACAGTGATGCCACAGACAGCTTCGACATGATGCCGGTCTTATTGGGGATAGCGGATGATTCACAGCAGGTGCGTCCTCACCTGTTGACTCAGAGTTTTCGAGGTGAGTTCCAGATCCGGCAAGGACACTGGAAATACCTCGACCACGTTGGCTCAGGCGGGAACAATTATGATCGTCAGCCACTAAAGCAGTACGCCTTGCCAGAGAACGCCCCCGAAGCATCCGGCCAGCTTTACAACTTACGGACAGATCCAGCCGAAAAAAGCAACCTGTACTTCAAAGAGCCCAACAAAACCAAAGAACTCCAAGCTCTATTGGAGAAACTGAAGCAGTCCGGACGCAGCGCTCCGCTGAACCGACAGCCCATGGGAATTAAAACCATCCGAAGCACGAACGCTAATCGTTAAACCAATACACGTCCATGTCCCCCGCATGCAAATGTTTCAAGTGAGTTAACACTGACCTGCGCATTCTCTTTCAAACTGCGAAATGAACGAACGCATGAAGGTTTCCCGTTCTTTCGCTAACTGGCGCCCCGCCGCCGTATTCATAAGATCACGCAATTTAAATAGTTTCTCGTGGAAATGCCCAACACCCGTCTTTTGAGACGCGTCATTCGGTGCATAGAAGGGCTGGCCAAAGGCTGCGCCAAATTCAATTGTACGAACAATTCCAATCGCACCCAAGGCATCGAGACGATCCGCGTCCTGTACAACCTGACCCTCAAGAGATAGCGTCTCTGCCGATTCACGCTTGCGAAAAGAAATGTTATCGACAATTGCACACACGTGATTCATTGTCACTTCATCCACGCCAAGCTGTTGCAAGATTTCCATTGAGTACTCTTTGCTTCGTTCCTCGCCACCATGAAATTTCGCATCTCCGATGTCGTGCAAAAGGGCGCCCAACTCAATCACCAACAAATCGCCGCCGCTCTTCTGCTGCAAATTGCGAGCAGTTTGCCACACGCGTTGGATGTGGTCATATCCATGCCCTGCCCCTTGATTCGCCAACCTTGAACGGACAATCGCAGCCACATTGCCTATCAATTCATTTTGTTTTGTGCACATGATCTTGGACCAAATCCTGCTTTATCCCGGAATCAGATTCTAAGTTACCCATATGGCAAACAGCTTACCCCTGCTGTACTAGCAACAAAGAAGCAGCAACCGCTCTGCGGCGGTGATCCAGCCTGACTCATCATAATGCCAACCCTTGCAAGTCAGGAAGACGCAGGGCAAGTGACCATCTATCCTGTTGCATCACAACCAATGAACTCGGCGGGAGCACTGCTAAGGAGAACCCACAACAGAGTCAAACTCAACATCCCCGAGTCGATAATGCGGCTTCTGGCTGGTGTTGATTTTGCTTGTGTACAACTTCGCAAAGTGGTTCAATTCACCCGGTTAATCTGTTGTTCACACCATTCCAATTGATCGCCAATTTAGTTCGACGTTGCATCAATTTGCGAGGACATCAGCGGCGGCACAGAACTTAGCAACAGCATCGTTACCGAGCGTTGCTACTGCGGTCAGACAGACAACGACGATCAAGGCGAGCATCACGGCGTACTCGATAGAGGTTGGACCATCCTCTTCCTTCATAAAAACTGCAATCGCTTGCTTGTATTGTTTCATCAGTTGCCCACTTGTTTGTAACTCGTGATAAGAATCAACCTTCCAATAGCTATGAGCAGATAAAGGGCGGTTTCCAAATAGGCAAACACTCTACAGTATGGTGGCCTTGCCCCTGTCCACGCTGTTTACTTTGCCTGCTCATCTTGTTAGACGCTAGGTCAACGCACTAGGATGTCAAGCGAAGCTCAAGAACACCCACCGTAGGGGGAATGATTACACGGATTTAGCGGATTATCGCAGCAAACCATTTGCCTCGGTAACTCTTTCACCTGACGATTACTACTTCGAACCAGCCCGGATGAACATTCAGTTGGATTTCAATTTTCGGTCGACGGCCATGGCAACAAGGTCCAGCAAGGGGAATGCCCTGTCGCAGCAAGCAATGGCCGCAACCATAACGTTCACTGTCGTGAACACCTGTGACGGTTGACACCCGATCTAAC
>Ga0315321_10000508_pt1 | contig 28777 bp, 22 predicted proteins | sample M180m21515metaG_FD_203464 | JGI IMG/M metagenome (GOLD analysis project Ga0315321, IMG submission 203464) | Ammonia-oxidizing marine archaeal communities from Monterey Bay, California, United States - M1 80m 21515 | ecosystem: Environmental > Aquatic > Marine > Intertidal zone | place: USA...
ATTGGCAGTCATTAGCCGTTTCGCTACTCTGAAAATCGGACATTTTGATGGGTTGAGTGTTCCGTGTCAATTGTTCATGAGAAAAAATGCGATGTGTCGGAACTGTGCAGTTAGGAGTAGCCACTAGAAAGAATTTTTTAGGTAATTTTGTCGGAGTTAAGATCTCTCCCACTCCCTCACCCCAAGCAGTATGGCCATGAATAAAAACAGGAATATCGGCTCCCAACGCAAGTCCCATTTCAGCTAACTCATTGCGAGAAAATCCAGTTTGCCAGAGTTTATTGAGGGCTATCAGGGTTGTTGCAGCATTTGAGCTTCCGCCACCTAGACCGCCACCAACAGGGATCCTCTTTTCAAGAGCAATTTTGATGCCATATTTTAAAGACTTCGCATTACCCTTTAAAATCTGTTGAGCGCGTAGTATTAAATTCTTTTCGACTGGAATCTGAGACAGATCAATTTGAGCGGTTGATTCGTTTGAAATGCAAAACTCGATCTGTTCTGGGGGAGCCAGTTCAAAAGTTAGAGTATCTCCGTAGTTTAGCAATTGAAATAAAGTTTGAAGTTCGTGATAACCATCGCTCCTGCGACCTAATACATGTAGAAATAAATTTAGTTTTGCTGGTGATAAGAGGGTGAGCTTGTGAGGTGCCTCAGAGCTTTCTATTTTCATGAGTTTGTGTTTTGGTATGAGCAAGTTATGTGGTTTTTTAAATTTCCCATCGTAAGCCAATGAGTCGAATTTTAATTTTTCTCCTCTCATGATTGGCTTCTATGCGCCTCGGGAGGAAAAGGTTTTGGTATTGTCGAAAATCAATATAATCTATGATCCACTCATTTTGAATGATCTGAGCTAGTCGTCCATCTTCCGAGTAACGGAGCTGTGCTTGAGATGTTGGGGAGGGAATTCCTCTAACCCAATAATGCATGAAAGACACTGGTACCTCATAACCGAGAAACTCGAGCAGCAGTTTTTCTGGTGTTTCCGCAGTCTTAGTTTGCCCGTCTTGCGTAATCGTGACGCCTTCAGAATTTCCGGCTAATAGGGTATTGCCAATATTAAAAGTGCCCCATAGGCGGATATTAAAATCTTCTCCCATCTGAGACCATCGAATTCTTGGCGTGTGGGATTCATTATCATAAGTTACATTAACCCGGCCTGAGAGCTGCCAAGAGTTAAGCTGCTGTGCTCTGATTTGAACGTCACTCCAGCTCGGGGATTGGACAATTTCGCGGGTCGATGAGCAGCCGGTCCATACACTCAGTAGAACAGCAGACACTATGAGGCTTCTCAGTGACTTTGTAATCGTTCCATCGCCTCTATAATAATCGCGCTATTTGGATTTTGCTCTAGTGCTTGACCCCAGATCTTATTCGCGTCCTGCCGGCGATTGAGTGCCCATAAAATTTCTCCCATGTGAGATGCGACTTCCGGATCGGGGAAGCGTTCATATGCTCGAGCAATGTTTTTAAGAGCTGTTTCGTAGCGCCCTAATTTGTATTGCACCCAAGCTAAACTATCTATTATTGCTGGGTCGTCAGGAGAAATCCTAATAGCTCGCTCGATAAGGGCGTTGGCCTCCTCGAAACGCGATGTCTGAGTAGCCAGCATGTAGCCCAGGTGATTTAGAGCTCTCGAGTCGTCAGGTTGAATACGAATAATCTGCTTTAGATCTTTTTCTGAATTTTGAGCGTCGCCAATCAAATCAAAATAGAGAACTCGCGCAAATAGAAGTTCTATTTCTCCCGGGAAGCGATTTAAACTCGCGTCGATGAGCTTTTTAGCGCGGTCGGCGTTATCAGACTGAAGCAAAAGTCTGCTTTCCATTGTAATAAATACGATTTGCAGTTGGGGTTGGCCCTTCGAGCTTTGTAACAATGCTTCATGTGCTTTTTCAAATTCCCCTTGGGCTATTAACAAGCGTGTTGCCTGTTGTTGCGAAGCAATAAAGTTTTGAGCGGATGAAGGGATACTTTGATATTTAAGGATAGCTTCTTCAATTAGATCCTGATTTTCTAAACTGTAAGCAAGATAATACGTCGCTTCTTCAACGCGCTGATTTGATGCGATTAAAAAATTAAATGCAGTCGCTGCTTTTTTGAAAGCTTCGGTCTCTAAGAATATCAGGGACTGCGAGAACCTGGCGCCGTGATTATCAGGGTCTTGTTTTAATACAATTCCGAACTCCGTTATCGCGTCTTTGAATCTATTTTGACGGACCAACATCCTCGCATAGTTGAGTCTTAAAGGTATGTCCTCCTTGAACGTTCTTGTTCCATCCTTTAGCGTTTTAAGCGCATTCTCTGGATTGTTCAGTCTGTTCAAGATTTCAGCTTTTAATAAGACTATTCGGGGTGTAAGAGGAATAATTTTATTAAAATTCGCTAATTGCTCAAGCGCCTCTTCAAACTCATTGTTTTGAGCGAGAAGCTGAGTCATTGCTATAATAACTGAAGTGTCTGTCGGGAACTTTTTTGCAAGGATGGTCAATTGGTTAAGTAGCAGATCTCTCGATGCATCGCTCATCTCTCCAGTTCTGCTGGAGAGAACAGAAAAATCGATTTCTTCGCCTAACTCAAGAATGCGCTCCATATGCAATAGTGATTGCATTAAGGCACCAGATTCTAAGGTGAGACTGGCAAGCATTCTGCGCGGCCGAGAATTTAATGGGTCAATTTCACTCCATAATAAGGCGAGCTGCATTAGCGCGTTTTGATCCTCATTGAGCGTAGCAAATTGAATTGCGCGCCGAAGAATACCTAAGTCTTTAGTTTGAAGTGCTAGGTCTAGGTAGTTCTCTCCCGCCTCGTCAAACTCGGCCCTATTGGCATGAAGCTCGCTAACGATGGTCTTATAGAGGACGTCTGAGCTTATAACAGCAGTGCTTGCAATCAATTTGTCTTCAGATGTTCTTGTAAAGGAATCGTCGACTGGAGACTCAGCTGGCGGTTGAAATACTTGGGTCTCTCGCGTCACACAGCCGACAAATGTCGACAAAACGATCCCGGTAAGAACCCAACCTCTGATGATATTTAGTGCTATGTAATGGGCCCGTTTTGTCAATTTCAGCTCTCTTTGTAACTTGAAATCGGTGTATTTTCTTATCGTGTACTTATCTTGGTAGGTGTAGTGTATCAGTTTTTGATATGTGGGCGGCTAATTTTAGATGATTTCCTAATGATGGGAACGGTCCTTGATATCGAGTAACATACTGCGTCAGATTATTTATTTAGCTAACGTCCGCGAGTCCTCAAACATTTTCGGCTCAAATAATGGTTAATTGATGGCAATATTTTTAATTGGCATAAATCATACTACCGCAGGGATTTCGGTTCGAGAAAAAGTGGTATTTGCACCTGAGGTAGTGAAATCTGCTCTTCGAGATATTGAGGTACTCCTTTCGGCTGAGGGTGCTGTTATATTATCGACCTGCAACCGAACGGAGGTGTATGTCGAATGCACCTTTAAGGTTGCAGAGACCTTATCACGAGGCGCAGCACCGGAAGACACCGACCTTGACCAGTTTAGGCGGGTGATGCTCAAGTGGCTCTCAGGGGTTCATAATATTGAACAAACTGAGTTATTGTCTTGTTGTTATAGCTCTGAAGGTAGAGAAGCAGTTAAGCATCTAATGCGTGTAGCGTCGGGATTAGACTCTATGATTTTGGGAGAACCGCAGATCTTTGGACAGATTAAATCTGCTTTTGCGGTTTCACAAGAAGAAAACGTTACAGGCTCAGGACTTGGAAGAGCGTTTCAAGACGCGTTTTTCGTAGCAAAGAAAGTAAGAACAGAGACAGCCATTGGGAAGAATCCAGTTTCTATAGCTTATGCAGCTGTGACTTTGTCTGAAAGAATTTTTTCAAATCTAAACGTTCTAAATGTACTGCTGCTGGGTGCAAGCCGGACGAATGATTTAGTTATGCAGCATCTTTCTCAAAAGGGCGTTGCCAAATTAACAGTTGCGAATCGCACTTTGGAAAATGCTGAACAATTAGCGAAGCAGCATAATGCATCATCGGTTTTGTTATCGGAAGTGCCCTCTGAATTAGAAAGCGCAGACATTGTGGTGACCTCCACTAATAGTCAACTTCCCCTTATTGGAAAAGGTATTGTTGAGAGTGCTCTGAGGGTGCGTAAGCACAGACCAATCTTATTTCTCGATCTTGCGGTGCCAAGAGACGTTGAAGAGGAGGTAGGCGAGATTGCTGATGCGTATTTGTACACTATTGACGATATTTCGAGCGTTGTTACTGATGGTGTTAGGAGTCGAGTTGATGCGGCAATTGAAGCTCAGGAAATTATTGAGAAAGGTGTAGACAATCATTTTCGTGCACTACGCTCCTTAAATGCAGTTGAAACATTAAGAGCATATCGAACAAAAGCCAGCACTATCCAAGAAAGAGAACTTGAAAAGGCGCTCAAAGCCCTTGAGAAAGGAGAGCTTGCCGAAGTAGTGGTGGCTAATCTCGCACGTTCAATAACCAATAAGCTTACGCATGAGCCGAGTGTGCAATTAAAAAAATTTAGCGAGGAAGGTCGGCAGGAGGCTTTTGAATTGACTTCTGAGCTTCTGGGGTTGAATCAGAAATGAAAAAGTCGATACTGGATAAACTTGATAAGTTGAGAGAGCGGTATAATGAGCTCGAGGCTCTGCTCAGTGACTCTGAAGTCATAGCAGATCAGAGTCGCTTTCGCGAGTTTTCAAAGGAATATGCAGAGCTTGAAGATGTGGTGAAATGCTTTGATGATTTTCTTTTGGAGCTCAGCAATAAAGACGAGGCGTCAGGGATGCTGCAGGATAGTGATCCTGAAATTCGGGTGATGGCGGACGAGGAAATACAGAGAAGCAATGAAAGAATAGAGGTGCTGACCTTGCAACTTGAAAAGTTGCTGTTGCCGAAAGATTCGAAAGATTCTTGTAATGTATTTCTCGAAATTAGAGCGGGCACAGGTGGGGACGAAGCGGCGATTTTTTCTGGAGATTTGCTGAGAATGTATATTCGCTTCTCTGAAGCTAATCGTTGGAAATTGGAGTTGCTGACAGAAAAGCATGGTGAGCATGGCGGCTACAAGGAAGTTATCGCGCGGATTGAGGGTAAAAATGTTTTTGAGAAACTGAAGTTTGAGTCTGGCGCTCATCGTGTGCAGCGAGTTCCCGATACGGAGACACAGGGCCGTGTTCATACTTCAGCCTGTACCGTAGCCGTCATGCCTGAAATGGACGAGGTCGAGCACATTGAGGTTAATAAGGCTGATCTCCGCGTGGATACCTTTCGCGCCAGTGGAGCGGGTGGCCAACACGTTAACAAAACAGATTCGGCGATCAGATTGACTCATTTGCCCTCGGGCTTAGTGGTTGAGTGTCAGGATGAACGATCGCAACATAAGAATCGCGCACGGGCGATGTCTCTACTGCAGTCTAAGCTGCTTGATCAAGCAGAGGCCGCTCAGCGACAGGAGTTGTCTGAAAGTCGGCGGAAATTAGTGGGTAGTGGTGATCGATCTGAAAAGATACGAACTTATAATTATCCTCAAGGCAGGGTAACGGACCATCGAATAAAACTTACCTTATACAATTTGTCTGAAGTAATGGCCGGCGATTTAGGTACAATTATACAGCCTTTAATTAACGAGCATCAGGCCGATCAACTTGCAGACCTGGCACTTGTGGGTTGAAAAAGAATTTGCATCATCCTGCTGAGTCTTCGGATGAGATCTCTGTCTCTGAGTCGTTGGCATGGGCTAAAAAATTCCAATTCGGGGATGCGAGTTTGTGGTCTCTTGAAATAGAATTGCTTTTGGGTGAGGTGATCGGTGTATCTCGCGAATCGCTCTACGCTTGGCCAAATAGGGTGGTGAAGTCAGCGCAGTGGGCCTTGTTCGCTGACTGTGTTAAAAGATTGAATGCAGGTGAGCCTCTTGAATATGTTATTGGTTTTTGCGAGTTTTGGTCATTAAAATTCAAAGTTAATTCGTCAGTCTTGATACCTCGACCCGACACAGAGCTTTTAGTTGGGGCTGCATTGGCTTTGCCCGTGCCAACGCATGAGCAGATTGAAGTCTTAGATCTTGGAACTGGGAGCGGGGTCGTAGGCCTTAGTTTGGCTTATGAAAAGCCCTCATGGCAAATTTCCGCTGTTGATAATAGTCCTGCTGCCCTTGAGGTCGCGGCTGATAATGCGCGTGCTTTAGGCTTAAATAATGTGCGCCTTTTAGAGGGCGATTGGTATAAAAACCTTCCTCTCCCTATTGAGTCAAATGACGGATACCGCATAATTTTGGCAAACCCACCATACTTGACAAAAGAGGATGCCCATCTTTCTGGTTCAAGCCTGTCATGGGAGCCAATTCGCGCTCTAGTATCAGAGAATAATGGTTTTGCAGATCTGTATCGGATTATTAGAATAGCAAAAAAATTGCTCAATCTTGAAGGATGGCTTCTTTTAGAGCATGGTTACAATCAGCGTGTGGGTGTGGAGAATTTTCTTTTAGAGTCAGGTTTTGTTGATGTTAAATGCTTACGAGATGTTGCTGGGAATGCAAGAGTCTCGGTGGCTAGGCATACAAAGCTTATTTAAAGGTTTTTTGTTTTTATGAATGATGAGCAATTGTTGCGATATAGTCGGCAAATTTTGCTGCCGGAAGTTGATCTCTCTGGGCAGCAAGTTTTATTGAAGTCTAATGTGCTAATTATTGGCTTGGGCGGATTGGGCAGTCCGGCGGCTCTTTATTTGGGGGGGGCGGGGGTTGGTAGTTTAACACTTGTCGATGACGATGCCGTGGACCTATCCAATCTTCAACGACAAATAGCGCATGGCCAAAACGATTTATCTCGAAATAAGGCCGAGTCTGCGTCTGATTCTGTTCTCGCATTGAATTCGGGTTTAAAAGTGAAGGCAGTTCCATATCGCTTGCGCAACGAGGACCTTAAGCTCCAGGTGTCGCTCGCCGATGTGGTTGTCGATGCGACAGATAATTTTGAGTCTCGGTTCGAAATTAATGAGGCTTGTATTAATTTACGGAAGCCACTCGTTTCCGGATCTGCTATTCGCATGGAAGGACAAATAGCCGTGTTTGATAACAGCGGTGGAGGTCCATGTTATCGCTGTGTTTATGCCTCTGGAGGAGACGACAGTAATCTAAATTGTGTTGAGAATGGAGTTCTCGCCCCAGTGGTGGGGGTCATTGGCGCGATGCTGGCTTTGGAGACCGTTAAACTTATTTTAGGGATTGGTTCCTCTTTAAATAGCCGTTTGCTACTTTTAGACGGCAAGCTTATGAATTGGAGCGAAGTAAAAATTTTAAAGAATCGGACTTGTCCCGCATGCAGCGAAGCATAATTGGGGCGTGTCAATGTTGAAGTGTCTGCAGTACAACGTTATGATCATCTATCGCGAGTTTTAAATCATCCTCTCGTGGCACGCCAAATCGAAGCGTCTTTAAACTTTTAAGCGTTGTGTGAAACCGTACAAAACGAATTAAATTTTATGAATCGGAATGGATCATGAGTACTTCGCTTGACTCGTTGGACAGTGACGTAGTTTCTGTGATGCCCGCTATTAGTAATGGCGATGAAAAAGAAACGTCTAGTGCGAGCTCTAGATCTGAACTAATACCCTTTGAAAACTTTGCGCTTCAGATTTCGGTCCTTAAAGCGATCGAGGCATTAGGGTTTGAGTTCTGCACTCCCATTCAGGCAGCCAGCCTTGCCCACACTTTGAATGGACACGATGTAACCGGTAAGGCGCAAACTGGAACTGGGAAGACAGCAGCCTTTCTCATTACGATCATTAATGATTTGTTATCTAATCCCGTTTTAGAGAAAAGATTTTTGGCTGAGCCGAGAGCATTAATTGTTGCACCAACCCGTGAATTAGCAATACAAATTGCGAGCGATTCTGCCTTGCTCAATCGTTACAGTGATTTGCACACTGTTACTTTGGTTGGAGGAGAAGACTATATAAAACAAAATCGGGCTCTTGACCTTAGGCCGGTGGATATTTTAGTGGCGACCCCTGGTCGATTGTTGGACTTTGTAAGTAACAATAATTTGCATTTGGGAATGATAGAATTGCTAGTTTTGGATGAGGCTGACCGAATGTTGGACATGGGCTTTATTCCTCAAGTTCGTCAAATTGTTTCTCGAACTCCGCACAAAAGCTGTCGCCAAACCTTGCTCTTTAGCGCAACTTATACACCAGAAATCGTTGAGCTTTCGAATAGGTGGGCTGATGAACCGATTATGGTCGAGATCGAGCCAGAGAGAGTTGCAGCGGACGCGATTGAGCAGATAGTTTACCTCGTAACAACAGCAGATAAGTATTCCCTCTTGTTCAATATTTTAAATCAGCCCGCAGTTGAGAGAGTTATTGTCTTTAGCAATCGAAGAGATCAGGTTCGAAGGCTAGCGGATAATTTGCACCGAAATGCGGTAAGTGTCGGTATGTTGTCTGGGGAAGTGAGTCAAAGTCAGCGGATTAAAACATTAGATAAGTTTAAAAATGGATCGCTTAAGGTGCTGGTGGCGACCGATGTTGCGGGCAGAGGGTTGCATATCGAGGGTGTTAGTCATGTTATAAATTATACACTACCCGAGGAGCCAGAGGATTACGTGCACCGGATTGGGCGGACAGGTAGGGCGGGTTCTGTTGGAACCTCAATTAGTTTTGCTTGTGAAGAGGATTCCTTTCTTCTTCCTGATATTGAAGAGCAGCTGGGAACAAAACTGGATTGTGTGTACCCTGATGAAAAATTGTTGAAAAAAGCTCCCTCTTACGAACGGAATTCGAAGTTTAAACAAAAGGGCTAATACAGTACAAAGCCCATTTGAATGAGCCTACATTTCAAATTGTAAGGTCGGCTGGGCTTGATTTAACGCATCTTTTCTCTCAGAAGTGCGTTGACTTGGCTCGGATTGGCTTTGCCCTTGGACTGCTGCATGCATTGTCCTACAAGAAAGCCAATTACTTGTTCTTTGCCGGCCCTATATTGTTCGACCTGACTTTGATTTTTAGCTATCACGTCGTCAACTAATTGGTCTATAACGTTGGTGTCTGAGACTTGCTCCAAGCCTTTTTCTTTGATGATGGAGTCAACACTGGAACTATCGCTGACCATAAACTCAAAAACTCTTTTGGCTATTTTTCCTGAAATAGTTCCGTCTTTTATACGCATTATAAGCGAAGAGAGACGTTCTGCTGATATCGGTGTCTCAAGTATGGTGCAGTTATTTTTGTTTAACAGGGCCATCATGTCTTGCGATACCCAATTGGCTGCTGCTTTTGAATCTTGCGTCGCGATTGCTATTTCCTCGAAAAAATCGGCTATTTCTCGATTTGTTACCAAAACACCAGCATCGTATTCATTAAGCTTAAGCTGTGAAATAAATCGTTGTTTCTTTTCTTCAGGTAACTCGGGCAACTCATCTCGAACAGCATCGATATAGGTATCATCGATAATAATAGGAAGGAGATCCGGTTCTGGGAAATATCGATAATCATTCGCTATTTCCTTGCTTCGCATTGGCCTGGTTTCATCCAGTTCAGAATCATAAAGTCTAGTTTCTTGAGCAATATCAGCACCATCCTCGATCAGTTCTATCTGTCTTCGCGCTTCGTGATTAATTGCACGTTCAACAAATCGGAAGGAATTTATATTTTTTATTTCTGTTCGAGTCCCGAGTTCGATTTCCCCAACTTTTCTTACCGAGATATTAGCATCGCAGCGCATCGAACCCTCGGCCATAATTGCATCAGAGATGTCAAGATAACGTATAACTGAGTGAAGTTTTTTTAAAAATAAAACGGCTTCTTCTGCGGATCTTAAATCAGGCTCTGAGACTATTTCCAAGAGTGGAGTTCCGGCTCTATTTAGATCGATACCGGACATCCCTTGGTAGTCCTCGTGAAGTGATTTTCCCGCGTCCTCTTCGATATGCGCACGATTAATATTTATTTTCTTTTCTGCTCCATTATCAAGCTTGATTTTAAGAGACCCTGGTCCAACAGTTGGATGATCTAGCTGGCTCACTTGGTATCCCTTAGGGAGGTCAGGATAAAAATAGTTTTTCCGATCGAATACGGATTTCTTGTTAATCTTAGCGTTTATGGCGAGGCCAAATTTAACGGCCATCTTTAGAACTGATTCGTTAAAAACTGGGAGCGTTCCAGGCAGAGCCAAATCAAAAATATTGGCCTGAGTGTTTGGTTCAGCTCCAAATTTAATGTCTGAGCCTGAGAAAAGTTTAGATTTTGTCGATAATTGCACGTGGACTTCTAGACCAATTACAGTTTCCCATGCCATGTTATTTGACTCCTTTGGAGATCGAGGGCTTTTGCTTATGCCAATCAGAATTTTGCTGATATTGGTGGGCAATGTTTAGCAGTAGCCCCTCTTTAAAGTCTGGGGCGATAAGCTGTGCTCCAATTGGCAGCCCATCAATAAATCCGGCCGGCACAGAAATTCCTGGAATCCCGGCTAAGTTTACTCCGAGCGTGTAAACATCTTCGAGATACATTGAGACCGGATCTTTCTTCGCGCCTAATTCGAAGGCTGTGAAAGGTGAAGTTGGACTCAGAATGACGTCGACGTTCTGAAAAGCGTTATCGAAATCCTGCTTGACGAGTCTTCTTATTTTTTGGGCTTTTTTATAATAAGCGTCATAATACCCGGCAGATAAGGCATAAGTTCCGATCATGATCCGGCGTTTTACTTCATTTCCAAACCCCTCTGTGCGAGACCGAGTGTACATATCCTCCAGATCGAGCGGATCGTCACATCTGTATCCGTATCTTACGCCATCGTATCTTGACAAATTTGTTGACGCCTCCGCGGGTGCGATAACATAGTATGCTGGAAGCGACAAGGTGCTTTTTTGTAGGTCTATATCGACAAGAGTGGCGCCTAATTTTTCAAGGTCTCGCGCTGTTTCTTGAATTATTGTTGCTACGCGAGGATCTAGGTCCTTACTAAAATATTGACGGGGTAAGCCGATTCGTAAGTTGGTTAGCGGCGCGTCCAGTGATTGAGTGTAGTCTTCGGTTGAAATTGAGACACTAGTCGAGTCTTTGGAATCGTGACCGGCAATCGCATTCAACATTATTGCAGCATCATGTGCTGTTTTTGCGAGCGGACCACCGACATCAAGGCTTGATGCGTATGCAATCATACCCCAACGAGAAACTCTACCGTACGTGGGTTTTAGGCCCGTGACGCCGCAGAATGAGGCAGGCTGGCGAATTGATCCTCCAGTGTCGGTTCCTGTTGCCATTGCACATAGATCCGCCGCAACGGCTGACGCTGAGCCGCCGGATGAGCCTCCGGGGACTCTATTCTGTCCCCAAGGATTGCGGGTAGGACCAAAAAAGCTGTTTTCATTAGAAGAGCCCATTGCGAACTCGTCGCAGTTTGTTTTACCCAACGTTACGGCCCCACTGTCTTTTAATCGGGCCACGACGGTTGCGTCGTAAGGTGAAACAAAGTCTTTGAGCATTTTTGACCCGCAGGTAGTTTTGGTTCCTTGAGTACAAAAAAGATCTTTATGGGCAATCGGAATTCCTAAAAGAAGGGTGTCGGTACCGCGAGACCTCGCATCGTCTGCCTGTCTCGCTTGTCTCAACGCGGCTTCCTCATCGACGGTGATGTAAGAGTTTAGTTGAGTATCAATGGACGTTATTCGATCGATGAATGCTTGGGTCAACTCTACACTAGAAACTGACCCTGTTGATAAGGCTCTAGCTAACTCAGAAACGGTTTTTTCAATCATTGTAAGAAGTCCGAACAAAGGTTTGTGAGTATAGGGTTTTTCTTGCTTAGCATGTTGAATTAATCGATGACTCTCGGAACAAGAAATAATCCATCTGTTGCTCTTGGGGCAAGATTAAGCAATTTTTCTCGATCATTTGACTCTGTTACGACATCTTTACGAAGTTTTTGGGTTTGCTCATGAGGGTTAGACAAGGGCACTATATTCTCAGTATTAACAGTTTGCATTTCATTTATCATGGATAAAATAGACGAGAAATCTGCGAGAGATTCGGCAACTTCGTTCTCCTCAATTTTTAGCCTGGCTAAATGCGCTATGTCTTTTATATTCTTTTCGTCTAATGCCATGTTAAGACCTTAATAATTTAGAAACCCAGTACCTTTAGTCGACACCAATTATATCTGAAATCGAATTTTGAGACAGCAAATGATCCGTTTGGATTCAAATATTCCGTTCGGCCAATTAATCTACAGAAATCCATGTTGTTTTAAACGGAGTTTAGAATTGGTTTTTGATTATCTCAAGTTCGGTCTGATTCCGAAAAAATTGATTATTTTGGGTTTATTTTGACAAATTACTTGAAAGAATTGCGAAAGAAGCTAACAAATCTGTAGTTAGCGTTCAGTCAATGTCGTAGAATAATAGCAAGTTGTCAGTCAATTCTCTTACACTAAAAGGATATTGTGAAAATCATGTTTAAACGGATTAGGGGATTATTTTCAAACGACTTATCCATCGATCTCGGAACGGCTAACACGCTTATTTATGTTCGAGAGGAGGGTATTGTTCTTAACGAACCTTCAGTAGTTGCAATAAGAACGCATAATGGGCAAAAAATGGTTGCCGCCGTTGGCACCGACGCAAAGCGCATGCTTGGACGGACACCGGGGAATATTCAGGCGATTCGGCCGTTAAAAGATGGTGTGATTGCTGACTTTCAAGTTACGGAAAAAATGTTGCAACATTTCATTAATAAGGTACATGAAAATAGTTTTTTCCCTCCGAGCCCTCGAGTACTTGTTTGCGTGCCATGCAAGTCGACTCAGGTTGAGCGCCGAGCGATTAGGGAGTCTGTAGCAAGTGCTGGGGCTCGCGATGTCCGGTTAATAGAGGAGCCTATGGCTGCGGCGATTGGTGCAGGTCTTCCTGTTGAGCAGGCAAGTGGTTCGATGGTGGTAGATATCGGAGGAGGCACTACAGAAATTGCAATTATTTCGCTGAACGGCGTTGTGTATTCGGAATCTGTTCGGGTTGGTGGTGATCGTTTTGATGAGGCTATTATTACACATGTGCGTCGTAACTATGGCAGTCTTATCGGAGATGCAACCTCTGAGCGAATTAAAAAAGAAATTGGATGTGCATTTCCAAGTGGTAGTGACGAAATACGAGAAATTGACGTTCGGGGGAGAAATCTAGCAGAGGGGGTTCCCCGATCATTTACGCTGAATAGTGATGAAATTCTAGAAGCCCTTCAAGAACCTTTGACGGCAATCGTGCAGGGAGTGAAGGGGGCGTTGGAGCAATCTCCGCCAGAGCTGGCCTCAGATATAGCCGAGAGCGGCATGGTGCTTACTGGTGGCGGTGGACTTCTTCGGGACCTAGATAAATTGCTTTCAGATGAAACAGGATTGCCGGTTATTATTGCTGAGGACCCTTTAACGAGCGTTGCGCGAGGAGGGGGTCGCGCGATGGAATTAATGGATGCGAGTGATATAAATTTTTTAGAGTAAAAACGGCGGTCTCGGTGAATGGTTTTAAGTCCTCTCAATATGCAGCATGTCAAGACTACGGTTTTATTTTTTGTTAGTTAAAATTGGTGAATAGTTATCGATAAAACCTTATTTACTGAAAGTGTAGCGCTAGAATACAAAGTGCTCACTTTTATGATGATTTCGATAGCGTTGATGTTTGCCGACAATCGCTTCGGCTATGTTGACGGGATCCGATATGGGTTTGGCTTTTTGGCGACGCCTATTTACTGGTTGTCGGACGTCCCTTCTGTGGTTTCAAGCGCGTTTGACGATTCGTTTACAGCACGCTCGGAGTTGGTTGAACAAAATAAACAGTTGGAACAAAAACTTCTTGTGGCCCAACATGAATTGGGTTTACTTGAAAATGTTGCATTTGAGAATAGTCGGTTGCTTGAATTAGACCAATCTGCCAATGCGATTTTTGGAGAGGTCTCACCGGCCGAAATAATTAATACTTCTCCAGACCCCTCTTCAAAGAAGGTGTTGATAAATAAAGGGGCGCTAGATGATGTTGTGAATGGCCAGGCTGTCCTTGATGCAAATGGGTTAATGGGACAGATAGATCAAGTGATGCCAACTACGAGCTGGGTTCTTCTTATTACGGATTCGCAACACCAAACTCCAGTAGAAGTTAATCGCAATGGAGAACGGGCACTCGCAAGAGGCAGTTCGAGAGGACTCGGCCAGCTTGAACTAGAGTTTGTGACTGCCTCGCAAGATATCAGGGTTGGAGATAAGTTGGTTAGTTCGGGAATGGGTTCGGTTTATCCAAAAAATTATCCAGTGGGTGAGGTGGAAACAATAAATCGAGATCCAGGATTAAACTTTTTGACTGTAAAGGTGAAGCCATTTGCAAACTTAGACAGCACAAGGCTTGTTCTTCTTGTGAAACCCAGCTCTCGAGAGAGAATTGGGCTGAATAAAACGGAATCAGCCGGCGCAAGTTTTTAACGTGAGTTCTAGAATGAAGCTGAGGTTGACAGTCTCACCATATTTTTCGGGGTTATGCGTTTTTGTCGTAGCAAGTGTCCTCGCAATAATTCCTCTTCCGCTGTGGGTAGTAAATTTGCGACCTGAGTTCGTGCCGATGGTTGTCATATACTGGGTCTCTGCTTCGCCCTCGCGAGTAGGCGTTGGAACTGCGTGGTTTCTCGGGTTGTTTTTAGATGTTTTGGAAGGATCGGTTCTGGGAATTAATGGGCTTGGGTTGGTATTGGTAGCCTACTTCGCGTCCAGTCAGCATCGACGTTTCCGAATGCTGAGACCTCTGCAGCAAGCGTGCACGGTAGTGATAGTGATTGCATTATACCTTACTCTTTTGCAATGGCTTCGAGTGATTAATGGTGAATCAATCTACAATGGGTTCTCATATCTTTTTGGATCGCTGACGAGCGGATTATTGTGGCCTCTATTTGTTTATTTATTCTCGTTCACTCGACCTCGCACCGCTAGATAGGCTCTCTGATGAGCTCTACCCCAATTATTTTAGCCTCCGCTTCTCATAGAAGACTTGACCTCCTTAAGCAGTTAGGCTTGTCGGTGGCGACCCTCAATACTGATATTGATGAAAGCAAATTGCGAGCTGAGAGTCCTCAAGCATATGCCGTGAGGATGGCTAAGGAGAAAATGAACGTCGCTGAAGGTTTATGCGATGATAGTCCCGCGATTTTGATCACTGCAGATACGATTGTGGTCTGCGATAATCGAGTTATTCACAAGCCTCGAGTAAAAGAGAGTGGATTAGACGCACTTCTTTGTTTGTCAAATCGAGAACACTCAGTCTTCAGCGCCGTTATGGTTTCAGATGGGAGAAAATCTGAGCAAGTGCTCGTAGAATCTAAGGTGACTTTTAGAGAGATATCAATTCGTGAAGCTAGCGCGTATTGGCGAAGTGGAGAGCCCATCGGAAAGGCTGGGGGGTATGCTATTCAAGGTAAGGGAGCAGTTTTTATAACCAATATTTGTGGTAGTTATAGTTGTGTTATGGGTCTGCCTTTATATGAAACTGCTCTTATGCTAAAAAAATTTAATATTGATTGTATTCTTGATATGAAATGACAACAGAGAAAATTGTAATCAGTCGGACTAAATATGGGGTCTGGAGTGCTTTGCTTCGAGATAGCCGAGTGCTTGAACTTGCGTTTGATAGACATGGCGAATTTATTCAGGTTGGTAATATTTTCAGAGGCAAGGTCAGTAGAATATTACCCGGTCTTAATGGGGCTTTTATTGATATCGGTTTTACCAAGAATGGGTTTATTCACTCGCGCGACGTGTTGGTAAGATCTCAAGTAGCGGTCGAGGATGATTTGCGCACAGAGTCACCTATTCACCTAAATTTGAGGGAAGGAGAGTTGTTGCTGGTTCAGGTTACGAAGGAGGCTATTGGTTCAAAACCTTTTCGCCTAAGTTCAAATTTATCACTGGCTGGTCGCAACCTTGTGTACACTCCAAAAAAGAGTGGTATTAAAATTTCCCGGCGGCTGGATTTCGAGGAGGATCATCAGAGACTAAAAAATATTTTAATAAAGCTTAAGGAAAAAAAAGTTTTCTCCGATGTTGATGGCTTTATTGTTCGGAGTAATGGGAAGAACGCGTCAGAGGAGCAGTTTTTTGCCGAAATAGAAACTTTACAGAATCAGTGGGGAGAGATAAAAAAGGCGTCTAATCTGATGAATGGGGTTGGCCTGTTATATGCGAATCGTGCGCGGGCGATTGAGTTTTTGAGGGACCGATTGGGAAGCAGCGCTCTGGAAGTGCTTGTCGATGATGATACCCTTTACGAGCAAGCTTGTGAGCTGGTTCAGACTCAATTGGCACGCCAAGAAATTGCTGTTAAAAAATACCGAGGTGCAATCTCATTATTTAAAAAATTTGATTTGGATCAAGTAGTCGATAATATATGTAGACGGAATATTGCGTTGCGATCGGGTGGCATGATAGTTATCGAATTAACAGAGGCTCTGGTAAGTATAGACGTTAATTCAGCAAGGTCTGAGCAAAAAGCTCCGTCGTCTGTCGTAAACTTAAAAACAAACCTGGAGGCCGCGCGAGAAATAGCTTTTCAGTTGCGTTTGCGAAACCTTGGGGGCATCATCGTGATAGATTTCATTAATATGAATTCAAATGCAGACAAAGAAAAGTTACGAAATAGTCTTAACTATTGGCTCGAAGATGATCCTGCTAAAACGACGGTGCATGAAATATCTGCTCTCGGGCTTTTAGAAATGTCTCGGCAACGATCCAGGAAAAGCCTTTTTGAAATTTTTCACGAGCGCTGTAGTGAATGTGACGGGCTTGGGTTGCGTCAATCGACGAAAGTAATTGGTAATTAATTTGTTCCCAAAATTCCGGTCGACAACAGCGTAATCAGTGATCGATTGATATTTTTTCAGGTTAGAGCAGATGGTTTGGTTGCTGTTCCAAGTGCCGTTGATATCCGAACGGGATTATAATTGATGTCGGAAAACAGTCAAAACGAGCTTAATTTGTCTGGGCGGAGATTCAGGATTTGTGGTATTTTCATCAAGTCGCTTTTATTAGTGTAGAGGGCTTTTCAGGTGAATTTTCGTAGCCGCCCATGGGCAGTAAAAGTCGCGCAATGGTGTGGCGCAGTTTTACTCCTTGTGTTTGTTGGTTTGTGGGGTGGCTATTTTTATCTACTCACGATGTTTAAAAACATTCAAGATCTTGAGAGTAGGCTCAGCGAAGTTAGCGGTTTGAATGTGGATCTTCGTAGTCCAAAGTTGAGTCTGCAGGGCGTTAACCCGACGTTTTTTTTTCAAAGTATTGATTTAACTATCGCGAATCACAATGTCATCCCCGAAGCTTGGGCCTCCACTGATAGTTTATTATCCCTCCAAAATGTTCGAGTACAGATAAAGTTATTCGAGAGTTTTGTTAATTTGCGCCCCGTTTTACATTTCTTCTCAGTGGACAATTTGGCATTACTAGTAAAAGAAAATATGAAAGATGGATGGCGGATCAAGTGGACAGATTTTTTTGAGAAAGGGAATCTTGATAGCGCGATCTTTTCGGACTCGTTTATGAAAATTGCGGGTTTGCAGGTTAAAAATGCAGATTTAAAGTTTGAACGGTTCGATAAAAGCTCGATGGTGTTTGAAAACGCTAATATTGTTGTCAGCAATTCAGGCGATGGCGGGCTGATTCACCTCAACGCTGAGACCCCGGAACTTGATCGACCTGTTATGCTGTCTTATGAGGGTTCACGATTCAGTGAGACAGGTCTTTCTGGAGAGTTTTATGCGAAATTTCCGGAGGGGGATTACACTAAATTTTTCAACTTGATCTCGATAAAAGACCCTGTGTTTGGTGAGGTAAATATAAATGAGTTTGTTGGCGGAGCTGAGTTTTGGCTGGAGCTGCGTGGCGGTCATATTTGGGATGGAGTATTCGATTATGATTTTTCGAAGGTGGAAATTGAAAATAAAGAAATCACTACTTTTGAAAATTTATCTTCCGCGGTTTCATTTGAAAAAAGCCTCCCTTTAAGCAGTCCAGCCAGCTGGAGATTCTTTTTTCAAGATTTTTCGATTCAGTGGAAAGAGTCTAGTTGGCCAAAAGCAAACCTTTGGGTTTCCTATTACGAGGGAGATTCCTTGGCAGGTTCGCGGGTTGAGCTAAGCGCGGACCAGATTGATATTGGAAGTTTAGTGGAATTTACTAATCTGAATTTTTCGTTTAATCCTAAGACTCGAGATCAATTGATAAATTTGGCCCCCAAGGGGATTCTGAGAAACTTTACTGTTCAAATATCTGACAACCAGGAGAGCAGTGCTCCTTTGAATAGCGAGCTTTTTTTAAGTGTAAAAACGAATTTGGATGATTTGTCTATCAATTCTGCGGGTGCGGTTCCAGAAGTGGGAGGTGTTACTGGGTTTTTAAGCATAGATTATGATCTAAAAAAGAAAAAATTCTTTGGCGATGCCAGTATCGAGTCTCAAAATTTTAGGCTAGGACTTCCAAATACTTTTACACGGTTATGGGAGTATGAATATGTAAACGGAGAAGTAGGATTCACGGTTGACTTGTCTAACTCGCTCTCGGTCAATATTTTAAGCAACATTGTTCACCTTCGGTCTGATAATACTACTGGAAAGTTAAAATTTCGGTCTCGCATAATTCCAAACGCCGAAGGTAATCCTATAAATGACCTTGAGTTAGCAGTGGGGGTAAGTTTAATGGATGTCGAGGATCGCTCGCTATATCTCCCGAACGGTCCGAAAATCAGTAAGAATTTGAAAGAGTCGATGGAATGGGTGGAAGATGCTCTAAAGGACGGCGTTCTTGCCGACAGTGGAATTCTCTATAGAGGCTCCACGGTGAAAGATAGCGACCCAGCTTTGAAAACTTTCCAAGGGTTTTATCGAATTTCTGATGGTGTGATGAGTTACAATAAAGATTGGCCATTAGTGACAGAAATCGATGGATTTGTCCTAACTGCCGACGATCAAACTGATATAAAAATTGAAACAGGAAAGACAAAAGGCTTGTCGCTTAGCGATACGGTTGGGAGCATCAGAATACTTGAAAACACTGCAGGGAATGAGTCTAAGACTAGTTTGCTTAAGATTGAGGGTATCGCTAATGGGCGGACTCAGTCCGGTTTTGAATTTATTTCTACATCACCGCTAGATATAAATTTCAAAAGGGTTATCAGTGACTGGAGTGTAGACGGGCAGTTTCGATCCCGCATTGCGGTGGAGACAATCCTAGACAATCTTGAGTCTGGACTAGATGTAAGGGCGGAAGTAGAGGTTTCAGGTAATACCTTAAGGTCGACTAAATTACCATTGCAATTTGATAGCCTTTCTGGCGATGTGGTATTCGACACGAAGTTCGGGGTTGAAAAAACAGAAGTAAGTGGTCTTATCTCGGAAGAAGCAATTACATTCATGTTCGATTCTGATCGACGCGCTGATAATGTTTTATCGAATATTATGATAAGTGCGACGGGGGTCATGCCTTCGGCTAAGTTACGGAGAATGCTCGAGCCAGAGAGTTTTCTTGGTGGTCTTTTGGCGACCTCTGAGGGCAGCTTTGAATACGATGCAGTGCTTTCTTTGCCACAAAACAGCGTCGTTCGAGAGCCTCAACTTGAGTTAACATCGTTTTTAAGGGGGGTTTCGCTAAACTTGCCTCCTCCATTTGGTAAGTACAAAGCCGACGCTTTAAAGACTAATATCAATTTTTTATTTGGCCCTGCACAGCAAACGGTCAGGGGTACGGTTGGAAGCGATGTAGCAGTCGACTTGAACCTAGAGGATGGGCGCTTTCGGAGTGGTGTTATAGGCGTTGGTGACACTCCTCTACAATTATTGTCCAGTTTAAAAGACAGCACGAATGGTCTCGCGATCGTGGGACAGTTAGACGAGCTTCGTGTTGAAACATGGCAACAGTTTTTCAATGATTTTTCCATAAACACACTAAATTCTAAACAAGAAACCGATGATTCAATGGCCTCTTTTGCCCAACAATTGAGCTTTGTAGATTTGTTTGTAAGAGATTTCAATGTATATGGGGAAAAGTTCTCAAATGTTAATCTGCATATTGAGGGTGATTTAGACGAAAGGGAGTGGTCGATTGGACTTGATAGTCTCCGCCTTGCTGGAACCGTCGCTATACCTTTTGATACAGATGATTATCTAAGAATTGATTTGGGTCGCCTTGGCTTTCAAAATGAGACTAATCAAAGCGGCCCCATGCTGCGAGATTCCAATATTTTGATGGAACGAGATACGGATCGTTTGGCACTTATTGACCCTCGAAGATTGCCAAAACTTGAATTTTCGACTCGAGAGTTGTTCTTCGGAGACAAATCATTTGGTAATTGGAAATTTACGATAAACCCAAGAGAATCCGGGGCGAGTTTTACAGATTTAGCTTTTAACTTTAGAGGCCTTTCGTTGGGTGAAGAGCTTATGCCAGACATTCCGCCGGCTCAGTTTGATTGGGATTTTGATGAGGCAGGCCATGAGAGTCATTTGTTTGGAACACTGAGGATTGACGATATCGCTGATGTTTTAACTGAGAATGGTTTTGCGCCCTCGCTTGAAAGCAGTAATGGTGAGTTCGTCACTGATATCCGCTGGCCAGGTTCACCGTTATACTTTAGTAGTAAATATTTAAGTGGCAGCATCAAAACAAAAATAGAGGATGGACGCTTTCTGCAGGAAGGAGGTGCCTCCGGTGCTCTGAAGTTGATATCAATTTTGAATTTTGATGATTTCATGCGCAGATTAAGCTTTAGCGGGGATTTGCGGCGTAAGGGGCTGGCTTACGAATTCATAGAGGGGGATTTTGTTCTCGAGCAGGGCGTTGTCGACATTCAGGACCGATTAGTCATTTCTGGACCGTCAAGCTTGTATCAAATTACCGGTGAGGTTGATTTAAAGGAAGAAACCATCGATGGCGAGATGTACCTTACATTGCCTGTGAGTGAAAATATACCCTGGTTGGGACTCCTGACCTCAAATATCCCGCTGGCAGTCGGTGCATACCTGTTCGATCAGATTTTTGGCGATGAAGTTAGTAGCCTTACGAGCGCAATATACACTCTAAATGGCAATTGGGAAGGATTAGAGCCACAATTCAAGCAAGCTTTTGGGTCGTTAGACGACTCAGATTTGATTAGCGACGGTGTTATTAGCGAGTAATTCCATAGCGGTTGTATTTTTAACCGGGTCCATAAATTATTTGTGATAGGATTTTAAATCTATAAGTTTTTAACAAGGAAGAGTCGGTGAGATTTTTAAAATTAAATGTATTGCTTGTATTTGTCCTGAACACCCTGCTCATAGCAGAGTTAAATTCTCAGACAATTGAAGATGAAGCGGTGAAATGGCTTCAAGATTTCATTCGTGTTGACACGTTCAATCCGCCTGGGAACGAAATAAGAGCTGTAGAGTTTTATGCTGCGATATTCGACAGGGAGGGTATAGAATACCAATGGGCCGAGAGTGCTCCGGGAAGAGGAAATATTTGGGCTAGGATCGAAGGCGGCGAAGAGCCTGGCCTGATGCTTTTGCAGCATACTGATGTCGTTCCGGCTGATCCGGAGTTCTGGACCGTCGATCCTCTCTCGGGTGACATAAAAGATGGGTATATTCTTGGTCGTGGTGCGCGTGATATGAAGGGTACGGGGATTGCGCAATTAGCGTCGTTTCTGAGTTTGCATCGATCAGGAAAAGTTCCTAACCGAGATCTGGTTTTTTTGGCTACCGCCGATGAGGAAGCAGGGGGGTTTTATGGTGCTGGATGGATGATAGAGAATCATCCTGAGGTATTCGATGGTGTGGGTTTGCTAATAAACGAAGGTGGATCGGGGAGTATCTCGGGTGATGCCATTAAGTTTGGTGTTGAAATAACTCAAAAAGTTCCTGTTTGGCTTCGTATTACCTCCACTGATACGCCGGGCCATGGCTCTTCACCAAGAGACACGACTTCTGTCAATAGTCTTCTTGAGGCGCTGACTTTAATAAAGGATAACCCGTTTCCTCCAAGAATCATCCCAGCTGTTGATGAATATTTTAAAGGCCTTGCGGACTCGATGGGAAGTGATGATTGGTCGGAAGCCTATTCAAATATGTCACAAGCAATAAAGGATCCACAATTCCTTCCTGAGCTTCAAAAATTTCGATCTGGACACCATGCTTTAACCAGAGACACCTGCTCGATTACGAGATTAAGTGGCTCGAGTAAAATAAACACTATACCACCAGAGGCATGGGCTGAGATTGACTGCAGGATGTTGCCAGACCGGCCATCTTCCGAATTTATAAAGGACGTTGAGAATCTCATATCGGAAACCGGCGTGGATCTGGAGGTGATTATGGCATTTACTCCAGCTATATCTGATACCAATTCAAAACTATTTGAATCAATAACTAACGTGACGGGAGAGCTATATCCGAATTCGAGGGTTTTATCTGCAGTAAGTACTGGTTTCACAGATAGCCATTTTACTCGCGATCTTGGAATTGTCAGTTATGGATTTGATCCTATTATTACGCGAAGCGGCGAGCCGACCGGCGTGCATGGAAACGATGAGCGCATCCCGGTGGAAGCTTTCCGTAATGGAGTTGCCGACTTGTGGTCGATCGTGCGTAATCTTGTTTTTGACTGAAAGTTTGGGTTAATAATGGAAACCATTCCGAAAAAAAGTTCCCAGTCTGATAAAAACATTGTGGCTGCGGTGATCCAGATGGTTAGCGGTTCAGATTTAAGTGAAAACCTTCGGTGTGCCGAAGAGTTAATATTTGAAGCAGTAAATAAGGGCGCGACGCTGATCTTGCTACCTGAAGTGTTTGCTGTTCTTGAGTCTGGGGAAAACGGGTTAGAAAAGATGGTGTCGTGCGCTCAAGATTACCGAGGCGGTGGTGACGATCAAATTACTTTTCTTCAACAGTTTTTATCCGAGCAGGCGTCACGTCACTCAGTGACACTGATTGGCGGAACTATACCACTTAATTCTCGTCCTTCTGTGGACCTGAACGAATTTCGTGGAAGTAATAAACCAGTTGTTGAACTAATTAAAACATCGTCGATAGAGAATGCACCAAATCTGATAGACCGGCGAGTGAGGGCCTCTTGTTTGGTTTACTCTCCAGATGGAAGCTGCATAGCACGATACGATAAAATACACTTATTCGATGTGCAAGTGAGAGATAGGCAAGCTGAGTATTCTGAATCGTTAAGTTATGAGCCTGGTGAGGCACTAGTTTGCGCCAATACAAACGCTGGTTTGGTCGGGCTCAGTGTTTGCTACGACATAAGATTTCCTGAGTTATACAGGCGCCTGTTTGCAATGGGAGCAAAGATTCTGACGATACCGTCAGCTTTTACGAAAGTAACGGGAGAGGCTCACTGGCTGGCCTTGCTGCGAGCACGGGCTATTGAAAATCAGTGCTTTGTTTTAGCCGCTGCTCAAGGGGGTGTTCACTCTGATCTCAGGGAAACCTTCGGGAGGTCTGCAATAATCGATCCGTGGGGTGAGATTTTGACTTGTTTAGAGTCAGGCCCCGGTTGTGCAGTTGCTACGCTAAATTTTTCACGCTTAGAAGAGGTGCGTGCAAGCATGCCAATTTCCAATCATATGGTTTTAAGATAGTCTAAATTACATTGTTAAAAGGCCAATATTTTGCTTACAGGTGATAACCCTAATGTTTGCTAATCAATTAGAAGTTAATAAAGTGTTCGTCACCAACCTTTTAGCATCCTCTCTAGTCTTTGTCGGATTTCTGTTGGAAGGGAGTATAAAAACCGTCGTCCTCAACGCTGGATTTTTTTCGTTGTCCGGCAGCGTTACAAACTGGTTGGCGATTTATATGCTCTTTGACCGCGTCCCAGGTTTCTACGGGTCTGGCGTAATACCTTTAAGATTCGAAGAGTTTAAACTTGGAATAAGACACCTGATTATGACTGAATTTTTTGATCGGTCTGATCTGGGAGTTTTTTTTAGTCAAGATGGGTCGGTTCAGCGTGATCTAGGCGAAAAACTAACAAATATTGCTGATGGGTTAGAATTGGAAAAGGCGTTTAATAGTTTGATAGATGTCATCATGAACTCATCATTTGGTTCGATGCTGGGAATGCTTGGTGGGAGGGATGCACTGGTTCCTTTGCGAGAGCCTTTTATAGAGCGTATGAAATCTTATTTAAAGGAAGAGCTCAGCAATGCGGAATTTAAGCAAAGTCTAGAGGAGTCAATTAAAACTACTCTTGATAATTCGTCGGTTCGCGAAAAACTGGCTAATTTGATCGACGCAAGACTTGATGAAATGACCCCAGAGATAGTGAAAGATATTATTCAAAACATGATTCGTAAGCATCTCGGATGGCTCGTTATTTGGGGAGCGGTGTTCGGAGGTGCTATTGGAGTCACGCTTTCATCATTGCAGTTGCTTGCTTAGATTGAGACTTTTTTGTATTATCTCGGCTCGCAGAACCTCCTCTTAGGAATGTTTTGAAAGTCGTTTTCGCTGACAGCCTTTTTTCGCAAGACTGTCTACTTAACCCACTTTCTCTGTAACTTTCTCTTGCTAGAAGAGCATTCCAGAACAGCTTGGTTCGCCAGTGACTCAATACGGTTTCGTTAGAAACTCTTGAAGTTTTTTCAAAATTACTAATCAGAGAAAAATTATGGCCCGACCAGTCGAATTTAACGAGCACAAAGTCCTCACAAGTGCAATGGAGCAATTTTGGAGAGATGGATTTGAGGCTAGTTCAGTCCAAAAGTTGCTTGACTCTACCGGTATAAATCGTGGAACGCTCTACAATTCTTTCGGAGATAAAGAAACATTTTTCAAGTCTTGTGTTGATCATTACAACAAATTAGTCGGGGCTCAAATTCAGGTTTCTCTTAAGAATCCTCAACTGAAGGATTGGGACGCAATCTCAAAATTTTTTGAGGTTTGTCTCGTAGAAGTTTCTAACAAAAACCGCGGCATGGGGTGTTTGCTGGTTAATACGTTTTGTGAAAGTATCAATTATGACAAGGAAATGAAGAAGATAGCTAGATCTTCGATTGCAGCGATACGCAAACCTTTGCTGGAGCGTTTGACGGGAGCAAAAAAGGCTAAGAAGTTGATAAAAGGGATTACCGCGGAGTTTGCAGCCGATGTTCTGATGAATTCTTTACACGGGTTGCGGGTAAATTCTCGTGATGGTAAGAGCGCTAAACAATTGATTGAGCTGGCCAAATTTTCCATATCAAGCCTCCGTCGGTAGTTTTTGCATCTTTAGCCTAGATTGTTATACTTGACCGAAAATAAGAATGTTCGTTGGGATGAACTATGAAGAAAATAGCTGGAAAACGGAAGGTTGACGATACGGCGATTGACCTCACGCCTATGTTGGATGTGGTATTTATACTCCTAATTTTCTTTGTCGTGACTGCGACTTTTTTGTCGGAAACGACAATTAACGCGGCAAGTAGTGAGAACAACGAGAATGATGAGCCACCACCTGATACGGACAAAAAGAATATTCTTTTTGAGATCGGCCCTAATGATGAAATTATTTTGAATGGCAACCCGCGGCCGATCATTCAAACCCAAATTCGTTCCAATATTGACCAGCTCAAGGCTGAAAATCCCTCAGCATCCGTGATAATTCAACCAAATAATTCCTCAAGCGTTGCAATTATGGTTTCTATTATGGACGCAGCTCGACAGGCTGGCATGACGGCAATCTCTATCGTAGAGCCGAGAAGTTAGCGTTCCTCTGAGATAGACGTTCTAGGTTTCAAACGCACCTATAACCTGGTGCGTTTTTCGTTGTGGTATCAAATTCCTTCACTTTGTTTAAATATGATGTTATCGGGGACTTCATGTCGTGATTAATCGTTGGGATGAAAAAAAAGCAATTCAATATGTTGCTGAGGATCCAGTTTTAGGCTTGCGAGTCTACAGCTCTCGGCTTCTCGGAGATGAGGCTAGGTTGGTGCTACATGGAGGTGGCAATACCTCTCTTAAAGGAGCAACCGTGAATATTTTCGGTGAAGAGGTGGCAACGCTTTTTGTGAAGGGCTCAGGATCGGACTTAAAAACGATTGAGTCAGACGCTTTCCCTCCTGTTGATCATCAACGATTGCTTCGTTTAGCTGAACTACCTGCACTTACTGATAGTGAAATGATGCGTGAATTGAGATTGGCGTTGCTCGAACCATTAGGTCCAACGCCTTCTGTCGAGGCGATTATGCACGCCCTCATTCCGTTTGATTATGTAGATCATACACACTCAGATGCGGTGGTTACACTTAGCAACACTCGGACAGGAGAGGCTCGCCTGAGGGAGTTGTATGGGGACATCGTTTTAATTTTACCTTATGTCATGCCTGGCTTCGTTCTCGCTAAGCAAATTGCTCAGGTTGTTCTTGAGACCGATTGGAGCAAACTGCGAGGAATAGTGCTTTTAAATCACGGGATAATAACTTTTGCAAACACGGCAAAAGAAAGCTACGACGAAATGATCTCGTTGGTGACCATGGCTGAGAATGCTCTGTTACAGGGTGCCAGCAGTATGCCTTGTGAATTTTCAGGGACGCCGGCGTTAATCCAGGCGTCATCGGAAGATATTTTAAATATTGCTCGGATTCGCAGTTCGGCGGGAGAAAGGTTTGGGGCTCCCATTTTGGTTGCTCTTCAACATAACGAGGCCGCGTTGGCATTGGCTGCTGAGTCAAATGTTGCGGAATTGATTCAAAAAGGGCCCTTAACACCAGATCACACGATTCATACGAAACCTTTTGGCGCATTTTTTGATTTTTCGGAGGGAACGACAGACCATGGTTTTGAGTCTTTTGAGAAATTGTATGGTAGCTACTTTTCTTCATATGCCTCAAATGAACATCAAAGATTAGATTTGATGCCCAGGTTTGGAGCTTATATTGGTAAAACAGGCTTAAAGTCTTTAGTCACGTTAGCCCCATCGGTGCCCAAACTAGATATTGTCTCTGATGTCGTCAAACATACGGCGGAAGCAATTTTGAATGGTGAGCTGTTGGGTGGTTGGCATCCATTGCCTGACTCAGATCTTTTTGACGTAGAGTACTGGGAATTAGAACAAGCTAAATTAAAAAAGGGTGAAAATGAAAAATTAACTGACGAATTTCGAGGCCGTGTAGCGTTAGTAACTGGTGCGGCCTCTGGTATTGGACTGGCATGCGTTAACCTGCTTGTTAGCAAAGGTGCAGCGGTGCTGGCTGTCGACAAATCAGCGGACGTGCATAATATTTCTAAATCTCCCTATGTTCTAGCCTATCAGGGAGATTTGACGAAACCCTTGGAGATAACCAATTGTGTGCAAGCTGCGGTTAAAGCTTTTGGTGGTATTGATATTTTAGTAAGTAATGTTGGTAACTTTTTAACAAGCACTAACATCGAAGCGTTAGAAGATAGTATTTGGGAATCTTCGCTAGCGATTAATCTTACCTCGCATATGAGGGTTCTGCGCGAGTGTGTGCCTTTCTTGCGACTTGGTTTTGACGCTGCGGTCATATTTGTGGGCTCGAAAAATGTTGCGGCTCCAGGGCCAGGCGCTGCAGCTTACTCGGCTTCAAAAGCAGGTTTAAATCAGCTTGCCAGGGTCGCAGCGCTCGAACTAGGAAAAGACGCTATACGGGTTAATACGGTTCACCCAAATGCGGTCTATGATACGGGCCTTTGGAATCCAAAATTGTTAAAGTCTCGCGCTGATCACTACGGGATGAGTGTAGATGAGTATCGCCGATCCAATGTATTAAAAACTGATATAGAGTCGAGCGATGTAGCGATTGCCGTTTTGGCTCTTGCGGGCCGCGATTTTTCAAAGACCACTGGAGCACAAGTTCCCGTCGATGGTGGAAATCAGAGGGTTATATAAAATTGATAGAGGATATTGAATTATCAAGGAAGTAAACACATTTCAGAGTATAAAATACGATAGAGACAAAGATTGTCTGGAAATCATAGATCAAACAAAACTGCCTTTTCATAAGGTAGTGGTTTCCTTGAACTCGATTGATGATATTTGCAATGCCATTATCTCTATGCAAGTCAGGGGCGCTCCCTTAATTGGTTTAACCGCGGCATATGGTTTCTACTTCTCATTTCGTGAGAATAGTACATGGGATGCTTTTGAGAGCGTCAGTAACCGGTTGATTCAAACAAGGCCCACGGCTGTAAATATTCGTTGGGTCATTGAAAAAGCCAGAGATCGTCTTAAAAATGTCAATACAGGCTCTTTAAAAGCCGAAGCACTGCTTTTAGCTAATGAGCTCGTTGTTGAGGACGCTCAAATATGTAAAATGATCGGTCATTTTGGCGCAAAAGAGCTTCAGCGGCTGTGGGATATAAAATGTAAGAGAGCAATAGAGAAGGGACAGCCTCGCCCTATTGCATTAAATGTATTGACACACTGCAATGCTGGGATGCTTGCGGCTTCATCTTGGGGGACAGCGCTTTCTCCGATTTATCAGGCGACCGAATCCATTCCAATACACGTCTGGGTCGATGAAACAAGACCTCGAAACCAAGGCGCTTCACTGACCTGTTGGGAGCTTATGCAGCATGGCATTGATCATACCCTTGTTGTTGACAATGCAGGCGGCCATCTTATGCAGGAGGGTTTGGTCGATTGCTGCATTGTCGGAAGCGACCGGGCTACAGCAAGAGGCGATATTTTTAATAAAATCGGTACCTACCTCAAGGCTTTAGCGGCTCGGGATAACCAAATTCCTTTCTATGCTGCTGTTCCAAT
>Ga0315321_10000509_pt1 | contig 28774 bp, 23 predicted proteins | sample M180m21515metaG_FD_203464 | JGI IMG/M metagenome (GOLD analysis project Ga0315321, IMG submission 203464) | Ammonia-oxidizing marine archaeal communities from Monterey Bay, California, United States - M1 80m 21515 | ecosystem: Environmental > Aquatic > Marine > Intertidal zone | place: USA...
TGCGATTGTGATCCCAAGACTAGAGCTCTGAGCGCAGAAAATATAGCTGCCCACATTTCCGTTCGAACTCGAGCAATTATCGTGGTTCACATGTTCGGCTACCCTGCAGACATGGACCCCATCCTTGAACTTGCCCAAAAACATGGCCTTTTCGTAATTGAGGACGCATCCCATGCCTACGGGGCCGAATATAAAGGTCGTAGATGTGGCAGTTTGGGAGACCTCGGAGTATTCAGCATGCACCAGCGAAAGGCTCTTAGCGCAGGTGACGGGGGGGTGATAACAACCAATGACCCTGAAATAAACGAGAAGATTTACCGTCTCCGCTCCTTTGGGCACAAACAACTAAGCTATAATTATCGGATGACTGAATTCGCCGGAGCTCTAGGCTTGATTCAACTTAACAAGCTAGACACCCACAACAAAATCAGGCAGAAGAACGTAGATTTACTAGAACGGCTCTTGGAGGATGTCGAAGGACTAGATGTCATCAAGCCGCTAAGCTGCGCCACATCGGTGTATTACCGGGTTTTGCTTCACTTTGACCCTGAGCAATTTAATTGCAACTTGGATATCTTTTCATCTCATGTACAGGGTTCAGGAGTTCCACTAGAAATGACTTGGGAATTAATTCACAAGCATCCTCATTTTAATCCTGAAAAGGTTCCCGCTAGAGGACTACCTTGGGAAAGCTCGACATATAATGGAGTGATGAAAGGAAAAAGATACGATTCCTTGTCTTTCCCAGTCATTGAAAATCTGTGCGACAATCATTTGCTTGAACTCAGCGTACATCCACCAGTTTCGGATGAAGAGATTGCATTTGCAGTGAAAACAATTGCGATAGTGGCAGAAAAATTTGCCAGATGAGGTCAGAAGCGAAAATATGTGAAGTGAAAAAGAATTCAACAAAAAGAGAAACTTGCAGGCTATGCGAAAGTAAAAAGCTTGAATTAGTCGTGCCCCTCGCCCCTACCCCGTTGGCGGAAAAATATTTTCCTGACTCTGAAACTGCGAGCAACCAACATTTCTACGACATGGATCTGCACATGTGCTTGGAATGCGGACATGTACAGCTTCTGGAGGTAGTAAATCCTGAGGTGTTGTGGGATGACTACACCTATCATTCGGGACAAACAAAAGGAATCATCGACCATTTCGAAGAATGTGCGAAAATGATTGTTGATCGCCATGCGCCTGAAAATAATAGCTTGGTCGTCGATGTTGGCAGTAACGACGGTTCATTCTTACAATGTTTTCAAGAAAGGGGGCTAAGAGTTCTGGGAGTTGACCCAGCTAAAGAAATTGCTCGAAAGGCTACCGAATCGGGTATTGAAACCCTCGCGGACTTCCTGTCTCCCGAATTGGCTGAAAAGATAAGCGAGCAGCACGGGTCTGCCAGTATCGTGACCGCCTTCAACGTCTTTGCCCATACCGATGACATGGAGAGCATGGTCCGCAGTATTCACGGTCTTCTCTCGCCCGACGGAGTCTTCGTATTCGAGGTTTCATATCTTCAGAATATAATTGACGATATGCTTCTGGGCACTTTCTTTCACGAACACCTTTCGCATCATTCCGTAAAGCCACTAATTCGTTTTCTTGAAAGAAACGGTCTTGAACTCATTGATCTTCAAAAGGTTTCCATTCAAGGCGGTTCTTTGATCGGCACTGCTCAACTTCTCAATGGGCCGCATCTAGCTTCCGTTTCGGTTGAGAAACTAGTAATCTCAGAGAATGACCGGTTGCTCGATCACCCCGAGACCCTTAGATCATTTGCGACCAAATTAACAGGACTACGTAAGCAAGTAGGCGAGCTAAGCTCGAGCTGGAAAGATAGAGGAATATCAGTAGCTGGTTTTGGAGCTGCTCGAAGTGGCAACACCCTAATTGCCCAAATGGGATTGGCCACCTTGATCCATTTCATAGTAGATGATCATCCGCAAAAAGTAAACAAGCGCATAGGTGGATACGACATTCCAGTCCTTCCGACCAAAGAGCTGGTTGAAAGAAAGCCTGATTATACTTTTATCTTAGCATGGATTCATGCCAAAAAAATCATCGCGGGTAATCGGGCATATCTGGAAGCTGGTGGAAAATTTATTGTCTGCTGCCCCGAAATGCACGTTATCGATGCGGAAAATTGCCTAAAATGATGAGAGTATGCAGACTATGCGGCAAAGATGGCTACGAAGAATTAATTGACCTTGGCAGCCAGCCCGTGAGTCATCGTTTCGTCGAGCAAAATGAGATGGCAGATACATTCCCCATGGCTTTGGGACAATGCAAAGTTTGTGGCGTAGCTCAGTTATCCGATCCGATGCCAATTGAATTCATGGTTCCAAAATTCGATTGGATCAAATTTAATGAACCGGAAGATCATCTAGGCGAAATGGTTCAATTCATCTCCTCACTACCGGGAATAACCACAGAATCTCGCATTCTCGGAATCTCCAAGCACGACAAACCTCTTTTGCGGCAATTGTCCAAAGCTGGTTTCACGCAACTGGATCAACTAAGCGCAACGGAAGACTTGGGTCTTCCTAACGAAAACCCAAGCGAGGTGCTCATCCAATCGAAATTTGACTTTAAAAACACCGAATCAATCGCCAATAAACGAGGATCCTATGATATCGTATTGGTTCGTAGAGTACTTGAGCATGCCTATAATGGATTAGAGTTCGTAGAGTCCCTGAAGGCTTTACTTTCTTCTAGAGGGCTACTTGTATTTGAAGTCCCCGACTGTAAATCCTCTTTGGAAAATGGAGACGTCTCCACCTTGTGGGAGGAGCATATTTCGTATTTCACGGAGGTTAGTCTTGAGACCGCCCTGTCAATTAATCGACTCGATACGGTCAAAGTGCAAATTTTTGACTATCCTGACGAAAACGCCTTGGTCTTGGCCGCTCATGAGTCCGCGAAAATTTCGGTTGAGCCAAGCCAAGACTTTTGGAAAGAAGAACACAACAGAATCGACGCCTTTGTTAAGAACCTAACGGAAATGAAGGGGCAGTTACGCGAATTCTTTGAGAATTATGTTTCTCAAGGAGGAAAGACAGCCATATTGGGGGCTGGACACCGCAGTTGCACCTTTGTCAATGTTCTTGAGATCGGCAAGCACATGGAATTTTTCATAGATGACGATCCTAACAAACATTCTTTGCATATACCGGGTTGCGGCTTGCCGATACGGAATTCCATATCGCTTGTGGAAGAGGGCATTACGCTTTGCCTCCTAGGGATTAACCCCCTTTCGGAGGAACGCTTTATTCAACACCAAGAAGAATTCAAGCAAAGGGGAGGCAAGTTTCTCTCCATCGCTCCAAAGAGTGTGAATGCAATCCGACCTGAATCAATTGCTCTACAGTTGGAATGCACGAGATGAAAATGGAACAGGTCAGCAAAGAGGCTTTTTACTCTAGCCAGGAGATAACGGAAGTTAGCAACTCTACAATTGATTTCCTTCGGGGGAAAGTGGATGATTCTCCTCGTCAAAGAGTAAGGCTTTGCCTCCATGACAACATCGGAAACCCACTTCATGAGATGGCCATTATACTTGGTCGGGGAAGCTACATTCGACCTCACAAGCACAAAGGCAAAACGGAATCCTTTCACATTATCGAAGGGAAGTTATCAGTTGTCTTTTTTAATGACCAAGGCGGAGTCGAAAAAGTTATTCGCATGGGATCATACAATTCGGGGCTGACCTTTTTTTACCGATTGGCCACCAGTTGCTTTCATGCTGTAATTCCTGAATCTGAATATGTAATATTTCATGAATCAACAAATGGTCCCTTTAACCCCGAGGATACCGAGTATGCAAAGTGGGCCCCTCCAGAAGCTGAAGAGAAAGATGCTCGTGAATACGTCAACACTCTGCTGGCAAAACATATACGGGAGTAGGTGCAATGCTTTCACTGGTGCATAAATGCCGGCCTTGCTTTAGTTCAAAAAGGTATTGGCCGTGAAAATAAATTTAAGAAAAATAAATAAAGGTGATGAAGAGCTGATTTGGAAGATAGTTTACATAACGGCGGACATGGATAAAACTGGTGAGACAATTGAAAAAGCCAAAAAAAACGCCGACCGCAGAAGATATGTGTGCAACTGGGGAGGACCTCTTGACTATGGCATAATCGCAGAGACGCGAGCGCCCGAAACAAAATTGGTAGGAGCGGCATGGATGCGGCTTTTGACATTTGAGAATAAAGGTGCCGGCTATGTGGACGATCAAACTCCTGAGTTATCGATTGGATTATTCAAGGAATATAGAAATCATGGAATTGGAAAGCAAATGATGATTAAGTTAATTGACGATGTTCGGGGTAAAGTAGAGAAAATTTGCCTAAGTGTTCGGGACTACAATGCATCGGCCATATCTCTATACAAAACCTTAGGATTTGAAATGTATGGAACGCCCTTCAAAAATCGCGTGGACACTATGTCTTTTAAAATGATGCTTAGGCTCTAGATTCAAAAGATAGATTTCAATGATTAACATAAAGCAAAACAATTTCGTACATTGAAAGCAGTGATTTTAGCTGGAGGATTTGGAAGCAGGATTAGCGAAGAATCACACTTAAGGCCAAAGCCTTTAATTGAAATCGGGGGTAAGCCGATTCTTTGGCATATAATGAAGATTTATTCTGCTCATGGTGTGAACGATTTCATTATCTGCTGCGGTTATAAAGGATATTTGATCAAAGAATACTTTGCAAATTACTTCCTGCACATGTCCGACGTCACTTTTGATATGACGAATAACAAGATGAAGGTTCATCGCAAAAAAACGGAACCGTGGCGTGTTACCTTGGTCGATACGGGTGAAAGCACTCTCACCGGGGGGCGCTTGAGGCGGGTCCGTGAATATCTGGAAGATGATGATGCCTTCTGCTTCACCTATGGAGACGGCGTCGGAGATGTTGACGTAACAAAACTCGTTGCTCATCACCAAGCACAAGGGAAACTTGCTACACTGACCGCAGTTCGTCCGCCGGGAAGATATGGCGCGTTGAGATTTTCGGACGCAAACCATGACCAAGTCATGGAATTCCAAGAAAAACCTGCAGGTCAGAACAGTTGGATCAATGGAGGTTTCTTTGTTCTTAACCCAAAAGTGATAGACCGAATCGATGAGGACGAAAGTTGGGAAGGCAATCCTCTTGCCACTCTTGCTCAAGACAGACAACTCAGTTCCTTCAGGCATCAAGGATTCTGGCACCCCATGGATACGCTAAGAGACAAAAACTTGCTGAATAGGCTCTGGGATGCAGGTAAAGCTCCTTGGCAGACTTGGTGAAATCTTAAGTTGAAAATTCTAGTAACAGGAAACCAAGGTTACGTAGGATCCGTTCTTGTTCCATATTTGAGAAGAAGGTTTCCGAACTGTTTTCTAATGGGATTTGACAGGGGATTTTTTTCGCATCTGCTCACTGGTACAGATTTCGCCCCAGAAACTCTACTAAATGAGCAGCATTATGGAGATATTAGAAACTTTCCATCGAACATACTCGAAGATGTGGATTGCATTATTCACCTAGCGGCTCTCTCTAATGACCCAATAGGTAATGAATTTGATTCAGACACTCTTGACATAAATCACTGCTCTAGCGTTGAGCTAGCGAAACAAGCATCTAATTTCGGAGTCAGAAGCTTCGTATTCGCATCTAGTTGTTCAGTTTATGGTTTGGCAGAGGAAGGTCCAAGAAACGAAAAATCGCCTACCTCTCCCCTTACTCCTTATGCCCGTTCTAAAGTTTTAACAGAGAGAGATCTTCTAGAGACTGACCTGGGTTCCATGCAACGTACCTGTCTACGTTTCGCGACTGCTTGCGGGATGTCTAACAGATTAAGGTTGGATTTAGTTCTAAATGACTTTGTCGCGGCGGCCTATTCTTCGAATGAAATTAATATCCTAAGCGACGGGAATCCTTGGCGACCGCTTATTGATGTCAAAGATATGTGCAGGGCAATGGTTTGGGCAATATCCAGAGATTCTTCCGAAGAGAACCAGTTCCTTTCAGTTAACGTAGGTACAAATGCCAGCAACTACCAAGTTCGAGAACTAGCTCAAGCAGTTGCACGCCATATTAAAAACATAAATATTTCAATAAATAATGACGCGCCCAAAGACAACAGATCTTATAAAGTAGACTTTTCATTATTGGAAAAACTTGCCCCGGAAACGATTCAGGTCTCACTAGACCAATCGATTCAAGGCTTGATTGCAGGCTTAAGTCGAATGGAGTTTAAAGATAATGAATTTCGCTCATCGGATTTGATTCGCCTGAATGCAATAAGAAAGGCGCGCCAATCAATATTCTTTAAGAATTGAGTCGTATCAAAACAAGAAAAACAACTTTTAATAATCTCTTTGTATTGGAAAGAATCCCTCATTCCGATAAGCGTGGGAGTTTTACGAGATTGTTCTGTGACGCAAGCCTCCCAATTGCCTTAAGTGATAAACATATTACACAAGTAAATCACTCATTTACCCATAAGAAAGGAATAGTTCGTGGCTTACATTTCCAATACCCTCCGCATTCAGAAGTAAAGATTGTGACTTGCCTAAAGGGCGAGATCTACGATGTCGTTGTCGACCTGCGCAAAGGTTCGTCAACTTTTCTGCAGCATTATTCAATTATTCTCAAAGAGGGAGACGATCTATCCTTATTTATCCCCGAGGGTTTTGCTCATGGATTTCAAACGCTGTCAAATAATTGCGAGCTCCTTTACTTCCACACCGCAGCCTATGAACCTAAAGCTGAAGGAGGAATAAACGCCCTAGATTCAACACTCGAAATTGATTGGCCCCTGAAGTTCGAGGAGACATCTGAAAAAGACCACCAAATCCCGCCGCTACCAAAGGATTTTGCAGGCTTAGTGCTTCGATGAATTGTCGACATTGTAATACAAAACTGCTCCATACCTTTCTGGATTTAGGTTTTGCACCGCCCTCAAATGCTTACTTAACCATTGAAGACTTACCAAAAACCGAAAAGAGCTATCCGCTTAAGATTATGGTCTGTGACAAATGCTGGCTTGTCCAAACCCTAGACTTCTTAGATGCAGATCAACTGTTCACATCTGAATATTCTTATTTCTCAAGTACTTCGTCAAGTTGGCTAGACCACTCTAAAAGCTATGTGGATAAAGTTTGCTCCATGCTTGCGCTGGATGAACAAAGCCAAGTCTTGGAGGTCGCCTCAAACGATGGATACTTACTAAAAAATTTTGTTGAGCGAAATATCCCCTGCTTGGGTATTGAGCCTACGGATAGTACCGCAAATGCTGCTGAAGAACTGGGAATTCCAGTTGTTCGAAAATTCTTCGATGAGGAATTCGCAAAATATTTGGCAAGCAAAGATCTGATCGCTGACCTAATTGTTGGAAATAATGTTTATGCGCATGTTCCGGATATAAACGATTTCACCAGAGGACTAAAAATTGCACTTAAGCCATCAGGAACCATTACCTTGGAATTTCCTCATCTGATGCGGCTCATTGAGCATGGTCAGTTTGACACAATCTATCACGAACACTACTCGTACCTCAGTCTCTATACCTCCAGTAGAGTTCTTGCAAACAATGGCTTACGAGTGTACAATGTGGAGGAGTTAACCACTCATGGTGGTAGCCTTCGCATCTACGCTTGCCATCAAGATGATGAAAGGCAAACGCATGAATCAGTTGAGCAATTATTAATTAGAGAAGAGGAATTTGGTCTTAAGGACTTGGCCGTTTTCAAGAACTTTAAATCAAAAGTCGAAAAAATTAAATCTGATCTATTGAGTTTCCTCATCGAACAGCGCAAGAGCGGTAAATCCGTTGTGGGATATGGTGCAGCTGCCAAGGGGAATACCCTTTTAAACTATGCAGGCGTCAAAACTGATCTCCTAAAGTATGTCGTAGATGCTTCAGCATCAAAGTGGAATAAATATTTACCTGGATCTCAAATCCCAATATACGACATCGAAATATTAAGGAGAGAGGAAATTGACTATCTACTAATTTTACCGTGGAACATCAAAGAAGAAGTTATTTTACAAAATAGCTTTTTGCTTGATTCTGAAACAAAGTTTTGTGTCGCCATACCTCATTTCCATTTTTGCAAAACGGAACAATAATGGACAGTAGTCTCGAAGAAGAAGCACATGCGTTCGATCAAAGGATTGAAAGCAGAGTAGACAATGGTTTTATACCTGATCTTAGAAAACTTAAACATAACCCTTTTTTCTATAAAAGCTTCTGGCGAGATCCATATTTCACCAAATTGTATCTTGGAGATATCTGCAACAACTTCATTGAAAAACTCGCGAAACATACATCTCTTGGCGCAAGAGTTTTAGACTTAGGTTGTGGCGCGGGATATCTTGCTCTTGAAATCGCGAGGCAAGGATACCATGTCACTGGCGTTGACATTTCAGAATCATGCATAAACATTGCGAATAAAACTCTCGATGAAACTGATATTCGTGGTGAATTTGGCAGTTTGGAGTACCAAAACGGCTCGGTATCTGAATTATCGATGTTTAATCAGTTTGATGCCGTAATATGCTCTGGAGTACTTCATCATTTGGAACCTCTGCCTGAGGCACTGGTTCAAATTCGCCTGTCATTGAAAACCGGAGGGGCACTTCTTTGGCATGAGCCTCAGCATCAATACTGGACTAAAACCGAAGCTTCCATAGTAACGTTAATAAGATTGATCTTGGCGAATCTAAATATGTGGCATGATGAAGAGGTTAAAGGAGTTGGAACAAGAGACCAGCTGCTGAAAATGATCGATGAAGTCTACGAAGAATATAGGTATGAGAGAGACCCTGATGAAAAGAAAGGACAGTCTCCCAATGATCTTGCTTCTGACCGTGACTACATTGTTTCTGAAATTGAAAAAGAATTTACAATTTCAGATATTCAGCAAAGTTTTTCATTTATTTATAGATTAATGGGAGGAATGCGTGGCGACCAAGAAACTCTAAATCGATTAGCGTCACTACTTCATTTATTTGATACTACTTTATCACAAAAAGGGACAATTAAATCTAACTATTTTTATGGAACAGCAATAAAGTCTTAAAATATAAGTATAATGAAATTCTATATTACCGAAGATGATATGTGCACAACACAGAAATTAAATTTAGCTCGCGTTCAGAAATGGATAGAGGCTAATGGGCATTTTGTGACAAGTGAAATACAGGAATCTGATAAAATACTGTGCATGACGTGTAATGGGTGGTCTTTATTGGAACACGCCTCTTATGATAGAATAAATAAATACAAAAAGGATTTTACCGATAAAATGATAGTGGTAGGGTGCGTAAATGACGCACATCCTAAGAGAGTTCAAGAGATATGGAATGGTCCAACAGTCAAAACTAACAGTGATCAGGCATATTCTTTTGCTGAAATTGAAAAATATTTTCCAGATTTTGAGATAAAACTATCGAACATTCCTGCACAGTCTATTTTTCGTAGAAAAGAAGACTACAGAGACTATAATTTATCGAAAAGATTCATTAACATTGCGGAAGGTTGTACATTTGATTGCTCATTTTGTACTCACAAACCTGGTCTAGGAAAACCGAGGAGTCGGTCCATGAAGGATATTCTAGGTCAAATAAACAATTGTGTTAAAGAAGATGTAAAAATCATAAACCTCATGGGAATGGAGACATCTTTGTGGGGAAGAGATATAGGGTCTACTTACCCTAAATTATTGAGAGAGGTTTTGAATTTTAATGATTCCTATGAGGTACATGTTGCTCAGTTTCAACCTACTGGACTGTATCTATATGGGGAAAAATTAATAGATTTATTTAAAAACAAAAGAGTATCAGACATACAGATGCCGATACAATCGACCTCCTCTCGAATAATGAAAATGATGAGAAGAAAAGAATATTCTAACCATAACGGACCTCTCTTACAGGATCTACGTGCTGTAAACAATCGCGCCATCCTCCGTACGGATGTTATTATTGGGTGGCCAACTGAAACTTTAGAAGAAAGGATAGATTCGTTAACTTTTGCGGGTACTCACTTTGATGAAGTAGCGTTATATACAATAGAACTCCATCCTGACAGACCCGCATGGAAATATAAGGATAAAGCATTTTCTGAAACCGAGTTGAGTTCAATTCGAAAAGAATCAGTAAAATTCCTTGATGAAAACTTCCCAGAAGTAGTAGTACATTGCGGACAGCAAGATGATGAAACGATGTCTAAAGCAGAAGAAAAAAGAAAAATATTAAGAAAAAAGAAAAGCAAAGTGTAGTCTTTATAAAGATAGATATTTTATGAATGATGATATATTAAATTTCGAAAAGGAAAAATTGATTTCAATAAGTAAAATGAAATCCGACTCTAAAATGAAGGATTTGAGTAAAGAATGGTTTGAGTTGAGTTTCGAACATAGATATCCATACAATTTCTCGTGGTTAGGCCTACCTATCATTCAATATCCACAAGATATTATTGCCATTCAAGAGATAATTTGGCAAACACAACCTAAAACCATTATAGAAACAGGAATCGCTAGAGGTGGTTCATTAATATTCTACTCTTCTTTAATTAAATTAATGGGTAATGGGGGAAAAGTTATAGGGATAGACATTGATATAAGAAAACACAATCGGAGTAGAATAGAAGATCATCCACTATTTGAATATATAGAATTAGTTGAAGGTTCTTCTATTGATACTAAAACAATTAATCGCGTTTATGATCATGTAGATAGAAAAAATCCAGTAATTGTTATTCTAGATTCCAACCATACACATGAACATGTATTAAGTGAACTCAATTCATATAAAGATTTTGTCACAAAAGGGAGTTATATTATTGTTTTAGATACCCATTGCGAGACAACGCCAAAACATTTATTTGAAAATAGACCTTGGGGTGCAGGGAACAGTCCGATGACCGCTGTTAAAAAGTTTCTAGAAACAAATTCTGAATTTATAATAGACGATAAAGTAGAGGATAGGATAGCAATAACAGGTGCACCTAGCGGCTATTTGAAAAAAGTATTATGATTTTTCTTAATAAATTCAAGAAAAGATGATAATGCGAAATCTAGAAGATTTAAGTATAATAATCCCGACTTATGAAAGAGAGTCTTTTGCGATAAGAACAATAAATTATTGGGCAGGAAAAGAACCATCGGTCATCGTACTCGATGGAAGTAAACAGGCACTAAATGAAAATTATTTGAAATCATATAACGACAATATCAGTTATATACACCTACCGAATCATACATATCAAGAAAGAATATCTAAATTAAATAACTTAGTTAATACGAAATACTGCATGCTTCATCCAGATGATGAATTTTTTATTCCTTCCGGACTATCAGCATGCATAGAGGAAATTGAAAAGGAAGATCTAGTTTGTTGCTTAGGACGTTGCCTTGAATTCGAATTTAAAAATAATAGAGTAGAATGCCGTCCTTGGTCGCCATTGCATACTTCTTTTGATAATTATTCATTAATGGAAGAAAAACCTATAATGAGAGTGCTCAAGCATATGCATCCATATCTATGCAGCACAATTTATGGTGTAACTAAAACAAATGTATTATTAAACAATATTTCCGTTCAGATAGACAACACAATTGAAAACTATTTCTTTGAATTGTCTTATGAAATATGTTCCGCATATCAAGGTAAATCTAAAGTTATTAATCAATTATCGTGGTTGAGATCGAACGAGAATAAACCTTTTTATATAAAAGATAAAGAGCAGGGAAACAGAGATATTGAACCATATGAGTTAATACTTGATGTTCAATTCAAAGAAAATCTAGTAATTGAAAAACTAGCTGAATGCTTAAATAGAATAAATGATGAATACTCTTTAGAATTACTAAAAGAAATTATATATTCTTCACTAAGTTCATATGCTTACCAAGCAAACTTAACAATAAAAACTGCGAACTTTTTAAAATATAATAAGACTAAAGATACACCTGAGAAAAATATACTAAAAAAGCTACTTGGATCAAGTTATTATAATAAAGAATTAGGTAGATATAATAGTTTAATAAATTCTGCAAAGATTTGGAATGAATCAGGAATACGATCTAACCCAAAAGAAATTAACGAAATTGAAAGTTTAATTTCGGACTTTCACCAAAAGAAATATATCTCAAAATAAAATGTCTATATTCTGGAATAAGAATTTTGTAAAAGACTTCACATTAAAAAGAAGTCAAACAGTTTCAACAGTGTTTTGGAAAAACAACACGAATGAGATACTTGAACAAATATGCAATTCTATTACAAACAATTCCGAAATAATATTAACTGACATCCTTCCAGATGAACTACCTTACGATTTGCCCTCTAGTGATTATAATTATTTCGTCAATAAGTTTCAATATTGCCCACCACAAATATCATTAATAAATAAATCTGATTCAAACGAAAAAAATATAAAGTTAATTATTTTTGACGAAAATCACGAAGGGATATTTGCAAAACCTCATCTACGAACTTTATTCATTGAATCAATTACAGTTTCAAAAGGTTATACTGTAAAAAAATTTGAATACAATTCGGATTCTCTCCAAGGTATTAATGAATTGATAACAAAAGCTTCAGAACTAATACTCATATCCGAGTGCCCCACACTAATAGATTATATAGTGCAAGCAAGTATTATCTTCAATTTCAAACCAAATATTTATCCTGAAGTAAAAAACAGTATTCGCCTGAACGGTCTTGGTCTTAGTATTAAAAACGATAATATTGAATTACAAAAAAGAAGTATTAGGAGTAGTTTCGATTTCCTATTTAACGAAGAAACAATCATTGAAGTTCACTCTGAACCTACAATCAGATTACTAGTTGAACTAAAAACAGTAGAAAGTTTTGAAAACTTAAATAAAGATTTATATGTAAATTTATACTTTCAACGCCTACATAAAATTAACATTAAAAACTATCTCTGGCAAAAAGCATTACCAATTGAATTTTTAAAAAATCGTTTCAGCAGAAGGCTACTTCATTGCTTACTTTCCACAAGAAGTAAAAATGATCAAAACCTTTTAAATATTTCGATTAAAACTATTCTTAATCAATTTCTACTAAATCTTGCAAACAATTACAGTTATTGCTTTGATGAGGTCGAAAATGAAATTATATACCTAATTTCAAATTACTACAAAGATCATATAGATATATTCGATTTATTATTTGATGACATTAAAAGTAAAGTCAATAATTCAGAAAATGCAATACATTCCATAATTGGTGAGTGTTTCTTAGTAATCTGCTTTCAGCATAGCGTGGACACTGAAGACAAGAATCTGTACTTATCCAAGGCACGATATTATTTAAGCAAGGACATTGTCAATGGGTGTCCTAAATATACTCATTACAAATCTTATATTCGGATGATTGAGCTCATTCGAAGTGATGAAGGTTCTTCTCAGGTTGATTTACCTTATAAACTATTACCTTATGTAAAAAAGAATGAAGAACTCACATCAACATTCAAATCCAACAAAAGTCCGTGTAAGGATGATACCATTTGGTTTTTTAAAAACATACTAAGGTCAAATGGATTCTTTAATTATTACCTAAAACATAATCTTTTCATCCTTAAAACACAAAAGTTATTATGTGACTTCTTTGCAAATAATGCTAATTCCGAATGTGCTAAAATAATAAATTTAGCCATTAACAATTCAATTCTTGATTCTTATCATAATAATAGAATTGATTTCAATACGAAAATTATTTCACTTTTTTACTACAAGAGTTTAAACAATACATCAATTGACGATTTTCTCACTGACAAGATTAGCTTTAACAATTTAAAAAACGACAGTGAATTAATGCTTTTATCCCTTGCTTCAAAAGATTTTTTAAGTTCCAGAGAAAGTATTATCATCGACAATGACTTATTAGGCATGAACTTCATAACAATGTTAAAACCTAGTAACGATGTTTTTAATTTTTGTTTATATACTTTAGCCAAATTAATTAATCATGCTGACCTGATAACCTTACTAAGAATATCAGAATCGAAAAACCCTTTACATTTTTATTTAGAAAGTCAATTCGAGTAAAAATTTAATTCAGTAAAAAACCTTTCACTACATGCCCAAAATTGCTGTAATAATTCCTAATTACAATCACGGACATTTGGTTCAAAGATCTATTCTTTCAAGCGTTGAACAAACGGACTCTCCTGATGAAATTATAGTCATTGATGACGGATCTACTGATGACAGTGTTGAAAGGTTAAAAATCTTAGAAAAGGAGATACCTTTCTTGAAATTGGTACTTTGCAAAAAAAACCAAGGAGGGTTACGAGCTGGCATGATTGGAGTGCAACATGCCGAAAGCGACATTCTAATGTTTCGCGCAGCAGACGACGTTTCGCCTCCAGACTCCATTCAGCACGGAAGGGAATCCTTTGAAAAGTTCCCCGATTCAAAAATTGCTTTTGGAGAATTACTTTTTTTTTGCGATGACAGTTCAAACGGTACAATAGAAACTTTAGCATTATCTAAAAAGACCAAGTTCTTTTCGCCAGATTCACTGCTCAGTTTGTGGAGGCCCGATTTCAATCTCCCCGAACCTTCGTGTTTTGTCAAAAAGAGTGCCTTTCTGGACCAAGGTGGACTAATGGAAAATGCAAAGTGGTATAGCGGTTGGCTCTGCTTTACTTCCATTGCATTCAAGTACGGCTTAACTTTTATCCCAAGAGTTCTCAATGAGTTTAGGCTTGATCCAAATTCCTACGGGACTTCAAATCTGCGTAACCCTAAAATTCAAAATAAAGTCCTAAGATATTTAGTCGAACATGTGATGAGCATGGAGCAAAATGCTCGACGAAATTTTATAGATAGCGGGGCTTTTTCAATATTTGGAGAACCTTTAAAGAACTTGATCTCAGATGAGATAAACTCACTGCCAAGGAATTCTCACCTGCTTTTAAAAAACAGTTCGGTCTCATATCAATTTACTGAGGAACTCCCTCGGTACGGAATACCTGGAGTTGTCAGCAGGCGAATGAAGGCTTTTGTGAGCCAACTTACTTTCTTAAACAATCTGCAGCATCCCAAGATCGTGATTTACGGAGCTGGCACGCAAACATTGATACTAATGGAAATCTGGAATCGATTTCCTCTTCCTCCCATCACGGGCATCGTCGTATCAGAAGCGGAGGGTTCCGCCCGATTAAACAACCTACCAGTCATGGGTATTGGATCATTGAAGGATTCCCATGTTGACTTATTCGTCTTATCATCGAAGTCCTTTGAACTAGAAATGGCCTCAAAAATCAATGAATTGTTCCCCACTACCAAAAGGCTTTCTTTTTGGGCAAAGGAACTGACCTACCTGCCAAATGACAGTGAATCAAGCAAATAGCAATTTGATGACTGCTAGTCATAAAATCATACATTGAAGATTTTAATTCTTACTGATTTCAGTCGCGGAAGTTACAAGATCATAGGTGACCTTTTTGCAAAAAACCTCAGCAAGTTTGGCACAGTCACTCACCTTCCTACCCCCCAAACTGAAAAATCCCGCAACGCAATCAATAATGACTTCCCAAGATCATTAGTATTGCATAACACTTTAGGCGAAGGATTTGTTCCCCTACTTGATTGCTATAACATTGCCCTTCCTTTTCATGAGTGGAGCAAGTATCCTGCGAACTGGATTGGTTTGCTAAATAAATTCGACGAAGCGTGGGTTACGACCGACCACCTTCAACATATACTATTACAGAGCGGGTTGAATGTTCCTGCGTACAAAATATCTCCTCCATTAGATTTCGTTAACATACCAGTCAAATCGAGCTACGAGACAACGGTTCAGCCAAGGTTCTTGTTTGTGGGTGAACCGCACTTTCGCAAAGGGCATCACTTGCTAATGAATGGATATATGAAAGCTTTCCCCGTTGAGCATGATGCTAAATTGACAATTAAGACTTCACCTAACTGTGAATGGGAAAGTCCAAGAGCAGATATAGAATTAATCAAGGAAGATTGGAACCGAGATCGCCTAGTCGAAGAATATATTAGGCATGATTGCTTTGTGTCAGCAAGCCTTGGCGAAGGTTTAGGGTTGCCAATCGCAGAGGCGATCATAGCTCAACTCCCTGTCTGCGCCAATTACTGGGGAGGACACCAAAGTATGCTAACCAAAAAGTCATTTGTCGAAATTACCCATCGAGAAATCATCCAACCATTTACAAGTGATCCCAAGTACTACGCTGAAAACCAGAAATGCGCGTATTCCAGTCCGAATGCCATCAAGCAAGCATTGTTGGAATTTCTAACTTTAAATTCAAATCAGAAACAAAGCATGACCAAGACTGCCAAAGAAAAATTTTTGGGAAGATTTGGAAGTTCTGTGGCAAACACCCACATTCGGAATAGACTGGTTGAGATTCAAAAGAAAATAACAAATGAAGCCTTATCACGGTAGGATAAGTATTTAAACAAAAGGAACATCCTGCATTTCAATGACTGAGAATTCATAGGCTAAGATTTCTCAGAGTTGCTTTAAACCCGAATTAATTCGGGTTTTTTGCATTAAAATGAACATTCCCATGGTTTCGGAATCAAAAGAAAATAGAGGTATCTTAGTTCCGTGGTGGAATGGTGGTTATTGACATTGAAATTGTGAACAAGTTTGGCGGGTTGTGAACTTCTTGGTCTTTACTAAGGGCTTTAAGCCAGTCATATAAAAAATTTATGATCAAACAGAAGAAAGCCCAAATCCTAGATGAGCAGATTAGGTCATTACATTGGGCTATCAAGGAACTGAGTAAGCAGAAGCGATTCCTTGACGATAAAGTTTCAGCTTCCCGGAAGAGAGAGGAGGCGGAAGGCATCATTCAAGAAGTCAACGCTCAGAGGAAGGCTTTGGACAAGAGAATCTCCGCGTTACAGGAGGGATTGGGCAAGTCGCATGATTCGGGTACAATCCAAGAGGCTAATCTTTTAGACGAAGTCTCAGGTGTGGAAGGGAAGTTGGAAGTTGCCAGGGAACGATTAAAAGTTCTCGAGCAAGATAAATATTTAGAAGAACTGGGTAAAAACCTAAGTGGAAAAAACCAGACTACTCCCACTACTTTTTCGTCCGAATCACCGAATAACCCTTTTAAAACTGAAGAAAGCCGAGTTTCCGAACCAGCGCCAGAACAAGATAAATCCAATCCAATTCTTTCCGACACCATGAATGAGCCAACAAATCGTCTCGCGACCACAGATTCTGAAGCTAACATCGCCACTGTAGCAACTCCTTCAACTGCACAAAGCCCTCGAGCATCGACATCTCCGACTGGAAACCTCGTCTGTTCTGATAAGATAAGTCAATCGATTCATGAAGCGGCTGTCGCACTTGATCTCGATGCGGAATACATCTTAGAGAAAGGGATGCAGGCGGTACTTAGAATGATTGCCCGAAACGGCAATCGAATGACCTTCCCGCTCGAGGTTAAACACATCGAATCAATCGGCTGAAAACCTTCTCTCGATTAGCCCACCTGTCGGTGCAGTTGCCTCATAGGCACTTGAGTTGTTCGGTTAGTTCTAAATTTTGTAGTTTTTCTGCTCGATCAGAATTATAAAGGGAATAGTTATTACAAGACCTTTATTTCCCATTTCAACTTTTGCCCGTAAGTGCAAAAGTCGGATATCTAATTTATATGAACGGAATTCCTTTTTCTCCTAGCGAACTAAGCAATTGGTTCGTAAATGCTCTTGGTGTTTCCGGAACCGTAGCTGAGTGGTTATCTCGTTCCGTAGCCATTTTGGTCTTAATTGCATTAGCCTCGCTAGTGAATGGATTGGTGAAGGGAATAGCCCTCAAGCTAATTCGTTCGGTGGTCAAACATTCAGGCGGCAAATTTGGTAACGCGTTGCTTGAGGTTCGTTTTTTCCAGAGGCTTTCTCATCTAGCTCCAGCCATCCTCGTGAAAGTGGTGGCGCCATGGCTATTTGCCGATTCCCCATCCTTGCTAGGCCTTGCCGAGGTTGCGGTGAACATATATCTGGTCGTAATCGGCTTATTCGTCTTCGATGCCCTGTTGAACGCGGGATTGTTTGTCTACCAGCATTTCGAGATATCAAAGCGACTGCCATTGAAGGGGCTGGCTCAGGCTCTAAAGATTATCATCAACGCAACGGGCGTAATCTTCGTACTCTCCATCCTGTTCGACAAGTCGCCCCTTTACTTCATTTCCGGGCTCGGAGCGCTGACGGCTGTTCTCCTTCTGATTTTTAAGGATGCATTGCTCGGATTGGTTGCCGGCATACAACTTTCCGTGAACAACTTGGTGCGGAAGGGAGATTGGATCGAAATGCCAAAGTACGGTGCCGACGGCAATGTACTCGAAGTCTCGCTAACCACCGTGAAGGTCCAGAACTGGGATAAGACAATTACCTCTATACCACCCTATGCACTGGTTACCGATTCCTTTAAAAATTGGCGAGGGATGAGCGAATCCGGCGGGCGACGGATCAAGAGAAGCATATCGTTGGATTTAAATTCTATTCAATTCGTAAACGAAGCATTAAACGTACGCTTAGAAAAAATCGAACTCTTGCAGGAATATCTAGAGGAAAAGAAAAAAGAGGTCGCCGATCACAATAAGTTGAACAGAGTAGATTTGACTGAACTGGTCAATGGTCGTCGCCTCACCAACGCAGGCACATTTCGTGCATATTGCATCGCCTATCTAAAATCCAGTCAGAACATTCACCAGACAGGCATGACCTTCTTGGTACGCCAACTGGCACCCACCGAAAAAGGCCTTCCGATTGAAATCTACGTCTTTGTGAAGGATGTTAACTGGGTAAGCTACGAGGGCATTCAAGGCGATATATTCGATCACCTTCTAGCATCACTGGATCGATTCGATCTAAAAGCTTTTCAGTTGCCTACCGGGGGCGATGTCTCCACTCTCGCCGAGGCGGTGACTCGATAACCCTAGATGGTGCTTCAGTGCATACCGTTTCGCATAAATAGGGACTATCTGAACGCTCTCCTTTTCTCAGGACTTTAAAATCGCAAACGCAAATGAAAAACAGATTCAACCACCTCTGCATACTCGCTTGCCTAGCAAGCTTCTTAGTAGTTCAAAAAAACGCTGAAGCAAATGTTCAGGACGCGCAAAGAAACGCCATCGAGGAATGTGAAAAACTTGCCAAGGAACAAAAATCCACCTCGAAAGATGAATCAGCAAACCCCATCGATCCAAAAGGCAAAGGAATAGAAAGTAAGAAAAACGACGTAAAGACCAAAGAATCGAAAAAAGAGGAAGTAAGCAAAGCGAAGACATATGAGGTCAAACGAGAGCCCATTTATGTGAAACTAAATCTTGAAGGCGTCTTCGAGAGTGCACGGATGAGCGAGGTATCTGTAAATACAAAGTCATGGGGCGAGCTGACGGTATTAGAAGCGAAACAGCAGGGAGCACTCGTATCTAAAGGCGAACAACTAATAAAATTCGATTTCGAAAAAATAGATGAAAAGATATCTAATCTCCGCCACGACTTACGAATTCTCGACTTGGATCGTTCAATTGCTTCCGCCGACTTGAAACTTGCTGAGGCAGTCGCTCCAATCAAATTAAGTGAAATAGAGAGAAAAGAAAAGTACTCCAAAGAAGATTTGGTCCGATTTCAGAAGATACAGAGCCCATACAACAAAAGAGCAGCAGCGATGAGCCTGAAGAACTATGAGGATACCTTGGCATACGCACAAGAAGAACTCAAACAACTCAAGAAGATGTACGAAGCCGATGACTTGACCGAAGAAACGGAAGAAATCATATTGGTACGGGCTCAAAGCGCTGTCGATCGCGCCAAGTTTTCCTTGGAAGGCGCAAAAATCCGAAATAAAGACGCCCTCGAAGTTAATATCCCTCGCGAAGATTTGGAGGCTAAGGAAAAGGCAAAGAGAGACGAGCTTTCCTACCGAACTCTGCGTAAAATCCAGCCAGTTGAACTAGAAAAAAAGCAACTAGAATTAAAGAAGCTAGCGGAACAGCGCGAAAAGGCTTCCGAAAACCTTGCTCGACTAGAAGCAGACCGCAAGGCGATGACAGTCCCCTCCCCATCTTCAGGAGTTGCCTACAGAGGCACTTTCGAAAAGGGGAAATGGTTGGGTGACGCAGCTATCAAGGCCCGATTGCGGAAAGGTGGGGCGCTAAAACCGAACGAAGTCTTTATGACAATTGTCGAATCAAAACCTCTATTCGTTCGTGCTTTTCTGCCAGAGGCAGATCTAAGGCGACTAAAGAGAGGTAGTAAGGGAAAGATAAAAACAAAAGCGTTTCCAGACCAAAAACTAACAGGAAGCATTCGCGAAGTTTCCAGCACTCCCGTATCCCCGGGGAAATTCGAACTTCTGTTGGATGTTTCCATTCCCAAAGAAGGCAAAGCGATCTTACCAGGAATGTCATGCAAACTCCAGTTTCTCGTTTATGAAAGTGAAAAGGCCATCGCCGTGCCCGCAAATGCAGTATTTTCGGAAAGAAAAGAAGAAGAAAATAAATTCGTATATCTTCATCGTGAAGGTAAAAAACCGAAAAAACAAATGGTAAGGACAGGAGAAAGATCCGGAGAAAAAATCGAGATTCTCGAGGGCTTAAAGCCAGGCAAAATGATTCTAGCGGAAAAACCGAAGAATTAAGTAACCAGCTACCTTTCGAAATCCTCCATGATGTTTCGCGTTCCTAGCATATTTCTGCCTCTAATCCTCTCAATGTCGGCAATTGCGGGTAATTCAGCAATTGAACGCCCGATACGCCTGCCCAAGGTCGAATTCCCGGCTCAGGCAGCCATTATCGACTCGATATACCAAGGTTGCAAATTTCTGAAGAAACGACAAAATCTAGATGGTTCGTGGGGTTCTGCTCGGAATACCAAGGGATTAAACATTTTTGCTCCCGTACCTGGCTCCCACCGTGCATTTAGACTTGCAGTCACTGCTCTTTCGACTGCGGCGCTCATCGAAAACAGGGGCGATGACTCGAACTACTCGATAGTTATTAGCAAAGCGGAAGAATACTTAATGGAAAAGCTTCCCTACCTGCGACGGGCAACGCCCATGGCTATCTACAATGTCTGGGCACATGCCTATGGCATCCAAGCCCTGACTCGCATGCACAAGAGAATCGAGGGTAAATCCGATGCCAACAAAACCAAACTCCTTCGCATTGAAGATTTGATAAATCATCAAATGGGCATGCTACAGCGCTATGAATCGATCGATGGAGGCTGGGGGTACTACGACTTCAATGCCCACACCAAGCAACCATCAGGCAGTTCAATATCTTTCGTCAACGCTACTGGTCTCGTCGCTCTGCATGAAGCCAAGGAGCGAGGCATTGAACCTCCTGGAAAACTTGTCAAGCGGGCATACGACGCAACTCAGCGACAACGCCTGCCCGACCACAGTTATCTTTATGGGGAATACCTAAAATGGAAACCACGTAGTGGCATCAATCGCCCGGGAGGCAGCTTAGGCAGATCTCATGCCTGTAACCTTGCCCTGCAAATATGGGGAGACAAAACCGTAACACACGAAGTACAAAAGATCTGCCTCGACCGTCTAATTGCTCGCAACGGTTGGCTAAGTGTCGCCCGCAAACGCCCCGTACCTCATGAGTCTTGGTTTAAAGTAGCAGGCTATTTTTTCTACTATGGCCATTACTATGCAGCCTTTTGCATCAAAACTCTTCCCGAGCCAGAGCAACCCCTATACCAAAACCACCTAGCCGCGATCCTCCTGCCCCTTCAAGAAAAAGAAGGTTCTTGGTGGGACTATCCTTTTTACGACTATCACCAAGAGTACGGCACTGCTATGGCTCTAATGAGCCTGAAAAGGTGCCTACGCTAGTTCATTAAGCGATTTCAAAAGAACTAAACTGCCTGACTCCAAACCTTGGAAGCTGAATACGACCCATTACATAACCGAGCATTCTTTTCTCCACTCCGGCGAGAAAAGACAAAACCTCCTGCTTCTCACCCTCGGCAAGCATCTCCACTGATCCATCGGGTAAATTCATTATATAGCCCGTCACTGAATGTCCTCTAGAAACATCTTTGGTATTCCACCTAAAACCAACTCCCTGAACTCTACCCGTAAATTTCACGTTCAGACGAAAATAGTCAGTCATCATCAAATCCGCATAACCAAGATTAACTTGTCTACCAATCTCTTTCCTAAAAAATAATTTGACCTTGTTCTCTCTTCGGTTGAGAACAGTAAAAACTTAAGCAGTAATTCCCGTGCCCCACACAATCCAGCAATGAGCCAGTACGATTTCGAAAGCAACTACGATGGAGACTGGGATGATGGAGGAGAGATCGCTTGGAACGAAGCCGACTGGCAGCGATATCTTCGCGATTCCGACAAGGAAGTCTCTCGCTTCATAGCCGTTTATAACAGCGTTCGCGAAAAAACCGAGCGACTCGATGAAGCCGCGCACCTTATGGGTTGGGATAATGACGACTGGTCGGTAATCGAAGACGAACTAGGTTTTGCCGAAGAGTCTGCCCTAAACGATCAAGAGGAAGACGAAGCTTGCGCGGATTCGGATCCCTATACCATACACAAGCACCCAGTCTATGTTTCCACCACCGCCCTTTACGTTTATCTCCGGGCATCATGGGAACACCTCATGCGAAACAATAGGGTTCAAACCCAAGCCAACTTGGCATGGAGTTACTGCACTAGCTTGGCAGATGGAGAGCGACACTCTCTTTTAGGAGCCCAAAGCTTGGACCTTGGTGATTACCAACTCGCCATATGCCATTTCAAGAAATCTCACTCAGCACTCAACGAATCCCTTCGGCTCAATCGCCTTTTTGAGCATCACAACACCAAAATCCTCGGTGACTATTTGGAAGAGACTTCTCTCCGGATGCACGATATACGAGAGGTTTGGTTACGAGTGATGCAAGACTGCAGGCGCTGAACCCCTCAACCCCGCTTGGCAACTATTTTGCCTTTATTAAAGCCCGCAGGATCAGCGGGCTTTTTAATGCAAATTCTCCAGCCAAATTCCCCGCCATCGGAGAAGTGATTTCACTTTTCGCTTCTCTCTGCCACTACCACTTAGTTATATCGTTAAATGAAAAAACCTTCCTCAGCCCTCGCACTGTCATTCCTTTCCCTCTCGGCATTGATCTTCCTCGGTTGCGGTTCACTTGGCGATTCAATTGATGGAGACTCCAATTCAACCGAACAACAGTCGTCAGGATCGCCCCCCAGTCAACCACTACCCGATCCTGCAAAGTTGATTCCGGAGGACGCATGGCTGGTAGCCACGGTTCGTCCCAGGCAAATCCTGCGGAAACTCGATTACGAGACCGTCGTCCACATGCCCGCCATCGCCTTTCTGTACTCCGCCATGAATCCCGACTTCGAGAGTGAGTTCGACCTTGAAGACGAAGAGGAGCGAGACATGGCGGTATACATTACGCGGATGATAGAGGATCCGTCTGAATCCGGCATCAATCTAAATAGCGATGGTTATTTATTCCTTGGACAGGCGAGCGAGCAAAAGCGAAGGGGCGAATTCATGTTCACACCCCCACTCCCCTCCTTCGGTTTCATCCTGCCTTTGGCCGACCATGATAAATTCGAAAACCTCGTTGAGCGCCTGCTCGAGGCTTCCCGCGAAAACTGCGAAGTGGGCCGTTCCTCACGTAATGGCACACGTTTCATACAACACAAACTCTGGATACTCGCCATCTCCGAAGAAATCGCTTTCTTCCATGGTTCCGTCGTCGAAGACGGTCTCGATCCGGACAAGGTACAAAAATCCATCGAAACTCCTTCCGATATTCCTGCCGATCTGGCGGCTCACCTCGGACGACCCTTTGATGCCGGCTTCTACCTCGATTACGAAGGCTACCTCGATTGGATGCTAATGATGATGGCGGACGAAGTGGACTTGGACCCCACCCTTTCGGGCAAGCTCTTCGACAAATTGAAGCAAAGCAAATCGACCTACGAAGTCACAGCGGAAAACGGTCGTCTATTGATGAAGGCGAGCGCAAGCTACGGCGAAGCATTCCCCTACGCCTTCGCAGGCGAAGGTGTCGGCGACCTCATGCTCGACCTCTTGCCCGCCGACTCCATCGCCTTGGCCGCTCTATCAATGAACATGGAAGGCATCCGCAAGATGCTCGGCGAGCTCTCCGAGGCAATCGGCGACCAGCTCGACCTACCTCCCATGAACGAACCCTTGCTCGGCCTTTGGCTCACCATCGACGAGTCCCTCTCGGCCTTTTCGGGAGACTTGGCGGTCTCCTTGATCGACCTGCCCGACGAAGGCACTCCCGAATTCGTCTTGGCTCTGTCCACCGTCGATCCCGCCTCCAAGGTCTACAAACAAATCCTAAAGACAAACCTGTCGGTGCTCGGGTACGAGGCGGCCTTGGAACCACTGCCCATGGTGGCAAAAGACAACCTCCTCATCCTCGGCTCGCGTGGCCAAGCCGCCATCCTGAAGGCGGGTAAGACTCCCGATCCCGTTAGTGGCGAAACCCGCGACCTGTTGTCCAATGGTTACTTCAACCTCACCCTCGACCTCGCCCGACTCGCAGATGCCTTGCCGATCGATCGCCAAGACCTGCGGATCGATGAGGAGTTCGCCCTCGCGGCATTCGATGAACTTGACCGCCTGTCCATCCAATCCGACGAGAAGGATGGGGTATACCAAGCCACCCTCGAGCTATCCCTCGACGACAAGAAGACCAATTTCCTCGAACAAGTGGGCACTTTCGTGGGCAACGTCCTCGACCCTGCCTGGCGCGACCTCAAGATGCGACCTCGCATCCTCGCCGCAAGAAAGCTCGCCGAAAAAAAGCCCGATTCTTTCCGCAATCCGGGGACTTGGGCTTGGGAATACAAAAACGAAAAGCAACAAGTTCATGTAACAGGAAAAACTACCTCGCGCTTCGATGGCATATCAAAAGTGGAAACTCTTGTAGTCCTGCCGCACGGTTACCAAGCCAACCACAACAAAAGTAGTTTCAAAGTGGTCGGATCGTCAGAAATTGCTTACGACGAGCACGGCATTGTACGCAATGTATTCGGAAATCTAAATTTTGATGGAAAAGAAGCCACATTCTACCACTTCGAACCGAATGAAGAGGGTTGGTTTAAACTCCCTCTAACGAACTACAAAATTGGAACTGCTAAGCGGGTCTCGAAAGACTGGCAACTTCCGGCTCCGCCTAAGGGCTTGCCTAAACTGGAAAATGTTTCTGACGAAATCATCGACGGCGATGCCAAGAATACGGAAGGCGATGACCAAAACGCATCCGAATAGTAACACATAAGAAAGTTTCTTCCCCCATTCTACACTCTTGCCAAGACTCTACGGGTTCCCAAGCATAAGAGGCATGATTCGTCCAACACTCCTAATCCTTGCCGGGGCATTTGCCTTCGCATTCGCCGTTAACGCCAAGAAGAAGCCTAACGTGCTCTTCATCTTTGCCGACGACCAGTGCTACGAGACCATCGGGCAGCTCGGGATAACCGATATCGAAACCCCCAATCTCGACCGACTGATGAAGTCGGGCACCAGCTTCATGCGGGCATACAACATGGGATCATGGAGTGGCGCGGTTTGCGTGGCCAGCAGGCATATGCTCAACACCGGACGCTTTATCTGGAGGGCCGAGCAGGCATCCAAGAAAGCGGAGGACGAACGGGCCGCCGGGCGCTTTTGGTCGGAAAACATGAAGGGAGCCGGGTACAAGACCTATATGACCGGAAAGTGGCATGTCCGGGCAAGTGCCGAGAAATGCTTCGACGTTACCCGTAACGTGCGTGGGGGCATGCCCAACCAAACACCCGCAGGATACAACCGGCCGCTTCCGGGAAAGCCTGATCCTTGGAGTCCTTACGACCCGAAGTTCGAGGGGTTTTGGAAAGGCGGAAAACACTGGAGCGAAATCGTGGCCGAAGATGCCGTCTATTTTCTGGACGAAGCAAAGAAGCATGCCGACAAGAATCCATTCTTCGCCTATGTCGCGTTCAATGCCCCGCATGATCCCCGCCAAGCACCCAAGGAATTCATCGACAAGTATCCCCTGAGCCGGATCAAGATACCTTCCAACTTTCTTCCCATGTATCCATACAAGGACAAGATCCGTTGCCCGCACAGCCTTCGGGACGAGAAACTCGCCCCGATGCCCCGGACCGAGCATGCCATCAAAGTGAACCGCCAGGAATATTACGCCATCATTACGCACATGGACGTGCAAATCGGGCGGATACTCGATTCGCTGGAAAAATCAGGTCTTGCAGACAGCACCTACGTTTTTTACTCCGCCGATCACGGATTGGGGGTCGGTCACCATGGTCTGCTTGGAAAACAAAACCTATATGAACACAGCACCCGCGTACCCTTTGTCGTACAAGGCCCCGGGATACCCAAAGGCAAACAAGTCGAGGCACCCATCTACCTGCAGGACATCATGGCCACGTCGCTCGCCCTTGCCGGGGTAGAAAAGCCCAAGCACGTCGAATTCAACGACATCCTCCCCTTGGCCCGCGGAGAATCGAAAAAATCACCCTACAAGGAAATTTACGGAGCTTACTTGAGCGCCCAGCGTTCGATCACGGTTAAGAACATAAAGTTGATCGCCTACCCGGACGTGCCCATCATCCGGGTTTACGATTTGGCCAAGGATCCGGATGAAAAGAACGACCTGGCCTCCACGACCGGAGGGAAGGAAACGATTGGCAAGTTGTTTCCCCGTTTACTCAAGTTGCAAAAGAAAATGGGCGATAAACTCGACCTTGGAAAATCTTTCCCCGAACTAGCGAAGAAATAAGCTACCCCCTCCGAACTCTTTGGAACGGTTTGTTTGCTTTTCTCGCAAACGCTATCCCTCAATCATGAAAAAACTGATCATATTTGCCACGCTTTGGATGTACGCAAATGCCGCTTTGTTCGCAGGTGCCCCCAAGGACGAGATTTCGCGCATCCTGCAAGAATCAGGACTCAAAGGCGGATTCATCGCGCATGTCGGCAACACGGACGGCACTACCACTACTGCCTTGCGCCCAAGCGACGCCTACCAAGCCCAAGCCCTCGTGACGGACGCCTCCAAACTGGATGCCGTGCGTAAAAAGATTTGGGAGGAAGCCGGAACTTATGGTCCGATTGCAGCCGATTCCTGGAAAGGCGGTAAATTGCCCTATGTCGACAACATGGTGAACTTGCTCTTGATCGAGGAAGGAGCCGAGGTCAGTCAAAAAGAAATTCAAAGGGTACTCACACCACTGGGCAAGGCCTATCAAAAGAAAGATGGCAAATGGAAGGTAATCGACAAGCAATGGCCCAAGGACATCGACGAATGGACACATTATCTTCACGGAGCCGATGGGAATGCCGTGGCCAAGGATACTCGAGTCGGACCACCACGCCGTCTGCAATGGGTGGGCAGTCCGCGCTGGTCACGCCACCACGACCGCATGGCCAGCATGAGCGCAATGACATCGGCCAAAGGCCGCTTGTTCTACGTCATGGACGAGGGTTCCCGCGTATCCATCCAATTGCCTCCCAGCTGGAAGCTGATTGCACGGGACGCCTTCAACGGGGTCATCCTCTGGAAACGCGAAATCCCGAAATGGCACCACCACCTCTGGCCCCTTAAGAGCGGCCCCACCCAACTGGCACGCAGGTTGGTGACCAAAGGCGATCGCGTATATTTCACCTTGGGCATCACGGCTGCCGTGTCCGCCTTGGATGCAACCTCCGGAAAGACCTTGGTCACCTACAAGGGATCCGAGGGAGCCGAGGAAATACTTGTCGCAGGCGGATCGCTGTTGGCTCTCGTCAACAAGGGAGCATCCGAGCTGAAGGACTACGTCCCCAAAAATAACGTCGGAGACCAGGCTCGCGTCCGGACCGAGTTCGTTTGGGATGAAAACCCGCGTATCCTCATGTGTTACGATGCCGAAACAGGCAAGAAGCGTTGGGCGCACGAAAGCCCCGTGGCTCCTCTCTCCCCCGCCTCCGACGGCGAACGGCTATACTTTCACGACGGCATGGCCGTAACCGCGATCGCAATCGAGACAGGCAAAGTGGCATGGAATGGCTCCCCAAGCGCCCGCCGTTCCAGCGTGCAGTTCAACTTCGGTCCGAGGTTGGTAGTAGTGGACGGCGTGGTTGTCTTTGCGGGAGGAGATCGTTCGATGACCGCCTATGAAGCGACCACGGGGAAGACACTCTGGACTTCTCCGCACGAACGCGGAGGCTATCAATCCCCCGAGGATTTGTTGGTAATAGGCGGGTTAGTCTGGTCGGCTCCGATTACCAGCACAAAGGACTCGGGAGTCTGGACGGGGCGTGACGTCAAGACAGGCGAAACCAAGAAAAGTTTTCCTCCGAAAGTGAACCCCTACTGGTTCCACCACCGCTGTCACATCGCGAAGGCCACCGATCGTTTTCTATTGGCATCCCGAACCGGCATCGAGTTTGTCGACATCAAGAACTCCAAGTGGGATCTCAACCACTGGGTTCGCGGGGGTTGCCTCTATGGCGTCATGCCTTGCAATGGACTGGTATACGCCCCTCCCCATAACTGCGCCTGCTACCCCGAGGCCAAGCTTTTCGGGCTCAATGCCCTAGCTCCCGCGGGCTCCGACCGCAAATCGGCAGACCCGAAGAAAGAGCCCGCCCGCCTCGAAAAAGGGCCTGCCTATGGCAAGACAAACGCCCTGAAAAAGATCGATTCCTCTGACTGGCCAACCTATAGGGGCAATAC
>Ga0315321_10000510_pt1 | contig 28773 bp, 20 predicted proteins | sample M180m21515metaG_FD_203464 | JGI IMG/M metagenome (GOLD analysis project Ga0315321, IMG submission 203464) | Ammonia-oxidizing marine archaeal communities from Monterey Bay, California, United States - M1 80m 21515 | ecosystem: Environmental > Aquatic > Marine > Intertidal zone | place: USA...
GAACGGGCGATGCATCCACCCGGTCTCCGGTTGCAAGCTTCCAGTTCAACGACGCATTCGTCTCGTTGTCAGTGATCGAATAGCAGTAGCCGTTTCCGCAGCCGAAATAGATACTTCCCGAAAGCTCTAGGGCAGGGGAGGAGAGAATGGATTTGTTCGTGTCCGTGACGTCATCCACGAGGTAGGTCCATTTTTCCGACCCATCCGGATTGACCGCGTGAAAGGTTCCGTTCTCATCGCCAAAATAAATCGTTCCGTCCTGGCCGATGGCAGCCGATGCGGAGATCGGTTGACCGGCAAAGTATTCCCACAGCTTGGTCCCGCTGGAATCGAGTGCGTAAAAGAAGTAATCCTTCGACCCGAAATAGATCCGACCATCAGAACCGATGGCCGGGCTGGACGTTATGCTGCTGCTGGCGTTGTAGTCCCACAGTTTGCTTCCGTCTGGGTTGATGGCATAAAATTTGTTGTCCCATGAGCCCACGTAAACCGTGCCGTCCGACCCGATGGCGGGAGTCGAGTCCACCCAGTTGCCGATCGTCACATTCGTGTCGTTCGTGTCCCATGCCTTCGTTCCGTCGGGATTAAATGCGTAAAGCTTGTTGTCGTTCGACCCGACGTAAACCGTGCCGTCCGTTGCGATCGCAGGGGAAGAGAAAACGACTCCGCCTGTCGATGCATTCCATTCGAGGGATGGATTCCCCCAAAGCATACTCGTGGTCAAAAGAAAGCTGACGAAAAGGCTTTTTCGGAATGTAAGTAATTTAGGCAAGAGCAAGAGAAGGTTGAATCGGGAAACTGAAACTATGACTTGGGCTTAAGTTACAATTTCATCCATTTTTGCATTATTTGCAAAAGATTAATTAGGTGTCTTGTCTATGGGGATTGTCACGGAAAAGGACGTTCCTTTGTCCGTGCTTTTGTCGAGCGTGACCATGGCATCCGCACGTGCGGCGAGTTCCTTGCAGATCGCCAAGCCAATGCCGGAACCGCTTTCCTTTTGGCTTTGCACGGGCTTAAAAAGGTTTCCCATCAGTTCTTCCGAGATCCCCGGTCCGTTGTCCCGGACGGAAAGAACCAAGGTTGCGTTGGTAAGTTCCGCCAAAAGGAACACCTTGACTCCGGGGCCGGAATCAATCGAGTTTTGGATCAGGTTATGCAGGATGGGCAAAATCAAGTTGGCCTTGAGGTTGTCGATTGTTTGATCCGATGCGGCGCTCTCAAGCACGCTGACCCTCAATGCACTTCCTTCCTCATTGAACTTGTTGGCGGCCAAGTTGAGAACTTCTTGCGCCTCGAAGGAATAGCTCTCCTCGTTCAAGTCGCATTCCCTCAGGGTGTTCAGGGTTTGCTCAATAAGGTTTTCGATCTTGCGGGTGGTCGCCCGGAGGTTTTCCTCGGTCGCCTCCATCCGGGCACCTGCCTCGAGCTCCAAATTCTTGAGCCCCATCAGGGGGCTCTTCAAGGCATGCATCAAGTGGGCGGTTACGGCTCCCACTCCGGCAGTCTTGCAGGCCTGGGAAAGTCGAAGGTTTGCCTCTTTCAGGTTGATGGACTTGTTCAGAAGCTCCCGTTCGGAACGCAAGAGGCGGGTCAGGAGAATTCGGAAGATCAAAAAGAGCAAGCCCGCTCCGATGGCAAAGGCCCAAAGCCCCTGCTGGATGATTTCCTCATCGACGGCATCCCTTTCAGCCAGAATGGGGGCGGGGTCGATCAAAAGCTCGAGATAGCCCATCTCGGCCTCTTCCCCCATCGGGTAGAGGATCGAGAGAGACTCCCCTTGAGAGAGGAGAAAATCAAAGGGAAGTTGCTCGAGGCTTTCCGTTCGGGATGGATCGGCTGCTTGTCGGGTCGAGTCGGTGGGGAGCTCGATGAGTTTGCCATTTCGGTCAAAGGCAAATATACCGACTGCTTCTTGGATCTCCAGTGCCCGCAAGGCAATTGCCTCGAGGTAATCCTTCTCGCTATGAACGAGCTCCTCCATTCCCAAGTCTACGAAGAGGAGATCATCATCGAGGAATTCCTCCTCCACGCTCTCCCGCAAATTTTCCAAGGTGGGGATATGGGAAGAGGCTTCCCGATGCAAGGCGAGTTGATGAAGCTTTTCGCGAGAGGAGAATTGCAAGGCGCAGGTAAGGATGCCGAATAGTGCCAAAATAACGGCGAATGCGAACCAGCCTTTTTTCTCGGTCGTCATCGTTTGCATTCCCGGGGTTTCATTTTCTGGCCGGATTCTATTGTTCCCAAGAGATTCCGATCGAGTAAAAATTTGAGAAATATTCGTAATCCCTTGAATTCGACTGGTCTTCCTCCCGGTTCCATTTCAGGTAGGCGTCCCAGTTTTCGTTGATCGAGCGGGTGAGTATCAGTTGATTGGTAAAGCCTTGCCGGTCGAATCTTTCCCCGCTTGATACGGTTCTTTGGTCATAACGGAACTGATTCCACCCGAGGTCAACCTCCAGCAACCATTTTTCCCACTTGGCCGAATACGAAAGGCCGGCTCCAAGCTTTTCGTAATCGTAATAGCCTCCCGCATTGTCCTCGAGTTGATCGACCTTGAAGTTGATCTCGATAGCCTCGATCCAAGGTGATGAGAACTCGCGTTCTATTGCCAGGGCGAGTCCAATTTTTTCGGTTTCCAGCTTCCCGTCCGGCAAGAGCACGCCATCGGATTTCCTTCTTCTCCGGGCTTTGTAATCAACCGTTCTTCCGGATGCCTTCCCCTCGATGTTGAGCTTTTCGGTGGCCTGCCACTGCAAGGCGACCCGGAGTTGTTGATCGGCATTGTTTTCGGATGGGTCGTCAAATCTTTCGCTGCCTGCGGAAACTTCGATTTTGGCCGTGACTTTGTCCGTAAAGCGATGCGAAAGATGAGGGATGACTTCCGACTTGTTCGATTGAACTTGCATCGAGTAGGGGAGCCCGAGATCGGAAAAGTCGAAAGCTTGGTCATAATAGGTGTGCCTGAGTCTCACCCCGAATGAGTTCGCCGAATCATCGGTTACGTAAGTGTGTTCCGCTTGGGCCAGAAGAATCCCGGTCAGGTCGTATTCGGGGAGTCCGTCAAACCACTTCCCATCGCCGAACAAGTAGAGGTAGGTCAGTGCGTTCGAGCTTCCTTGTCGCAGGACGAATACTTCGCTTTCCATTTCGAGGTAGCCCGATTCTTCCCTGACGTAAGGCCCGTACATAGGGTTGTCGGAATACCCGAAGCCAAGCTTGTAGGAAAAGGAGGGAACCCATTTCTTCTTTTCGGGCAATTCCTCGACCGGTTGCGGGTCTTCTTCAATTGCGTTATCCCCAAACAGCATCTTCTTGATGTCCTCCTCGCTCAACTCGTTTTCAATATCCAAGGGGACTTCATCCGATTTAGGGAGAGCTTCTTTTTTTTCAGCGGAACGTCCCCACCTGCGTCCGTCGGGACGGTTCTCCCTGGTTGTTGCTTCGGAGCGAAAGGATGGTGGTTGATTGGCTTGCCAAGCGACCTCCTCGGACGAAGGTTCCCGAGCTCCCACGATTCTTTCGATTAGACCAAAGTTCGAGTGAAACGTATCAGGCTCACGGGCGGACTGTCCCTGCGCCATTGGGACGAATGGAAGGATCAAGATAAGCCGGATGAGCGGGACGGATGAAATATAGGTATAGGGTTCGTGAGTCAATGGAATCGGGAAATAATGGAGTCTTCCTTGTAGAGCATTCTTGGATCGAGGGAAATCATAATTCTAGGTTACGCCAATGGCTCTCCTGCCAAAGAAAAGAGAGGCGGAAAAAATCCGCCTCTCTTTAAAGTTTTCGCTACCTAGCGAAGGTTTCGGTTAACCGATTGCAGTCGTCGCGTTTTGTCGACGAATCAAAGATCCGAGGTGCGGGTCGCTTCGGTTTCCACCAACGCCCTGATCTCTTCCTTGACTTCCTTGGCCTTGGCCTTGATGTCCTCATGCTTGGCCTTGTTGTCCTTCTTGAAATCGGCAATCAATGCCTCGCGGTCTTCCTTAGACTTGTCCTTGAGGTTTTCATGCAGGTCCTTGCGGGCCGTATGCAATTCCTTCTGCTTCTCCTTGAGAGCCTCCACTTTCACCTTGATCTCGGCAGTCAACTCGGGGCGATCGGGCTTGGGCGGGCGGGCATCCTTGAGGTCATCGTGAATGGCCTTGTGCGCGTCACGAATGTCTTCGAGACGATCTTTGTTGTCCTTTTGGAAGGCATGGACGGCCTCGCGCATTTCCTCTCTGGTCGCTCCGTCCTTCTTGAGACCGTCTAGCTTGGTCTTCATTTCTTTGGCCAAGGCATCCTGTTGAGATTTGATGTCCTTGAGCTTGTCTTTTACGTCTTCGGACAATTCCGGTTTCTGGGGACGCGTGGGGCGCTTGAATTCGCCACGTTTTTCCATCTCGCCTCGGAGTGCATCCAGTTTTTTCTTGGCGTCTTCCCTTGAAATCGTGCCATCCTTGACTTCCTTGCGGACCTTAGCTTCAAACTTGCGGGGATCGAGTTTTTCCTTGTCGGTCAAAACGTCGGGTTTCTCTGGTTTGCCTTGTCCACCTGGACCTTTGCCGTTTTCTTTGTCCTCTGCAATATTTTCCTTGATCCAGTAGGCAAGTGTTGAACTGCCCATTCCGAAATTGCCGGGAAGCTCGACATAATCCCTTAACTGGATTTCGGGAGGTCGCCCCCAATGGAGAGGGAAAATTGGCCTAGGTGCGGGACGGCCGACTTCTGGTTTTTCTCCGTTTTCACCAGGTTTTTGAGGCCTCGGGTCTGGTCCTCCGGTTTGCGGTCTTTCCTTGTTCTGCGAATAGGCAAAGGCACAGAGCATGAAGCTTGCGATCAATGAGATGATGAGTTTTTTCATAATTTTGGGTTTATTTTGGTAATAAAGATATGGCATTTCTTATCATTTGTCGCGCCAATCGATCGATTCCTTGTAAGTCCTTTGCAATGAAGTAACTACGAGTTTTCGCGCTGGTGAGGGTTGATCTTAAACGCTGTTTGTTGGGGGATATTGCCAAAATTGCGGTAGGGGTTCTGGTAAATATTCCCCAAGCCTTATTTCTTTTGCAGGCGGTAGCGGACATAGTCGCGTGGTACGCCCAGTAGTCTGGCCGCTTGCGAAACATTACCATCGGCTTGCTCGATGGCGGCCTCGATCAGCCGGATGATTTCCTTTTCCAATTCAAACCCATCTTGGGGGAAAGTGAAGTTCGCGTTGAACCAATCGTTCGAATCTTGAGCCTTTGCTCGATCCGGTTCCATGGTACCTAAAATTGCAAGTTCGAGATCTTGTCCTTTTTCGTTCATCACCAGGGAGCGTTCCAGTTCGTGGATCAATTCACGGGCGTTGCCGGTCCATGAATGGGTTGTCAGTTGAGCTTGGCTGGTCTCGGACAGGGTTGGCTGCGGGATTTTGTATTTCTTGCAGAGTCCGGAGAGGAAATGATTGGCTAGCTTCACGATTCCTTTCCCTCTGCTGGAGAGCGGAGGGATGCTTATGCGCAGAAGATCAAGCCGATGAAAGAGATCCTCCCTGAATTCACCCTGTTTGATCATTTCCCTGAGGTCTTGGTTGGCGGCGGCGATGATCCGTACGTCCATCTTGATTTCTTTCGTCCCTCCGACTCTCCGCATGATTCCATTCTCGATGGCGAGAAGAACCTTGGCTTGGGACGAAAGAGAGAGGCTAGCGATTTCGTCGAGGAAGAGGGTGCCCTGATGGGCGGCCTCGAAAAGCCCGATCCGAGTGTTCTTGGCATCGGTGAAAGCTCCTTTCTCATGCCCGAACAGTTCGGATTCGACCAAGTTTTCGGGAATGGCGGAGCAATTGATTTCAACAAAAGGAAGTTCCGAGCGAGGGCCATTCTCATGAACCCAGCGGGCGTAAGTGGATTTGCCCGAACCGGTTGGCCCGTCAATGAGCAGGGGCGGAAGGTTGACCGAGAGGCGTCCGTCAGCCTCGAGTATTTTTTTCAGCTTGGTCAAGTCCTCCCCGAAGGCGCCTTCGAAGAAAAGGCTCTGGCTTTCTCTCCTTTCCTTTTCCTTTTCATGTTGGCGGATTCGGGCATTCTTGCGGCGCTGGTCGGCATTCGCGAACACGAGGGGCAATTCGTCGAGGTCAAAGGGTTTGGCCAGGTAATCGGCCGCACCGAGCTGGAGGGCTTCCACTGCGGAGCGAACTCCACCTTCGCCCGTCATCAGAACGGTCAGGGTGTATTCGGGGACTAGTTTTCGACGGAGAAGGTCGAGGCTTTCCCCATCGGGCAGGTTCAAGTCGAAGAGGGCAGCCTCGAAAGACAGGTCGCGAAAAGCATTCTCCGCTTCCTTTAGGTTTTGGCAGTGGGTGACGGCCGCACCGGTCTTTTCGATGGATGCGGTTATGCGCTTGGCCAAGAGAAGATCATCCTCGAGAAGGAGGATTTCCTTGTCTTTGAAAAAACCAAGAGTTTCTTTTTCGAAAGTCATTATCTGCGGATTAGTGAGTACGAGTCCTCGATCAAAAGAAAAAACTTTGCAAATCCTTTTTCCATCCTCATTTTACTACATGTGTGGTTTAGGATTATATTGTTGGGTTTCCTTTTGGGGGGATGGGGATCGCTTTATTCGAAGATGTCCGACTTGGGGAATCCCCCGAAATGGGAACTTCTCGATCCTTGGCAATCGACGATTACCCGGGATCAGTTCCGGAACTTGCTCGCTCAAGTATATTGTCCGAGGAAGGAATGGTGGAAGCCTTGGATCGTTCTCGAGAAGAATAAGGCCCGCATTCGGAAACAAGCGGGCAAGGACGAATGGTATCACTTGTCCTTTTGCGAAAAGCCCAAGAAGCCAACGAACTTGGAAAGTAAGCGTAACTCCCTCAAGGGATTGAAGATCGCCTTGGACCCAGGCCATATCGGGGGCAAATACTCGGAAATGGAAGGCCGTCATTTTGTCATTGGTAGGGCTGCCCCCGTGAAGGAGGGAGACCTGTCTTTGGAAATAGCCAAAAAACTGGAGAAGATTCTCACGGTGCTTGGAGCCGAGGTTTTTCTCGTTCGTGGCAAAAGTGAGCCCGTCACCTCGAAAAAACCCAAGGATTTTGTCAAGGAGGCACAAAAATGGATTGCCGGGCGTGGCTTGGAGAAGTTGAAAAAGGAAGAAAAGGACAAGCTGATTAAGAAGAGACAGGAAATGCTTTTCTACCGCGTGAGCGAGATTCATGCTCGGGCTCGTCTGGTAAACGAGAAAATCCGTCCTGACTTGGTCGTTTGCCTTCACCTCAATGCAAGTGCCTGGAAAGATCCGGAAAAGAAGGAACTGAGCGAGACCAATGATTTCCACATTCTGGTCAACGGTTGCTACATGGGGGGCGAATTGGCCTTGGACGATCAGCGTTTCGAGATGATGCTCCGGATGCTTAGCGGTTGGCACGAGCTTGAGCAAAAGCTGGCGGAAGACATGTCGTTCGCCCTCGCCAAGGCTACCAAGTTGCCGGCGTTTTCCTACAAGGGGCCAAATGCATTGAAAATTGGCAAGGTCGAGGGTGTATGGGCCCGTAACCTCCTTGCCAATCGCCTATACAGGTGCCCAGTCGTTTTTCTCGAGCCTTACCGGGCGAATTCGAAAGGCACTTACAAGAGGATCACTGCGGGAAATTACGAGAGTACCCGTGAGATAGGAGGTATTCAAAGAATTTCTTTGGCCGACGAATATGCCCAAGCCGTGGCTGAAGGCTTGGTGAGAAATTTTGTGGAACTGGATTCGAACGCTACTTTGCCAAGGAGTCCGTAACCATTTTCTTGAGCTTCGCGGAATGTGCTTCCACGGTCTCCTTGGGGCCGGTCATCTTTACGAAAATAGCTCCTTGCTTACCCTCTATGATCGCCGCGAGCATGGCATATTCGGGATTTGGGCTTTTGGGTCCAAAAGGGCGTCCGCTCAAGTAAGTCCCGTGGGCTTGGGCATAGGTCACTTTGATTCCATTTACCGTTTCCGTCTTGACGCTTTGTCCTTGCGGATCCTCGAATTGCTTCATCCAGCGGTCTACGTTGGCTTTCACGCCTCCCGCTCCGCCGCCCCCAAAATAAAAGAAAACAGCTTCCCCTGTCTTCCCGGATTTTCCGGGAACGGCAAACTGGGCTTTGCGCATTTTCGACGAAGGCGGGGAAGATTTCCAGTCCGCAGGAGCCGTGAACGAATAGCCCGCTACCTCCAGGGCGTTGGCCTGAAAGGCACAGACAAGGAAACTCAAGAGGACAAGTGGGCGAAGGATTGAGGTCATGTTCATGGCGTCTTTCTGGAATAGCTTGGCCGTCGAGTCAACGGACAATGTAACGCTCGGGTCAAATCGAATTCAGACAGCGTATGGTGGAATAAGAGCGAAAGAAAATGCTTTTGGGGGAGATCGCAGGGGTGTTGTAAGTCTTTTCCTCGAGCTTGGACAGACCGAGAACGTCCATTTTTTCCTTGGTGATCGATAGAATTCTTACCTCTCCTTCCCTTGACACAATGCATACCTTTCCGTTGATAAGGACTGGGGACGCAAAGTAGTTGCCCTCCAAACGCTCGCGCCAGAGAACTTCGCCAGTAGCGGTTTTCAGGCAGGATGCGATCCCGCCATCGGAAATCAGAAAGAGCATGTCCTTGAAAGGAAGGGGAGTCGGGACGTAGGGGATGTTTTTCTTCAGAATGTATGCAATTTCAGGTTTTTGGCCCGGAGTCGTGGGAGGTCGAATGGCCACCAAACGACTTCCACGGCCACCTGCCCCGCAAGAGGCGAAAAAGAGACCTTCGGCAAAAACGGGGGAGGATACACTCCGCAAATCCAAAGTGTCCGAGCCCGTTTCCCAGAGGAGCTTGCCGGTTTGCGCATCCAGACCGTAGCAACCATGAGATTTCGAATTGCTTACGAATTGCAGGTTTCCTTTCCCCGTGCGGTAGGCGAGGGGGGTGGTGGCCGATGGTTTGGATCCGTCTCGGGGCGTTTTCCATAAGGTTCGTCCGGTTTTGCGGTCGAGGCACAGAATGGAAGACGCGATCTCGTGGTCATGAGTGACGACTACGACGTCACCTTCCACGATGGGGGAGAATCCATTCCCGTGCTGGGTTTGAAATTTCCCAAAATCCCGATGCCAGACAAGCTCCCCATTGTGATCAAGGCAAAGAAGGTCATTCGATTCCTTGGTGGTCCAGGATACGAAAACGTACTCATGGTCGACGCAGGGAGTGGCGGATGCGAAACTATTGAACTTGTGGTGAGGGTATACCTTCGAAGGGAAGGTTTTTTGCCAAAGTTTCTTACCAGCCTTGGCGTCCAGGCAAAGGACGAACTGTTCGCCATTCGACTCGCTGGCGCAAGTCGTGAACAGCTTGTCGCCCCACAATACCGGGGATGAATGCCCCACCCCGGGGAGCTTGAAGGACCATGCGTATTTTGAGCTTGTCCATGAGTCCGGAAAGTTTCCCGATTTCAAGGCGCCCGTCCCGTCCGGCCCACGAAAACGGTTCCAGTTTTCCGATTGAGCGGGTAGGTGAAAAGCCAAGCAAAGGAGTACCGGGATCAAAAAACGGGGAATGTGATGCTGGGAAAAAAATCTCATTTCACTTGTAGGCTCGGGAATGGCGCAGGGGGTATGGTGTCTATTGTTTTTTTGCCGCTGGTTTTTCAAAAATCATGAAGTGCTGTTGCGGAAGGACGTCGAGGGTCTTCTTCCAGACCAATCCGACTTGCGAGATTTCCTCGATCGCCTGTTTCTGGGTCATCTTGTGAAGGAGCTTGATGGGGACGCTCGGATCTTCCATCCGGTATTCTATCAGGATCAACCGTCCTTTCTCGCGAAGAGCGTCGTGAATGGATTGAGCCATTTCGCGGGGATGGGAAAATTCGTGATATGCATCGACAATCAGTACGCAATCGATCGAGTCGGGTGGTAGTTTGATATCCTTGATCGTGCTGAGAATCGGTTCGATGTTCGGGACTTTCTTGCTGGCGGCCTTGGCTCTTACGATCCCCAGCATCTGGGGAGAAATGTCGACGGCGAAAACTTTGCCCTCCGGAACCAACTCGGCCATGCGAAAGCTAAAGTAACCCGAGCCTGCTCCTACGTCTGCCACTTGGTCGCCTTTCTTCAGCTTCATGTTCTTGATCAATAAGTCGGTTCTTTCCTCCTTTTCTCTTTTGGGCCGCTCGAGCCATCCGGCCCCCAAGTGTCCCATGACTTGGGAAATCTCTCGGCCCATGTACAGTTTGCCTATCCCGTCTCTTGACCTTTTGGCGTAAGAATAGTGCGAGGAATCAGGTTTTTTTTTCGCATCCGGCTTTCCTTGCGAGGGGAGAAGGGGGGCAAAGGCAAAAAACAAGCTGAAGAAGGCGGGTTTGGAAAAGATGGACATGGCCTCACTTTTTCATCGTTTGGGCCTTGGATGCAAATCAATATTGAACACTTGGTAAGTTCGCTGTAGGAAGGTTGCTTAAGCTATGAAAGTCATAAGAGCCAAAAGCGCAGGCTTCTGCTGGGGGGTAGAGCGTGCGATTCAAGTAGCCCGGGAAGAGGCTTGCGGGGGAGCGCGTAGGGTCTACACGGATGGCCCTTTGATTCATAACAAGCAGATGATGGACGCCTTGAGCCACGAAGACATACGGGAGGTCGGGGACTATCAAAGCAAACAGGATTTGTCGCTCCCGCAGGAAGAGGAAAAAGATTCGGTCGTGGTTGTGCGTGCCCATGGCATTTCACCTCAGCGCAGGAAATACCTTAAGGAGCTTGGCCTTCCTTTTCGGGATGGTACCTGTCCTGACGTCGGCATTATTGCCGGCAAAGTCAAACTTCATGCCCAAAAGGATTACGATATCGTGATCTTTGGTGATCGAGAGCACCCCGAGGTCATTGGGCTTCTGGGCTATGCAGACGGCCGGGGTCATGTGATCGCAAACGAAGCCGATCTTGAGGCATTGCCTGCTTTTGAGGGAGGTGTTGCGATGGTTTCGCAGTCAACCATGTTTACGCACGAATTTCAAAACCTCTCGGGGCTTCTCGCCGGGAAATACCCAGGCTTGCTGGTTTTTGACACAATCTGCGGCGCCACCAAGGAAAGGCAATCCGATCTTGTTTCCTTGGTCGAGCTTGGGGCAGAGGCGATTGTCGTGATTGGCGGAAGGCACTCGGCCAATACCAAAAAATTGGCCAAGCTGGCGGCAGCCAACGACCGCCCGACTTTTCATGTGGAAACGGCTCATGACCTTGACGCCGAATCGTTTTCTTCGTTTTCTCTCGTCGGGGTAACGGCGGGAGCATCGACCCCTGAATTTATAATCCGCTCGGTTTGCGAGCGGCTTGAATCTTTTTGAAAATCAAATCTCATGACGACTGACATTCCCAACGTTTTGGCCGAGCGATACGCGTCTCCGGCGATGAAAAATCTCTGGTCCGCGACTGGCAAGGTGATTATGGAGAGAGAGTTCTGGATTGCCGTAATGAAAGCGCAACGCGAACTGGGCATAGAAATCTCTGCTGCTGACATCGAAGCTTCCGAGAAAGCGAAGGGAGTCGTGGACCTTGAGTCCATTCGTCGTCGCGAGGAAGTAACCAAGCACGATGTCAAGGCCCGCCTCGAAGAGTTCGCCGACAAGGCCGGTCATCAACACGCCCACAAGGGGATGACCAGCAGGGATCTCACGGAAAACGTCGAGCAGTTGCAGATCCATCGTTCCCTCGGCATCGTTCTGGAAAAAGGCATAGCCGCCTTGCTTGCCTTGGCCGACAAAGCCGAGCAGTACAAAAAACTTCAGTTGACGGCCCGGTCTCACAACGTGCCGGCTCAACTCACGACCTTGGGGAAGAGAATGGCCAATTGGGGGGAGGAACTCGAGCGGTCATTGGATTCGCTTTCCCGCCTGTGCGCGACTTACCCTTATCGTGGTCTGAAAGGGGCGGTGGGAACCAGGCTTGACCAGATAACGCTCTTGGGCGACGTCGCCAAAGCGGAGCAATTGGACCAGAAGGTAATGGCTCATCTCGGTGCTCCCGCAAATTGGGAGAGCATTGGACAGGTTTATCCGAGAAGCCTTGATTTCGAAGTTGTTTCCGTTCTCGTCCGACTTTCCGCTGCTCCCGCCAGTTTTGCCAAGACCTTGCGGATCATGGCCGGACACGAGCTGTTGGGAGAGGGTTTCGCCAAGGGCCAAACCGGTTCGTCCGCCATGCCTCACAAGATGAACAGCAGAAGCTGTGAGCGAATCAATGGTTTTCATGCCATCCTGAATGGTCACCTGGCCATGGTTTCGGCCCTCTCCGGTGATCAGTGGAACGAGGGGGATGTTTCATGCTCGGTGGTTAGGCGGGTGGCCCTGCCCGACGCTTTTTTTGCCTTTGACGGTCTGCTCGATACTTTTCTTACGGTTCTTTCTCAGATGGAAGTTTTTCCTGACGTGATCAAGGGTGAATCCCATCGCTATCTCCCTTTTTTGCTGTCGACGACTTTCATGATGGAGGCCGTCAAGGCCGGGGCCGGCAGGGAAGATGCCCACGCGGCGATCAAGGAACATGCCTTGGCGACCGTGAAAGATCTGCGGGCAGGCAAGATCAAGGAGAACGATCTTCCCGCCCGGTTGGCCAAGGATAAGCGGATTGGACTGAAGTCTCAAGCCATAGGACGTTTGATCAAGAAAGGGGAACAAAGAGTCGGTGCGGCCGAGGCCCAAGTCGATCAATTTGTCGAGCGGGCCCGAACTTGGGGCGAACGATTTCCCGGTTCGAAGGAGTATAGCCCCCCCGTAATCCTGTAGGTCCGGTTTCGTCTTCTCCTTCTTCTCCTTTGTTCGGATTTTGCGATTGCCATTTACGAGGTTCGTCTGTGGGATGGATCTTTTTCGTTATTTGAATTTTAAGCTATGGCAGAGGAACTGATAGGAAATTGTTTGGTCGCCCAATCCGGGGGGCCGACAGCCGTTATTAATGCAAGTGTTGCCGGAGTGGTTACGGAAGCTCTCAACCATCCTTGTATCGAGGAGATATATGGTGGGATGAATGGTGTACTCGGGATTTTAAAGGAAGACCTCATCGATTTGGCCGAGGAGTCCCAGCAAAACATCCGAGGGCTTCGTCATACGCCTGCATCGGCATTGGGTACCTGCCGTTTCAAGCTTAAGCGTGATCAGGACTACGAGCGGATTATCGAAGTTTTCGAAGCTCACAATATCCGCTATTTCTTCTACGCCGGCGGGAATGATTCGCAGGATACCGCAGACAAGATTTCCAAGCTCGCCCAGAAAAAGGATTACGCCTTGCGGGTTATCGGGGTCCCCAAGACGATTGATAACGATTTGGTCACCACGGATCATTGCCCGGGATACGGAAGCGTCGTAAAGTACATTTGCTCCGTCGTGAAGGAGACCGCTCTTGATCATGAGGCCATGGGGCAGCATGACCTCGTTTCGATTATCGAGGTAATGGGGCGTAATGCAGGGTGGATTGCCGCCGGGGCGACCCTGGCCAAGGGCCGGGAAAACCCTCATGACGCGCCGCACTTGATTTACCTGCCCGAACTCTCCTTCTCGAAAGAAAAGTTCGTCGAAGACGTGCAAGGTGTCCTCAAGAAGAACAAGTACTGTCTTGTTGTCGTGGGTGAAGGCTTGCTTGACAAAGACGGCAACTACATAGCCAACAGCGCCAACAGTCAGGATGCATTCGGGCATCAGCAACTTGGTGGGGTCGGAGATTATTTGGCGAGCCTGGTCGAGGAAAACCTGGCCGTCAAGGCCCGCTCATCCAAGCTTGGAACAGGACAACGGGCAGCAGCCCATTGCTCATCTCAAACTGATAACGACGAAGCCTTCATGGCTGGCCAAGCTGCGGTGAAAGCAGCCGTTGATGGAGAAACCGACAAGATGGTCATCCTTGTCAGATCCGAGGGGGAAAATTACCAGTGCGAGACCGGTTTGGCCGACCTTTCCGAAATTGCCAACGGGGTGAAGGAAATTCCGCCCGAATGGATCTCTGAAGACGGAGTGAGCATGTCCGCGAAATTCATCAAGTATTGCCAACCTCTCATTCAGGGTGAGGTTGAGGTTCCTTATGAAAATGGAGTGCCTTCCTTCGTTCGGCTTTCGAGAAAGAGAATCCGCAAGGTCTTGGATCCTCACGAATTCGAATAGGGCACATAATCTGTTTTGCCTGATTCGTCAGGTTGCCCGCAAGGCCTCCCTCAGCGTTTCTATGATCAGGTCGGAGTCTTCGGTCCCGACCGAGAGTCTGAGAAGATTGGGAGGAAGTTTGGCTTGGGCCAATTTTTCCCGGCCGTCTTCGGTTTTCATTAGCTTATAGTGGGCGAGGTAGACATAAGGGCAACAAATGGAAAACCGGGTTCCAAAGCTAGGACTCTTGAGCATTTCGAGACGGTCATAAAAGGATTCGAAAGCACCCTTTACTTCAAAGCTCGCTATGCAGCCCGGTTGGTCAGGACCAGCTTGCTTCTCAAAAGTTTTGCGATTGGCTGACTGATAAGCCCAATAGACCTTGGCGATCTTCGGGTGGGTCTGCAGAAACTCGACGACCTTGATCAAGGATTGATTGGTTTGATCGATAAAGTTTTCGTAGCTTGGGATTTGTTCGGCCATCCGGAGGAGATCCCTCAAGAAAGGAGGGCAAATGAGCTCGGATGTTTTGTCGAATAATTCCCGTCCCAAAGGAGAGCTTCGGGGGAAAGCCAGGCTGCCCATCATGACGTCCCCTTCGGATCCGGCATACTTGGTCAAGCTGTTCACCACGACATCGGCGAGACCCGAGACCTTTGCATTCTTCGGGGAAGCCATGGTCGGGTCGACTACGAGTAGCGCATTCGCTTTAAGGCAGAGGTCTTTGACCCTTTCCAAATTACAAGCGTGAAGAAGAGGGTTGGTTGGGAATTCCGTTACGACTCCGGCAATTCGTTCTCCGTATTCCTCAAAAATCCCGTCAAGTTTCCCAAAATCGTCCAAGTGATCGAGGGCAATGACTTGTTCATCGTCCCCAGTCAGAAGATTCATTGCTTCGATCGTGTCAAGGTAGAGCCAACCGAGGCGGATCCAAAGGTTTTTCCCTTTTGTCCGCGAAACTTCGCAAGCAGTTTGAAAAAGGGAGTAGAAGGCGTTGGCTCCCGATGATCCCAACAGTACGTCGCTTTCGGATACTTCCGGGCCGTGGGCTTTGGCTATGACTTCCTTGATCAGTCGGCCAGGGTCTTCGTTCTGCGCAAGGGTTTCGCGCTTGTCCAGTTTTCCGATTTCAAACAGGTGGTTTTCGGCTTGGCGGGAGGAGATCCCGCACCCCGAGTGTTGCAGGAAGGCACCGATTGAGTCGGCGTCTTCACTCTGTCCTGCTACCTGAAGCGAGGCGAAACTCCCATGGTCAATGATCTTTGAGCTGCTTATGGCATACTGTCCGATTGCCTCCCGGCATGATTTTTCGTCGGAAAAGAGAAAACGTTGCCATTCGCCATTTTGCTCGGGTGAATCCAAGTGACGAATCAATTTGCCGATCTGATGATGCTGGACGAAGCGAGGATAACCTGAGCGCATGGATGCTCGAATACCGGGATCCTTTTCCTCGTAACCGATCAAATCCCGAAACGTGGGCAAGCTTACGCAAACCGCGTGTTCACGGTCCGGCACCGGTTGACCAAGGGCAAACCTACCCAAGCCCGAAGCTCTCACGGGGCAACTTCGTTTTCGATCAGTTGATCGAAGGTCTGCCGTTGTCGGATGAATGCGAGGGAACCGTCTTCCTTCCGCAGGACTTCGGCCGCCTCGGGAAAAGAATTGTAATTTTTGGCGGACATGGATGAGCAATAGGCTCCGACTCCCTCGATCACGCATAGGTCACCGACCTCGCCCTTGGGCAATTTCCTTGTGGCTAACTTCTCGGCGTCACCGGGGGCGGGGGTAAGCAAGTCGCCGGATTCGCAACAATGTCCGACCACGACTTGCTCCATTTCCTGCCTGAACTTATTTTGACCCTCTTCGGGGACCAGAACGATCGGGTGTTGTGCTCCGTACAAACTGGGACGGAGAATCTCGGTCATCCCAGCATTCAATTTAAGAAAACGATATCCGTCTTTCCCCGTGGACGTCACGTCCTGTACCGTCGTGACCAAGCTGCAGGCATTTGCCAGAAGAAAGGTTCCGGGCTCGATTTCCAAAGTCAGTTCCCTGCCGGTTTCCGTCGCGAAATCCTGGAAGAGTTGCTTTACGGGTTCCCCGATTTCCCTGAGGTCGGTGGCTTTCTCGTCACTCATCCTGGCCACTTTGAATCCTCCTCCCAGGTTCAGGGTATGGACAGCCGGAAAGGCCCGGACAAGATCGAGGCTCATGGCGGCCACTTTTTTCCAGACTTCAGGGTCGGAACCGGATCCGATGTGAGTGTGGATTCTTTCCACCGTCAACCCGTAGTCCCGGCAGAGCGACTTGGCTTCTTCGAGATCATCTTTCCATATCCCGAAACTGCTTGCCGGTCCCCCCACGTTTGTCCGCTTGGTTCCTCCCGACCCGAGCCCGGGGTTGAAACGCAGGCCAATGGATTCCCCTTTTCCCCATTGTCCGAACTTGTGTATTTGGTTAAGGGAGCAAAGGTTTGTTTTTACCCCATCCTGTATCCAATACCTGAATTCGTCGGGAAATTCCTGCGTGCTCAAGGAGATGAACTCAGTCCCGACTCCGGCCCGGACCGCACGCTCGACCTCGAATCCGGAGCTCGCGTCGATGCCCAACCCTTCGCTATTGAGGATTCGGATGATGGCCGAGGTGGGGGCCGCCTTCATTGCATACCGTGGGAAGAGCCCGAAAGCGTTGGGGAATTCCTTCACGGCCCGTGCATTCTCTCGGAGCATAGCCTCGTCGTAGACGAAGGTCGGCGTACTGAAATCTATCCTGATCTGGTCAAGATTTTCGGGAGTCAAGAATCTCAAGACATCCATGACCGCCGTCTTGGATGTAGACTTTTGGGCATTCGTTACTGTCCCCCTTGGGCCTGGCGGTGGATATTTCTTGGGTTCAGGCATTGTTATCCTTTCTGGGTAGTTGGCTGCGTAAAAAAAACAGCTTAGGCCTGGCCTCGCTCGGAGGCAAGCCTTCCGAAATGCCTCCATGTCATTTTTCGAGAACCAGGAAAGTAAGATCGTATTCCTTCGTTCTTATCCTTGATCTCGAGAGCTCCCGTTTGAAGGCATTCTTCCAAGGCGGAAAGAAAACATCCCCGACAAAAGTCGCGTCGATCAAGGTAAGGTAGAGCTTGTCGGCAATAGGCAAGGCTTCTTCGTAAATTTCCCGTCCCCCGCAAACCCATGCCGTCTTGTTTGCTTTCCGACAAGTTTCGATGGCGTCGGTCAGGGAATCGGATTTCCTTGCCCGTTCGAAGGTTTGATTGGGGTTTCGGCTGAGTGCAATGACATCTCTACCGGATGCGAATCTCTCGAATTCCTCATAGCATCGTCTTCCCATGATGAGAATTCCGTCTTTTGTCGTATCGAGGAAATATTTCCAGTCCTCCTTGATCGCCCAAGGTAATTTCCCTTTGTTTCCGATTACCCGATTGCGTCCGCAGGCTGCAATGAGATTGATCATCTGAGGAAAAAAAAGTCGGTTATCTGTCTGTTGGAAACGGTTTTCATCGATTTATCCGGGCGATCTGTTATGCAATGGGCAAGTCAGAGAAATGCAAACGAATAGCAAACTCTTTGGGGAGAGAATCTCGTTGCCTGATTCATGGCAACGCAAAGCCCTTGCCTCTTTAAGAGATGGAAAGGACGTCGTTTTGCATGCCCCGACCGGAGCTGGGAAAACCTATGTTTTCGAGCAACTCCTTGAGTCGGGCTGGAAGGGGAGGGCCGTTTACACGGTTCCCACAAGGGCCTTGGCGAACGATAAGTTTCGCGAATGGCAGGCACGGGGATGGGACGTGGGGCTGGTCACAGGTGATTTGCGCTACCGGGAGGATTCCCGGGTGATCGTGGCAACCCTTGAAACTCAAAGAGGATCGATGTCCGAAGCTCTCGCGCCCGATCTCCTGGTGGTGGATGAATATCAGTTGTTGGGAGACGAACAAAGAGGTCCCGGATACGAGGTGACGTTGGCGGTGGTTCCCAATCGGGTCCGTTTGCTTTTGATGAGCGGGAGCGTGGGGAATCCTCAGGAGGTAACCGATTGGCTCGCGGGGCATGGTCGGGACGTCGTTCTCGTTTCGGAACTCAGGCGACCTGTTCCCTTGGAGGAAGTTTTTGCCGAAACCCTCTTGAGGAAGCCATTTGGCGGACGCAAGATCAGAGGGCATTGGCCAAAGCTCGTCGCCGGGGTATTGGGGGCAGGCTTGGGACCCTTTCTTTTGTTTGCTCCCCGTCGCAAGGCGGCGGAAGACTTGGCCCGGCAACTTGCGGCGGAATTGCCCGAGGTCGATCCCCTTGAGCTCACTTCCCAGCAAAAGGGAGTAGCGGGAAAGGAGCTGAGCTCCCTTCTCCGGCGCAGGGTTGCCTATCATCACAGTGGGTTGGATTACCTCAAGAGGGCGGGCGTGATCGAACCATTGGCCAAAGCGGGTCAATTACAGGTTGTGGTGGCGACTACCGGGCTGGGTGCAGGGGTGAATTTTTCCATGAGATCCGTCTTGGTCACGGATCGGGAGTACCGGGTGGACGACGGCCTCTTTCTTCTTAGGCCAGACGAGCTACTGCAAATGTTCGGCAGGGCGGGAAGACGGGGCTTGGATGACCGGGGGTTCGTTGTGCTCGCTCCCAAGCAGGGCCGCTTGGCGGATGCCCGCCCTCTCAAGCTCCGGCGTTCCCGAACCCTGGACTGGCCTGCTTTGTTGCGAGCCATGAAAAGCGCCTCGGATCGAGGTGAAGATCACGTTGAGGCAGCCCGTTGGTTGGCCAATCGTCTTTTTTCGGAAGAGCAAGTGAGACTGGGCTTCAAGAGTGCCCTTGGTCATTTTGCTTCCAAACTACCGGAGTTTCACGAGCAGACCGGGGCTGACGGGAAGGATTCCGAACGTGACCGAGTGGTCGAGATGAGAAACTCCTCGGGTTTGTGGGAGAGAAGGGGAGGGCAATGCCAGGCCCGGCTGGGCGAGGCATTGGTCTTGGCGAAGGGCGAATGGGTACAGGCCTTGAGCCTGCCCGATACTTTGAGCAAGGTTCGAGTCGGCAATCCCTGCCGTTTTGGTTCCAAGAAAATGCCGGTTTACGGCAGAGAGTTGCCAATCGCCGTCTACGAGGAAGACTCCGACCGTGAGCGTGTTGTCTTGATCAAATCGTTCAGGAAGAAACTCAGGGAGATCGTTGCCACCGAATTACCCAAGTCGAAGAAGAGATTTTCCCGAAAAACATGGAGAAGGGATGGATTGGAGGATATCTTTCGAGATCTTTTTCCGTCCATTTCTCAAGGTGGTAAGTCCGAGGAGTTTGTTGATCGCGGAAACGTTTTGCGCGTCCGTTTGCGTTACGAAGATGCAAAAGTCTTGGCCTGGCGTGATGCCCGGGGGAAAATCTTGTTGAATCCGCCCCTTCGCAAAACAACACGGGTTTTTGATTCCCCCTTTCGCGAAGAGCAAGGCGAAGGCAGGCAGAACCTGGCTGATTTGTCCGCCGTGGAGGCATGGCGGGAGCTTGGCTTGGTTGACGACCAGGCCCTTCCGACCAAGAGAGGAGAGATATTCAGCTTCTTTTCGAGAGGCGAGGGCTTGGCCGTTGCGGTTGCCTTGGAGGATCCGGATTACCCCGTCGATGAACTTGTCTACGACTTGGCCAACTTGCGGGCCGGGCATCGTTTTCGCTCCTTGGCCAAGTCAGAGTCCCGGATCGGCTTGGTTTGCCGTCAAGCGTTCGGCTTCAAGGATTGTCCGGGCTACCTTAAGGGAGGACTTCCGCTCGAATATGGTGAAGGGGCAACGGAAGTTTTGCGTGACCGCAGAGCATTTCTTGACGAGAGCGAGGATTTGAAGGCAGGGGATCTCGAACGGGTAAGCGTGGAGTGGAAAAGTCTCCTGGCCTTGATTGCCCGGGGCCCCGCTCTGGAAGACGAAAGATGGCGCGAATTGCAAGCCCAAGCCAAAAGCCTCATCGGAAAAGAGAGCAAAGTGGAAGAATTGCCCGTTTTGCCGGAGATGCCAACCAGACAACGGGAGCGTTTCGAGCGTCCCTTGTCCCGCAATTATGGCTGAGAAGCCGAAGTATCGGACAATTCGTAGCAAGCAATCCGGTCTGATTTTCGAATGAGAATCTTGCTCCCTGACAAGGAAGGCGAGGTACAACGTAATGCCCCGATCTTGGCTTTGGAAATGGACCCGAACTTTTCCGGTTTTGTTTCGATGAGTTGAAGAAAGCTTCCGTTTATTTCGTAGGCCAGAATCTTTCCTCCTGCAAGAATGGGGGACGAAATGTCGTGCTTGGCCATTTCCTGTCTGATCACCTTGCCTGATTCGAGCTCAAGGCAAGCGCGCATGCCCGCGCCGATCAGGTAAGCGTGTCCGTCATGAATCAATGGGCTGGAATCCGAACGGCGGGTAAGTTTGGGAAAGCGCCAAGCCTCGACGACCGAGGAATCCTTCCAACGATAGGCAATCAGTCCTGCTTTTTCATCCCTTCCGTGGACTAGCATCCACTCGTCCCGGCAGACCGGAGTCGAACTGCCTCCTCCCGGGCCTTTCCAGAAGGTTGTTCCGTCCTTGGGGTCCACGAGGAAGATCTCCTTGCCCCCGTTGCAGGCGATCAAGTCTTTTTTCGGGGTCTTCCAAAGGGTGGGGGAAGCAGACTTCCCGGACACCTGCTTGTTTGTCCATGCCAGCTTTCCCGAGTCACGGTGGTAGGCCCGGAGGTTGCCCACAAGGGCGATCACCAGGTCTCCATGGACCAGGGCGGAGCCTGCTATGCCTTCAAGCTCGAGAGGCGTTTCCCAGTCGACTTTTCCCTCGTCCGAGTCCACGCAAAAAATTCTATTGCTACCCACCGTGTAGATCTTCCCGTCCCGGATGCAGGGGGTGGAAGAAGAAGATCTTCCCGAAGGCGCTCCGGGAAGAGAGGATTTCCATAGGGTAGTGCCGTTGCGTAGGTCGAGGGCCACCACTACGTCATCGGCCACTCGTTTGGTCGGAGGAACGGCTTGGGATATTTTCTCCCTCATTCCGGGCGAAAACGGCTGTTCTTCAAGCCACCGGTCGAGGGCGTTCTGATTGGGAAAAACCTTGTCTTTTGCAGAGAAGAGCAGATCCACATCGGACAGATTGAATGCGAGCTTTCCCTTCTTGAAACGGGAAGTCAAAAGAGATCCCTGGGTCATCTTTTGCTTTTGATCCAGGTTTTCCTCGATCCATGCTTCGATCCAGTCATCCAGGCTTGACCCACGCAGGCGCGGACTCAGGTTGAGCCTGGCTTTTTCCGCCTTGGCAACCAGCTCTGGGGGTAGATTTACCTTGCGGGCTCCGAATTTACGGAGAAAGAGGCTGCTGATGGTACGGGATTCGGTCGGCTCGTCCCGGTGCCAAACGAGTGAGACATAGGCCCTTTCACCATCCGATATCAAGCTTCCGAAACCACCGTCGTCCTGGCTCGGGATCAAGTCGCTTTCCCAAAGGAGTTCCGGTTCCTTTTGGTCCCATGAACCGGAGATCTCGATGGCGGAAGCTCCCTTCCCGTCTCGATCGTCTCCCCGCCATTGGGACCAAGACCCGGAAGCGGAAACGAGATAGGGGTAGAATACGAAAAGAGCGAGGACAGTACGGATCGTTTGCATGCCTCTAGAGAATTGCAAAGGTCGCCCAAGGCAACTTCATTTACCTGTTTCAATCTTGTTTTCCGGGGGTGTCTCGGCTGAGTTCAAGCGCCTGATGATTTCATCGACCTCATAGACGCACCCTCCCCATGTGCCACCCCCGATATTTTGCAGAGCAGCCCAAAGGCGAGAGTCAGCGGGCATTCGGGGGTCAGGTCTCAAGCCTTGATGACCTTGTCGCTGCCCAAGGATTCGTGCCCCCTCATCCGGATTGACGCGATTTTCTTCCGTTCCCACGAAATCAAGGGTTCCCTCAAGTGTCTCCCGGTCGATTTCGATCCTGATCAAGTCGTCTTCATCGAGCTTGCCAATAGGGCCGCCGGCCAAGGCTTCCGGCCCGATGTGCCCGACGCATGCACCTGTGCTTACGCCGGAAAAGCGGGCATCCGTCAGGAGCGCCACGTTCTTGCCCCATGGCAAATGTTTCAAGGCCAAGGTGATTTGGGCAACCTCCTCCATTCCTGACCCCATCGGACCACGGCTGCAAAGGACGATTACTTCACCTGGTTTGATTGAGCGGTCGCTCAGGCCTTTTAGTGCCTGCATGGCCTGTCTTTCCGAATGAAACACCCGGGCCGGACCGGTCATCCGGTACACCCCATCCTCATCAACGACCGAAGCATCGATCGAGGTGCTTTTCACGACCGAGCCTTCCGGAGCCAAGTTCCCCCGGGGAAAACAAACCGTACTGGTCAGCCCTCTCTTTTTGGCAATGCCCATGTCCATTATGACATCGTCCGGGTTGATCGAATCCTGTTCGTTGAGTATATCCCGAAAGCGACTGCGCCGAGTCGATTTTTTCCATTCTTCGAGGTTTTGTCCCAGTGGATTTCCCGTGCAGGTCAATGCGTTGAGGTCAAGCAAGTCCAGGTCACGCAATTTGAGCATTAACTCGGGGACGCCTCCTGCCAGGAAAAATTGGGCCGTCGTATGGTTTTCGGGGCCATTCGGAAGGACGTCCACGAGGCGGGGAACCAACTTGTTGACTTCGTCCCAATCATCCACCCCCGGTCTTTTCAATCCGGCATGATAGGCAATGGCGGTCAAATGAAGAATCAAGTTGCTTGAACCCCCGCATGCGGCATGGACGATCATGGCGTTACGCAGGGCACTAGGGGTGAGGATTTCCCCCATGGTCGTCTTTGCCCTCCTCATGCCTTCCAAGGCTCGGGCCGAGCGGATGCCCAATTCATACCAAACGGGTTCGCCACTTGGCGAAAGGGCGGAGTGGGGCAGGGACATTCCCAGTGCTTCGCCAATTACCTGAGAGGTCGCGGCAGTTCCTAAAAACTGACAGCCTCCGCCTGGACTGGCACAAGTGTTACAAAGTGTTTGCGACGCCTCCTCAAGGCTTACCTCACCGTGGGCGAAACGAATGCCCAAGGATTGAGCCTTTCCTGCATCTTCCCCCTCTTTGGCTGAGAGCGTTACCCCTCCGGGCAACAAAATGGACGGAAGTTCCGGAAAGCTCGCCAAGGTCATCATCATGGCGGGCATGCTCTTGTCGCATGTGGCGACGCCCATCAGGGCACGGGCTGTTGGAAGCGAACGAACGAGCCTGCGCATGACGAGGGATGCGTCGTTCCGGTAGGCCAGGCTGTCGAACATGGCCGTTGTGCCTTGGGAACGCCCGTCGCAGGGGTCGCTTACGTGGGCGGCGAATGGCACGGCACCCAACGCCTTGAGCTCGCAGGCGGCGGTCTGGGCGAGTAAGCCGATTTCCCAATGGCCTGTATGATAGCCAAGAGCTATGGGCGAACCATCGGGTTGTCGAATTCCTCCGTGGCTGTTGAGGATGAGGGCCTGTGGCCCGAGCATTTCCTTGGGGCTCCAACCCATGCCCGCATTTTGGCTGAGCCCGAAGAGGTCGCCGGACGGCCAATTCTTGAGCATTTCTTCGGACAAAGGAAGCTTGCCTGGCGGTCCGTCCGCATGAGTGCGGATTTTGAAGATGCCCTCGTCCTCGACTTGCAGGAACGACTTGCCCGCAACTGTCATTTTTTGGAATCGGAGGGTTCGGCCGGATGCATTAGGGGCGCCAAGGTTTTTTCCCCTCTTTCCCTTTGGGTTGAAGGAACTTTGCATCCACCTCTTCGTACCATTGATGGAGTTTTTTGCGCATCTTGGCGACTTGCTCCGGATGGACTTTCGAGAGATCTTCATGCTCCCCGACATCCTTGGACAAATCGTAAAGGTGAGTTTGCCCATCCTCATAACGTTCGATCATCTTCCACTTTCCCATTCTGATTGCACCGCTTGGAAAACCGCCTTGGTTGCTGTAATGAGGATAGTGCCAGTAGAGAGCTTCCCGTTTGAGGTTTTCTCCACCCTTGAGCAAAGGCATCAGGTCTACCCCGTCAATTGGTCCTGACCCTTTGGGCTTCTCTCCGGCTGCCTTTGCGAAGGTGGGAAAAAAATCAGTGCTCATCACAGGTTCCGAACAAACGGAACCGGCTTTCGTGACCCCCGGCCAACGGACTATGAACGGTTCCCGAATGCCACCTTCGTAGATCCATCCTTTTCCACCGCGCAGCGGAAGGTTCGAGGTCGGCGAGCCCTCCGAGGTGGAAAGGCCGCCGTTATCCGAGGTGAAGGCGACCACCACCTCGTCCTCGATCCCGAGGGCGTCCAATTTGTCCAAAACTTTCCCGACGGCCAAGTCCATGGCTTCTACCATCGCTGCGTAAACGGCATGCTTTTGGAGAATGCGGACTTTTCGTGTCTTCCCGTTCTTGGGCCAAGTCATTTCCTCGTCCCCGAATTCGGCCCCGTTTGTTTCCGCAGCCTTCTTTTTGTATTTGGCGACCAAGTCAGGACGCCCGATCAGCGGGGTATGCACGGAGTAGAACGAAAGCATGGCAAAGAAGGGCTTACCCTTGTTCTTGTCGATGAACGAGCAGGTCTCGCTGGCCAACCTGTCGGGGAGGTGCTCGCCGTCCGGGCCATCCGAAAGCCTGGGGTTCCCGTAGGGGGAAAAGTATTTTTTGCCTCCGTACGGTCCGCCTTTGGAAAAACCACCGGCATTGATGTCATACCCTTGCTTGGTTGGCCAAAACTGTTCGTTCGGGCCCAGGTGCCATTTTCCGGCAAAGAACGTGGCATAGTCTTTTTTCTTGAGGGCTTCCGCTATCGTCACTTCCTCCAAGTCCATGCGGTCGTGGAGAGGAGCGGAGTTAAAGAGTCCGCCCCGCCGACCGCTGAAGAAATTGGTGGTGTCTTTACGGGTGGGATATCTTCCCGTTTGTATTCCGAAGCGGGTGGGAGAACAAACTGGGTTTGCGGCATAGCCGTCCGTGAACTTCATTCCGGACTTTGCCAACCGGTCCACATTGGGAGTCTCGTAAAAACTTTCCGGGTTATAGGCTCCGATATCCATGTAACCCAAGTCGTCCACCAGGATGAGGACGTAACTCGGGCCATGCTTGGCGACCAAGTCAATAAACGGGCAAAGGCAGGTGAGAAAGGTCAGGAAGGCGAGGCTCTTGTGAGTTTGCATAGCTCCCTTTTCAATCGCTCCTTGGGCTATGGATCAAGGAGCAAAATCATTTGCCGGCAAATATTCCCCGAATCCGACTTCGGGGTTGTCGTACATATGATCTTATTGGAGGGCTTGCAGGGCCTCTTTTGTCTCGTCGAGCTTCGTCTGGTTTTCCGCAAGTTGATGACGGGCGCCCTCGACCACATCGGGTGGGGCCTTGGAGGTAAAGGATGCATTTCCAAGTTTTCCTTCGATCGAACGAATGATTTTTTGGAGATCATCCGCTTCCTTCTGCAGACGGAGTTTTTCGGCATCGACGTCGATCCCTGCCTTGAGATCCAGAAAAACCGACCCGAGGCTAGTGACTACTCCCGGAGCACCCGAGGGAGGGGAGTCGACACGCTTGAATGCGGAAGCCCCAACGGAAGCCAAGATCGAAGCCTCATGCCTTTGCAGTAGGATCGCCTTGCCGTCTTCGGCAACGTAGGAAAAGACTACCTCCCTGTTGTTTGCCTGCTTTCTTTCCGCCTTGAGGGATCGAATGGCGGTAACGAGATCCCGTATGGAATTGATTTCCAACAGTACGGTCTCATCGAGTTCGATTCCGCCTGCTTGGAGGTTCTCAATAAGTTCTTTTCCGGTTCCGGGGTTTTCGAATTGAATGGATTGCCCGCTTGAAAAACCGAGCAGAGTCCAAAGTTCCTCCGTGACGAAAGGAGTGAACGGATGAAGAAGAAGAAGAATTTGTCTGATGCAGACGTCCTGGATGGCAAGACAGGTTCCTTTTTCCTCCTCATTCCTGACCCGGGCCTTCGAATGCTCGACGTACCAATCGCAAAAGTCGTTCCAAAAGAAACGATATATGCTTCGCAGCACGGCGTTGAACTCGTAGTCCTCATAAAGCTTTTCGATTTCGTCGCAAGTTTCCGCAAGACGGAGCAGGATGGCTTGGTCTTGCCGGTTGATCTGCTTGGAATTGATGCGCCAAGTAATCATGCTCATTTTCGAATTGTCGACTAGGTCTCCCGAGAGGAGCCTGAACCGGCAAACATTCCAAAGCTTGTTGCAGAAATTCCTTCCCTGCTCAATGCGTTCCTCCGAAAACCTGATGTCCTGGCCCTTGGGAGCGATGCTCATGATTCCATGCCGCAAGCCGTCCGCTCCGTATTTTTCAATCAAGTCGAGCGGGTCCGGTGAATTACCCAGCGACTTGGACATCTTTCTGCCCTCCGCGTCACGGATAATGCCTGTGAAATAGACATGCCGGAAGGGGATGCGATTGGCTATTTCCTCCTTGGGGATCTTTTGCTCGGGCTTGTATGATCTCCCCTTGAATTCGAGTCCAGCCATGATCATTCGGGCAACCCAAAAGAAGATGATGTCGGGGCCCGTGACGAGAGTCGAAGTCGGGTAGAAATGATCGAATGCCTTCTTCTCCATCTCCGCCTCGCTAGGCCAACCCATGGTGGCCAAAGGCCAAAGCCATGAAGACGCCCAGGTATCGAGGACATCGTCGTCCTGCTCCCATTTGTCGGGATCGGCGGGGCCGGTCGCTGACACGTGCCAATTTGCGGGATCCGACCGGATTGCTCCCTTCTTGTACCAAACCGGAATCCGGTGACCCCACCAAAGTTGCCTGCTGATGCACCAGTCCTGAATGTTTTCGAGCCAATGCAAGTAAGTCTTTTCCCATCTCTCGGGGAAGAATTTGATTTCGCCGTCGCGCACCGCCTGCTTGGCCTCCTCCACCCTCGGGTATTTGAGAAACCATTGCTCGGATAACCTGGGTTCGATGGGAACGCCCGCCCGTTCGGAAAACCCGACATTGTTTTGATGGTTTTCCTCGTCAATCAAGTTGCCGTCGTCGGAAAGTTTTTTGACCATGTTCTTGCGGGCCGAAAATCGATCCATGCCCACATAATCACCACCGGCTTGTTCGTTGAGCGTTGCGTCCGGATTAAGGATATCGATCATGGGCAAATCATGCCGTTGAGCAATTTCGAAGTCGAGCCGGTCATGGGCAGGGGTGATTTTGAGGATGCCCGTTCCGAAATCCTTTTCCACGGCCTCGTCCGCAATGATCGGAATCGCTTGAGGGTTAATGGGGCGCATGGCGTGCTTGCCTTTGAGCGTCTCCCATCGCGGATCATCCGGATGGATTGCCAACGCGACGTCGCCCACGATTGTTTCGGGTCGGGTGGTCGAAACCTCGACAAAGGCCCCGGGGGTTTCGAGAATCCCATATCTTATCTTGTAAAGCGTACTGTTCTGAGGCTTCATGATCACCTCTTCGTCGGAAAGCGCAGTTAGGCTTGCCGGGCACCAGTTGACCATCCGTTGCCCCCGGTAGACATAGCCTTTCTTGAAGAGTTTTACAAAGGCCTGAATGACCGCCTTGGAATAGTCCTCGTCCAAAGTGTGAACGTTCCTGTCCCAGTCACAGGAGCAGCCCAGTTTGCGCAATTGCCGGAGAATGATTCCTCCGTGCTTGTCTCTCCAAAGTGCTGCATGCTCGAGAAAGTTTTGGCGACCCAATTCTTCCCTCGTCCGGCCTTCCTCTCGGAGTGCCTGCTCGACTTTGGTTTGAGTGGCAATTCCCGCATGATCGGTTCCCGGAATCCAAAGAACCGAATGCCCCAACTGGCGGGCCCGCCTGACAAGGATGTCTTGAATGGTGTTGTTCAAGACATGTCCCATGGTAAGAACGCCGGTCACGTTGGGGGGAGGGATTACGATGGAGTAGGCTGTCTTTTCGTCATCTCCTTTTCCGGTGAAGCAACCGGTATTCAACCACTTCTCGTAGAGGCGGTCTTCGACTTCGGACGGCTGATAGGCTTTTTCCATGGAAAAGAAAACTTAGTTCGTGGAATGGTTGGCGGATGAAAGTTACTTCCCTGTTTCTTTGGCGGTCGGGAAAGGAGGGGAGTATTTCAATAAAGGTTTAACCTAACGCATCTTTCGGATATTGCGAGAAAAAGGACGCGAATATCCGTTTTCACGCATTGTGATGTGGGCTCGCCTAAAGATGGGGTTAAGAAAAAGCCATCCTGGTTCCAGTATGCGGATCAAGTCGTTTGCGGAAACGCGGATGATGGTGCTTGATTCAGATGAGTCTTCGGCTTTACTTGATTTTTTATTGAAAGACGATTCACATAACCGTTTGGCGATTTTTCGAAGCGATTCCGGAATTACCCTTTCTTTCGGTGCACAAACTTATTTTATTGAGGCCGCTGATCCCTTTCACAACATTGCTCTTAAGGCTCTCGAGCAAGACGATCATGTCCCTTTTTACGTGGAAATCGCACGGAGGGAAGGCCTCGGGCCTGAGTTCAGGGATTCCTTGATGAGCCAGGTCGAGGAGCTGTCCGGGGAAGAGGATTGACCATCCCGCAATCCCTGAGGGTTTTTCAGGGGTCAGCCGCCGATTTGCCACATCTCGGTCCGGGAGGAGGAAGCGGAGGCAAGGGGTGTACGAACTTCGGAGTATCGGTCGGATCTTCCTCCCCAAACTTTCCCAATCCTGTCCGTGAGA
>Ga0315321_10000512_pt1 | contig 28749 bp, 29 predicted proteins | sample M180m21515metaG_FD_203464 | JGI IMG/M metagenome (GOLD analysis project Ga0315321, IMG submission 203464) | Ammonia-oxidizing marine archaeal communities from Monterey Bay, California, United States - M1 80m 21515 | ecosystem: Environmental > Aquatic > Marine > Intertidal zone | place: USA...
GGGTTTTTCTTTAGGTCTGGTATAACCATGTTACCATTGCCATCGTCTTGTAGTGTGACTATAAGCATCTCACCAGTTGACGGGTTAGTAATTAGCTGCTTGTTCTTTAGGTCTGTGTAATCAAACGTACCCTCGTTAAAAACAATCTCTAACTCTGACGCTATCTGATTTCCATCCTCTCCTTGTGCCAGCCTTTCCATAGCAGCCTTGTACTTATCGTCTGCGTTCTTGGCAAATATACTTAGGTTCTTGTACCCATCCTTCACACTCTGCTGAAAGAGCTGGTATTCGCTAGGCTTTATCTTACCCCTAGTCATTAGTTCATACTGCGTTGCCATGGCGTTCTTAGAAAAGTTACCACCCCTTATAACAAAATTATTTACAGACTGGTTATCAAGGTCGGCAACCTGAGACAACTCGTTTAAAGTATTCCTCTGAGATGTCGCAAGTTCGTCTCTCTTCGTCTGCCTTTCGTCAGATATTTTTGTTACCTCGTCACTTATGTCCTTGGCTATAACACCCCAGTCTACCTGAACTGAGTCAGTGTCCCTCTGTGCGTATACCGAGAACTGGTTAGCCCCTGATGGTGTGTCCCTCCTTTCTCGTGTATCCTTTCTTTCCTTTGCCATTGTTATTTATTTTTTTCTGCTAGTAGGATATGGAAGAAGACCTGGAATATAGCTATCTTTCTGCTCCGTACCTCCTGGTATTGTCATGCCGTATATGCTTGACATTGGATTTTTCTTAAAAATATTAGCACCTATTTTAGCAAACTCATCTTCTTGACCACCACGCTTGTTGAACTCATCAAAGAGGGTTACTGGATTGACATCTGGTGGGTCTGGTGATGTTTTATCTTTATTTGGATATAAATCCTTACCCCTACCATATATATAAGCAGCGTTTGCAGCACTATTTATACCACTCTGCATAGCAGCAGCCCTAGCCTGTTCAGCGTCCCTAGCCATAAGCTGTTGGTCTGTCGCCTGGCCTATATCTATCTGTAACTGTTGTTGGTTTATGTTCTGCCTAGAGTCGGCCTTCATCTGCCTGTTAGCATAAAGCTCCTGACCCAGACCAATACGTGTCTGCTCGTTGGCCGCTGCCGCAGCTGCAGTTAGCCCCTGCACCCCACCGATAAGATTCCTTGTGTCACCCTCCTGCAGTGCCTGTATAGTCTGCTGCTGGTTTGCCATGTTTTGAGCAAACTGCTCCCCGTATGCGTCTAGGGGTACGTTCAGTCCCTCGTAGTAGTCCTTCTCTGCCTTCTTTCTAGCGTCCGCTACTAGCTTCTCAGATGCCTTCCTTGCCTTGGATGCCATCCTTGATTGGTCTGCGGCCTGCTTAAAAGATAGTCCTGAACTTATTGCGCTAACTCCTACTCCTATTGTTGCTGCTGTTCCTATTGCCATGCTATAATATTTTAATCATTTCACTTGTGTATTTAGAACCCTCTGTGTACCCCAGATTCTTATATGCCTCTATAAGTGGCTTGCTCTGTATCAGTGCGTATGAGTACCTGTGTCCACTGTTCTTTGCTATGTCTGTTATGTGACCTATAAGCAGCCTTATAGCCGCCTTTCTTTTGTCCCTGTCCTTGTAGTTTATGTTCGATATAATCCAGTCACACCAAACCGCTTTAGAGTTTGTCATGTACATAAACCCTGCACATACAGGGGTCTCATTGTCATATACTATATACCCACCAGTCCCGTCCTCAGGTAAAAAATCTTTAGGGGGCGGTGTCCATCTCCAGTCTCTCCACCACTGACACAGTATATCGTCATAGTCAGTAGAGCTTAGTCTATTTATATTTAATTCCATTTAATGCAAAGATAATAAATTTCTATGGAAAACTTTTCATCACACTACTTCCCACTGCAAATAGCTCTACTGGCGTGGTGTCGTCATTAACTAACGTGAACTCCATGTAGTATCCCCTCATGCCATAGCTCTCCGCTATAGTGTTGTTAACAAACAGTAGGAACTGGCCTGCGACTGGGGCTGTAGCCCCTGCTATCGTAGTATCCAAAGTAACCGTACCGCTGTCTCCAGACTTAACCACTTCTATCACCTGTCCTGCAAGGGATGGCGAAGAGTTTGGTGCTAGTGTGTAAGCAGTTGCCCCGTTTGTTATGATGTTTCCTATGTTGTTGTTGAACGTACACAGCACCGTATCGGTTGGACATGTAGTACTTCCCGCACTTATTGTTAATCCACTTGATACCGTTGGTACTACCTGTGAACAGAAAGTTGTACTAGTGCCACTATTTAAAGTACCTTGTAGTACATTACCATCACAATCAGTTATTTCATAAAACCCAGTACTACCAGTATTATTAGTAATTAAATAAGATTGACAACCTATCCCAGTAACAGATACTATGTTGCCCAAGCCATTTGAGTACCTTAGGGAGAAGTTTGTTACCCCCGTGTTGTGTCTTATGTACGCAAACCATTCACCCTCCTTCTGCTCGAAGTTTAGCTCAGGTACATTACCCTGGCTTAGGTCAGTAAGCAGAGACGTACAGTCCCAAGACGCATTACTCTCAAACGAAAGTGTCTTAAACAGCTTTATAGTTACCGATGGCTGTGGGTTAAACACGCTCGTAACACTTGACGTACCCTGTACGCCATAGTAGTTGTTACGTATGCTATTGGTATTATGCCTATACATGTTTCCGTTCTGGAAGGTGTATAGGTATCCATTCATCCCCTTTATGTACTCAGGGAAGTATGTATAGAAAGACGGCCAACCCTCAGCCCCCTCGCTATAGGTCAGTGTGAATGGATTACTTGATGACGGTACTGGCATATGTATTATTTTTTAAGGTATTTGAAGGCATGGGCCTTTCTCTATAACCACACCGTTTCTTACTCTAATATATTCCCCTACGCCTGGAGATGATGGTATGTCTATATAGTAATATAAAGGATTTGATGTATCGTTAAGGTACACAGAGCCATCTGATGTTGTGAATACAAAGTTACCCACGTCAGGCGTGGTGTTCGTGTCCACATTAAACTGCTGTGTCGCAAAGTTATAACTGTCTGAATTCCTTGCGAAGTAATACGTATTAAAAGTTGGTGTGTCTGTACAGAAAGGAATGTTTACAGTACCTTCTTCTGCATCAAAGAACGGCAGTTGTGCGGGACACTCTACCTCCCATTTCATATCAGTGCCACACAGTGGTGAATAGTTAAGCATGTCAGCAAATGTAGACGCAGCATTTGTTTTTGGGAAAACTAAGGTAAAAGGCTTGGTAACAGCACTCCCTGACTGAGTGAAAAAACCTACTTGGTTGTTATTAACCACAACCGTCTGGTACGTCCCCTGCTCAACAAAAGACCCTGTCACAGATTCATATGTGAAATCTTCGAGCTGGTCTAATGGCCCGCATGGGTCTGTTGGGGTTTGATCGTAAGTGTCAACAAAAGTTGTGTTTCCTGCAAAAACTCCCAAATACGTAGGATCGGTAGGGTTATTGTTTATGCCTGCATAATCTACTTGAGTTCCATTTTCATCTTTAAACTGAATACCGTTGTGGTTGTTCTTAATAGTGAACCTGTTATAGTTACTTCCATCGTGTGTTATTATTGTACCCACTGGGTAGACAGGAATCTCTCCAAATATAACTTGAATCCTAAAAATTACAGCACCCGTTCCACCACCTAGCTCTAAGCATGATGAGTACACTCCACTTGTACTCTCGAACACTGACACAAGAGCGTTACATGGAACACAGCAGGTACTGCATGTCTCTGCGGACAGCAGTATGCCAAGCAATTGCTGCCTTACTATGCCTGCATTTGAGTAGTAGCCATCTGGCGCAAGGGTAGTAAGATCAGAATCCGTAAACACGGATGTAGCCTGAGCAAAAGAGTTTCCATTAAAGTAGTATGTTCCTAACTGTCCCATATTATTTTTTTAACAATTTTTTATTTGTAGCACCAGGCCATTTAATCCTATCTCCATGTACGTTGTTGCAGATATCTTATAGAACCCTGAAGGTAATACATTTACCAGACCCGTTGTTGTGTCCTCACAGTTTGAACTTGTGTACACAATACTTCCAACCACTGGTAAAGAACCAGACCCGTTGTTGTGGTAGTACGTTGAGTTTGTAACCATGCCACACACTGAGTCCTCTACCGATGATGTACTCGCTAAGAAAGGAACACAGCTCCATGTACACGTACAACAAGCTGCAATCGCAGAAGTTGAATCGTAGCACAGCTGCTGTGCGCTAATATCCCTAAGGTCGTATATTACATACAGGTACTGGTTTCCTACTGGCAGGCTTAGTCCAGTCACCGTTGCTAAGTTTATGTTAGGGGAAGGGCTTGTCACGTCTACGTTTGGTATGGTAGTAGAAGCCGCTAACAACGCATCCACATCCGTAGGGGTGTTGGCATACAATGTGTTAGAAGACAGGTACTTGAAGTTATCTTCTGGATACCCCCAGTTATAGTCATCAAAGTTTACCTTGTTTGCCCTAATAGTAAAATCAACTCCGCTGTACGGGAACACTCCCTGTGACCTTATACCAGCCTGTACATTGTAGAAGCTAAACGTGTTGTTACTCGTACCCAGTGTGGCCATGTCGCTGTCTACTGGGCTATTAGAGTTTGTATTGCTCCAGCTGTACTCAACGTGTATAGTCTCACCTGCGTTAGTGCTTGAGTTGATCATACACTTCACTACCGTAAGTGGTATCTTCCCTACACACTGTGGTGTCACACTAAATGCAGCTGTATCAACAGGCGTTATAGTGACCTGTGCATTGGTAGGTGTAAGTGCTGACTTGTTCCACGTAAAACTTCCTGACACAGTAACCACACCCGATGAGTATGTGTTCCCGTTCCATAGCACGTCTATAGTAATCCCGCCTGAGTATATCTCGTAGTCTACTACACTGTTTCCAATTATACTTCCAAAGTTATATGTGTGCGTAACAGGCTCACTTAGTCCCTTGAACGATAGCTGTGCGCCACACTGTAGCACAGGCTCAGGTACAGGCACAGGGTTTAAGTTTGTTCCAAGGACATACTCGTCCATATATGGATCGAAGCCACCAACCTTCTGAGTGTTCAACTGAAAGTTCCACTGGTCTCTAAACCAAGACCGCATTCCTAGGTTTGATATAACCCTAAGCCTGTCGTTACTAGAGTTACCCATAAGTTCTATCACAGCACCCCTCTTGGTGTCGGTAAAGTAAAAGTAAGGCCCGTGGTTAGCAAAGCTCTCTGGGTTGTAACTAATACCATACTCCTCTACACGAGCTATCTGTGTGCCTAGTATCTGTGGCACTGACACGATAGACCCGCCACCCACTGAGTCGCTGATAAGGTTCTTGTCCGCAAGTACGTAACTAATCCTATCCTCCTGTAGCGTGAGTATGTCTGTCTCCCTTGCAAACAGTAGCTGTATAGGGCCAAACGATGTCTCCAGTGTCTTGAAGTTTGCCAGACCTAGGTTGAACTCGTTAAGGTTATTTATGCCAGAGCTGCTGCTGTACACACCGCTGTATGTAAGGTCAGCAAACCTGTCTGTCTTTTTGTAGTCCTGCTCCGCTACTGCCAGTCCCCTCTGCCCCATGACAACAGACCTTCCATCTATCCTGTCTAGGTACTTATAGCTCTCCACGCCATTACCAAAGGTATAGCAGTCCATAAAGTCTAAAGTAACGATTGCGTCCTGTGTAGTGGTCTGGTCTTGGTCACCAGAGTCCACGCTCCCCGTTGACTTGTGTAGCATGTTTCCAGTAGCCACGTCCCTAACTAGGGGCAGTGCCTCTGACGCATCAAAGTAAATCTCATCGTTTGCATCGGCTGGCTCTGTTTCAAATACCATTACCGTGTTTGCCCTTTGGACTACTATCTCAGCAGATACAGTCATTTCTTGGTCAAACACAGTCCATCCATTGATCCCTATACCCCCACACCTAACACCAAGCCATAAAGGACTTGTTACGTTACCTGGATCTTGCTGTATGAACTGAAAGTACATCTTAAAGAGATCCTCCCCCACAGTCTCATCAGCACGTTTATATGCCCCATCTGCGTTTGTTGGAGATGTAGCATTTGGATCTAAACCACTACCTGATGGGTCAACAAAGTTAGTATTGTAAATACCGACAGGGTCAGCCCCTGAAGAGTATGTTGCGGTAGTGTCTATGTTAGAGGCAGTCCAAAATTCGTGGAAGTCACTGTAGTCCTCTGACACTACAAAGCTCCTGTCTAGTTCCCATTCTCTTACTGGCCCACCACCACCCTCAGGTCTAAAGAACTTAAACTTCATGTCTATGACTGAACCTGCAGGCAGGTCATAGTTACTTGTTGTGCCGCCAACAGTGTCGTATGTATAGCATGGGTATGATAAGGCCCATACATCATCCCCAGGCACCTTTGAGTCAGATGCTCTTGCCCTTAGTCCATAGTCAATTATAGAGTTGCTAGAAACCTGAGCAGAAAAGTTGGTCGCCTTGATCTGCATGTATAGCCCTGCCAACTGCTCGCTGTCTTCCCCAAGCTCTTGCTGTCCATTTAAAAAGTCAGAGCTTTGTGCCTCTACGCCCAGTACCGTGGTCTCAACCAAGGACGTTAAAGCACCCCTTGTGTCTCTCTTTACCCTAAGTCTGTCTCCAACCTTTACCTTGTTCGTGTTGTCACCCTCTAGCTTAAAGTGTGTTACGTTGTCAAACGGGTTTGTGTAAAAGAAGTTGCTGTAAACCGTCTCGTACCCAACCTTACTTGGCTTGACTACAAACTTATACTTAGTCGCCCATGTTGGTGCGTAGTTCTGTATTGTGGCCTGTATCTGGTTCTTTGTTAGACTCGCACTAGGTGGAACGAATATAGTGTTGTACTCAGATACCAAGACGGTAGAACCCCTGCCGTACTCATCTAGGTATACAATCCCAGTCTCAAAGTCTCTGTCACTGTGTAGGCTTGATTTATTTATGTTGTTAGTAAAGCCCACCCTAAACGAACTGAAGCTAAAGTACTCGTACATGTCAGCAGATGGAGTAGTACCTGTAGAGTACTTCATCGCCAGCGTCTGTAAAGTAAAGGTAGTTTGCCCAGAGGTAGCACTAATAGCAAATCCCTGCTGCGCAACACTACTTGTAATAGAACTTATGATTTTATCAAAGTCACAATCACCTTCAGCGGGTGCTACTAATCCTGCGTTAAACCTATCCGTTAGAGATATCCCCTGGTCAGCTGTTGCTATTGGTTCAAAGTTTGTGTCTATCAAAGTTCCTATAGCATTCTCAAAATCTGCTGAATTAACAAAGTCAAAGACATTTGCATAGTCCTGTGTGAGGTTTATGGTGACATTTATGTTAAGCGGAGAATTACTAAACCCAACATTATCGATGTAACACGTATCAGTAGTTGTACCGTTTATAGTAAAGTGTTCAATCCTTATATCAAAAGCTAACTGCGCCCCCCTTAAGAGTTGGTCTTCTACCTCTGCAAGGTCTACTGTGGCTAAAGAGTTAGGCACATCAATAGTTGCTGATGGGTTTATGGTATAAGCAACACCAGGATTTACGGATGAGTTTTCGAGTACAGCATTGTCTAAGTTTATAAGGCTTAACGATGTAGCGAATAGTGATGTAGAGTAGTCTATGGGAATGTTCTGTCCGTTTATGTTTACTATGTCATACCCATCGGTATAGTTACCGTATATCAGCCTGTTGCCCATTATTGTTTGGGCCTGTGCCTTTAGTGGGACGTTGTCGTACAGCCTCAGTAACTCATCCGATCCTATTACAGAGTATATCTTACTGTTCGTGAACACATACTCCTGCGTTGCGTTGTCTGCCCAGCCGTAGTCTTCCTTCTTGAACCTCTCTATTACATATATCCTGTTAGTGTTAGAGTCCTTATACAGCAAGTCAACTTGAACAACCCTGTCACTCCCTGTGCTAAACTTTACCTTAGCACCGTTGAATGCATTAGACATACCAGCGTTGTCATAGCTTCGGGTATCGAACCTAAAGTTTGATGGCTGGAATGCAGGTAGACTGAATAAAGAAGTCGCACTGTACTCGTTGTTTATGTACCTGTACCTGTAGGCAAAGCTTATAAACCTGTCCTCCAAATAATTTTCTCCACCCACCACATTGATTAACTCAAACGTAGGTGCTGTCAGTGGAACTTCGCCAGTTGCTGTCTGGTCTTCAAAACCAGGTGGCTTTAGTATCACAGATATATCCTCCTCCTCTATACCATCCACATCCCCCGTAGGAAATTCGTATGTGTCGTTTACATTTATTCTCCTTGGTGGATTCTTTCCGTCCGTAAAGAACAGTAAGTCCTCGATCTTATCTACGCCAGTTATTAAATACTCTGGGTCAAACTTTAATACGTCAAGTGTTATCACATGGTATCTGAGCTGATTGTTCTGCGTGTTAAACGACACCACCATATCAACTACACCATCGGTAGCCACTGTGTTAGCGGGGTCATGAACAAACCAGTACATAGTCTCCAGCTGCCCATCGTCATATGCACCTAGGCATGTTGCCGAGCTTGACAGTGACTGCCCACCATACTCTAATGTAGTCAAGGAGTTGTTGCCCTTTGAGTTCTCTACAGCACCTATCTCAGTGTTTTCAGTAGAACCCAGACGCACGTTTATAGCATCTACATATTCACCTGGTGGAAGGAGTCTCTCGTCCACAGACTTATTCATCCTACCTGCAATAAAGTTTGTATTTATTATTGGCATATTATTATTTTATCCATTTATCCTTGCCCCTCATGTTCATCAGAAGCCTGCCAGGGTGTATGTTACTTAGTCTTAATTTTGCGTTCCTTAGTAGTGATGACTTATCTTTCCTTGCCCTGTTAACTACATACTCCTGCACACCAAGCCTGCCGTTTAAAATAGAGTAACGTATGTACGCATATATGTACTCCTCAAATAACTTATTTAAACTAACAGACGCATCGTCTCCGTTCTCCATTCCGTCAGATACATACTCTAATACCACTGACATCATACTACTCCCTGAGCTAAAGTTTATTACCCCTGCCTTCTTGTCTATATTAAACGTAGGGTTTGAGTTTGCTGTCTCTGTATTCAGACCAAACCTTGCACCAACCTGGTAGTCAAAGTACCAACACCCCTCTACATTCCATCCCTCCTGCCCGTCATAGACACTGTTTGAGTTTAGGTATATACTCCTTGCACCACCCCTTATACGGGCTAGATCTATTTCACTGTCCTGAGGGCTTAGTACGTTACCGTCTTGGTCGAATAGTAGGTTAGACTCGTTGTCTTGTAGGTAGGCCTTGGCGTAGCTTGTCTGTATGTTTTCAGTCAGTGGACGCAGTACACCATTCCTCCACTCAGATATCCTAACCCAGTTCACAAAGTCGGATGGCAAAACAAACCTATGGCTACTGTCTAAGTCTAGCTGCAGTATCTTTATCTCCTTGAGTGCATCGTAGTTTAACTCCTGTATACCACGCTTTGCATGGAACAGTACCTGAAACCTGTTCAGGTTGTTAACCAACTCGTGGTTTCCTTGGTATATAAGCATGAAGTTATTAACTATATCCTCTAATGTTACATACTGGTACGAACCCCAATTCGCATCGTTAGGGTTTCCCTCGTTGTTTGTGTAGTACTGGTACTGATTTATATATGCCATCTTAACTTGTTTCTTGTGTATCTAATGCTTCCTGTCCCTGTGCAAACTGTACAACATCTGCTTCCCTTATTTCTACTCCCGCATACTGTAATATCTTATTAACTAAGTTAGGTTCATCTGAAAGCGGTAGCTCAAAGTCTTGATACAGTCCATCAGATATATTAAATATAGGGTCGTTACCAGAGGTCTCTAAGTAAGTCCAGCTAGGTACAAACGGATACCTAATATACTGAGCCAATACCTGCCCCTGTTCGTATACACTAGATGGGTATATCTTAGAGCTTAATGCGTTCTGAACATACGCAGGGTATGTCAACGTTGGCTTGGTTAGTATAGAGTTATCTAGTAAGGTTATCTTAGCCTGTGTTACCTTCTCTGCTTCCTTTAAGTTATTAGGATTATATACTGCGTAGTCTATAGGAGACGAAATAATATTTGTACTTTCCACCTGAAGCTGTGTCTCTGACACCACGCTCTCCACTAATGTGTTTGTTGGTATACCCCCAATACTATACCCCACAACATCTCCTGGAAGTACTCCGCTTGTTACAAAGGTAGCGTTTGTGTCTAGTATCTCGTTCTGACCAACCGCAAAGCTGGTTGTAGTACCCGTAGCCCTAATCGTTTGGTAGACTAACATCTTGTTAAGTAGGTAGTAGTCACTTCCGTTTAGTGTTGCGGTAGGGAGAAGGTACGAGCTTTTATTTAATGTAGCCGTACTCTGATTTTGTAGGGGTGCTAGTACCGTAAACGTGTCTATAACCTCCTCTAGTCCCTTTACTATATCTGCGTAACCAGTCCCTGAAGACCTGTTATTTTCTCTGTTGATCCAGTTGTTGTACTGATAAAAGTAGTCCTCAAACAAGTCCATCTGGGCTTGTAGGCAGTATAAGTTAAAGTCTTGGGGAGATAGATATCCGTAATTGTTTTTATTGAGTACAGCTAACACTGTATTTCTCACAGAATTTATCATCGATATTCTTTTTTACAAAGATAACAAAAAAAAAGAGGCCTAATTTTTTAAGCCTCTCTCTTTGTTATTAACTATTACTACTTAAGCGTTTCTTTAATAGCTTGTAAGTCTCAATACCATCATCTGTCTGGAACAATGAAGCCACAATGTAGTAGGGGTCTTCACCAAACGGAACGGTTAGTAACTTAGTTTTATTCTTTGGTAAGTTAAAGTAAACGTCTTTACCTGAGTTCCTAAACGACAGGTAAGAGTTATTAAAGAACTGAACAACATCATTGGTCAGGTCTAGCATAGGATCGTTTATGGTCTCCATAAAGTCATGTGGACTGTTTCTTGCATAGACAAGTACATCCCTCTTGATCTCAGCGGTAGACATCTTGTCAACCGAAACCCCGATCAATACCCTTGCCACAGCCAACAACTTATCGCCCTTTAATTCCTTTGCAACAATCATTGCATCAACAGCCTTCTCTACCATCTCCAGCTCCTTAGACGCATCCCTTGACTTATCTACAACCTCATACACCCTCCCATTAGACGGGTGGTAGTGTAAGAACTGCTGCAGTACTTGGTTTTGTTTAGGTACGAATAGCATGCCATCCTCGAATACGATAGGCTCTAGTATAGCGTTACCATCCTGCTCATCCTCGAACGGACTCTTTTGGTTTCTCGCATACCTCAGTGGCCTGTTAAGTCCCTTACCCTCATCGAAGTGTAGCAAAGGTGATCTCTTAGAGTGTCTTGATGACAACATATAGCTGAGTGGCGCACGGTCTTGTTTTAGTCTGTAAGTTTTGTCTACAAACTTTTGTGTTTTTTTCATTTGATATAATTTAATTTAGAATTAAAAAAAGGGGAGACTCTTACATCTCCCCTAATATTACTACTTATTATGCATCTTGGAATAAGAAGAAGTTGTTTGCGCCTAATACACAAACTGCTCTCTCTGTCAAGAAGTTTACCTCCATAGCATCCAAAGAAGATGTCCTTGCTCCACCAGCTGAACCAGTGATCCAAGTTTTGTAACGTCTGTCTTCAGTCTCAGAAGCTCTGTAACGAACGTGTAAGAAAGGACGCTTTGCATTCTTTCCTAGTACCTGGTCGTATACTGTAGTCGAACCAGCAGGAACTAACATTCCGTTGATCGCACCGCCTACAAGACCGCCTCTCATTGTTGGGTCGTTAAGATACTTCCAGTCAGACTTATAGAAGTCATAGCCTCTCCTGAATCCTGAGAACCCAAGATTTAAAGCCATCTCCTCGTCATTGTCAAACAGTCCATATGAAGTGCCACCAGCCCCGTAAGAGTTCTGAGCAGCTAACATGTCGTCCATATCAAACGAGAAGTTTCTGTTCACGAAGAGAACGTTCTCCTCGATTGCTCCCTGCTTGTCTAGCCTCTGTATAATAGAATCAAACTCAGCAAGCGTTGTTGGATTACCTCCACCAAACACGTTACCTCTCTGACCCACTACGTAGAACACACCCTCTGAACCGTTAAGGTTAGCTTGTGATAGTCCAGCTCCAGTACCTTGGAAGAAGTCTCCTGCCCCAGAAGCAGCCTCTGCAGGCACGGCCTCAATCATTGCAGTCTCCATGTAGTCCTCGAAACGTAGTCTCGTGTCATGCTCAGACTTTAGATACCAAAGGTATCCGCTTACTCCGTCCTCGCCTGATACCTCAATCCATCCAATCTGAGCCATATCAGAACCAGAGACAGCATACTTGTCCTTGATAATTATTGGCTTGTTGTCAAAGATTAGGTCGTCAGACTCGTTAGATCCTACCATCCCCTCAGTTCCCTTGTTGAACTCAGACCCGTAGATAAATATATCACAAGCTACATCCGCTGCCATTGTCTGTCCACCTGCCTCGTAGTAGGCTATTGTTACCGTGTTTGGTGCGCCAGCTGTAGGAGCTACCGTGATCACACCCTTATTAGTTAGGTTAGACCCAGCTGTCTTGTCGGATATCATTACCGTCTGTCCAACCCTCAATGATGCTGTATTGCTTCCAGCTAGGGCAGGGTTAAAGTTACTGATGTTGTTAGGAATAGTCCACACCCCAGTTAAAGCTGTAGCTGCAGCACCTGATGTACAGTTTTGGTATTTTACGTGTAGTCTTCCCTGCTCTGCCCACTTGATAAGGTCAGAGTTAGAAGGCATCTCTGCTCCCACTAGTCTTAGGAAAGATGATACACTTCTATTTCCATATCTCTCAAACTCTTTCTCGTAAGTATCGGGTAGATACTGATTCAAGAAATCAAAGTTTGTGATATAGTTACTTTCCAACGGCACTTGCTGTGCTGATGGCTGCAGGTCGAAACCTGGCGTTGCATTTACTGCCATAATTTTTTACTTTTTTTTTTGTTAATTATTTTTTTAAACTTCTAATTTTGAGTCCCTTCCCGCTGCTTGTGTCTCCAACAGAACGAATTTTCAAACCATCTTTTGATGAGAGCTGAGGTGACTTACGTACATCCATGTTTATGTTCTTGGACTTACGTGTAACGTCATCAACCGCTGCTGCAACACCTTGTTCATAAAAGAACTGAGCAAACTTCTCTGGATTCATAGCAACCGATAAGGCCCTGTGGTAATCCTTTGTCTCGCTCAGTAAACCCTCCTTGTCTACAAACTTGTTTATAAAGTTGTTTACGTCAGACTGTTTGTTATACAGCTCTTCTGCTGTACCTGGTTTGTAATTAATCTTCTTTTCACCGACCTCAAATTCAAAACCTTTGAACTCGTTGTTAAACACTTCCTTAGTGCGGTTTAAGAAGTAATCATATCGCTTCTGATTTTGTTCAGCAACAGAATTAGATTCGTTTATATACTTATGATATGCACTTAAGTTTTCTTTCTGATCTTCAGATAACCCACCCCCACTTGACTCAAGAGGAATTTTATATTTATCTTTCTGTTCATTAAAAAACTTACGTGCTTTCGCAAGTTCTCTTTTCTTAGCCAGCTGTCTCTTCTTGATATCCTTGTCGTCATCAAGCTCATCATAGCCAAACTTATCATCCATCAAGTCCTCGATGTCTATCGCATCTAAACCCTCCTCATGAATAGCCATGTAGTCAGCTAGTATAGAGTTCTCGTCCATGCTATCGTAGTCCTTTTGTAGTTTATAAAAGTCCTCAATACCACGCCCAGTCTCTTTCTTATACTCAAAATACTTTAACACATCATCAGGCAACTGCTCGTTTGACTCTCTCGTCTCGAACAACTGATCAACTGAATCAATGTCCTTGTTATACCTTTCCTTTATATACGACAGAACACTGTCGTCATCTATAGTTAATGGCTCAGGTGTAACCTCTGGCTCTTTAGTTATAACCTCTGGCTCACTAGATACAGTCTCTGCGTCAGCAAAAGACTCTTCATGTTTCTTAAGTAACTGCTCCTCTATCTCAGCCTTTGATTTTTCTTGGTTTCCACCAACTTCTTTTACTTGTAAATTCATTTGATTTAATTTTGTACAAAGTTAATACATATTATATAATAATATTTTAGCCTACCTTGGGTTAAACTCAGCTAGATCAAAGCCATCTAAACTGTCCTCGTTAGACTCAAAGTTTATTGGTGGCAGGTTTCTCTTCCTCTGCTCAATCATCTTAGACTGCTGCGTGTTAGCCTGAGTAATCCTGTCAGACTTAGCCTTCTCCCTTGACTGCTCCCTCATATCTATCTGCTGCTGTTCTAAGCCCCTCATCTGCATCTGGTAGCCGAACTCAATCTCCATCAACTGAGCCTTTAGCTGCGCCTCGTTCTTTAGCTTCTCAATATCCATAGCAACCTCTGCTTGCTTTATCTGCATCTTAGCCTGTGTCTCTGTCTGTATCCTCATCTGTTCGGCTTGAGACTGTGCCATTACTTGCTGCTGTTGCATCTGTGCCGCTGCTTGTTGCTGCTGCTGTACTGCCTGCTGCTCTGCCTCCTGCTTTCTTTTTCTCTTAACCTTCAATAGCTGGTTAGCCATCTTTAGGTTATGTATCTCCCTAATGTCAATAGCGTCCTCAAGGTTTATATCCTGCTTGGATAATGCCATCTGTATGTTCTGCTCAAGCATAGCCTTCTGCTCCTCGTCTGGAGACATCTCTAGGAATATACCAAAGTCATACAAGTAGAAGTCCCTTAGGTCTTCTAACAGCCTTAGGTTGTACTTACCAATCTGCATAGCAAACTGATTCTTAAAGTTTGAGTACTCCAATATATCTGATGTCCTTATAACAATACCCTCAGCCAAACGCTTTGTTATATATAAGCTGCTGTTAAGTATGTGTCTAGTTGCCGTGTTAGAGCTTAGTGCAGCGAGCTTCTGTACACCAACCAACGCCTGTGGGTTAGGGCTTGAAGCATCCCTTGCCTCGTTCAATCCAGTAACCGTCCTAATCATGTCCATGTAGTGATTATAGTTACCTATCAGCATCTGTAGCTTACCTGACCCACTGCTTGATGTAAGCTGCTGTATCGGCTGCCTTGCGTTATTAAACTCACCGTCTTGGGTGTAAGACCTACCAACAACAGAACCTGTCTGGAAGTATAGCCTCAGTGCATCCTCAGGGTTGTAAGCGTTACCTGTACCCAAGTCTACCTCGTTTAATCCATCAGCGTCTATGAACACACCGTCTGGTACAACACGAGAAACTACCTGCTGTATCTTTAAGTGTGTCATCTGTATAAGGTCTGCAAAAGGAATCATACGCCTCACTAAAGATTCGTATACACCCTTGTACATCCTTGGCGCACACGCAACATAGTTAGGCAGTGCATGCTGAGAAGCTGACTTTGGTCTTACCATGTTTTCAGCTAACTCCCACTTCAATAAAATGTTTGTACCCATCACCATGATACCATCGTACCATACCTCTATATTCTTTTCTACCCTCTCAAACTTACCCTCCTGCTGCATCTCAATGGGTGGGTTAAACTGGTCGTCCTTAGCCACAACCTTGTAACTACCGTCTGCCATCTCCTTCTTCTTGTAAACAAAAGAGTGTGTGGTCTTGTAGTTAAAGTACAGCAGGGTGACTGTGTCACGCTGGAACATAGAGTTCTCGTAGTACTGGGCGTTGTTGTAGTAGTTATACCAAGACTGACTGTATTTAGATATCTTATCCATATCCTCGTTTGATATGTCTGGGTCTATCTTAACAAGTTCTGCCATAGGTATAGTCTTTACCTCACCCCAGTAGTAACAGTCCTTAAAGTATGGATCTTCTGTATAGCTGTACACAACGTTTGCAGGGTCAACATAATCTAGCTGTACCCCTTGTCCTGGTAGGAACTGATGCTTTGCCATACTAACGCCAAGCGTCATAAGGTCGTAGTCGCATCTCTTTCTTATCTCGTTGTATTGGTTCTGGTTTAGTATGGTGTCTATAGCCTCCTCCGCAGCAATCTCTATAGCTGGCTTATATTTAAGCTGCATATATAACTGAAGTTCCTCATCACTCTCAGGCAGCTCAGACTCTTCCGTCTGAAAAAGGTTTAGGTCAAAGTCTTGCTCTATCTGTTGAAACAACGGACGTGCAATCATCTCTCCCTCTATCATTTTCTGAAACTCATCCCTCTTCTCCGCTGACATAGCATCCTCTGCAAAAGCTTTCACCTTAAACAGCCTATCGTTTAATCCGTTTACTACTATGTCTACAAACTTAGGTATAACTGGAACAGGTGTCCAGTCTAGGTTAAGGTAACTTAGGTCTCCGTCTACCGCAATCTCGTTCTTGTACTTAGCCACAGACTGCTCACCACGGGCATACAGCCTTAGCCTATTGAACTCCCCCCACTGGTTGAAGAACCTACATGAACTATTGTCCTTCCTGAACCACTCGTACTGTATCGCCTGCCCTATCTGTAGGCCATACTCCATCGTATCTTTCTGTGCGTCAGTAACAAACTGATCAGGAAAAGCGGCTTGATTGATTTCTATTTTTACCTCTTTCATCTATTTATTATTCTACTGCGGGAGTCAGTGTTGTTATATGTTGCAAATTTAATGCTTATTTTTTTATTTTCTTTTAACGGTGTATATAGGTGTTTTTGGTTAGCCATTATAGCCAGACCTGAACTTATAGACGCATCAAACTTTGTCCTGTTGTTGATATCAAACTTTGCCCAGTCCTCTAAGGTTCTTTCAAAGTATACGTCCCCCATGTCTCCCTCAGTTCTATATATACCAGTCTCATCTAGTCCTACATATTTTTCTATATAAGACTCAATAGCAGATGCGTGTGACTGCTTTACATCCTGGGATGTGTTAGGTATACCACCCAACTCCTTCTCTGTCTTAGACAGCTTTGAGTAAGCCTTGTCTGGTCGGTTTAAAGAGAACCCTCTATACCCCCTGTTCTTGAAGTGATACAGTAAACGAGGTTTATTGTTCTCACATAGGATAGGCATACCAAAGAACACACACGCCATCAACACCTCCTCAAAGAATATCTCAGCAGTCTGAGGCCTGGCTATGTACTCCAAGAAGAAATGATTACTTGGTATCTCCTCCATAGAAAACTTAGTCAAACCATGCAAAGAACCATTAGACCCCTTGCCCACAACTACTCCAGATATATCGTAGGAATCGCATCCAAAAGTTCCAAGGTGTTCGTTGCCTGGAAAAAATCTACCATTCCTCCTTATTACATTATTCTGTAACGCAGGTTTAGGCATGTAAGTTACAAAAAATCTGCCTCTTTTATTTGGAGTCCAAACTACCTTGCTGTCCTTGATGCCATCCTTCCAACTAAACGAACCCTGAGTTACAAAGTGTTCCCTTATAAGGGAGTCGTTGTAATCTATCTGTTGGTATATCTTGGTTAGGTTAAATATAGACTGCTTACTCTCATCCCTAAAAGCATGAGACTCGCTACGAGGAAACTGCCTGTAGAACTCATTAAGTGCATCGGGGTCTGATGTTAGAGAACTAACCTCGTTGTCCCAGTAGTCAATAGCACCCTGGCTAATAAGCTCTTCGTCAATACCCATCACTGGCTTGCTTGGTGTCTTTAACACAGGCATTCCATACTGGTCTATAAACCCCTCCATGTTCCACTCCATAGGAATGAATAGGTTATACAGGCCACTCTTAGTCTGTCCGTTTGAGTTCCTCTTAGATACATCAGAGTCGTAGTATAATTGTTTAAAATTCCTCCCACCCTTATCCAAGGCATTAGACGTAGAACCCATCATGCACTTACCCACAACCTTACTACCCAGCCTGAGACATGTTTTAGTAACACGCCAGTTGTTTAGTATATTGTCTGGCTTGTCCCACTTTCCACTCTCGTCATGTATAAGTAGCTTTAGCTTCTCACCATCATAGCTGTTGTCTGAAGTATTCTTCCAGTCAATAGTGGTATCAAGCCCCTCAAGCTTTTCCTCTTCGTCTATGAGGAACATATTCTTTTTTGTAATCTTAGACGCAGGGACTCTGTAAGCAAGCTCTGTCTTAGGCTTATCCATACCGTCCTGTATAGGCTTAAAGAAGAATGGGTAGTTGTTTGATATGGGAACAACCTTGTCTGTAAACATCTTCTTTGCATCAGACCCTGTCTTTGACAGTATACCTACACGAGCATCCCTAGCAAGCGTAGCCATGTTTACACACTCCTCAGAACCCATGTAAGAAAACCCTGACCTCCTAATCTTTAGGTAGCATATACCAAAGCTTCTCTTGTCTGCCTTGCAAGCCTCCCAGTATATATAGAACACCCTATTGGCCTCCCTAAAGTCTGGTAGTCCAACATCAATCTTAGTCCACTGTAGATACATATAATGAGAACCTGTAATATATGTAGGAACTCCATTGTTATAGAACCAGTAACCTAAGTCCCTCCTATTAAACTCTTTCTCTATGTAGTCCACCCACCTCTCCTTAAAACTAAGGGGCATGTTGTGCCACTGAAATATTGTTGATATCCTCTTTAACTCCTTGGAGTACTCTGATGCCTCCCAGTACTGAGACGCTTTTTCAGTAGACCTCTTGTATGGGTCTTTAGGTGTATGTGGTAGGGCAACCTTTAGGTTGTTTATGTTGTATATATCTCCGATAGTCCCGTCACGAGATATAACCACGATATCATACTTCTCATCGTAGCCATAGACCCAGGACTTGTGTCTGTTCTTTAGCTTCCTAACGCTTGAGGGTATAGTGTCGTTTACTTTTGTGTATAAGCTATTTTGACTTTGATTCTGCAAATCCTTTTGGTAAGTTATTTTTTTCTCTTTCCACGCCATTGATCCTGTCTTCCTCCTCCTGTATACGCTGAAGTATATCGAAGGCATCAAAGATAGCAAGCTTCTTAGCAGCCGCAGCGTTCTTTAGTCTGTCAGCCGCAAGCTCATCCTCTGGGTCTATCTTTATTATCTTCTCGTTGGCTACCTGAATCAAGTGCTGCACAGAGTTTTTTCCTGCTTGAATTATCTGTATCTTTAGTTCCCTTATATCCATACTATAGCTTGATGGTTATATTGCTGGTGTACATCCTAAACAACTTCTGGCCCTCTATATCAAACATGTACTCACTGAAAGGCTCGAAGCATATGCTGTCCCCCTTCTCTAAACCAAGCTCTACTAACTGGTCGTTGAGGTACACTAACTCTCCATGTAGTGGCTCTTCTTTTACCCCGCTGCCTATAATGTAAGAGTCCTTCTTTTTGATTGGTTTTACAAAGCAGTACTTATCAAATGCCTTCCACTCATCTCCCTTCTTGTATAAAAAGAACTGATCGAAGTCTACAATAAATAGGTTATCCTTGAGCCAGCTCCTGCCACTCTTCTGCCTGCCGTATATATCGTTGTAGTACTTGAATACATTGTGGTGTACAAGTATAGTATCTCCCTTAGATACCTCTCCTTCGTACCCCATGGGTACGCTGACTACCTCTGCATAGCGATTAGCTACGGTGTGATCCTCCTCAGATACGCTGATGATTAAGTCCCTATCACCGTATACCCTTATGTTGTCATAGCGCCTGCCCTTTACAGGCTTTACAATAAATGAGTATGGTGATTGCATTAAAAGTTTATGTTGTACTCCAGCGATATAGGCATCGTCTTCTTGAACTCCTTCCATAGCAAGACCTCGTCCTTGTTACGAATCCATATCCTATAAGAAAAATCCTCATGGTCATACTGAATCAAATGGATGCAGTATTTTCCACCTAAAACATCCTGTCCCGCAATGTAATGCATTGCCCCAGACTTATAGTCTGCTCCTATGGATATCTTTCTTATGTCCAAAGTATTAGATTAAAATGAAGTACCTATCGTTAGTACCCTGTAAAATATATTAACAAACATCTTACCATTACCATCAGCTGGGTTGGATTCACACTTTAACCTAAGTGGACTTCCAGCACCCATGTGGTAGTTTGAAGATGGCTGAACCAGTTTATATACCCGTTCATTTACGGTGTTCATATCGACCGCAGGAATAGTTCCAAGTGCCACAGTATTATCAGGGGTATATATTATATACGCAACTGGAGAAGTATCAAGGTTTTCTGCCACCACCCGTAGCCGTGTTTCGGATATTACGTTTGTCACCACCGTGTTAGTTACAACACCTAGAATTGTATATGTTGCTATATCTCCAGGCCTTACCCCGCTTGTTATAAACGTAGCAGCGTTGTCTACTATTTGATTCTGAGGGTCTCCAACTGGCCCTGGTGCTTGTCCCGTTGTAGTCCCCGCAGCCCTAATCGCTTGGTCAACCGCAGACACAAACTCTAGTGGGTCAGTAAAGTTATATGCAGTTGTTCCTGGCACAGTGTTTACAGCTAAAGATATAACATCTATAACCTTATCAACACCAGGGCTAGGTATAATAACCTTGTTTGACGTAGATAAGGATAACAGGTCAGCAGGTGTTACCTCCACGTGGGCAACCAGTGTATCAATACCAAACTCTTGCTGCAGCTTGCCTATGGTACAGGACTTTGTCATTAACTTATTATCCTTGTCGGTTAATATTATGTAGTCATCTGTATGTAAGGTAGCAATCTGAGGGTATGCCGTTGTGTTACTTATCCGTGCCATGTTTTATTTTTTTTCTTCGGGTTGAGTTACCTCACCATCCTGTAGGTTGATGGTAGCATTCTTCCCATATTTTTCAGCAAGCAATAGTTCCTGATCCTTAAAATCTTTTTGTACCAAACCAATCTCTGCGGTAAGTTGCTGCTGTTGAATTACAGTGTCTGCAATTGCAACCTTTATTTGCATGAACTTATTGTTTAGCTCCTGTATAGCTGTTAACTCGTCTGCGGTTAACATCACCTGTTCTTTACTTTTACTCATTATATTAAATTTAATTAGTTATCAGTAACACAAAGATAGTAAATTTATTGAGATTTTAATGCTTCTATTTCTGCTTTTAATTCTTGTATTGCTTTTACTAATATAGGAACTAATTTACCATAACTCATTTCTAGTTTATCTGGATTTGAATTGTATACAAGCCTTAATGTATCATCATCTAATTCTTGTACCTCTTGTGCTACAAATCCAAAATCTTTTTTGCCCTTATTACTAGAATGAAATTCTACTTCTTCATAAACTGGCTCTTCATTTTCATCAAATACCCCATTCCCATTTTCGTCTTTAACTTGTTGTAATTTTATTTCTGAACGATTTGCCCAAACAAATTCTCTAGGTTGTAAACTATCAATGAAATCTAATCCGTAAGTCAAATCTTTTATTTCTGCCTTATCTCTCTCATCTGATAATGATGTAATAGATGTAACTGCACACCTCAACGTACTTATACTTGAATTACCAAGTGTAAATTCATTTGAAACAGTGGCTGAACTTGCCGCTGAATCATTTCCTATTAAAGTATTGTTTGATCCACTTGTTAAATTATTTGTACCAGTATTTCCGCTATTAGTTCCTATTAAAGTATTGCCGCTGCCAGTTACATTATAACCAGAATAGTAACCTAAAGCTACATTGTCTGTAAACGTACTTCCACTATATAATGATCGATAACCAATTGCAGTATTTAATGACCCAGTTGTTTGCCACCACAAGGCTTTTCCACCGAATGCCGTATGATTACTATGCTGTGTTGTAAGATAACACGCTTGGTGACCTACTACTGTAGATTCTTGTCCATGATATCCTCCTAGATTATATAATGTTTTTGTTCCAATAGATATACTGCTCGCCATCCCAAGACTTTGTTGTGCCGCTTGAGATCCAATAATTACAGATTCATAATTTGCACGAGAACTATTTCCAGCTTTCCATCCGATCATAACTGAATAAGATAAAGTTGTTGCACTCTCTCCAGCCTTTATTCCCAAGAATACATTTTTGTTGCCACTCGTTAATGAATTACCCGCATCATTACCGATGACTAGATTGTCTGCTGGATTGCCGCTTAATGTAGTTGGTACATTAACAAAATAAGAGGATGTGCCGTCTATCAATACATCGCTTAATCCATTTAAGCTTGTTGCACCACCTCCTCCACCTCCGCTACCATTAGCAGCAGCAGTTATTCTACCCTGTGCATCTACAGTAATATCAGCAGCAGTGTAAGAACCTGCAGTTACGGCAGTATTATCAAGGTTTACTGTCAAAGTGGTAGATCCCCCAGCAGTAGATATTCCTGTACCCCCAGCTATGTCTACAGTAGCATTATTTGTTATAAAAGTAGGAAGTCCAGTATCTCCTTGTAATCGCCAACTATAAGAACCAGCAGCATCTATCCAATCTGTACCAGTTACTGTAGAAGACAATACTTGTCCATTAGTTCCTGGTGAATTATTTGAGTCATAGTAAGCACCTGTGACCCTAGCGTTTCCATTTACATGAAGTTTTTGAGTAGGACTTGAAGTGCCTAGACCTGTACTGCCTCCTATTTCTGCACTACCGTCAACCTGTAAATCATTGTAAGTTGTGATATTCCCATCAGCAGTAATATAACCATCTGAGTAAATTCCTGTGTCCCCATAAAGTACTCCATTAGATAATATATTTCCAGTTACATGGAGTGGTTGTGATGGAGTTGTAGTTCCTATACCTACGTTTCCAGTTGATGAGATACGCATCCGTTCAGATGAGTTTACACGAAACTGCATACTATCTGTAGCATGCTGATACCTAATCCCTCCTACATAAAAAGTATCGCTATCTCCAAAACGTATATAATTACTTTGAGTTGTACCTGCAACCTCCATTCTAATTTCAGAATCACTTGAAGGCCCTGTACCTGTGGTTTTTATTCTAATAACAGAATCAGCAGAAGATTGTACATCTAATGTGTAATTAGGAGTTGTAGTTCCTATACCTACGTTTCCAGTTACTGTAAGATCTCCATCAATAGACTGACTGTTTAAAAATCTAATTGCCATAGGGTATTAAATTGTATTATATTTTATAAGTTGGTATTATATCTCCTCCTCTGGTTCTCCACCCACAGTAAGTGTCACTGATACTGGAGTGATTTGAAGATCAATACTATTCTGTATACCGTCCTCTACAGAAGTAACATCAAACTCCCCCATTGCACCCTTAGTCCAGTCAACAACAATTTCGTTTGTCAAGTCCCCAAAGGGTATAAAGTCTGTAATGTCATCCGTGCTTAACGCCTGAGTACCAATACTCCTAGCCTGATAGGGATTACCCTGCGGGTCTAGTTGGTCTGATACACCCGTTACTATCCAGTGTACGTTGTATACCACATCTGAATCTTCCCCCACTAATGGGTATGCATCTACTGTCTTGCAGTCCCAGTTAAAAATTGTTGCCATAGTTTTTTAATTTTAAACTATTCTATTAATAAGTACCGTTACGCTGTTAGTTGCTATTGTATTGTTAAATGTTATTTCTACTTCATCATTGCTAGTCCTTTCTACATCGGCATAAATAGTAACACCATTGGAGTCATATAGCTGCACCATAACAGCCCTTGAACCTAAACTATGGGTTACATCGTATACAGTAGCCGTTCCGTCACCAATTTGTTGAGAATAATTAAGATTAGATGATATACAACTTTCAACCGCTGTACAGAAGTCAGTTACCTGAGATGCTGTGATTGCAATATTCTGTTCTGCCAGTGACGTAAGCAAACCCTTTGCGGTTACCGTGGCAGAGAGAGACTTACTCGCAGAACCATAACTAGCGGCAGTTACACCCGTGTCGTCTAGTGTTATGAACCCATTAGGAGTGGCACTAAAGTTTGCAGAGTCAAATCCTGCGACACCCTTCTCTGTAGCCCCGTCATTAGTTCCCGTGCCTGCAATGTTAGCGTCTGCAATTACAACCGTGTAGTCCGAAAGAGATGGAGTTGAACTTGCCGCAATGTCTGAGTTAGCAAATATTAAGTCACCAGGCTCTAAGTTCTCTGTAAAGAAAGATCCCGCAACTGTTACGGCAAAGAAGTCACCCTGTGTCAAGGCTACGTTTGATCCACCCGTTAATGCAGGGGTGTTTGTAGATGCGTTGTATCCACCCTGGAATACTCCCACTCCTGCAACTAAGGACTGTACCTGTCCTAGGTTTACACCATCTGTACCTGCTGTACCAGTTTTGACATCTAATAATTTATTGTTCCCAAGGTCTACATCTGCCTCTGCATCTCCCCACTGGTCTAAGTGTACGTTGCTGTATAGTATTTTTTCGTTTGCAGTTCCATCTACGCCTACCAAGAAGTCTGTAGCGGGGTCAATAGTTGTAACCGTACTTAAGTCACTTAAAGCAAGATTTGTTGTCAAAATATCTGTACCACTAGCTACAGTGTTTATACCTGTCCCCCCCACTATACGAACTTGGTTTCCATCCGTTATTACCTGTGGCGTACCCGACTCTCCAGCTAATTCCCAGCTACTCATTGTACCTGCCCCTCCATCAGTAGCAGCAGTAATCCTACCCTGTGCATCAACAGTAATATCAGCGGATGTATAAGTACCCGCTGTTACAGCAGTGTCGTCAAGGCTTATTGTTACCGTGTCTGTGTTTGAAACAAGAGATGTCAGTCCTGTACCCCCAGCTATGTCTACCGTGTTCCCGTTTGATATAGTTTGGTTAGTTCCACTGTCAGCAGTTAAGTTCCAGGTGTATACCTGTGCAGACAGATTAATAGTCTGCAGCCTAACTCCAGTAACGTGTCCCGTAGTATTAGTGGTTACGGTGTCTATTGCAGTAAAGCTGCCTCCAAAAATAGGAGTAATGCTGGTTGTCGTGTCATTTCGTGTTGTATCATCGTGGTTGACTGTGACCACAGGGCCTCCTGAGTTTACGGTGGTTATATACGTGCCTCCGTTTACGTCAGTAATGTTACCCCCTGTTGTATTTATTACCTGCCAGTTACTACCGTCATAGTACTTCATCTGGTTGGTGTCTGTCCTGTATATCAGCTGACCCTCTCCAGTTAATCCAGACGGGTCTGCTGCTAGGTTCTGAACCTTGAAGTTCTGTAACTCTCCGTTTGTTAAGTCAACGTTGGATAGAAATCTTATTGCCATGGTATTAATTGTTCTTAATTAAAAAATGCCTTTCCTGTAAAGGCAGCCCTAAATGATATTGTTACTTCGTTTATATTGTTGTATTCTACCTGTCCGTTTACTAACGTATTGGCCGAGTCTACCACAGTCACAGACGGAAACTTATTTAAGTTGTGGGTAACTACCCATGTATTAGAAGCTACATTCTGTGTGTACACAAAGTTTTTGTCTACTGTCTCACCCACTTGGTACGTAAGCAAAGATATGAAATAATCTTCTTCTTGTTTTAAGCTACCGTTCCCAGCCTTGTACGTGAGACCAATGTTATAGAAGTTATTGTCAGCAGGGTCAGCTGCCTGTGAGTCCCACTCAAATATTGCCCACTGACTCATGTCGTTACACTGCGTTATCAGTACCTCGCTCCCAATAAACGGTGAGTTATATAGGGTAGATATCTCAAAGGGTGGGTTTGAGTTTAAGCTGTATGTGTCAAACTTACTAAGCGTGAATGAGTTTATAGAGCTAAACAGAACCTGGTCAGCTCCGTATGGATTAAAACTAATAGTTGCGTTACCTCTTACCCCCTCGTTCTGGTAGGTGTACCTCAGTAGCTGACTCTGGGTTGCCTTTTTGTTTATGAAGTCAGCAACATCACCAGCGGTAAAGTTCTTGGTCTGCCAAGAATTTTGAGAGTCAGACCCAATCCACTTGTCTGCTGCTACTACGTTAGTGTCTATTTCGTATGTTGCTATCTTTGCCATTAATCTTATTTAGTTATTGCCTTGCCCTTCTCATACGACCTGCCACCAAAGTAGGCGGCAACTATTGTTAGGAGAAGCATCTTTAATAAATCTTTCCACTCGTTGTCAACCGTAAAGTTAATAAATCCTGAGTCAATGAAAATAAGTATGACCGTGCTTAGTACCACGAACGCTAACGTCAATGGCCTGATGGACTTAGACAGTGCGTTGTCGCTTGACATGTCTGAAGACCACCTCTTAGTCACCTCCTGAAGCTCAGTGTTCTGGTAGTCGTATATCATCTGCTGAAGCTTTATCTTGTCCTCAGTAGAAATATCAGCCTTAGTTATCTCTGAAATAGCATCCTTGGGTGACACAACCCCGTCAAGAACCTTACCTAGTCCTGGGTTTATTATGTGCGCAGCCCCCAGTAGGATCTTACCTATTGTGGTCTCTTTGAATTTTTTCTTTGGCATTAGTTACGATCATTTACTTGTTTGTTTCTTGATCGTCTCTATTGTGTAATAACAGCCACTTGTTTATCGTATAGCCTATGGATACCACTAACAACACCAGTTTTAATGTCATGTCAATAGTCGTTAAGGATATTGCGAATGTGCTTGCATTCAGTAGGTATAGTTTTATATCTGACATCCAAGCATTCATTTTACGTATGTATATGTAATCACTAATTGGTCTGACCAAGTATTGTTCTGGTTGTACATAACTGTTACCATATTGCTACACAGTTGTTCTCTGCAGCAGCTGATGTTCCAGTTGTATACAGCTGGATCACTTGTACTGGTAGGTACTCTCCTACAGGGAAGTTAGAGAATGTTACGTCACTTCCTGACACAGTCTTTACCGTCACGTTCACGTAAGAGCTTGCTGCAGTCATAGTGGCCTCACTGCTACCCACGTATAGTAAGCACCCCTCGGATGACTTTATCCTTGAAGATCCGTTAGGGCCTCCCAAGAAAATAGTATAGTTCTCAGGTGAAGTAAATATATCTTCACTTACTGACAATATTGTTGAGGTATCTATTGCTGTTACTGTAGCAACAGAACTGTCTGTAGTGTTATAAATAATATCACCTACACTTACATTAGAAAAGTCAGCTCCAACATCTACAAGTTTATTTGCAGTAGCGGCTGTTGTTGTTCCAGATAAAACTGGCAGGTCTGCAGCTGGTATTGGAATTGAGTCACTGCCCACAACCTGTAGTGTCATGCCAGTGTTAACTGTAATCTTTGGGTATGCCATCCTTTTATATTAGAGGGTTAAAAATCTCTTGTTAATCTTGCTTGTAAGGAAACTTACGGTTCAACGTGTCTCTCCTTGAAGCACAGCCACAGTCCTTTCCCATAGCCTTGCTTACTTTTTCCACAACGGTATGTATACCTGTTGCCTTTGTTATCTTCTGGATTGAGTCTCCCAATCCCCTTGACTTATTTTTTTTCACAATTACAGTCGGCATTTGGACATCTTGTTACGTCAAACATTAAGTTAATCATTAGGCAGTTCCAGTTACACTGAGTCCTGCACCAAAATTCTTGAACCCACAGGCCCATCCTTATTAATAATTTTCCCATTACTTCTTTATAAGTTTACCTAAGTGATCCTTAACCTTGCCGTCCTTTATACACTGGTGGTTGTAGCTCATAGACTTGTCACCACCGTATGCATGCCCAGACTCCTTCTTGGACATTCCCTTGCTCTCGTCTCGTCTTGATTTCATTGACTGAGACTTTTTTCCGTTCCTTGCTCCAAGTGACTCATCGAGTCTTGAATTGTATCCCTGTTTCATAATAATTTATTTAATGCAAATATACTAATATTTTCCTTGCCTATTTTTAGGCGATGACTTAGTGCTTCCACCCTTCCCTGCCCATAGCTTTTTACATGACCAGTACCTTGCAGTCATCTTAGATGTGGCAGTCGAACAGTTGTGTCTTGCCTTGAAAGACTTCCTTGCCTTAGCAGAGTAGTTGTGTCCGTACCCCTTAGCACCGAAGTGTATAAGCTTCTCCTTGCCGCCAGCACATGCCTTGACCATCTTCTTCTTGCCTGCCCTGTCGCTTGCCCTGACGGAGTTGCACTTCATTTTACTTTTATTGGCCATACTATGTAGCTTTTGCTTGGATAACAGTCCAGTTTGATCCGTCTGACCAAACCGCTATACCATTATACGATTTGTTAATCACATAATGAGTAGTTCCGTCTATTGTTTCAGGAGCTGGTGAATATACATTAACCCTATTATTTGCGTCTACTGTTCCGTCTGTAGTGATTCTTAAAAATCTATAAGGCACATCTGCTGCTGAAGGAAGTGTAAAATTATAATCACCACTACTTCCATTCCAAGAAAAATCAATAATACTTTTAGTGCCACTGTAGGTAGATGATCCTCCATCAGAAGCTGTAATAAAATCAGGAACTAACTTTACAATACCTGTTTCAAAATGATTTATCACGTAGTCAGAGACTTGATCAATTGTATATGCGTCTCTGCCTGAATTAGCAAGAGCAGATCCTTTATTCTTTGTTTCTATGCCAGGGGCTACTCCATGAAATTTAGTTCCTTCGGGTATACTCATTATCTAACTCCTTTAATATTTTTTACAAACTGCTTACCCTTTGCCCCCTCCTTCTTCTTCTTCCTTGCGGTAGCAGCTAGTTTTCTTTTTGATAGTGAACGAGCCTTTGCCAGGGGTAGACACCTGTCTGGGTTCTTCTTATTCTTAGAAGTACCGCACTCTCCCTTTATCTTTCCGTCAGTACCTATACGTACCCACTTCTCGTCCCTCCATTTCTTTAATTCTCCCATACCTATGATCCGCAGCCAATACAGTCAACGTAACTGTGACTTGGTTTTACTCCGTTTATTTTCATCTTGAGGTTATGTATC
>Ga0315321_10000514_pt1 | contig 28661 bp, 15 predicted proteins | sample M180m21515metaG_FD_203464 | JGI IMG/M metagenome (GOLD analysis project Ga0315321, IMG submission 203464) | Ammonia-oxidizing marine archaeal communities from Monterey Bay, California, United States - M1 80m 21515 | ecosystem: Environmental > Aquatic > Marine > Intertidal zone | place: USA...
CGAATACGAACAGGATGGCGGGCAGGATTACCAGATCGCCGACAAAGGCGGTTAACAGGATGATGCATCCTAACAAAGAGAACATTTGGATTCCCGGCATGGGACTAATCATCATGGCGGCAAACCCACTTACCAGGATTGCGGTCGTGATCGCGAGTGCGGGCCCCACCTGATTAATCGTTTCGCGAATTGCCCACCCGTGATTTGATTCACCATCGATGGCTAATTCATCACCGCTTTCCGAAGTTGCAGTATTCATCCCGGCCACCAGCTGCCGGTACCGCATCATCACATGAATGGTGTCATCAACGGCAAGCCCAAGACAAAGCGAAAAGGTGAGTGCCGACGTGATCTGCAATGGGTAGCCAAGCAGCACAAGCCCTGCTGCTGTCACTAGAAGCGGTAATGCATTGGGGATAATGCTAACCAATCCCAGACGAAGCGAACGAAAGGCGAGTGTCAAAACGACAAAGATAATCACGCTGGCTACCGCGAGGCTCATCCCAAGATCGCCAATGAACGAACGCATATTGCGTGCTGCGGCAACAACGGTTCCCGTCACATGAATAGAGTAACCGGGATGGCGTTTTTCAATTTCCACGATCCGCGAATCGAGTGGATTCAAATGATGTTCCAAGGTAGCTGCACCATCATTGGGCACTTGAGCAGTCACCACCAATCGGCGTGCATCATCATTGACAATTCGCTTCATCTGCGTTTCGGCAAGGCGTTGCGATTTCCGGTATCGATCTTCAGGATTTTTGATGGGTATCGTTTCCATCACATTCAAGACAGAGAATGGACCGCTGATGCCATTGGTGTTCAAGACGGCATGATGAACCTCACCGATCACCCGCAGGGTCTCTCGGTCAGATACTTTTCGGCCCTCAGGCCACTGGACAACGATGTGTGCACGCAACGCTCCTCCCATGACTGCGTCAGCTCGCTGAAGTGCTAGCGTTGCGTCTGAATTCTGGGGCAGGGTTTCTGTCCAAATGATATCGGGGTTCTGCCGAAACGCTGGCACAACCAGCACGAGAGAAATCGCGATGCCAAACGCAGCGATCAGCTTTGCATGGTTCAATGGAAAACGTGCGATCCAACCCGTCCATTCGGAAATTGGCAATTCGCCTTGACGATGCTTTCCGGCAATCCGCTGTGGCTTGGTAAACCGGATAAGGACAGGCAGTACTAAAAAGTCTGCCAACAACGCAAACGAAGATCCCAGTGCCGCACAAAACCCGAACTGCTGGACACTGTGAGTTTGAGAGACAAGCAACGAACCAAAACCAATCACAGTAGTCAACGATGTCAAAAGGCAGGCGGGTCCTGTGCGACACAACATTTTCATCATCGCTTCGTCGCGCGTTTTGCCAACGCCCAATTGACGCTTGGTTTCCAGCAACAAGTGCACAGCATCGCTCAGCCCGATGACCATCACGAGTGTAGGAATGACGGTGCCCAAAGCTCCAATTTGCTGACCGGCCCACCCCATCGCCCCCAAGGTCCATAACACGCCCAACGCTGGAGCGGCACAACAGATCAAAACGGGCCGCAAACCTCGAAACAGGATCAGTGCGACGAAAGCCGAAACGAGCGTAGCAAATAGCGATCCGGATACCATCGAAGATCGCAGCGACTCCAACGTTTCGGCGCGAATCACCAGATGCCCGGCGAGCAATGGCTTATTACCGGTATGTGATTCGTATTGATCACTTACATCTTGAACCTCTGCCACGGCAGCCGACAGCGTTGAGAGCGGCAACGACTTGCCGGCAACACGAGCCACAAGAACAAGCATGCTCCCGTCCTCGGATACCAATTGATTCATTCCAATCGGGTGCTGCGCGACTTGCTGTTTTAGCTTTTCATTATCGAATTCAGGATGAAGGTACCTTGGAACAACCAGCAGCCCTGTGCGCCGATCACGCAGATCAAACAGACTGCTGACGCTCACAATTTTTGGCAAATCAGCCAATTGGTCACGATACTGACGCAGCTTATCCAGGCCATCTGGGTCGAAGAGTGAATCACCCTCCAAGACGATTACGATTTCGTTATCTTCGTGACCAAAGTCGTCGTAAAGCTGTTGCAGCTGCTTCGAAGTCGCATTGTCCGACATGAAGACGTCATTGGGAGAAACGTCGAACGAGAGTCGCGCCACCCCCGCGCACGCGATGATCGACCCGACAACGATCAAGCACGAGATCAGCTTCCAGCTGTCCAGCATGATCCGCGAAACGACATACATGATTCGCGACATCCTTCAACTGGCGCGCTCTAGCTATTCAACCACGAGGTCATCTGCATCGCCATAAACCCAAGTGATGGTTGTTGGCGGCGTGAGGACAGTGCTGCCAACACCTTGGTTGGCGTGAACACCGTCGACACGAAATACCCATCCTTCGCTTCCGCTGGCTGTCTGCTCGCCAATTCCATCGACAAAAGCCGTGACGCCAGAACCACGAATCGAAATGGGGATCTGCTTAACCGATCGCATTACCTCTTCAAGAGTAGTTCCCTGCCCAACATCTGCAATCTCGAAGGTGACTGGTGCACCAGAACCCTGAATCTCAAGCGTCACAGTGCCAGATTCAACGTCAAGATCGCTACCAACCTGCGATTCTGCCCCGTCTTGTGTCGCGCCGTCAGACAGCGTGCCTGCAGTCGGGCCAGACGCTCCGGAGTCACATCCAGCGACAATCAACAGAAACGACAGGATCAATGAAGCAAACATTTTCATTTTATGGGTTCCATTTCAGCAGGTGACAGCGCATGAAAAACGACCGGCTTAGAAGCCGGTCGTGCATTCAATCATTAAAATACTCGTCTAACGGCGGGTCTTTTTGACCTTGGCACCGCCCTGACGGACTTTGAATTTCGGGTTGCTCTTGCAAATCACGTAGATTCGGCCGCGTCGCTTAACCACTTGGCAATCAGGATGGCGGTACTTTAGTGCGCCAATACTACTTACAACTTTCATCGGATCGATCTCGCCGGACGTATCGTATAGGTTGGTTTTCTGCAAAGATTTGAAGGCGAGAGTATAGCGTCTCGCTCAAATCCATCAACGGCAAACGACACGCATTTCCTCAACCAAGAAAGCCAAAAAATGGGGCAAATTGCCTATTTTGATTGTATCAGCGGAATCAGCGGTGACATGACCTTGGGTGCCTTGGTGGACCTGGGGGCGGATGTCGCAGTCATTGAGTCAGCTGTCCGCTCCATGGGCCTACCTGACCTGACGATTCGCTCTGAAACCGTAAAAAAGCGAGGTTTCCGAGCAATTTCCGTCCATATCGAGCACCCTCCCGAACACGCACACCGCCATCTGCACCACATCACAGAGATGATCGACAGGGCCACCGAAGTGACTCCTGCGGCCAAAGAAACCGCCCACCGTATTTTTCAGAAAGTCGCCGAAGCGGAAGCAAAAGTTCACGGATCAACCCTTGAGAAAGTTCATTTTCACGAAGTCGGAGCGATCGACTCTATCGCGGATATCGTCGGAACGGCTGTCGCAATGGACTCTTTGGGCATTGAAACGATCAGCTCATCACCCATCCCCACAGGCACCGGCGAAATCACGATTGCTCACGGAAGGGTCTCAATCCCCGCACCAGCTACCGCCGAGTTGCTGCGAGGAATACCGATAGCGGGTTCCGATATCCAAGCCGAACTGACCACACCTACCGGAGCAGCCATCCTGAAAGCATGTGCCACGAGTTTTGGGCCGCTGCCCTCGATGACAATGAAAGCGGTCGGCTACGGAGCTGGCAGCATGGATCTGGAGGCCCAAGCAAATGTCCTACGTGTCATTTTGGGTGAATCAGAAGATGCTCCCGTTAGTCGGGCCAGCCAAATTGAATCTGATCGTGTCGTCATTCTGGAATCGAATATCGATGACTCCACGCCAGAGCAACTGGCTGACTGTGCCACTCGCCTGATGTCGGCGGGTGCATTGGATGTATCCCAAACCCCCTGCACCATGAAGAAGGGACGCTCGGGGGTCATTCTGACCGCCATGACGACAAGCAACCGTGCCACATTGCTCGAGACCATTATCTTCGAACACTCAACCGCAATCGGAATTCGCCGGTATCACGCCGATCGGCACAAACTGCGTCGCAAAGCCACCGTAGTCGATACCGAATATGGCCCCGTTCGCGGCAAAGTCATCGAACTGCCCAGCGGTAAGCTTCGATTTACGATCGAAGATGACGACGCAACCAATATTGCTACTTCCAACCAAACCACCGCAACCGAGATCCGACGTGCCGCAACCACGGCTTATGGAAAAGCAAAACAAAGCCAATGACGTTAGATGCTGAAACAAGGACCTTCGGTGACGCAAACAAGGACCTTCGGTGACGCAAAGGCGAGCCCCACCTAGCGCAAAGAAATCGCTTCCTGTAAAGGACGGAGCACACTGGTGACGAGATACTCATCAACTAGATCGCGGCAAAGTCCAGACAAACGGTCAAATTCAGCCGCGTAATTCTCATTGGGTCCCAAACTGTCATATCTGCGTACCGTCAGATAAACGCTGATTTGGTCTTCACTGTACTCGCCGCTACGCACCTGATAGGCGCTGGTACGAGTCTCAAAACTGACACGACATTGGGTGCGACAATCCTCGTCCAACGAGAATTGAATCGCTGGCTCATGAGACAGCAACTTGCCGTAAGGGACCGCTGTAAAACGCTCCAACCCAGGTGCTACCCCAATCGCCTCGGCAAGGATTTCATTGTGATTCCCACGATAGGCAAAATCGAATCCAAGCATGACGCTAAGCGACTCGCAATCCAGCGGACTGATCGACAACTCAAAAGGAATTAATTCCAGCACAGTGCGATGCTGCTCGAGTGCCGAGTCAAAGGATTCGGGATTCACCACACCTGCGTTAACGCGTTTTCCCTCGACCGACGCCCACCGATAAGCACCAGCATCTTTTTCTTCTTCCAAAACATACTCACCTTTTTCTCGTGAGTAAAAGTTCTGCATTTTTGGATAACGACGCCTTACTTGTTCAAAATAATGGAGAACCGCCTCACGGCTCTGTGGCAACTCCATCTCGGTTGAAAGATTCATGTTGACGTAATAGTCATCACTGAAATCGCCGTATTCACTCATTTAGTCCTCCTCGTCGTGTCGGAATTACCGCCGGAAAAAGAGGCATCCCCCGACAAACGCCAGTATAGACGGCGTTGGTCATTCGATGAACGGGCACACTCAAAAACATTTTAGAAATTCGGAAGAATTGAAAGCCAGTCTCACAGCACAAATTCACCAAGGAACGAAAATGGTCCCAAAGAGGGCAAGGAAGCGTGTTTCGCGGCGTCCCACTCTCAGCGTGGCTTGAGCCTCAGGTAACACCTGCGGACGCACAGAATCGCGCCGCTCAAACCACAGCAACCGATTCTTCACCCGCAGCCGATAATCCGGGGTCCGCCTCACAACGACTCGTTGGGAGATCAGTTTGCTGACGAATTCTTCGTCACCCAATCAGGCGTTCCAAACCAGTCGTGCATTTCCTTTTCAAAGGGAGCGACGATTTCTGGTGGCTCAGGAATACCCCCTCGATCCCTTGTTTCCGCGGCCCAGGTGTCTAATGCCGCACGCATCTGTAACAAAGCCGCTCGGTGTTCAGGAACCTTTGAGTCAGCCAAATTAACCGTCTCGTAAGGATCGACGCGGGTGTCAAAAAGCTGCTCATTTGCAAAGGGCTTCATCAGGTCAGCCGGAGGTCCCGACAATTTCCCAGCCGCGTGCAATTCCCGCATCAATGGTTTAACGAGAAAACACTTTTCCTTGTAGCGATTGAGTGACGGGAACCCAGCCCCCGGCGTGAAGTTTTTAACATAGTGATATCGTTTTCCACGCACCGATCGTTGACGTATTTCGGTCTCATCAATGCGGTCCCGCGCGCTGAACGCAAAGCGTCTTTGAGTTGTTTGGTCGGGGCCCAAAAAAGGCTGCCCCTGCATCATGCGGGGAACTTCAACACCAGCCATGACCAACGTCGTTGCTGTCAAATCAATCAGACTGATGACGCGATCGTCAACCAATCCCGCTCGATAGCCTTGGGGGGCCGGAAAATTAGCAGGCCAGTGAATCACCATCGGCACATGCAAACCACTATCGAAACACCAGTGGATTCCTCTCGCCTCCAATCTGCCGTTGTCACCAAAGAAAATCACGACGGTGTCATCTGCAACACCATCTTGCTTTAGCTGCTTAAGAATCCATCCAATTCGAACATCCATCCCACTGGCAGAATTCAAGTACCGCGCCCACTCCTGCCGTACGATCGGATGGTCGGGGTAGTAAGGCGGTGGAGTCACATTCTGTTCGGTTGCAACCTTGGGATGCCATTCCTCCCCAACCCAGACAACGCGTTCTTTTTCTGCTGATTTGCGATCATAGATGTCGTACTCGGCCTCGGGCATATTGAACTGTGCAAAGAACGGCTTTGAGGTATCAATGTCAGACCACAACTTTGTCTGATAGAGAGGTCCCTCATTGACAAAATTCAAATCGAGTTTGCCAGTCCCGACCACCCGCTCCCCGATGTGGGTCACATTTGCTGTCTGGTACCCGACTTCCTGTAAACGCTGGGTCAACGGTCGCACTCCCTCGGGCAATCGGTAATCATCATCTCGATGTGATCGCATGTGATGCATATCAGTGGTGGTTGCATACATGCCCGTCATGAACGCCGACCGACTCGGAGCACAAACCGGCGATGTAGAATACACGTTCGTGTAACGGACTCCCTGATTTGCTAAACGATCAACATTGGGTGTCTTCACATTTTCGGCGCCGTAACAGCCAAAATCGAGGTCAAAGTTTTCACCCACGATCCAAACGATGTTCGGTTTTCTGTCAGTTGAAAGGTCTTGTCCATGCACCGCAGATAGCAGCGAGAAGATCACCAAAATTGCCAAAAAACGCATCGAAACTCTGAAAAACATGCTCTACAGTCCTTAGGAAGAAATAGACGATTACTTACTCAAGGTTCGCGATCAATCGAAGCTGGTGTCCTAAGAAAAGATCCTACGACCATGATCGAGAACACAGTTTAGCATGCTGGGGTATCAACACAGCAACCTGGTCCGAACCCTCATGATTTGCACACGAATTTCTTTGCTGGGCAAACCTCAGCTCGATTGTGGGATCATCACCCCGTAAAGCTCAATGGTATATCCCTCGACATCAAAGATCGGCTGTCCCTTCAATAGCACGTCGCGACAACCTCCTTCGTCACGCAGTTGCCTGATGGTGAGTTCATAGGCGAGGCCGGAAGCGAGGGCTGCGTCAATCGTATCCCGCAGGATTTCACGATCATCCTCATGAACCATGGCAAAAAACTCTTCGGATGACGGCGGTCCCAAAGCAGGGTCTCGCCCACTGAGTCGAAACGCTTCCTCACTCCAAATCAATTTTTCGGTTCTTGCATCAAATGACCACGTAGCCAACCCAGCCAATCGCTGAAGATCTCGGAGCCGTTGCCTGCTCATCATCAGTTCATTTTCGGCTTTTTTACGCACCGAAATATCGCGAATGGTTGAAACCACCATCGCCTCGCCCTGCATATCCACCACACAACCACTGATCAGGACATCAATGGCATGCCCGTCCCTGTGCAGAAACCTTGATTCGAGGTTATTGAGCACCCCGTATCGCCGAAGTGCATCTGTCAAACGTTCGCGATCTTGTTCACACTCCCAAATATTCAGGTCAACGATGGACTTATTTACAAGCTCTCCATTCGCGTATCCAAATAACTCCCGGAACGCGTCATTGGCCTCTACCACGCATCCGCTCTCCATCCGGAGCAACAATCCAGCTTCAGGTGCATTGGTAAAAAGTACCGAGTAGCGACTATTTCGTTGGTCGTTACTTAAACGTGCCGCTTTCAGAGCCTTGACGTTATCCGCATGTTTTGAATCCAAGCGGTTGGCTGATGCATAAATCGAGAGAGCCAAATCATAGTCCCCTCTGCGTGTTGCTGCCTCAGCAAAACGGCTCTGCAGTCTAGTTCGCGTTTCCAGGGCCGCCGGGTTGTCCGGCCAAATATCGAGTGCCTCCATGAGCAAAGCATCAGCAACACGAAAGTCCTGGTATTGATGATCATCCTCTGCATTGGACAACCGCACTTGTGCACGCTTGACGAGTCTGAAACTCTGATCGTGTTTTTGCTGATCAGTGAGCGCAGCGATAAAAGCATCGACTGAGGGATACCGATCCTCTGCTTGATCCGACATTGCGACTCGCGCGATATCCATCAACTCTCCTACCACCGCCGTCTCCCGAATCACATTTCTAGCGGCGGCCTGTAAGCACGCAAGCAACGTTCTCCCGTCATGTGGTGGAGTGCCGGTCAAAATCTCAAACAAAATCGCACCCAACAGATAGACGTCAGTCTGATAGGTGGTTGCTGCATGAGCACCATCCGCCAACTCGGGAGCCATGTACGCGGGCGTTCCCCCAATCGTCTGTTGTACCCCATGCCGTAAATCGTCACTTCCAACCGTCAGTGCCAACCCCCAGTCCGCCACGAGCACCTCACCAAATTGCCCGAGCATGATGTTCTCAGGTTTGATATCGCGGTGAATGAGACCGCGAGAGTGAGCGTATCGAATGGCATCAGCAACCCGCAGCAGGATGTTCACGTTTTCGCCGACAGACTTGCTGGAAATCTGCTGATCCCAACTGGTGCCGTCGATCCGCTTCATTGAATAGAACAGGAATCCGTTGGAATCGACACAAATCTCATGCAGCGCAATGACATTGGGATGATCAAGACCACCAATCACCCGAGCCTCGGTCAAAAAACGCTCTCGCGAGACATCGTTTGTTGCCAGTTCATCTCGCAACACCTTGATCGCAACCTCACGATCAAGCGCTCGTTGATGAGCCTGATAGACAACCCCTGTTCCACCACTGCCAAGCTTACCGACAATTCGGTAATCAATTTCCTCAGCACGCATTTCCGTGAGCTGCGCTAAAAGCCGAACAGGCACGAATCCTTTGTCAACTTGGCTGATCGTTGGGTCAGTGGTATCACCCACCAGTTCCATGGTCTCGGTGGCTGAAAAATCTTCCCAAGGCTGCGGCCAACTCGGATGCGTGAATTTACTCCCTGCCAATGAACAAATCGTGACAGTTTTTTCGTCTGCCGGCATCTGCTCAAGCCGTTCTTTGACTTCGGCGTCAGCTAACACAGAACTCAGCAGACCCTCATTATCATCCTTTGACAACGCATCGGTTTCTTTATCCAATTTCAATTCCTTCGGTGATAAGCAGCCCGAAGTATAGCACGCGTTCACCTCAGTTCATAACCAAACACGCATCAGTTTCTATTCAAACGTCGTGTGAGAACTGAAAGGCAATGGCGATCGACGGCACCATTTCCCGTTCACGTCAACGAGCACGCATTGCGTTACCTCCAAAGCGTACAATTCCACGATGACTGCTGATCCTCACTCTGGGATCTTCCTTACAAACGCTATTCCAAGGAGCGTTCAAGGTGACGTTTGAGGAATGTGCGCAATTTCCGACTTCGCACATGCTTTAAGGATTTCAAGTTCAATGAAATCGTCGTACGTTGCCGTTCCGACTTCTCGACCGGCCCTTGCATTTCCAAATTCGAAAACTCTGTCTCGTCGAATGCGGAGTCAGGTCCTGCAAGTGTGATACTCAAACAATCAGCGTCCTTGGTGTGCACCTCAGCCCACGCGGCATCAGCCCCTGTCGGCCTAACCTCAAATCGATCAGGCGCTGAGAAGACAAGGGCGTCTGGCCCCGCAATGGCCTCAAGTAGCTTGAACGTACGCTCGGCAACTTCGAGCGGCCATTGCGGCGTTTCACCTTCTCCAAAACCTTTCTCCAAGCAGTGCCATCTCTTTCCAAGTGCCTTCCATGGTTCAAGGACGACGGCAGCAGAGCTTTTGGTTGAGCCCCGCGCTCCGATGTTTTCATTGGCAGCTTTTACGGCACCTGTTGACGAACGAACTTTCGAACGAACCGCAGCCATTTTGTTTTCAGACGGCCTTTTGTTTTCGGCCGCATCAACTCTCGCTATCGAAGGACGCCGTTTCGGAGCCGGCTCACCACTTTGGCCTTGTTCACCGCCCGGAACGGCATTTCTGATTGCCCCAGCGGGCAGATTTTTCGCAGCACCACCCAGTCGCTCCGCCCCTGGTTCACTCGACTCACGATGCGGCCTGTTGTCTGCCCCTGCATTCCCCCGCGAACCGACCTCGTCATTCAAAACCTGAGCTAAAAACGGCGCGGTCACAGAACTCGCCGCCGCTTTCTTGCCTTTTCTTCGTTTCCCGGTTGCCTGCGCCGCAAGTGCTTCCGGAGTGCCGGTGAAGACAATTTGGCCTCCATGGACGCCAGCCCCCGGCCCCATGTCGACAATCCAATCCGCACACTTGATGACATCAAGGTTGTGTTCAATCACAACGACGCTATTGCCTAACTCGACAAGCCTCTGCACCACATTGAGCAGTTTTTCGATATCGTCAAAGTGCAGACCTGTGGTTGGTTCATCCAGCAGGTAGATGGTATTACCGGTCATCGGCCTGCTCAGTTCAGCGGCTAACTTGACCCGCTGCGCCTCGCCTCCCGAAAGAGTTGGCGCAGCCTGCCCTAACGTCACGTATTCCAATCCGACATCACACAAGGTCTGTAAGGTTCTTAAGATGCGGGGATAATTTGCAAAAAGCTCAGTGGCCTCACCACACTGCATCTCCAGGACATCAGCAATGGATTTTCCATGCAATTTGACTTCCAGAACATCCTCGTTGTACCTGCGTGACTGGCACTCTTCACAAGGAACCCAAACGTCAGGCAGAAAGTGCATTTCTATTTTCAGTTGCCCACTTCCCTCGCAGGTTTCACAACGACCACCCGAAACGTTGAAGCTAAAAGTTCTTGCCGTATACCGCCTTTCGGCTGCTAACGGGATCGAAGCGAACAACTGTCGTATGAGATCAAAAACCCCCGTGTAAGTTGCCGGATTACTACTGGGTGTGTTGCCCAGCGGCGATTGATCTACACGAATGACCTTGTCGACAAAACGCAAGCCTTCTATCTTTTCATGTCGTCCAGGTTTCGTCCGGCTGCGATGCAGGCGTCGCGCCAATACAGGATACAGGATATGCTCAATCAACGAGCTTTTACCACTGCCACTGGGTCCGGTAATCACAGTGAAGACGCCCAACGGAAGCGCAAGATCTACCGATTGCAGATTATTTTCGGTGGCTCCGAGCACCTTGATAAATTCAACCAACGGGGTGCCCGACTCGCTAAACACGGGGCGTCTTGAAGTTGGAACCGCGATCGTTTTTTGGCCGTCAATGTATCCAGCCGTGACCGAGTCCTGATAGGGTTCAACATCACGTGGTTCACCCTTGGCAACGATTCGCCCACCATGACGTCCCGCTCGAGGACCAAAATCGCAAAGATAGTCACTGCTGTCGATGACCTCGCGATCATGCTCGACCACCAACAGAGTGTTGCCAAGGTCACGCAACCGATGCAATGCACCGATCAAACGCTTGTTGTCGCGTGGGTGCAACCCGATGGTGGGTTCATCGAGTACATAAAGCACTCCGCACAATCCGCTCCCTAGCTGTGCAGCCAATCGTATCCGCTGCGCCTCACCCCCAGACAAACTCGATGCTCCGCGGTGCATTGTGAGATAATCCAGCCCCACATCCAGCAGGAACCCGACCCGAGCACGAATTTCCCGAACGAGTTCTCCCGCAATCTTCCTCTCACGACGATCAAACTTCCAACTCTTTGTTTCCCCGTGCAGGCGGTCGAGTGGCATGTGAACCAGATCGGCGATCGTATGTCCTCTGAATCGCACCGCAGCCGCTTCATCCGTCAAGCGTGAACCGTCACAGACACTGCAGTCGATTTCGGCGGTGAACTGTTCTAATTTCCCCCGCAGTCCAGGAGTGAGTCGCGACGCTTCATCCAACGCCGGGTAAAACCCTTTGAACTGGTAGCGAAACAAAACGCTCGCTGATTTTGTCTTTGCTCCTTTGTCCGACTCGCGAACCTCGATCCACTGCGGCCCCGTTCCCCGGAACAAAATTCTTCGTTGAGATACCGTCAACGCCTCAAAGGGAACATCGGTCGGAACTCCGGTATGCCTCGAAAGAGCATTGAGCATCCACGCAGAAACACTCTGCCGTACTTCTGGCCACAACAAGGCTGCTCCCTCGGCCAGGGTTTTCGCTGGCGATGTCACCAAGGCTGCCGGATTGGTGCCGGTCTGCGTCCCCAATCCTTCACACTGTGAGCACCAACCAATTGCGGTGTTGAATGAGAAGTGATGTGGCGTCAACTCGGAGAACGATCTACCGCAACAACCACAGACCAAATGCTGGCTGTGCGTCTCGGTCTTCCACAAGGGCTCTTCCCGTTCGTCGTCAGCCACGGTAATCTGAACCACACCAATTCCAAGCGACAACGCTTGTTCAACACTGTCGGTAATTCGGGTTTGGTCGTCAGATTGGATCACAATGCGGTCGACAACGACCTGCACCGTTTGCCTCTTCCGTGGGTCCAAAGGCTTGGCATCATCCAGCGCAAGTGTCCGCCCATCAATACGCACACGTTGATACCCAGTGCTCCGAAGCGATTGCCACGTGTCCCGCGAAGCCTCACCCGCTTGCACCTCGATGGGCGCGAGCACCAAAGCACGCGTCCCCTCGGGCATCGCCATTACCTTTTCAACAATTTGATCCGGTGTCTGGGTCCCAACCTCAATCTGGCAGTCAGGGCAATGCATGGTCCCCAATCGAGCCATCAGGATTCGCAGATAATCATAGACCTCCGTAACAGTACCAACCGTACTGCGTGGTGAATGCCCGAGATTCTTTTGTTCGAGCGCAACAGCGGGTGACAAACCTTCAATTTTTTCGACCTTTGGCTTCTGAACCTGGCCGACAAATTGGCGTGCGTAGGAGGACAGTGACTCAACGTATCTGCGTTGGCCTTCCGCATAAATTGTGTCCATCGCAAGCGAGCTCTTGCCACTACCGCTGGGTCCACAGAAAACGGTCATCGCGTCACGAGGCACTTGCACACTGACGGCTTTGAGATTGTGTTCACTGGCTGAATCCACGACCACATGCGTGCGTGCCTGAGGCGACTCCACGGCAAGCGAACGAATAGCTTTAGTTCCCCCAGCTTGTTTACGCCGTTTGATACCGAGGGACTTTGCCAACGCAACGCCCGTGTAACTCGCTGCACAGCGAGCCACTTTATCAGGCCTACCCGCAACAACAATTTCTCCTCCGCCTTCGCCACCTTCGGGCCCCAGATCAATGATCCAATCGGAGGTTTTGATCACATCAACATTATGCTCAACAATCACGATCGTGTTTCCACGATCGGCTAAACGCTGGATCACATTGAGCAACAACTCGATATCGGCAAAGTGCAAACCTGTGGTTGGCTCGTCCAATACATACAAAGTTTTACCGGTCTCACGCTTGCTCAGTTCACGCGACAATTTGATGCGTTGCGCCTCACCACCAGACAAAGTCGGCGACGGTTGCCCGAGTTTCAAATACTCGAGACCAACATCCACGAGAGTTTGCAGTTTTTCAGCGATCTTGGGAATGTTTGCAAACAGTTTCAATGCTTGCGAGATATCCAACTGCAGAACATCGGCAATGGAGTGTCCCTTGAATTGCACCGAAAGCGTTTCGCGATTGTACCGCTGCCCCTGACATACGGGACACTTGACCCAAATGTCTGCAAGGAAATCCATCTCGAGCTTATTTGCTCCGTTACCATCACACGCGGCGCATCTACCGCCATCAACATTGAAGCTGAATCGACTGGCAGTGTAGCCTCGTGTTTTCGCCTCTGTCATGCGAGCGAACAGGTTGCGTATTTCGTCAAAAACCTTGACGTAGGTTGCTGGGTTACTGCGTGGTGTTCGTCCGATGGGAGACTGATCAATGGCGATGGTTTTATCAAGATGCTCAAGCCCCTCGACGCCGGCATGATCACCAACTTCTGCCTCAGCTCCGTTCAACCGATTACGGAGCAGCGGTTCAAGGATTCCTCCCACAAAGGAACTTTTCCCGCTTCCTGAGACGCCAGTCACACTGGTGACAGTGCCCAGCGGAACGGAAATATCGATTCCTTTCAGGTTATGAAAGGCAGCCTTGCGAATGGTCAGCATGGCATTCTTGTCAATTTCGCGCAACTGACTCGCCGGCTCAATCGATCTCTTGCCCGAGAGAAATTGGCCCGTCACACTTTTCGCGGCTTCACTGACCTGCTGCACATCTCCCGCAGCAACAATCCGACCACCTTTGATTCCTGGTCCGGGGCCGAAATCCACGATCAGGTCGGCTGCCCGCATCGTATCTTCATCATGCTCGACCACAATCAGAGTGTTGCCACCGTCACGCAAACGCAGCAATGTCTCGATCAACCGATCATTGTCACGTGGATGTAGTCCAATGGATGGCTCATCGAGAATATAGAGCACGCCCACCAGACCGCTGCCGATCTGACCCGCAAGTCGAATTCGCTGCGACTCACCACCCGAGAGCGTTGGAGCGGTTCGAGCCAACGTCAAATAATCGAGCCCGACCCCGAGCAGAAACCCGATCCGCTGTCGGATTTCCTTGAGTGCCTCGGATGCAATGACAGTTTCGGTTTCACCTAAACAAACTGTCTCAAAAAACAATTGTAATTTTTCAATAGGCAGTTCACACAGTTCCGGCAACGAAAGCTGAGGGTTTGCGTCATGCTCTGCCAGAAACTTAGATGCGCCTGTTTGGATCGTGACCGCCGATGCCTGAGGATTCAACCTCTTCCCATGACAATCAGGACAGTCCATTGTGTCCATGTACTTTTCAAACTGCCTCAACTGCATCTTGTTGCGTGTGGTGCGGTATCTGCCAAGCAGTTCCGGAATAAACCCGTCAAACTCACCCGAGTACTTGCGAGCCTTGCGACCACCCCGCCAGGTGAACTCGAGTGCATCATCGGTTCCCCATAACCAAGTCTGCCTGGCCTCACGCGGCAGATCCTGCCACTTGCCTTCCAACATCGTCCCGGGCTTCAGATCCATTGCTTCATCCATCGCGTCTGCAACGCCACGATAGATATGTCGACGATAACGGCCTAGGTCACCCCATTTCCCGAGCAACTTGATCGCTCCTTTGCGAATCGACAACTGCTCATCGGGAACCAAGAGTTCGGGCACAAACGTATACAATCGTCCCAGGCCATCGCAGCCTTCACACATTCCCTGCGGACTGTTGAAACTGAACAACTGCGGACTGGGCGGTTTGAAACTACGTCCACAACCACCACAGGCATACTGTGATGAGAACAGAATATCCCGTTTGGGCTCGTCCGCTTGGTCATCATTCTTGTCCGACAGAGAAACCAACAGGGTCGCTTCCCCCATCCGTAATGCGGACTCAACTGCGTCATTGATGCGACCACGGTCTCTGGAATCAGGATCAATGCGATCCACGACGACTTCGACATGATGTCGATGCTGGCGATCCAGAGGCGGCGGATTTGATAGACGCACCGTTTCGCCATCGACGCGAGCGCGGAGAAACCCCTGCTTACGGAGATCTTCAAACAGATCACGGAACTCGCCTTTCTGCCCGCGCACCAGCGGTGCCATCAACCACAATGTTGCATCATTTGGCAATGCAAGAATCCGTGATGCGATCGCATCACGCGCTTGTGCTGAAATCGCAGTGCCGCAGTCTGGACAGTGCCCCGTACCGACCCTGGCAAATAGGACTCTCAAAAAGTCATAGATTTCCGTAATCGTGCCAACAGTACTCCGCGGATTGTTCCCCGTCGATTTCTGGCTGATCGAGATTGATGGACTGAGGCCACTTACCAAGTCCACGTCAGGCTTGGGCATTTGCCCCATGAACTGCCGGGCGTAATGACTCAAGCTTTCGACGTAGCGTCGTTGTCCTTCTGCGTAGAGAGTATCAAACGCGAGCGAGGACTTCCCGCTTCCCGACACGCCAGAGAAACAGATCAACTGGCCTCGGGGCAGCGTCACGTTCACGTCGCGCAGGTTGTGTTCCCGGGCACCTTTGACCTTGATTTCCGTTGTCGCCATGCCCTTTGCCAGACTTGCCCTCAGAGTGTCGAACTTGCGCAGATCGTGTCCGCGTACCATAACACGCTAGAGTCCCGTAAACCGAACAGAAAGGGGTGGTCAAATCCGAGACTCCCGGAAACATGCGTTCGTCACACGAAACCCCCAAAATCGCGGCAATTTGAAGCACTTCAGAGTGCACACGAATCGCGTCTTCTGCTTGCTAGGCAAACCCAAACACCGACGCCACGGCATCATGCACCGCGAGCCCAAGTATCACTGGGAGCTTGGATGTTCCAGAAAACCGTCCCGATCGGAATTCAAGACGGTTCCAAAACGGGGCAATTTACGAAGCACGCCGCCACTTGCCCGCGGCAGCAGAAAGCGTTCATCGAGGCACTCAACCCGTCACAAGCGTTCCGGCCTCAGGTCAACTGCATGAGCCAACAGCGAGCCCTATGCAGATTGGTTCAGCCGCGTTGAAACTGACTCGCGTTGTTGCGCAGAATCCGGGCTGTCTCGATGACCCGACTTCAACCACTGGGTTGCGTCACTGCCGTCGCCTCAGGCAGCTGCCTGGCGTGAATAGGCTGCAGCACAAGATTCTTGAGCAAGCACTTCGTCGGCCAATGACTGATAGTCGGCAGCACCATTGCTCTGTGGAGCATATTGAAAAATGGACTTTCCAAAACTTGGAGCTTCCGCGAGGCGAATATTCCTTCGAACCCGCGTGTCAAAGAACTTTGCTTGGCGAAAGAATTCTCTTCCGCCCTTACTGGCTTGGAAAAACTCTTCGATGTCGGTCGTCACTTCCGCAGCAAGACGGGTATTTGAGTCGTACATACAAAGCATGACGCCAGACAGACGCAACTGACCATTCAACCGGCGTGAGACAACCTCGATTGTCCGAAGCAATTTACTGAGACCATGCAGTGCCAGGAAATGCGGCTGCAATGGCAAGAAGACTTCACTGACAGCGACCAGTGCGTTCACAGTCAACACACCGAGGCTCGGTGGACAATCAAGGATCAAATAATCGTAGTCGGCATGCTCTTCTTCCTGCATCCGATCACGAAGAATCATTTCGCGGCCAACTTCGCCAGCCAATTCCAGTTCCGCTGCAGCGAGATCGAGGTTTGATGGTACGACGGATAGTTTGTCATGGATCACTCTGCGGGCTTGTTCGAGTGAAGCATTCCCGCAAAGAACCTCATACATACTTGCCTCCCCATCCACAGCAGTAATGCCGAGGTGAAGCGAGGCGTGAGCCTGCGGGTCAAGATCAAGAAGACAGACCCGACGCCCTGCCTCCGCAAGTGCTGCGGCAAGATTGACGGAACTGGTCGTCTTTCCGACGCCACCCTTCTGATTGATCACCGCTATGGAACGCATGTTTCTTCCTTAATTTTGCAATTGGCGACTGATGCGCTGCGTCGAGCAACACACCACAACGCTTCATTCGTTCAAGCAGCCCGACTTTGAATCTGTTGATACGCCAACAAAACGTCGTACAAATCCGCGTCAATCCTCACTGTGTCATCCGCAAAGTCATTCAGCCACGCACGGTCATTCGTAACGGCATCCATCAACAAGGGAACCACCTTTCCGAGAGGAACAGCAACCGTCTTGGGCTCTGCTGCACCAGCGATACGATCCAGCTCGCGTTCGCGACGGTCGGTATGGTCGTGGCTTTGGAAAAGTTTGAGGGCAGGCTTCGACATCTGTATCTTTCAGTGATGGAACTCATAGCAACGTTTTGGAGGACGGAAAGAGCGACTGCAAACTGCAACCGCTTACGGTGGAGATGGCCGGCGCACCAACCATGCAGAAACTCTTTCCAGTTGAGGTATCGACTTTTCCGGTTAGGCGGATTGAATCGAATTGGCAGAAATTTCCGTTCTTTTACTCAAGCCCATGTGTTTCACAAACACATACGCTGAAAGTGACGACAGCAGCCCATCAACCTGTCATCACAACGATACAGTTCCACCTCTGCCGTTGATCCTCACCAAGCCTTCGAAGAATACATGAACATGCTTTGCAAATCCGTGAATCACGTCTGCAACCTTGACTCGTTGCACGACACGGGCTGAATTCTGATTGAGACTTGGCATGGGGTATGCGTCCTGAAAAGAACACCCACCAACCTCAACGTACGGAGATGTTTCATGCAAAAGTTTCTCACGGCAGTGCTTTCAATCGTGACCACGGTTCTCTGCTTTCCCCAGACACGAGTTCATGCCGCTCATTCAACACCGCTGTTTCACGCAAGTCGTGAGTATCGCGATGCAGCTCACTATCTCGCGAACATGCTGACTTATCACGCTGTCCTAGATCCCACACAGAAGCACTTTGTGAAACGACTGATCAGTTCCAGTCATCAATTTTACTCCGCGGCACTTGGTAGCACGGCCGATCTTCAGTTCCAGCGAACGTGGGTAGACATTCAGAAACTGATGCATGACCTTCCCTGGGTGCTTGAATCGCTTCCCTGCGATGTGAAGCAGAGAATGGCCCCAACGTGCAGACAATTTCTCAACGCCTTCCAAACACTTGCTATCCAGATCGAACTTTGCGAACGCCCTTCTTGGAATAGTGAGTTGGGCAACCGCCAGTTCGAGACCAGTAGGTTTTCAGCTCCCGAGACACCCCGCCGGGTGATAATGCTCCGAGCCACCCCCTCTCCACACAACCGAACTTACCCAGGCATCCCACGCTGCCCATGTGTCCGATGCCACGCCATCACGTGGCCAACCGCACACGATGCGATCCACGTGGTTGCGTCACCTCCTTCAACACTCTCGCCCAGCGAGTGGCAACTGCGTCAGTCCGAGCCCCAATGTCGAAGCGAGTCGCCAATTCGCCGTGAAAATGGGAAACTAGGTGCTCGACTTACCCGCCTTGTCCAACCTCAATGATCAACTTTCGGCGGCAAGCGTCTCTCACTGGTCAGATTGCAAGCGGGTAAGGCTGAGAACCTCATGCTAAGAACCTTAAGGCTGAGCAAACGGTAGAAGTCTGCCCCGCTGGATGCACGATCCCGCTTAGGGCAAGGCAACTCTGCCTTACCTGAGTTTCAACTTAGCCAGGAAGCGGCACACCCCCTCCATTGGGGAATGGCTACAGATTTTTCCCTTTCTCTGTTTGATTGCGGGTATCTACACCATTATCATTTAGGCCACTGGCATGGAGCCCCTTTGGGCTGGGCCAGCTAGTCCTAACCTGCACGACCGGACGTTGTGCCAACTTTTCTCAACAAAAATCGGCAGTAAACAATGCGTTACCTGCGTTCTTTGATTTGTGTTCAGGATGGCCTCTCTGCAAGGTCAGTTCTAATTCTCGGCACAGCACTTGTCCTGCTAAATAGTGCAAACCGGTCACATGGCGGAACTTTTGAAGCGGCAAACCGTGGTGAGGTCCGGGAAATCCGCAGCGACCTGCGGGCCGCGCAGTTTCTGTCAAAAGCAACCTTTGGTCCGACGCAGGAAATGATCGACACATTGTCGGATCGGATTCGGCAGGTGGGCTATCGACGTGCCTGTGGAGAGTGGATCGATAATCAATTCTCCCTGCAAGCGTCATCCCATGAACAGGTAGCTCGAGACATGGTTGCCGCAGATGGTCGAACCATCACAGAGTCGGGCGTTGGTATCGCCAACTACCGTTATCAAGCTTGGTGGCACATTGCCCTGACCCGCGAAGACCAGTTGCGTCAAAAAGTTGCTTGGGCTCTTTCACAAATTTTTGTAATCAGCGATAGCGGAACCGGCTTCAACAACAACTCATCTCGCAATATCGGGAACGATGAACTGTCGATTCCAGATTGGCTTGGAATGAGCAATTACTATGACATGCTCGCCGATCACGCAGATGGAAATTACCGAGACATTCTCGGGGACGTCACTTTCCACGAATGCATGGGTGTCTATCTCAGCTCGTACCGCAATCGCAAAGCCGACCTGAGCAAAGGTCGCTGGCCAGATGAGAACTATGCCCGAGAGATCATGCAATTGTTTTCCATTGGCCTCTATGAGCTGCGTCAAGACGGCCGTTTGAAGGTCACTGACCAAGGCGAATTAATCCCAACTTATGACAATGGGGGCATCACTGAACTTGCACGGCTATTCACTGGTTTCAAGTCAAAGCACAACACCAGCACGAGTTTTTACGCCGGACGCAATTATGGCGATCCCATGCAGATGCACTACCAGGAACATGACAACAACAAGGGATACTCGGATATCGTCGGCGAACCTGGGTATGGAAATATTGTGGGCAGCAAGACGCTGTTCGGAACGACTCTGAGTGCATTACCCGACCCGCTAACCCCTGAGGCAGCGTTGGCTGAAGTGAATGAAGGTTTGGATGTGATTGCTGCTCACGAAAACGTCCCGCCATTCATTTGTCGCCTATTGATTCAACGCATGGTTAAATCCAATCCATCGCGAGGGTACACTCGACGCGTGACCCGAAAATTCCGTGACAATGGGCAGGGCGTTCGCGGCGACATGAAAGCCGTGATCAAAGCAATATTGCTGGACCCTGAAGCCGTGCGAGGTCAGCGTGCCCTTCGCAAGCGTGAACCGCTTCGCGTCGAAGTGGTGACAAGGGGAACCGAACACAGTCGTCTGCGTGAACCGATCCAACGAGTCACTTCGCTAATTCGCGCTCTGCGTCCAAGTAGCGATTACCCCAAATCAGACTCCACGACCAACGAACCCTACATGGCTCTGGTTGGGGGTTTACGAGACGATTTGGGACAAATGCCGTTTCGAGCTCCCAGTGTATTCAACTACTACCTACCGGACTATCAACCACCAGGTGACCTGATTGGTTACCGCCCCTCGCAACGCATCCCGCGAGAAGGGCTATTTGCCCCCGAATTCCAAGTACTCACTGCCGTGACCAGTAACCGAACGATGAATCGCTTCAGTTATTGGACGCGAAACCGGTTCGTGCGTTACACGATGCGTGACAACACACAGCTGACAATCTCATTCGATCTGACGCCAGAACTGGAGCTCGCCAAGGACAATGCGAATCTTCCGGAGATTCTCCGTCGATTTGACTTGCTGCTTTGCCACGGCAGTCTCAGCGAAGAGACCAAAGCGAGCATCATTAGTGGCATCACTTCGGAAAGCACTGCAGTAAACGAAAACGAAATCCGCCTTGAAGTAGCGTTACTGGCTGTTCTGTTGTCACCGGACTGTGCCATCGAAGAATGATACGCGTCAAACGCGTGTCTGCTGATGGAAGCAACATTGATCGCAATACGTCGGCGACCCGGAGGGTCGCCAAACTTCTCTCGAACCTTTCAACCTCCGAATTCAACCTACAAGTTTCAAGCCATGAAAACATCAGCAGAAACCGCGTCAAGACGCTCAATTCTTAAAGCTGCTGCGGCGGGTTGTGGCATGATGACCCAAGCATCACTGGTGTCCACGCTACTGAACCTACAGGCAACCAAAGCGGCGGTCGCTGCCGGCGGTGGTGGTGGAGATGGCTATAAAGCGATGGTCTGCCTGTTCCTGTTTGGAGGCAATGATTCCTACAACATGCTGGTACCACGCAACAACGCCAGCAGCAGCAACTCCACCGAGTACGATGACTACGCGTCTTCTCGTGGCGGCTACGACGACGGGATCAACAACCCCGGAGGAATGGCTTTGCAGGAAAGCAGTCTGCTCGCGGTCAACGATCCTAGTAACCTTTCAGGGCGCAGCTTCGGGCTGCATCCCGGCCTTGGACATGACGCTCGCGACAACACATCGACCGACGTTGACAACGGTGTCAATGGTGGAGTCGCAAAACTGTACAACGATGGAAACCTTTCCTTCGTTGCAAACATTGGTTCTTTGGTCGAGCCTACAAACCGAACAGACTACGACAACCGCTCGAATCTGCCTTTGGGTCTGTTCTCGCATGCCGACTTGCAGCGGCACTGGATGACAGGTGCCCCTCATACTCGCTCCCAAATCACGGGCTGGGGCGGGCGCATGGCTGACCTGCTTGCTTCAACAAATCAAAACCCTAACGTTTCCATGAATGTGTCGATCAACGGGGTCAACATGTTTCAGAATGGTGATAACGTCACCCCCTATATCATCGGCCAAAGCGGCGCGACAGAAGTCTCTTATTACAACACCAACAACGCACAGAATCGAATGTTCAAAAAGAACATTGATAACATTCTGAATCAGACCTATTCCAATCTTCTCGCCAAGACCTTCGCGGCAACCAATCGCAACTCCATCGACGCTGCCATTGACTTCAATGCCAAAGTTGACAACGTCACACTCAATGCCAAGTTTGATCCCGAAAGCCTCAGCCAACGCTTCAAGAAAATTGCACAGGTAATCGGTGCCAGCTCACAACTACAGCAAAGTCGGCAGGTTTTCTTCATCTCCTTGGGTGGCTTCGATAATCATGCCAACCTGATTGAAGCTCAGGAGGGATTGATGCCTCAGATCAGCCGAGCCTTGGGTTCCTTCCGTAATGCGTTGACAGAATTGGGTTGTGAAGATGACGTCGTTACCTTCACTGCATCCGATTTTGCAAGAACGCTGCATACCAATGGAAACGGAACAGACCACGCGTGGGGGGGCAATCAACTTGTGATGGGTGGCGGAATCGACGGTGGAAAAATATTGGGTGACTTCCCTCTGTCACTCGCCAGTCCGATCGATCCAACCAATGGGAATCTTGATCTAGGGCGTGGACGCCTTATTCCAACCACTTCGGTCGATGAACTCGCTGCGGAATTGGCAATGTGGTTCGGTGTCGACAATGCCTCTGACCTCGAATTGGTCCTGCCAAACATTGGCAGTTTTTACTCCTACAACGCTGGCTCTCCGCCTCTTGGTTTATTTAGCTAACCTCGTCAATTCGCAACGCTCAACTGATGGTGCGTTTAGCCTATTCACTGTCACCCTGGCTGTTTGAACGCCCACCCAACCGAACTCGATGCCTGAATTTCAAGTCGTATGTCTCGCAACAGACATTGCTGAAGGCGAGGGTAAATCGTTTGAAGTCATGGGCAAGATGATCGGCATCTACCATCTGCCGGATGGCTTCTATGCTATCGATGACCCGTGCCCTCACGCAGGTGCCTCGCTTGCGCTTGGTTGCATCGAAAAGGACGTCATTCACTGCCGAATTCATTACTGGGGCTTCGGAATCAAGGACGGACTCTGCAGAGAGCAAGAAATTCCCCAGCACAACGTTCAGACATACGCGGTACAGGTACGAGATGGCGAGGTTGCGGTCAGCACCACCCCATCTTGATCTACACTTCATGAGGAACGACCGAACTTCATTTCAAAATCTCAGTCGCAGCGCGACGTTACAAGCACCAGAACACACCTCAGACAACACACCGCCCACGTGACAATCAAACGACGTGACAATCAAACGACGTGACAATCAGACCACGAGGGCGACCATGTCCAGCTCAGCCGCTCAGACATTATGAGCATTCGCAGAGGCTCGTTCATTGAAAACAAATCTGCTGCCATCGTAGTCGACGTGAACGGTTGCTCCCTCGGGGTAGTCGTCCGTCAACAAAGCTCGTGCCAGCGGATTCTGGATTTCTTTCTGGATCACGCGTTTCAAAGGACGCGCGCCAAAAGAAGGGTCATAACCTGCTGCCGCCACCTCATCCATCGCATCTTCTGACACCTCAAGTAGCAGTCCGTTTTCTTCCAGACGCTTTGCCAATCCTTCAAGTTGCAAGCCCACGATACGTCGTATTTCCGTTTTCAGAAGCGGGTGAAAAATCACGATATCGTCAATGCGATTCAAAAACTCCGGCAGGAATCTTGCTTTCAGTGATTCATGAACGGCCTCGCGCAGTTCCTCTTCATCGCCACCTTGCTCCGTCACTTTTTGAATCACCTGACTTCCCGCGTTACTTGTCATCACGATCACGGTGTTCGTAAAGTCAACCGTCCTTCCCTGACCATCAGTCAATCGTCCGTCATCAAGCACCTGCAGAAGAATATTAAATACATCAGGATGTGCCTTCTCCATCTCATCAAGCAGAAGTACAGAATAAGGCCTGCGACGAACCGCCTCCGTCAGTTTGCCACCTTCCTCATAGCCTACATAACCTGGGGGGGCGCCGATCAATCGCGACACGCTATGGCGTTCCATGAACTCGCTCATATCAATGCGAAGCATCGCTGATTCGTCATCGAACATGACTTCAGCCAAAGCTTTACACAATTCAGTTTTACCAACTCCCGTAGGGCCCAGGAACAGAAACGATCCAATAGGACGATTTGGATCCTGCAAACCGCTTCGACTTCGTCTCACTGCATCAGCAACCGCTTGGACAGCTTCATCTTGTCCGATCACGCGTTGATGGAGACGTTCTTCCATCACCAACAACTTAGCACGCTCGGTTTCCAGCATTCGGGTCAATGGAACCCCCGTCCATGCACTGACGACCTCCGCGATTTCGTCCTCGGTGACGTCATGCCTAAGCAAGCGTCTTTTATCCTCACCTTGGTCTGTCTTTTCCAGTTTGGCTTCCTGTTCAAGAGCCTCTTGTTCCCGAGCCTCCGATTCCTCGATCCGCTTTTGAAGATCTCCCAACCGCTCGCGGACTTCAAGCATTTCTCGATAGAGATCTTCTGGGCTCTCACCGCGCAACTGCTTCTGTTTTGCGTCGGCGTCGAGCCGAGCAAACTGATGCTCAAGCTGTTCAATTTCCTGACGGACCGATTGAACATCCTCCAAGCCAAGCTTTTCTGCTTCCCATTGTTCCCGCAGACTTGCAAGTTCACGATTCAAGGACTCCATTTCTTCTTCCACTTCAGCTCTCTTAGCGAGCGCAGAATCTTCCTGTTCGTCAACCAACTGACGATGCGCAAGTTCAAGTTGACGCAAACGTCGTTGAATCAGGTCAATCGGCTCTGGCACGCTTTCTTTTTCCATTGCCAAACGGCTACCCGCCTCATCGACGAGATCAATCGCCTTATCGGGCAGAAATCGGTCAGAGATGTATCGGTTGGATAGATTGGCAGCAGCAACGAGAGCGCTGTCCGTGATACGTACACCATGGTGCGACTCGTACCTGGACTTGAGCCCCCGCAGAATTGCAATCGTGTCATCCACGGTTGGTTCACCGACATAAACCGGTTGAAACCGCCGTTCCAAAGCTGCGTCTTTCTCAATATTCTGGCGGTATTCGTCGAGCGTCGTCGCACCGATACAACGGAGCGATCCCCTTGCCAATTCTGGTTTCAAAAGATTGGCAGCATCCGCCGACCCTTCAGCATTTCCAGCTCCCACGACAAGGTGCAATTCGTCAATGAACAGGATCACTTGTCCATCGGAATCCTTGACCTCTCGCAAGACGGCTTTCAGCCGCTCTTCAAAGTCCCCGCGAAATTTCGCACCGGCAACGAGCGCCCCCATGTCCAGCGAGATCACTTTTTTGTCACGCAAACTCTGGGGAATGTCACCCTCAAAAATGCGCAGCGCGAGCCCCTCGGCAATTGCAGTTTTCCCGACTCCGGGCTGGCCGATCAGAACAGGGTTATTTTTGGTACGCCTCGACAGCACCTGCACAACGCGACGAATTTCATTGTCCCGCCCGATGACAGGATCGAGTTTGCCTTCCGCTGCAAGGCGAGTCAGGTCAAATCCAAATTTTTCCAGAGCTTGATACGTATCTTCAGCATTCTGGTCAGTGACTCTTGCAGATCCGCGAACGGCCTGCATTGCCTCAAGCACATCCTGTTTTCCGATGCCGGACAACGAAAGTAAATTTTTCGCTTTACTGTCGGCATTCACCAAGCCCAACAGCAGGTGCTCAGTACTGACAAACTCGTCTTTCAGGCTTTCCGCAGCATCAGCAGCAGCATCGAACGTTTTCTGTAAGCCGGGAGCAATCCCAGGCTGCCGTCCTCCCGTGACGGAAGGCAATTTCGCAGTCTCGCTAGTGACCAGTTCTGCCAACTGCCCCACATCCACCTTCATCTTCTCGAGTAGTGGACGCGTAATCCCGTCGGCTTCCTCCAGCATCGCTGCAAGCAAGTGCAGTGGGTTGATTTCTGGATTTCCAGCCGATGCTGCACGTGCTTGAGCGTCAGCGACGAGAGCTTGTGCTTTGTTGGTCAATTTATCAAATCGAAATGTCATGGCAGTCTTCCTCCCTTTGCTTTAAAAATTGCAATTACTGCGTTAAAAAGGTTACGAAGTTGCATAAAAAAAGGCGGGTGTTTGACACCCGCCTTTGAGTTAAACAGCAGTCGTCAACAAATCACTCTTTGACCTCGAAATCTGCATCGATCGCGTCATCGTCCGCGTCGCCCGCCGGCCCCGCAGCCGCCTCCGGTGCAGCACCTTCTGGAGCAGCACTGGTCTTTTCATACAGCACTTTGCTAAATGCCTGCGATGCAGCGTCCAACTCATCAGACGCGGCCTTGATGGCAGCGGCATCCTCGCCCTCTGCAGCCGACTTCACCTTCTCAATGGCGGTGTTCATCGGTTCGGTGTCCGCTTCTGTAAGCTTGTCCTCGTGTTCCTTCATCTGTTTTTCCAACTGGTACACCTGTTGGCTTGCACGATTACGAGCCTCGACCAATTCGAACTGCTTACGATCCTCATCGGCATTTGACTCAGCATCTTTTCGCATCTGTTCAATGTCGTCTTCACTGAGGGCACCCGCTTCATTAATCGTTACCGAGGCTTCCTTCCCCGTCTTCAGCTCTTTCGCTGAAACGGAAACGATCCCGTTTTGGTCGATGTCAAATTTCACCTCAATCTGCGGAACACCGCGTGGCTGAGGTGGAATATCTTCCAAGTTGAATTCACCGAGCAATCGGTTGCTGTTCGCCATTTTGCGTTCTCCCTGGAAGACACGCACTGTCACAGCTGTCTGGTTATCGGCCGCAGTACTGAAGACATTCTTCTTTTCGGCCGGGACAGTCGTGTTGCGTTCTACCAGAGCAGTCATCACCCCACCCTCAGTCTCGATGCCAAGCGTCAAAGGAGTCACATCCAACAATAGAACGTCAGTACGCTCACCAGCGAGAACACTACCCTGAATCGCCGCTCCCACAGCAACAACCTCATCAGGGTTCACGCCTTGATGTGGCTCTTTGCCAAAGATCGACTTCACCAGTTCCCGTACCTTTGGTACGCGCGTGCTACCACCGACGAGAACAATTTCGTCAATGTCACCTGGATCGAACCCGGCATCTTTCAGTGCTCGCAAGACAGGTTGGCGACATCTCTCAACAAGATCATCCACAAGTTCTTCGAACGTGCTACGTGTGATCTTCATCGTCAAGTGCTTCGGCACATTGTCTGAAACGGTGATGAAAGGAAGGTTGATGTCAGTCTCTGGCAGAGAACTGAGGTCTTTCTTGGCTTTCTCACATGCTTCTTGCAAACGCTGAAGCGCCATCGGGTCATCACGAAGATCAATCGCGTTTTCTTTCTTGAACTCGTCAGCGACGTAATTGATCAGTGCCTCATCAAAGTCATCACCCCCCAGGTGCGTATCACCCGAAGTGCTGATCACCTGAAAAACACGACTCTCTTGGTCCTCGTCACCAGAATCGGCAACTTCAAGCACAGAAACGTCGAATGTTCCGCCACCAAGGTCGAAAACAATGATTTTCTCGTCTTTGCTCTTATCCAAACCGTAAGCCAGTGCCGCAGCAGTAGGCTCGTTGATGATACGAGCAACTTCGATGCCTGCGATCTGCCCAGCGTCTTTCGTGGCTTGACGCTGTGCGTCATTAAAGTACGCAGGAACCGTGATCACGGCTTTATTAACTTTGTGGCCGAGGTAGGACTCAGCAGATTCCTTCAGCTTACGAAGAACCTTTGCCGAAATTTCCTGCGGAGTATGTTGCTTATCACCAACCTCGATCTTCACGTACTCATCGGCAGCGCCCGACACACCGTAGGGCACCATTTTTTCTTCAGATTCAACTTCGTGATGCCGACGTCCCATGAAACGCTTTGCCGAGTAAACGGTGCGTTTCGGGTTGGTCACTGCTTGGCGGCGTGCAGGCTCACCAACAATGGTGTCTTCCTTGTCAGTGAATGCAACCACGCTGGGTGTCAAACGGTTGCCTTCTGGGTTCGGTATAACTTTTGGTTCGCTTCCCTCCATCACAGCGACCACGCTATTAGTCGTGCCGAGGTCAATCCCGATGATTTTTTCGCCTTGAGCCATTTCTTTCTCCTTTTCAAACCAGCAGCGCGGTTACGCTGCATAGGCCTCAATTTTCTAATTCAGTCTCTTTCTCTATGACAGGGCTCGCTTCACCATCACACAAACCCTTGTTTCTGACTCGCGTCAGTATTTTTAAACTTTGCCGCTGGATGTCCATTTCGTCACATCCGCGGTCGGGTTACCTAGATAGGCAAAGCCTGTGCCAGTCGTCGCGCTGATTCGGATTTCAGGTCTGTTTTTCCCCCGCCGGGCCAAAAAACCCCTCTTAAACGCAAGAAAAGTGCAATCTTTCGCTAAGGAGAAACATTTTTGGCAGTCTCCCGAAAGAGGCTCGAACCT
>Ga0315321_10000515_pt1 | contig 28648 bp, 12 predicted proteins | sample M180m21515metaG_FD_203464 | JGI IMG/M metagenome (GOLD analysis project Ga0315321, IMG submission 203464) | Ammonia-oxidizing marine archaeal communities from Monterey Bay, California, United States - M1 80m 21515 | ecosystem: Environmental > Aquatic > Marine > Intertidal zone | place: USA...
TGGGAGGTAGGACTTATCTCGTCGATATCAAAACCTTTCTGTCGTGACTGCGGAAGAGCAAGGATTACGGCAAACGGAAATCTTTATACATGCCTTTTCGGTACAAAAGGAGTAAACATTGGTTCACATATGAGAAAAGGTATAAATGATGATGATTTATCAAGAATTATCTCAAAAATATGGGTAGGTCGAAAAGACAAATACTCTGAGGATCGATCAATGGCAAAAAAATCTCTCAAAAAAGTAGAAATGCATCATGTTGGAGGATAGCGGTATTTTTTATAATTTACCATACATTAAACTGAACTATTGATTGTCTAATTTTAAATCAATTTCAAAATAATCTAAATATAGACTTTAAATTTTTAAGTGAAACTAATCGGTTCGTATTGGCATAACTACGCAGAGGAAGCTTAATGGGTCTCCTTCTTTTGGGCCGTCCGTGCGAAAAACGCCAGGGCTCATGTCATCTCTAAACTCAAAAAACACCCTGTCCTTAGTCAATGACCTTAGTGGGTCTAAAAGGAACCGGGGATTAAAGGAAACCGTTGCGTTTTCTCCATCGTATTCAATAGACATAGATTCGCGGGCATCACCCAAAATGCTTTGACCTGTTATTTCTAATTCGTTTGGCTTGACCCTGAAGGTAACTTTGTCATCTGAGACTAAAGCAGCTCTCGTAACGCATTCTTGTAATAGTTCCCGCTCTACTTCGCTTCGGTTAAAACTATCTTTTGGAATAACTTGTTTGTAGTTCGGATATTTTCCTTCAACAACTTTGGAGACGAGGTATACTGACTCCACAAAACCTTTTCCTGCTTCACTTTCTTCACCATTTTCTTTTCCGATTTTCATTTCAAAAGCTACTTGTCTGTCAGTGAAGGAAACCCTGACCGAGTTACCAAGGTTAGGAATTCTTTCTAGTTCAGATACGGAAGAGGATGGTAAAATGAATTCTCCGCCAGAACCTGTCTTTTTTGCTAGAATTCTTTTTGTAACTGCGAGACGTCTCCCGTCTGTTGCAACTAATGCCAACTCATCTTCTGAAAAAAGAAAATAAACGCCTTTTAACATATAGCGTTCTTCGTTGAGAGATTGCGCATACGAGACATTTTTGAGCATCTGTATCAATTCCCCACGATCTAGGTCAAAATCTTGTTGTGCCTCTAATGTTGGCAAGGGTGGAAATTCTTTGCTTTCCATCCCCATGACGTTGAATACTGAACCCCTTGTGGTAATTGTTGCCTTTGGGTCATTTCCTGTTTCAACACTTACCTCCATATCCGCGAGTTGGCGAATAATGCTACCAAGTTCCTTGACCGGCAAAGTTACCGCACCCGATTCCGAAACCTCTGCCTTGATTGAACATCTAGCACCTAGGTCTAAATTCGTTGTCGTCAAGGAAACCTTTCCATCTTCTGCTTCTATTAAAACATTTTGAAGGATTGGCATTGTCTTTCGAGTACCAACTACGCTCGTTACCAGTTGGAGACCTGAACTAAAAAAATCTCGGTTTATTTTGAACTTCATAATCTAATAAATTTTGGGGATTTGAAGGTAACCGGCAAATGATAATTATAAAAGAAAGACAAATTAAAATTATCTAATCTTCTTATTATATGGCTTAAACAACAGCAACAACAATTATATTACCTTTACTACCAAAGTATTACGAAAAAATTAAATTGTGTAAAAAATCCCGAAAAAAGTAGAATATCCGTGAAGCATGTGAGCAAAAACTTTCTTTTCACAGATTGTTGACACGAGTTTTTATGGTTGTTAACGGATTTACCTTTTGGAGAAACGCTCAAGATATTCCCAGAAAGATTGTTCCTTTTCAAGATCTTGTTCTTCACAAACTGGCAGCTTAAACCGAACGATAAAGTCGTTAAATGTATTTTTTCTCAAAATATAGTGACAGTGCAGGGTCTGTTCCCCGTATTCGAAATAAACTCGAAGTTCACCTACTCGCATTCTGCAAAAGCTCTTTCCATTACGAGTAAATCGCCCGACATCAGAATTTTTGTACGAAAGTACCTCAGAAGTCAGTGAACTAAGTTTTTCCATTAGTTCTAATTGCCCGACATGATCTAGGGCATTTACTTCCACCATACTTTGTTCGCTAAATGTTAATTGGAACATTTCAAAATATTTTTCCACTAACTATATTCAAGGCAAAGACTTTTTTTCTAGAAATGGTCAGCGGTTAGTTGGAATAGATAGAGAAAAATGAATCAATGCTTCAGTAAGCAAGCAAATTTATAGAGAAAAGTAGTTGGAGCTTCTGGCTCAAACTTACAATAATTTGAAAATGGAAAGAAATTTTCTAATTAAGGGAAAAGAGCTCTTTCAAATCTCGCCTTGTGGTTATAATTTCTCTACATTTACTTTTTTGCGTTAGGAAAATGACATCTAGTTCGAATCTCGATATTGAAAAAGCTCGCATTGTCCTTGAGATAGAATCAGCTGCAATTAAGCTTGCTGCTGATCGTCTCAACACCAATTTTTTGAGGGCTGTAGAAACTCTGAATGTCCCTGACGGAAAAATTATAGTTACAGGATTAGGGAAATCTGGTCATGTCGGTCGCAAAATAGCGGCCACTTTTTGCAGTACTGGATCTCCCGCTGTATTTATGCATGCCGCAGAAGCCGCTCACGGAGATCTAGGTGTCCACCAATCTGGAAACCCAACGATATTTCTTTCTAATAGCGGTTCCACAAGTGAACTGTTGGCACTGGTTGCCATCTTACGGAACCGAGGTTCTTCCCTTGTGGGAATTTTGGGTAATCTCGATGGGGTGCTAGCTCAAAAAATGGATGTAGCCCTGGATGCTTCTGTGTCCCGTGAGGCTGATCCATTGGGCATCGTCCCTACTGCCAGCTTTGTTGTAACGGCAGCATTGGGCGATGCACTTGCTTCATCTCTCATGTACAAGCGCAACTTTTCTGAGGAAGATTATGCCCATACCCATCCTGGAGGTCAACTTGGCCGGAGCTGGACTCTCTCTGTTAGTGATCTTATGCATCCAGTGGAGAAAGTTGCTTGTTGCGAGGAAGATACAACTTTAAGAAACCTCGTGATCGCAATGACTCAATTTCCTCTCGGTGCCGCATGCATTTTGCGTAATGGTAGGCTATTGGGTCTTGTAACTGACGGAGATCTTCGACGAGCTTTACGGGAACAAGAAGACATTCTTTCCCTTAAGGCATCTGCACTGATGAGTACGGGACCAATTGTTGTAAAACCAGATGCTTCCGTTGGCTCGGCTCTACGCATTATGGAAGAACGCTCATCGCAAATATCGGTATTGCCCGTTGTGGGTAGTGATGGTGCCTCCCTGTTGGGACTTTTGCGCCTTCATGACATTTACACGCCCGATGAAAGCTAACCACAATGGGAATCTCAAAAAACCTTTACTGTTTATGGCTTGAAGCCTAGCTGAAATTGCTCATGCCAATTGTTTTTGGAATATTCTCGTTGGCTGCGATAGTGGCAATGGTGTTCTTGGGTTTGAGCCTGAAGGACGCGCATGACGAAAGTGAGCACTGGAAGACACGCAAGGCAACTCTCGAGAACGAATTGTTGGAGTTAAGAAAAGAAGTGGAAGAACAAGGAGCTTTTCTTGATCGCCTGCGTCGCGATCCCGGCTTTCAAGATGCAATGGCTCGCAAAGAACTTGGTTTTGGAAAGCTTGGCGAATTAAACTTTCGATTTCCTAAAGAGGAATCCAACTTAACTGAAGAAAGCTCGGAGCATTGAAATCGTTCAATAAACTTTTGGCGTCTCGGTGAGCACTGGGGACCGCTCAAGCCATTGTTGATTTCGGATTTTGAAGAATTAAAGAAGATCGAAGAAATAGATAAAATCAGTTATTTCCAAGTGGATGTCCTTTTTGTCCGCTGTCCTGGAGCCACTTTTCTTTGATACCGCAATCTTTGAAATCCCATCATCGAGGCTTAATTTTATGCGTGCCTTGTCGAAGGGTTTATCTCTCGGCCCGTGAACATCTTGCTCCCAATGCTTGACCCGATGGCCATGTACCAATAGCTAGTGTTTTATCTCACTTACCCTCGCAACATTATGCGACAACAGATTTAAATCATGGACGAAGACCTTACCAAAACGATAGACAAAGCTCTTACATCCGGAGATCTTATGGACACTGCAGAGCATAATCTTCGCTCATGGCTCGACACCGATGGGTTGTGCAGTTGGGCCTCAGGCTCGATAGAGCAGTTAATTAGAGCCGGTGAATGGCGTGAAATCAACGATAGGTTTCATAATGATTTGGCATTTGGAACAGGCGGAATTCGAGGTCGCACTATCGGTCGATACCTAACTGATTCAGAGCGGGGTCGCACCAAGGGAAAATCGACTCCTGAGTACGCTGCGGTTGGTTCGAACACTCTAAATGATTATACCGTGGTGCGAGCAACGATGGCATTGCACGGGCACATTAGCACATGGATGGCATCGGAGGGTATTTTGGATGTTCCTAGAATCGTAATTGCACACGATGTTCGTCATTTTTCACGCCACTTTTGTGAGTTGGCAGCCTCGACATGGAGTGCCTTGGGGGGCTACGCTATGATTTTCGATGGACCGCGACCGACTCCCCAACTGAGTTTTACTGTGAGGCAGAGGTATGCACATGCGGGTGTTGTCATAACTGCCAGTCACAATCCACCTCACGACAATGGTTTCAAGGTTTATTTTGTCGACGGCGCTCAAGTTGTACCGCCTCATGCGGAATCAATTGTAGACCGGTATTCAAAACTAACGCTTCAAGACACGGTCCCATTTGTTGCTACAGTCCGTGAAACAGAAGGTTCTCCTTTTACCGTTCTTCCCGCAGGCGATGACCTCGCCTATCGGGCCGCTATCGAGGAAACCGTTCTAGACGCAGAGCTTCTTAAGGAGCACTGCCCGAAAATTGTTTTTACCCCCATTCATGGAACTGGCGGTATGACGGCGATTCCATCTCTTTGGGATCACGGTGTGGAGGTTGTTTTGGTAGACGAACAAGCAAAACCAGACCCCAACTTTTCTACGGTAAAGTCGCCAAATCCCGAAAACCCCGAGGCTCTAAAACAGGGAATATCCTTGGCACGCAAAGTTAAGGCAAAAGCTGTTCTAGCGAGCGATCCGGATGGCGATCGAATAGGGCTAGCGGTTTTCGATGGGAAGGATCGCTTTGAGTGTCTCACTGGAAATCAAGTTGGTTGCATGCTTTCTGAATACCGAATTTCAAAGCTAAAGAAACAGGGCGTGATTCCGGAGGCGGGATCTTCGAATGCCGTTATCCTCAAGACTTTCGTGACCACTCCCATGATGGAGGCCATTGCGATTAAAAACGGAATCGGCTGTATCAATACCCTCACCGGTTTCAAATGGATATCTGAAAAGATTGGTGATTATGAAGATTTAGCAACTACTGCCTTGCGAGATAACGAAGGTATTGCTTGGGATTATGACAACACTGATTTTTACACAAGGGCAGAAATACTCCTAAGGTATTCGAAATTCACTGTTTTTGCAGGAGAAGAAAGCGTAGGATATTTGCCTTTGGATACAGTTCGAGATAAAGATGGGAATGCAGCAGCTTTAGCATGTGCAGAACTACTTGCTCACTTAGAGCTTACGAAATCATCGCCGTTGGAATATCTAGAATATTTGTATCTTAAGTACGGCTATTTCGAAGAACAAACAGTTAATCTTTATTTTGAAGGTGTAAAGGGTTCTGAAATAATTAAAAAAATAATCAGATCATATTCTAAAAATGAACCTACAAAAATCAACGATGTTGCCGTTACCAAAGTTAGAGACTTTGGTAAGCAGGGTTATCTTGACGAAGATGGCAAACCCGTACCGGTCGAAAACTTTTTTATCTTTGAACTCGAAGATGCTTTTTCAATTGCCGTGAGGGCCAGTGGTACGGAACCCAAAATAAAGTATTACCTTTTTGGCCGATCTCAGGTCGTGGGAAAGAACGATTTATCTGCGGCGAAGTCAGAAGTCGGCGAAAAACTAAATTTTCTAGCAGACTGGGCAAATAAGGATGCCCATGAACGTGGCGAAGTGGAAAAAGAGGGAAATGGCAGCGGAGCAAAACAAGACTAATTTGACCAAGAATGGCTACTTCTAGCCACAGAAAGCAACTCAATCAAAGTTGTACTAAACTAGCATCAATGTCGGGTTTTCCAATATTTCAGCGAGAGCTTTGAGATAAGACGAACCGACTGCACCGTCAACTACTCGATGGTCGCAGTTAAGCCCAATCACCATTCGTCGACCTAGAGCTATTTTTCCGAGGTCGTCCACTATGGGTTTGGTCTTAGTTGCTCCAATTGAAAGAATTGCTGCATTCGGTGGATTTATGATACTGCTGAAGGCATCGATGCCGTACATCCCAAGGTTTGTAACAGTAAAAGTCGAGCCACTCATTTCCTCTGGCGATAACCTTTGGGCGCGCGCCTTTGAAATGAGCTGCTTGGCCTCAAACGAAAGGGAGTGCAGATGCTTCGCTTCTGCGTTGTGAATAACAGGGGCTATAAGCCCATCTTCAACGGCCACGCCGAAGGCAAGGTGAACCGTTCCATGTTGCTTAATATGGTTGCCCTGCCAAGAGGCATTGACCTCAGGAACCCAATTAATGGCTTCGATACTGCCTTTGAGAACGAGATCGTTTAGCGTAATACTCCCTCCTCCGATCTCGGGAACCTGTTTTGAAAATTTCTTATTTATCGCAAACTGGGCATCGAGCAATGGGCCGGCATTGATTTCGCGCTGGAGATAAAAATGGGGAATCTGCGTCATTGACTCGGCCAGTTTCGCGGCAATTTTTTCTCGGGCTTTAGTAACGGGAATGATCTTTTCATTCAGTTGCTTCTTTTTGACATTTCCCGATATCTCTGTCCGACAGTTTTTTTTCTCGCTGGAAGCAGTGAGGCCATCATGATCTTCTTCCGAAGAATCCTTTAACGCATCAGTCCCATGAACGGTTTCTTTAGGCGATGCAGAAGCAGTTTCTCTTGGTTCAGGAGAATCATCACTGGATGACGGTTCGCCATTTCCCTCGACTTCACTTACTTCCATACCCTTTATTTCCGTAGGCAGGGGAGCCTTTTCTCCGGAAAGGTCCTCTCCTGCATCCCTAGCTGCGAAAGAGGATTCCTCTCTCTTTTCCTGGTCATCGCTGAACGATGACTCGACCTCCTCACCCTCGTCAGGTCTCCGTGAAGGTTGAGTGGGCTTTTTGCCGGGTCCGTTCGAACCTTCTCCCAAAAATGGCGAGACATATGATTTTTCAGAGATGTTATCCTTGGGCGGCATTAAAGTTTCGTTTAGAATTTGCTGCTCATCGGCATTTTTTTCAGGGATGGTCTCTGTGCCCTCGCTAGAAATCTTATTATCCGAACCAGTTTCTTCTTCTCGGTTTGTCTTCGGTGCATCATTATCAAATGCTTTGTCCTCTCCGTCGTATTTTCTTTTTTGTTGATCCGCCCCATCCCTTTTTTCCGTCGAGGGCATGAGTTCTTCTTCTTGAGTGACCGAGCGAGGTACATCTAGAACCGTGTCGTGGTGTAGGCCTTCCATGTCTTTTAAGTATGAGCCGCGACTATGCGGTTAATCATTTATGATTTTATTGTGGTGTGGCGAAGGCGAGCTTTCAATTAAAATATTCGGTTTATCTAGTTCGGAAAAATCTGCTCGCAAAGCGGCGAATGGCCCATGTCTTTTGTCATAAATCGGCCATACCAAAAGATGGTCGGTTTCCGGTATCTTCAAATCATTAACATCTTCACGATCAAACCACCCGAATATACCTTCGGGACAATCGATCGGCAAATCGTTTAAGGGAACAAGGCAATCGAAGAGAAACATCAACCAGTGCCCCGAGCCTTCGTAGTTTTTTTCGGAGATGTATGCGAATAGTCTTAAATCTTTTTCGTCGATTCTCATGTTCACCTCTTCAAAGGTTTCTCGTGTCGCGCACTCGAATGGAGACTCGCCAATAGAGAAATCAAGCTTACCGCCGATAGGACTCCATTTTCCGAGGTTTGGAGCCTTGGACCGTTTAAGGAGTAGTAATTGACCCTTGCTATTTCTGATAAATACAAGCGTAGAGATTCGAAATGGAGTGTTTTGCATGGATACAAACAGGAAGCTAAGAGACCAATCGCTTGATTGAGCGATAGTTTCACTTGATTTACATTAGATTAAAATTCAAGTTGAATTTTGAAAATCAACGATCTACAAGTGTTTAATGAAATCCCAATATTATATTCTCTCCCTGGGTTTAGGAATTCTTTTCTTTTGTTGTAATCTTGCTCACGCGGCACCTGGTTTCGGTAAACTCCCCAAGCCAGATGAACTTGTTTCTCTTGACGCCGTTACCCTCCAGTCGAGTACCGGTAAATGGTTTACCGTAACCGTAAGCTTTACGCCGAGGAAACATCCCGACCCTGAAAAGGCTTTCAACGAAGACTTTATAGACGACGTCAAGTTGGACCTTTATGTTTGCTTGCTAAATGACTCACGGGAAAAAAAGTTTAAAAAGGAAAGAAAAAGAGAAGGTATGGACTATGTTAAGGCCGACTTATACGACTATTACCATTCCAGCGTCGAAATTCTTACACTCAAGGTAGACAACATTCGAAAGGAATTACATTTTCTTATCTCCAACGAATTAGCTGAAAGAGATGGTTTTAATCGAACCGTTAAGCCAGTGGGTCATATTGTGGAGATGACGCTGGGGGGCGTGCCCATTGCGTTTAAGGAGGGGATCATTTTTGAACCCGATCGTACTGGAAAGTATCTCGACAAATTCAAAGAATTTTGTCAGTCAAAATCCAAGGCGAACGAAGGCTTGCTCATGCCGGCTCACTTGGTAAGTGCAAGTTATTTATCAAACGCTCCAGCAGTAAGGATTGGCCCAAGCACTTCATCATCGGAGCTTTAACCCCATTTTCTTTTTGAGATACCCCTCAATAGTTTTTTCTAGTCTCGAGTGAAGCCGATCCGCAAAACAATTGTAAATTGTGGAGTGAGCCATGTGTCGGCGTGTGTTTTCGCGAAGGAAGGCGATGGCACTTTGGTTTTAGAGCAGACAGAGACCGAGAGCTTGGACTATGACTATTCCAACGACAGTTTATGGCTGAATGCAGTTGCCGATGGCCTTGCAAAACTGGTCGATCGGGGAATCGGCAAGGGAGAAGCCCATTTTATTTTGCCTGGAAGCCTATTGCTTACAAAAACGATTCGAGCACCTCGCGTAGAGGAGAGTAAGCAGCGCCAAATAGTTGCCTTCGAGTTACAGCAAAAGATGCCATATCCTCTGGCCGAATTAATTTGGGACTATCAGGTCGTTGAGGATGATGGGGTTGAGCAAGAAGTTTTGGCTATTGCGGTTCGTCCGGCGATTGCAGAAAGTTTTTGCGAAAAAGTCGATGCACTGGGCCTCAATCCAGTCGAGTTAAGCGCCGCATCTATCCTCGATTACAACGCACTAAGGCATTCTCTGCTGGAAATGAGGGGCGAGGAGACCCTTGTAATAAACATCGGGGCCAAGTCCACGAATCTTCTTTTTATAAACACCGAGGGCTTTCAAATTCGCAACATTGCGCTTGGCGGCAATTCACTAACCCAGCATGTCGCCGATAGCATAGGAGTGCCTTTTGCAAAGGCCGAACAAGTTAAGAAATCCTTTTTTTCGGGGGAAGTGGCCTTCTCTTCCGATGATCCCGCAGTGCAGGTGCTAGAGAAAAATGCTGAACAATTCAAAGCCCGCCTGAGCCAAGAAGTAACTCGTTCGGTCGTTACTTACAAACGCTTAAAAAAAGGCAAATCGCCGACTAGAGTTTTTTTATGCGGCAAGGGTTCTTTGCTGCCGGGACTTCCTGAATACTTAAGCCAAAAACAGTCCTTGGCTGTAGATTATTTTGATCCCCTTCGCGCCGTCAAACTAGGATCTAAAATAGCACCTGAAATATTACCGCAACTGCCATTTATGTTGAGCGAGGTAGTTGGAGAGGCTTGTCGAGTTTTTGCAGTTGGCGAGACCTCTTCTTATCGAGGCATAAACTTGTTACCGAAAGACAAGTTGGCCAGCATGAACATTCGCAAAAAGGTGTGGTGGTTTGCTGCCGCCGCGGCTATCTTTTCCATTACTCCTCTTCCGCACCTCGTTGGGACTATTGCGGAGTTGTCTCAAGCCGAACAAGCGCTTGTGGAAATAAAAGGACAGTTACGTAAAAAACAACAGGAAGTTTCAGAGCAGGAAGAAAAACAACAGGGGTTGCTTGCCCTTGACCATTTTGCGAGAGCGATAGATAAAGAAATTTCGCTACTACAAACTGTAAGTCATGGTGCTGACAATTGGCGTCTTTTGCTGGCGAATCTCCAGTCGCTTATCATAAATGAAGCTCGCGAGGTTTGGCTGGACGAACTTTACGTACAACGAGAAGCAGTCAGTGGCAAAAAGAATATCGATCAAAATTTAAAACCGAATCGAATCCTTGTTTTGAACGGGCGCTTTCTTGTCCGCGACCCGGAGAACGAATCAAGTCGCGAAAAATTGATACAGATTAATAGTGCTCGCCAAAAGGCACTTTCCGAAAGTCTTGAACGATGCGAATTCGCCAAAATAATTTTAAACAAGCAATTCGAAACAGAAGGCAGGGGAGATCTTTTCAATCGTTTTTACACTTACTTTCACTACGAAATCGAATTGAAAGAGGAGTGCTCCTTGTAGCTGTAAACCTTTCACAAATCGCATCTTGATGAAAAGCTTCATAAGGGGAAACCTTTACCTTATATCGTCTGCTGTTTTGGCGACAGGAGCATTTGTGTCTTTGTTGATGTTGTCTTGCAATAAGACGGAGAATTTGGGCGAGGTTATGAAGAGCATAGAATCCCGCGAGAAAGATCTGGCCCAGGCAATTGAAGACAGAGCGGGATTTGGTTGGATCGAGGCCAATTTGGACTTGGCTCGAGAGGACAACAAAAACATTTTGGACAAGCGAGCTCGTGAACTCAAGAAGTGGAGAGAGATTTTGGGAAGAAATGATATTTTTGCAGATGTCGAAAAGAAGGCATCTGAAGATGTTAATGCCGAAGTTTCTCGCTTTTTGGATCTCTATCGCAAAGAAGCAAGCGAATGCGGCGTAAAGATTAAAGGAGCGCTTACAACGAGCACAGACGAACCCAAAGGGCTTTTCCCCGCCGAAGGCATTTCCTCGGTAGAGGATCGAGAGGGCTTCGGTTTTGCCGGATACGATGGTTCTTGGCCAAACATTACCGATGAAGAAGCTCGCGAACTTTTGAAGCAAAAACTGATTACGGAAAAGCTTTTACTGACTCTTTTCAAAGCCAAACAGAATGAAGAGCCTATGGAATTACTAGGCATCCGTCGCGAACCTGTAGGTGATATTGACCGACAGCGAATCGCCGAAGAGGCCTTGAACGTCGAGTCTCTGTCTCATGTTCTAGCCAACAGGGTAGGGAGTGTCGAGACATATGCATTTGAGGTAAGTTTTCTGGCACGAACGAGTGCCTTGCGCACCTTTTTAAATAGTCTTCAATATCCTTTTATTGTCCGGGATATTTCAGTTCGGCGATTGGAAAATAGTTCTTCCGGTTTTTCGGCGACAGGCAATTCAATCTCTAGTAGCCCATTTGGCCCTAATTCCAAAAATATTGAAGCAAATTCATCCCCCCTACCGATAATCAAGGATGTGGGCTCCCGGTTTTCCATTTTAGTAGAATATGTTTTAGCAGTTCACGCAGATTTGGATTTATTGAAGCCTCTTTGCTCTAGCAATCTGCTCGCGGAATGCACCTTGGAGATAGATAACCTTGATGATGGCTTGGAAAACGAGAAGAAGCTAAACATCTTTCTTCGGCGTCATTATCCATGGGCCCCCCCCCCTTCTTCCTCTATTTCCGAGTTGCTATCCATAGTTGGCTTAAGGCGAGATTCAGAAGACCCAAAAAAATTGAAGTCAAAAATCGAAGAACTTCTTAAACAGATTTGGAAATTAGATCGCTCAGAGGTTTTAAAGGCCCTGGAAGGTCTTGGCTCCGGTAGCAAATAATTATCGTGAAGAAGTTTCTTTCAGCAAACTACGAAAAGATAGCCTTGTGCATCTCTTTGCTGTGCCTTGGTTTGCTTGCCTTGGTTTCCTTCTTGAGTGAAAACCCTCGCGAAACCAAATCGGATCGTTCCCGGAATGGGGCTATCCTTTTGCAAGAATCGAAAACAATTACCTTGGAGTCTAAAACTCCACATGGCTTGATGCCAGGAGATCTCGTATTTATAGATGGAGCCGAACCGGAATCTTTTAATGGTAACTTTACCGTAGAAACCATTATTCTTCCCAAAAACGATTCAGAGGTCTCCATTCTTCTATCTGACGGAAAAACCATTACTGGAGAAATGAAGCAACCCAAGGACCTTCGGGTGCTAAAAAAGGACTGGCGTTCTGCTAGCGGCTCACTGTCGGTGAGAACGGAGGAGGAAAGTCAGGAGGTGGACGTTCGGATCGCGGAACTGGAACAGCTTTGGGGGGCGACTAGCCTGACTATTGCTACGGAGAGTCTCGAAGACGAGGAATGGAAGGGTGATTTTACCTTGCAGACCTATCAACGACGTGGCGTTGCCGAAAAAAGTGAGCTAGCTGGCAGTGGCAAATGGATCGAGTCTTCTTTGCCAAACGAGGGAGAGCCGAGCTACGACCTCTTTACGCCTCCTGTTCTTTATGTCGTTGACGGTCGCCTAGAAACAAGTTTGCCCGAAGAGGCAAAACCAGAAAAACCTCCGGAGGAATTTGGTTTGCGTCTCGATGTATTTGAGAAAGTCCCTTACAGGTTCCGAATTGGTAGTTGGGTCAACCAAACGCCACATCTTGTAGACACTCAGTTTCCCTTGGGCCCCTCTGGGAGTGGGCGATATGTTAGCAACCGCATAGAGGTCGGTGTACCTTACAAGGCAAATCCGGATTACCCAAGACGAAGTAAATCCTCATTAACTCAAACTAATGCCGAAGACCCCGACAAAATAATCATGGTGGATGCCTTTGTCGTGCAACATGTACAAAATCCCAAAACAGGCATAACCCGACCTATTGGACGCGCCCTGATCAAAGATTATCGATTATTCCTCATAGACGAGGAAAGCGGAAATAAAGTTTCCATGAAACCATTTGAAATTAACAGTTTCATGGACCAAACCCATGCGGGTCAGTATCGTATTGTTGTGGAATCTACCTCTAAAGACCACTCTGACGAAAAATTTACTTTTGAGCAAAATGGGAAAGGAACTTCCTTTCCGCTCGCTTTGCGGGATTACAAGATTTTGGAAATCGATCTGGTTAATTTTCGAGTTCATATTGAAAAGCAAGCACTCGACCCACCGGAACTCCAGCGTCAGTGGCTTGGCTTGCTTGACGACAAATGATGGATCCGAAAAATAATCGATGGTGCCTCAACTACATTTTTTCCGCAGAAAAGGTTTAAATTTTGGAAGTTGACCCAGCAGTCGTATGACTGTTCTTTCATCGGCAGGAAATAACAAGTTCAAAGTCCATGTTTTTTCTTTTTAAATCCATATACCCATCCCTAGATGAAACCTCTGATACCTGATTTGCCCCGAAAGGATATTAAGGTGGTGCGAGCGGTCTTTCTGTTGTTAGGTTTTTGTACTGCTTTCTCGGGCTTTTCACAATCGCTCCCCCCCCTTCCTCCATTGCTGCCGGCTGGTGTACCGACTCCCACTCCGGATGGACTTCCCCCGTTGCCGGGAGTTGGCGGTGGAGCACCCACCCCCGTCGAAACCTTACCCTTGTTGCCCCCTTTGCCGGGAGTGCTCGAACCCTCGGACGCTCCTCCTCTGCCTACGATTGATTTAGGAGGAGAACCTGCTCCCTTGCCCCTTGCCCCTCTTCCATCTGAGCCTTCGGTTTTTCCTAAAACGGAATCTTCTCCAGCCTTGATCAACGGGTCTAACACATCCGAGCCTGTTAAATCCGATCCAATGGATGCGTCGGGTTTTAGCCTTCCACCGGTAACCGACAACGCTGGTCTTTTAAGACTTCTCGACGAAGTTAGAATTCGCCTGAGAAGAGAGGACTACCAAGGCGCGCAAGCCTTGACCGAACAAACTCTTCGTACATTTGTCGAGACCGCCGAAAACGCTTTCTACCTAAGGCAGTTTCGAAGGGAGCAAACAAATCTTTATTATCGTATGGCTCACAAGGCCCTTAAGGAAAAAAGGTATTCTCTGGCGAGCCAATACCTTGGTCGTTATCAAGAAAACGTCGCTCGAGATGCCGAAGATCGTAAACGAGCACGAGAAGTGCTTCTCGGAACTCAAGGCAAAAGCGATGTCTCCTTGGTGGGAAAGCTGGTCGAGGAACTTGATGAAGCAAAAAAAGAACTTGCTGAAATCCGAGCGAAATCAGGGCTTCCCGAAAGTGATGCCAAGGTGGATTACGAGCAAATTATGGCTTTAGAGCAAAAAGAGCTCGTTAAATCCAAAAGCAGAGCAGAGCGATTGCTGGAAAAAGCCCGCATAGATTCCGCGGACGGTCAGTATGAACTGGCTAAGGATCAAGTTGATGAAGCCCTGCGTTTACTCCCTAAAAATGTGGCGACCATAGCATTGGTTAGTGATCTCTATAAAGCTAAACAGCAAATTCTATGGTATCGGATTGGAGAAGCTATGCAAAAAGGTCGAGTCGGTAATGTTCAAACCCTTGTGCTTGAGTATCAAGAGGTTGAAAAGGAACGACGAAGTGAAGAAGTGGCCACTCTTGGAATCGAGGAAGGACCCGACTACGAGGGAGAAATGCGAAAGGCCAAGGAAAAGGCAGAGCAGCAAGCTGAACTTGCTGAAAAGATGCTTGCCGAAGCCAAAGGCAATATCCGAGACAAGGAATATGATAAAGCAGAAGATCTTCTGGTGAAAATCGCAACGAAGCTCCCCCCAAGCACTCTCACATGGCCAATCATCTTGAATGCCGCCATTACTAAGAATCAAATCAATTTGGAAATAGCGGAGGATTACAGAAAGGAAAAAAATTGGGAATTGGCCAATCAGTATACCGACGCTTACAAGACTGGCCTTCTGCAGGATCGAAATGTCGTGGGTGGAGGAGATCTAGATCTCGGCAGACCAGGTCTAGATTCCACGAAGGGTAAAGGTTCTCTAGACAATCTCCTGAAAAGAAAAGACCGGATGCGGGACAGAATAGATGATGATATGAAAAACCCATACCGACGACATATTTCTGAGTTTTCACCCGATTTCGAAGATCGGCAAGCGGATTTGCGCGAATTGCTCATGCGAGCTAAAGTACAGTTTATCAATAATGATCTAACGGGTGCTCAAGAGACCTACCGTCTCATTGAGGCCCGTTATTCTGAGAATTACGAAGCCAAGCAGATGCTTCGTCGCATTGCCCAAATCCGTCAAGAAGAAAGTTATCTTGGCTATCTTCAAACACGAGAGTCGATGCTTGAGGAAATTAATCGAGAGTGGGAGAGGCCAAAGGTTTTCGAGCGACAAATCCAGGAAGTTAAGCCTGTTCAGGAAACCGGAAACGATTTACTGGAAAAATTAAAGACGATCAAAATGCCTCAGATGACATTCTTTTCGAGCCCAGAAAATCCTTTGACCCTGGATAAGGCTATGGCTGAACTGCAAAGAACGGCAGGAGTACATGATATATCCGAAGCAAACCCCGACAAAAGAGGAGTTAATATTCTTGTTGTTAAATCTAACGCCGAGGCAACTCTGCCAACAGTTAACATCATCTTAAATCCCATGTCTCTGCTTGATATGATCAAATTTATCACGCAGCAGGTGAATTGGGTGTTCGATGTTCAGAAGAATGTTGTAGTTGTCTCAGAATCTGGCACTGGCGGTGGTGTTCGGATTGGACTGGAAACCGAATTCTATGAAGTTTCACAAGGAACTATCCAAAGAATGACTGGAGGGGGCAATCCTGGTGGTGGTGGTGGCGGTCCTGATCCCTTTGCTCCACCACCTGGTGGTGGTGCAGGTGGAAACGAGCTCGAGGACCAGATTCAAGACTTTCTCCAACGAACAGGTATACCATTCGATGACGCCAGAGGTCATAAGTTCGCATTTGACGGTTTTCAAATGATCGTTACTCATGAGCGGCGGTCTTTGGATTTGATTGAGCGCATTCTCGAGCGACTGGATCAAGACTCTAGTCGACAAGTTGAAATTGAAACCAAATTTCTTGAGGTTCAAGAAGGAGTTTTAGATGAAATCAGTTTTGATTGGAACATGCGTTGGGGCAATTCCAGACCTATCTTTGATTCCGATACGGGAATGCCCACAATTGACTCTAACGGTAACCCAATGCTTCGATATGATAAAAATTTAAGGGGTAATACAAGAACATTGGCCCTTGCTCATTCTCCCAGCGGAGTGGAGAGGAATATTCAAATTACTTATGACCAAAACCCGGAAGCGAATCAGAAATTTGGTCAACCGATCCCGATGATGCCCGGAAACATTGGAATTGGCGCAGGCGTAGATTCATTGATTGACTGGACTGGTTCCATTTTGGGCATGAGGGAGGCAACCCTTTTGGTGAACGCTTTAAAAAGAAAGCAAGGCACGGATTTGCTAAGTGCTCCACGGGTTACGGTCATGGATGGACAACCGGCAAGCATTACCATTGCTCAGGAATTCATTTACCCCACCGACTGGCAACTCCAGCAACAAGGAGGAGGAGGGGGAGGTCAACAAGGCGGTGGCGTGCAATTCCCGCAGCCGGCTCTTCCTCAATTTGATACGGTTGCCCCTGACGATGAGCAACCTGGGTTTCGTGAAGTCGGAGTTGTCTTGGACGTCACTCCGAGGATCGAAAAATACAACTCAATTGCATTGGAGTTAAATCCTAAAGTAACGGAGTTTGATGGTTTTATAGAATACGGCGGGTCGCAGATTTCGTCCGTGGCATCTTTTGCCGGCATGGGCATCGTAACATCCCCTTCCGGTATTCTCATGCCGATATTCTCTGTTCGAAAAGTCAATACAACCGTAACCATCTTTGATGGTGCAACTGTCATTATTGGTGGGCTTACTCGCGAAGAGGTAAAGACTGTTAATGATAAAATACCAGTGCTTGGCAATATCCCTCTTATTGGTAGGCTGTTTCAGTCTCAGGCGGAAAGTTATCAGAAGCGAAATTTGCTTATCTTCGTTTCTGCAAGTATCGTAAGCAGAGGTGGTTCACCTGTTAGAGAGGTTATTCAAAACATCACCCCACAATCGATTTTCAAAGATCCTGTCATTATGACGCCAACGGGTACTATAAGAAGAGAGTTCAAAGGTGAGCTTGGCGGTGTAGCCCCTTAAACCGGTTGGCATTTAAAAATGCTCCAGATTGTAAGTAAAATCGACGAAAATATATCCGAGTTATTCTTAGATAAACCTGTAAGTTCAGTCTTCAATCCTGAATCATTTCAAATAAAATAAAATTTAAGATTTTCGTAAGGAAATCTGAGACGAAGACATTTATGCTAGACAGGCCAACTATTCCACTACCAATGCTTTCCTGTCTAAACAGCCATGGATCAAAACATCACCAGTTTTGGGTGAGGCGTCAATTCAGGGAAATTTTGTGTAGGTGTGCGTGTGTGTAAATCCTAGCGACTCATGTCCGCATTAATTATAGCGACGAACATAAATATCATGAAAAAAGCACTTCTAATCCTTTTCGCCACCGGAGTATCCCGATCTTTCCTTGCCTAACGTTAATGAAGCAAATTTTTTATTGAAATATGTATCATTTTTAAGATTTTCGCTAATAGCAATTTGCAATGCCCAAACTGACCTTATCCGCGTTGATGAACAAAAAGTTCTTGAGGTGCTTTTTGTGTTTGGTTTCATTTTGCGGTATTTCGGGAACTTTTGCTTTTTTGATTACGCGCCTGCCCGAGTCTCATTATCCTCAATCAAAAAAAATCTGCGCCAGACCCCAAAACATTTCTAAAGCATTAAGCTCTGGAGGTGATGATAGCCCCATTGCCAAGGGAACAGGCGAGCCTGTTGCCCCTGAATGGTGCGATGTCGGCGAGCGACCATCAAAGGCATTGCCGGATCCTGTCTTTCATCGCTTTCGGGAATGGCTTCTAGAGTTTAAAGGTCGTTCCGAAAAAATTGGTTCCAAGAAAATTCTCCATGGTATTGCTTTGGCCAAGCAAAGGAGGTCCGCTCTCAAGCAGTTGATCGAAACCAATCCCCGCGAAGCCTTGAGTCAAATCGTGCCACTTTTCGATCGCAAGCAACTCCCGACGGAAATTGTCGGTGAACTTGCTGATTTTGTTTCCGGTGTAGGTAATTTGGAAGTTTTGCATGCCTGTTTTGGACCGCAAAAAGGTTATCAGCAAACGATATTTAGAACACTCCGAATGAGTGACGGGAAAAAATACAACGTTTCGACCTATGGTCAGAGAGCATTGCTTCAGGAAAAGCGAGGCCTCTCGGTTTTGGGAGCGGCTATTGATGGGGAGCTTGCTTTGCTTGATTCGCCGGCAAGAATTCTTGATGAAGTCGAGTCAGCGGAGTCGGGGTTGCCAAGGAATCGCGTCCATGTCGAGATTTGTGGAGAGTTCTTGGAGTTTCCTTCTCGCGAGAAGGCTGAATCCTTTAGCCGTAGGTCTCGGAGGCTCGAGAGTAGGGGCGGTAAGATTCTGGATTACGAGGCTCATCGGGCATCAGGTCAGGTTCTCAACTCTACGACATATCAATATCAGGTGCTAGACGTTAACTTATCATGGCAAAACGCCCGAATCGTTGCTCAGGGGTTGGGTGGAGATTTGGCAGAGATCAATAGCACTTCCGAAAGGCAAACAATTGCCAAGCTTATTGGGAATTCCGGATTAGGTTCGGCTTGGGTTCTCAATCAAGAAAACTTGATCTTGTTCGCAGATGAACACAATGAGACGAGTTCGACACCCCAAAAGGGTTTTGTCGTCGAGTATCCACTTACACCTTTTGCCAATGCGAGCAGAGACTCTAATGCGACCGTGGTACGAGTTTTGGTTATCCCGGCTCGCTACAAAAACCAAGATACGCAGGTGCCGGGTCTCTACGGAAACTTTTCTCCGCGCACATCTCGGGAGATTTACAGGGAGATGGAAGCTACCCGCACTTTTTATCTGCGCGAATCAAACGGAAGGTGCCGCTTGGATTACAATACAACGGGGACAGTTACACTTCCGGAAGACGATTCATTCTATGATTGGGCTTCTTCTCCTCCTCGTGACAGTGGTTTCGCGTTTGGCTTCCTGACCTCGCACGCCTTGGCTGCCGCCGTCGCAGAAGGCTATGATATTTCCGGTTATGATAAGTTCGTCTTCATAACAACCAAAGCCCACTCCGGCTACGGGGGACTGGGCGGAGGGTCCTTTGCCCATTGCCCGGGCTGGCAATCGGGAGTAATCATTCATGAGCTCGGCCATTGCTTTGGTTTGCCGCATGCGAACCAGTGGGTATCCTTTGGCGAAAGTCCGATAAGCGACGATGGTTTTGACATTGATTATGGAAATCCCCTTTCCGTCATGGGTGGAAGCGGCCATGCGGAAAGCCCGGATGAAGTTGTCGCGGAAGGAGCCGAAGAATCAGAAGGTTTCGCTTCTTTCACCCTATGGGCTAAAGACATAATCTCCGCAAACGATCCAGAGGGGTTTTACAGGGCAGGACAAGTTTCATTGCCGGCTAGTGAAATTCGCGGTTGTGACGTTCTGGAAATTGAAAGTAATTCGAGCGATGCCATGGTTCTGGGCACCGGCTTGATTCAACATGATGCGAATTATTCAAACTTTTATAGAATCTACCACCACGACTTCGACCTCACTAAAAAATATCTGGCTTCCCTTCCCTTGCCGCAGCAAGAGTTTCTTCGTGAAAACGGAATAGCCCCTTATGGCCTCAAGGAAGGTACCTTTCTTGTCACCATTCCATCTACCGTCACCCTATTCGACGATTACGAGGCAAACGGCTCCCTTAAGCCCAGCGGCCGGACTTATCTCCCGAAATTCGTTGGTTCCGGAAACGATGTTAATGCTACTTTAACGCGTTTGGCCAACGGCAATTTCAATCTTACGATCGTTGACGGCGGCAGTGGGTTTTGCGTTGAACCGGGCCTTGTTTTTGTCGAAAACGGCGAATCAGGCTTTGAAGTGCCCGTCCAAAAAGATTGGATTGGCATGGAAGCAAATGGAACCTTTACGGCGGTGACTCTGCTTGAGAAAGCCGATTGGGCGTTGTCCAGCTCCGGCTTTGCTCGTGGTTTGCGTGGAATTGTCGCTCCCTCAAGCCCGTTCGGGCCAGATGGCGCAAACGTCTTGGAATGGAATGCTACGACAAATGAATTCGTAGATGTCCCGGCCCCCGGGCAGTATTGGGTGGGGTTTCGTCGCGAATACAGTCACCGTGGGCTAACCTTGACTTTATCAAACAAGCTCTTGGACATGACGAGGGAAACGCAGGAAAAGTATTCCGACGGGGCATTGTTGATTGGCCGGACTTACTCCGACTACGGAACTGATTTTCACGTCACTCCCATTAGGCACGGGGGAACATATCCTATGGAGTTTATCGACGTCGTCGTACGTTACAAGACCCACAACGGCGCAGATGGAGTTTCAGGAAATGAAGATGATAACAACTCGGCACCGGTCGTCCATCTCATGATTGACAAGCAGTTTCCCAAAGTCGGGGAGCAGGTGTCTCTTACTGCTTCCATCATATACGACCCCGATCAAGACGATGATTTTGCGTACGCATGGTACGTCAATGACGTTATGTTGAGTCAGGAACAATACTTGAACAAGCCCTCCTTGAGTTATGGATTTGATAAAGTGGGCTTTCAGAAAATCCGGGTAGAGGTTTCCGATATGAAAGGCGGAGTGGCTTCCATTTCTAAAACGGTCGAAGTCGGCAACCCTGAGAAGCGGAGCTTTTCCAATATAGATGGACGCGTTCTCGGCGACCAGGGCAACGGCGTTAGAGGTCTTCGCGTAGTTGCTCAAAAGGCATTACCCATAATGCACCATCTCTCATGGGAGAGTTCGGCTGATGATAATAGATTCAATCGCTTTTTTATCGATGGAAAAGAATCGCCCGATTTGGTTTTGCATCGCGGGCAATGGCATCGCTTTATGCTGGATGAGTCCATGGAGGACGTTTCTTTTAGTTTGAACGAAGAGACCGATCGTCATCCGCCCGTAATTATTCCTAAAATGGGGCTTCGTTTGCATCTGGTGGAATCCGGCGCGGGATATGCCACCAGCCCCAAAGTATCTCTAAACGGACTTTTCGACCAAGAATATCAGGATCGATTCATTTTGGGAACGGACTGGCATGAAAACGCTCAAGCATATCTGGACGGAACCAAATTCCCGGAGAGCATGGTTCTCAAAATGCCACGAATCGAATCCATTCTTTATCCAACGCAGTTGAGCGAAGTCAAACTCTTGCACGGAGGGCGCGGCTACGAAGATCCCGGGGATTACTTAACGGTTGTCGTGGACCGCAACAAAACATGGCACACTTATCATCCATGGATTCCTCAATTCGTGGCTGAAGCAAATGGGAGTTTGTCCGTAAACCCCGACTTTAATGGGACTTTGGATCGAACGGATGTAAACGCGACGCTCATAGACGCCAATATAACGGCAAGAATCGATGGTGTCGGCACGATTCGGGTGACTCACCGAGGAGACGGTTACCCGGGAGCGCCCTCCATCGCAGTCATCGGGAGAGGCCAGGATGTCAACGCGACAGGAACCATTGGTGGCAAGAAAGGTATTAAAAATGATGAACTGGGCAGCGTTTCTATAAGCGCCACGGGTCTTGGATATGACGAAGATACGACCTTTGCCGTTGCCACCTATCCTGCGAATCCTCGCGCCTATTGGTCGTTCGACAGTATTTCAACCAGGCCGACAATGGTTCCGCGTACCCCAAATTGGACTGACTACGTTAAGCCCAATCTCGCTCATCGATGGAAGTTCGATGAACTTGTAAACAATTCCTCGACTTTTGCCGATTCGATAGGCGACGGCAACCTTACGGCATGGAATGACGGAGCTTTTATTGGTTCTAACAATTATCATGATTCGGGGAAGCATTGGGGTGCGCTCGAGCTTAACGGAACTGCCACCGAAATTACGTCGCCTGTCGCGGTGGATCCTTCCAAAGGCTTAACTGTTTCGCTGTGGGCGAAGGTTACTGAAAATAACTCAAGTGATCACGATTTCATTTCCATGGGTGATGGGGGAGTCACCGGGGGGTTCAGCCTCTATGTCGACGCGACGGGCAATGACGCTTGTGCCAGAGCGCGTGCGGGCGCACAAGCTTCTCCCCAAACCTTCAACCCGCAGGCGTTCAATGTTTTCGGCGCTAATGCATGGGTTCATTTAGCCCTTGCCTTTACCGAGCAAAATGGAACTTCCGGAACATGGAGTTTTTACGTCAATGGTGATTTAAGTGGGGAGGAGTTTACCGAAATAATACCAACTGCCGGCTCGATTAAAATAGGCGATGCCTTCGTCGGGCAAATCGACGAACTAGAAATTTATACTAGAGGCTTGTCCGTTGCTGAAATTCGCGAACTGGCAGGTATCTACGTCTTGGACTCCGGGGGCAACGACACCCACGGCGTGTTGGTAGGTGGTGGCGAGGCATCGGTTGTAATCGGGGCAGGAAACTCCAAAGTTTCGAACGCCTTGGACCTTAACGGTTCGACGTATGTGGATCTCTTTCCATCGATTGGCGTGATGAACAGTATGCCTCGAGGTACCATAACCGCTTGGTATGCGACGAATGGTCGCAGGGGCGGCAATGGCGCGTGGGAGGACATGACGATTCTCTCCGCCTCCGACAAGGATGATAATAGCTCAGCTCTTCGCTTGATGATTCGTGATACCGGCCAAATCGGCTTTTCAGTCAAGAACGATGGATCGGAGGTCGTAGACGTATATACTGAAAAGGTGTTTCGCGATCCTGATTCCGGAGAACCTGACGAGTGGCATCACCTTGCAGTCATCGTCGACGACAATGGCACTGAGATTTACGTGGACGGGCAAAAGACAAATATCTTGGCAAGTACAGGTTCTGTCGATGCAAGAGGCTTTTTCTCAGATGTCCAAAACATAGATAGCATTACTCTTGGTCGGCATTTTTGCTCGAACGTCGATCAGACCGAAATTTTCGAAGGAAGATTGGATGAAGTGTATCTGTTTGATAGAGTGCTTTCCGCCAAGGAATTGCAATATATGATCGACGAGGCGACGCTCAACACGGTGGAAGAAGCTTCGGTGGTTCCCTCAATTGATGCCATTGGTACGGTTAAATTGATCGACGGAGGCTCCGGTTACAGAGAAATACCGAGCATATCCTTTGTCGGCACCCACACCGGAGGCGAGAAGGGCATGGCAATTGCGGAAGCGTCTCTTGTGCCCACGAAACTTGATGATCTGGCATTTGTGGATTTTGATGCCGTTCCTCTAGTCGACACAGTAATGAGTAACGACCTCCATGGCTTGCTGGCTCAATTCGTTTTTGGTTTTAGGCTTCCACCAACTGTCGGCATAGATGCCTCTCCTTCCAATCAAGACGAGGATGCCGTCGCCAAGAACCTATACTTTGTGCCCGAGGTCGGGGGGTATTACATTCCATCGGCTGGTTCGGGTTTCGTGGAAAATTGGATTTCCGGAGATGAAACCTTTGTGATTTCCGGTCGGGGTAGCAAGCCCCCTGTTTTCGAGCCCGTGATGGAACCCGACCCTCACCATGACGGATTTTTTCGAATAGCAGCCATAAGACTCAAGGAAAGAGGATATGGTCCCTACGATAATAATACCACCTATCTGCTGGATCATCGTAACCCCGCGAACGGAAAGGTGGATTATTATTATCTGAATCCTCAATTCATTACCGGAGGGGGCGTTGCAGCTCCTTTCAATTCTAGATTCGTGGGAGATTCAGGTCATGCCGGCTACCCGATGGATACCTATCCGGCTAGGTTGAAGGTTAACATTGCCGATGCCGCAGACGTTGCCGCAGGGTTGGCCTATTCAAAAGGTGACATTATGAGCATGGAGGTCATTGCTGGGGGAAAATACAATTTCGGTCCACCGGACAAGCAAGATATCGTTGGCGGAGTTGGCTATCGCAAAGCTCCCGTCATTGATTTTAGCGGACTGACGATGACTCACCGTCTAGCCATTGATGGTAGCAAGACAAAATTGCATCAAGTTTTTACTCGAGCGAATCTGGTGGACCGTGGAAAAGGCTATCGAAAGCCTTTGGAGATTAAGTGGCACGGAGGATATTTTCCTGAGAACAACGTTTCTTTAATTTCTTATCCCAAGATTACTGGCGTTCAAATAGATGAGAATGGCAGCATTGCCTCCATATCGGCGGAAAGCAATGCAACGACAAATGTTCCCAATTGGGAAAACCTCACAATGTCGATCACCGGAGCCGGGGGCACGGGTGCATCGGTCGAATTGGCATTGAATTTTCTTGGCGGTCCGATTGTGGAGATGAACGGAACCAATGCCACTATAATCACGGATTGGTTTGGCCAAGCCACTGGAATATACAAAAGGGGCGACGCAAACGCATCGTCCGTCTACTTCGACGGCTGGCGCACCCTTTTTGCTTTCGATGGCAATGTATCCAATGATATTCCGACTCAGTTTGCAGTCACCCCCTTTTGGGACTGGATCGCCATACCCGAAAGCAACGCGACTAGTTCTTGGGTAAATGGTATCACCATCGAAGGAGTCCGTTATTATGAGGATGCGAATGGGTCGCTTTACCGTTTCTTGGATACTGCCCGAGAGCAAAAGGATTATTTTGATGGCAATGGAACGATTGAAGATGCATTCGGTAGCCTGCTTGTCACCATTCAGGAAAAGGGGAAAAACTATGACCCGCCCGGTGACGCAAACCGGACTACGTACAATTCCTATGTTCTTGGTTCTGAATTAAACGCGACCATGCAGCCCACTTGGGTTCCCGCTCAACCGTCATCCGCGGTGGAAAGAAATGCAACTTTCAGCGTAAGGCTTGGAGGAGTCGTCGATTCTATTGGCACACCCTTGAGAGGAAATGGTTACGTAGGGCCCAAGGTAGTTTTGTCAGGAGATGGCTCCGGAGCCATCCTGCATCCGGTGATCAAAGACGGCCGATTGGAAAAAATCGTCATAGAGGACTCAGGTAGAGGCTATAGCGATGCAAACGTCACGATTGCGGGCGGCGCGGGTTTGGATTTCGGTGGCAAGCCGTTTTCCGAGGAATCCGGAAATCAATTGATAGAGGCCAATTGCTCGGCGATCATCAAAGATGGTCGGATCATCGAAGTGCGTGTTGATTTTCCGGGATGGGGATATTTTCAGCCTGAAATCGTGGTGACGGGGTCCGGGTCGGGGGTGGAGGCGATACCGGTAATTGGTGATTACAGAGTTAACAATACAAATTTCAAAGACGGAATTATTCGAGTTTTTATTATTGATGGAGGAGATGGTTTTACTGAGAGGCCCTGGCTCAACGAGAGGCCGGTCGTCGAAGTTCTCGACTATACCAGTGATCGAGGCGATTCGTTCGACAGTGCCGTCCTAACGGCAAGGCTCGTGGACAATCAAGGTAGTCGCGTAGGAGCTTTCGCCATCAGTGATCCCGGCTCTTATGATCAAGCGAGTGAATTGACTGGCCAAATAACTTTCAACTACCCAGCGGGCGAAAACGAAAGAAATGCGACTGCGATAGGAGTATTCGATCGCGTTCTCGAGGAAGTTTCCATCTTCGATCCGACGGATCGGTCACTAACGATTCCGGGAACCAGTTTCAAGATGCTAGGCGTTTATGGAAGCGATTCAAGTGGCAATGACATCATGGATGGGAATGGATCCAGGGCAGCCGACTTGAATAGTTCGATGCTGGAGCGACCAGAAATCGTCATAGCCAATACCGCAGACTTTGGACAAATTTTACAGACTGAAGGCAACTCCCTGACTAATGTTTTCGGCAACGGGCGAGACTACAATTCATCCAGGTCTCACAACTATGTTGATATTTTTGTCGGAAATGATTTTCCGACCGAGTCTTTTTATCACCTACGAGATTACATGGGTTTGCCGACTGGAGGCAGGGTAGAGGTTCGAGATGCCGTACCTGGTGTGGACTGGTGGAACATTTCTGATTGGCAGTCCAATCATCACTATGCGTCCGGCCATGTTGTTTTGTTCCAAATTCCCGGAGAAGACAAAATGGCTTACGAAGCGACCACGAGTCACTTTTCCGGAGGAAGCTTTCCCGGAATCGATAGCGGTTTATGGAGAGATTTGACAACCGACAAAGATCTCATCGATGGCAAGGCGGCTGCTTACACCGATGGCGTCTGGGGGTATATCGCCGGTGGCCAAGAGACTTACACTGATTCAAAAGGCTATTACTCTTTCAATGACTTGGAATATGGCATCTACAACCTCACGGTGTTTCACGAGGACGAACGCCTTCAGTCCATTGCCTATCTTGCTTCAGGTAAATCGGATCGCATTACCAATACGATTGCGCTCAAGGGTATTCCGGAACTGGTTCTTGAGGCCTCGGGAGATAGGGATGGAAATAGTACCTTGGTCTGGTCGCAAGAAACCATTCGACGCGCCGGTCCCGATTCCAATTCAAGTTTTTTGAGCGAAGTGGGTTTTGGGTTCGGTCGAAAACCAGTCTTGCGACTTTCAGCTGACTCCGGGAACACAGGACGAGGAACACATTCATTGGATGTTACTCTTACGCCCAAAGGCGCATTGGACCTCACCATCACTGCCGCGGCATTTCATGATCTCGGTGATAAGTATTATCTTGGATATCGGAGTAGCCAATCAGGTGTTGATTTTTGGAACAGTGAATGGAATTCTTCTGGAATCGCGCCCGTTTGTTTGACCATTTCTCCCGATGCCGCGGCCAACGCAGTCGAGGTCCCAATTTTTGAATCTGAGCCCGGCGATATCAGTTTGGATTTCAATGCTACGGTTTGGGATATCAATTCCGACATCGTACTTGATGACAATGCTACTTGGTCTTGGTTTACCGAGATTCCCTTGGATCGCAATGAATCCAGCGGATTCAAGTCTTCCGAGAACAACAATTCCGAAATTGCAGAAATTAGTCCTAATGGATCCTTGGTGCTTTATTCTACCCTTCGAAAGGGCAGGGTACTGAGTGTTGATATTCAGGATGGAGGTCAAGGGTACGTCACCGACCTCAACGCCAGTAAACTCTTATTCATAGGATCAACCGGCCAAGGAGCGATGGCTCGCATCTCGGAAGTTAATGCCTCCGGAAGCGTTACGCGAGTCGATATCATTGATCCCGGAGAAGGTTATTCCAACGGTATGTTAAGCCTTACCATAATCGAGAGTAACGGTACGGGTGCTCTTTTACGACCAGTAGTCGGAAGCGGAAGAATTGCGTTAAAGGCGACACTTGATTCCAATTCTAGCATTTATGCCGAAACCAACGCGTCTGCCGCAATGTTTCACGTACTTGATTCCAACGTCACCTGGCCTTGGTTGGATCGGTACTTCGATAGCTTTAAGCCGGGTTTCGTGAATATGGACGACGACAACGATAGCGATGGCCTCACCAATCAGCAGGAGTTGGAACTTTTAACTAATCCCACATGGAGTGACTCTGATGGCGATGGATTGGATGATCACAACGAATCCCAAAACCTAGGCACTAATCCCCTTCTTTCGGATACCGACAACGACGGCCTTTCAGATTTCTTAGAACTGATCCGATATAACACTGATGCGACCAAGTTTGATACGGATGGCGATGGGTGGAGCGATGGACTTGAAGTTGCTTATGGCCTAAGCCCAACAACAAAGGCATCTGGAACCGGATATGTTTCAGGAACGGTTTACTATCATGGAAACTTAACCGGAAAATTGTATATTTCGCCGTTTGAAATCGTGGAGGGCGGAAGCGTTTCCATGCCTTCGCAAGAATTTGTTCCTGCGACAGCCACTTATTATTTCCTCAATAACCTACAGACTGGGGTTCCCTATTCACTCTTTGCCTTTATTGACCGTAATGGTAATAAAATTCGCGATAATGGAGAACCTGTTGGCGTTTATGACGGATCTTGGGATGGAAATCTTACGGGAAACAAAGGCCATATAAACATCACGGTCGTTGACCCTGCTCCCGGAATAACTATTTTTGGAGAGACCGTTCTTGAATTGAGTCCCGGAGAAACCTTTACGGATCCAGGGGCTTTCGCTTATGATGTTTGGGAAAGTGAAATCGTACTAGTCGTCCGGTCCGGTAATGCAACCAGCGTAATGACGAGCTCCGACTATAATTCCACGACAGGTGAGAGCAACTGGGTGGTTCAGCAAGATGCCCCCCGAGGTGTTTATCATCTTAAATATTCCGCTACCGATTCTTCGGGAAGTACCGGAACTGCTACGAGAATCTTGTTGGTTCGGGATATTATACCTCCATCGATTTCATTGGTGGGCTCGGATGTTTATGGGCACGAGTCAGGCGCGTCGTTCGAGGATCCCGGCTATTTTGCCTACGACGTC